>Ga0163150_10004502_pt1 | contig 18586 bp, 13 predicted proteins | sample OliLakLV19P2IB_FD_148628 | JGI IMG/M metagenome (GOLD analysis project Ga0163150, IMG submission 148628) | Freshwater microbial mat bacterial communities from Lake Vanda, McMurdo Dry Valleys, Antarctica - Oligotrophic Lake LV.19.P2.IB | ecosystem: Environmental > Aquatic > Freshwater > Lake >...
ATCGGAGCGCGGGTCGATCAGGAAAAACCCGAACTCCGGCGAGGGAGCACCCAATGGTTTCGCTGGACGCGTGGCAGGCGAAGGGCAATACCTTTAACTATAACGGCAACCCCATATTCTACGTTGATGAAGGTCGCGGCGATCCATTGTTGTGCATACACGGCTTTCCGACGGCGTCATGGGACTGGGCATGGATTTGGCCGGAGTTGACGCAGCGTTTTCGCGTTATCGCGCCTGACATGATTGGGTTTGGCTTTTCTGCGAAACCCCGCGCATACGACTACACCTTGCGCGATCAAGCGACGTTGCACGAGCGCCTGCTCGATTCCCTCGGTATTGCTGATGCGCACGTTCTTGCGCACGACTACGGCGACAGCGTCGCGCAGGAGCTGCTTGCGCGCCACGAAGACCTGCGGGCCACGGGTGCAGCGGGCTTGGGGATTCGAAGCCTGTGCCTGCTCAACGGCGGAATTTTTCCCGCCGAACACCGCCCACGGCCCGTGCAGCGGCTTCTCGCGGGCCCGTTTGGCGCACTTGTCGGACGATTGATGACGGAGCGAAAGTTTCGCGTGAGTTTCGCGGAAATTTTCGGGCCCGACACGCGGCCAACGTCTGAAGAGCTTTCCCAATTCTGGCGATTGATCGAACACAACGGCGGCCGCCGTATCATGCACAAGCTGATCCGCTACATGCGCGAGCGTCTCGAGTTTCAAGAGCGCTGGGTGGGCGTCTTAAAGACCGCACAAGTCCCGCGCTGTTTCATAAACGGTCCGGAAGACCCTATTTCCGGGCGTCACATGGCGGAGGCGTACCGGCGAATCGTTCCCAATGCGAACGTCGTGTTACTGGAAGGTATAGGGCACTACCCGCAGGTGGAAGCGCCAGAGCGGATGCTCGAAGCTTTCATTAGATTCGTGGAAGCGAAGTAAAAAACGACGCACACGGACACACACGGACCAACACGGACGTACACGGACTAACACGGACCGCGGTTAATACTTCTTCCAGTCTTCCTGTCTTCCCGACTTCCTGTCTTCCCGACTTCCTGTCTTCCAGTCTCCCTATTCTTCCTGCCTCCCTCGCTCCCCGCCTCCCTTCCTTTTTTGCACCACCGCTCACTATTGCTTACGGTAGGCCATGGAAAATTCGGGCCCTCCATCGCCGGCAGCCGTGCCGGATGCCGCTGAGATCGTCCAACCAGTTTTACATCTGCGCCAACGCCGTGCGCTGGGCCCGCTGGATTTCATCACCGGTATTGTGGTTTTTGTCCTATCGATGGCGGTCTATGTGGCCACGCTCGCACCAACTGTATATGGCGAAGACAGCGGCGAACTAATCGCCGCCGCGTACACGCTTGGGATTCCGCACCCGGCGGGATATCCGTTGTGGTGTCTGCTTGCGAAACTGTTCATGGTGATTGTCCCGTCCGGCGAAATGGCGTGGCGTGCCAATTTGATGTCGGCCGTGTTTGGCGCCGGCACGGCAATGCTCACTTCGCTCCTCATCTGCATGCTTGTGCGAAACCGTGTCGCCGCGTTTGCGGGCGCGTTGTCCTTGGCGTTCTCGAGGGAGCTGTGGGAGCAAAGCGTGATCGCCGAGGTGTATACGCTCAATGCGTTCTTCACCGCGCTGTGCCTGCTTTTCCTGGTAGTCTGGGGACAGACGCGGCAAAACTGGCTGTTATACGCATGCGGCGCGCTGTTTGGAATCGGACTCACCAATCATCACGTCTTGTTGCTTGCCACGCCTGCGTTTGCGTGCTACGCGCTCCTCGTGGCTGGAATGCGGTGGCGCGCGTGGACAATGCATCTGATCGCGCTCGTGTGCGCGCTCGCTGGACTTGCCTTCTACCTATACCTGCCGATTCGGTCCGCCGCGAACCCGGCGATGGACTGGGGAAACCCGGAAACCTGGGCGGGTTTTGTAGACGTTGTCACGCGCGCGCAATATCAATTTATTATTACGGACAGTCCTCGCACCTGGGCGCGGTTCATCGGACAGTGGAACGAATTCGGACATATTTACCTCAAACAGTTCACGATTGGCGTCGGTTTGATCGCACCATTCGGCGCGGTAGTGTTGTGGAGGCGGGGACACCGCGCCGTATGCACGATGCTTGTCCTGCTCTGGGTCTGCAACGTGCTCGGCTCGATCCTCATTCCGAACTACGGCACGGACCGCATGTCCATCTGGCTCAACACGACATACTGGATTCCCGCATATCTGGTCGCCGCTATTCTGCTGGGCGCCGTCATCGCCGGCGTTTGCTCGGCCACGCCGCGCGCCGGGGTCCGGGTTATCGTCGCAACCGGATTGTGCATTGCCGCCATTGGCGCGCCGCTGATCGCGCATTACGAACGGAATGATAAAAGTGATTACTATCTCGCCGCCGATTATGCGCGGAACATTCTGTCGACGCTTGCGCCCGGCGCGGTTTATTTTGGCGACAGCGACCTCGCGCTCTTTCCGGTGATGTACTACCAGATCGTGGAGCGCATGCGGACGGACGTCCTCATAGCCAACCCTTACGGATATCCAATCGAGGCCGCGTACAGCGCGATGCCCGAAGAAGTCACGTCGCGTTTTGCCCGCATTCCGACACAGGCGGATGAACAACTCGTGTTTGAATGGCTAGTCAAATATGGCGACCGCCCCGTGTACACAACCGCGCAACGCAGGGTGGATGGCGTGCAAGTTTGGAACAAGGGTCTGTTGTACCGCTATGCGCCCGAAGGTGTCGCGGTTTCGCAATCCTCCCCATGGGACTTGTACACGTGGCGCACGCTGGATGAGGCGGCTTTTGAAGATGATTGGTCCGCGGAAGTAATTTTATTCGAGTATTACTTTGCGCGCGGCCGCGCCGCCTTCGACGCGGGTCAGCGCGCCGCCGGCATCAACGATTTCGAGCGCGCGGCCCAAATCGCCCGCGCCAACAAGGAAGCGCTGAACAATCTCGGCTGCGCGGCTGCCGAGTATGGGTTTTACGATACCGCGGCGCGCCTTTTCCGTGCCGCCTGTGCGCTAGACCCCGGATTTCACATGGCTCGAATGAACCTCGGACGCGCATACATGAAACAGGGCGATTACCAACGCGCGCACCTGGAATTTCTTCAGGTGCTCGAAGTAGGGCCGGACAACGCAACGGCGCGCGCCCTTATGGATTTCAGCATCCGGCAAGGCGCAGGTCCCGCGGTTCGTTAGCTGCAATGAAAAATGCTACGGTATCCCCGTCGCGAGCAAATGAAAACAGGAGATGTGCGATGCGACGGTGCCATCGCTGCGGCGCCGAGTGGGACAGCATCAAGCGCGTGCCGGGCGTAAAGGAATTTTGCGCCCACTGCACGTCTTACCTGCATTGTTGCCTGAACTGCCGTCACCACAACCCAGCCTATCACAACCAGTGCGCCATTCCGAATACCGATTGGGTCGGTGACAAGGCAGGAACCAATTTCTGCGATGAATTTGAATTCAGGATCGCTGGCGCCGCAAACGAAAACACCGCAAAGGCCGCTTCAGCCCGGGGCGCGATGGACACCTTGTTCGGTGACGAGCCGGGCCAATCGGACGCGGAGAAGCTGGATCGGTTCAAGAACCTGTTCGGCGAGGATCGGTAGACTTGAACATAATTCGCAGTACAGAAACGCGGATTTATTGTTTTGCCGAATATGTGGACTAGCTTTTCGAGAAACAGTTGACAGAAATTCGGAGTAGGTGGTACAGTTTCGACGGGGGAATTCGCCCTTGGGAGACTGAGCACTGTGGCCACGATTAGCCCGCGCCGACATATGCTCGTCGTGGACGATGAGCCAGGCATGTGCCAAATGCTGGAAGGAACCTTCACGGACCGGGGGTTCGACGTCACCACGGCGTCCAATGGCAGCAAGGCCATCGAAGTCATCAACCAGCGAGCGTTCGACGTCATTATCACGGACCTCAAAATGCCCGAACGCGACGGGCTGGCGGTGCTGCGGTCCGCGCGCGCGTCTTCGCATGATAGCCCCGTGATAATGATTACCGCGTACGGGACGATTGATACGGCGGTCGAAGCCATGCGGCTCGGCGCGCGCGATTTTATCGCCAAGCCGTTCAAGCTGGCGGAAATCGAACTGAAGGTCGACAAAATCATCGGTGAACGCCCGGTCCGCGAATACGCGCAACGCACGCCCCTAACGGTGAGCAATGATCGTCAAATCGTTGGATATAGCAAAGAGAGCAAACAACTACTCAAGATGATTCAAAAGATTGGGCCGAGCCGAAGCTCGGTGCTGATCACCGGCCCGAGTGGCACGGGTAAAGAATTGGTTGCCCGCGCCATTCATGATTCCAGCCCGCGCAACGACCGGCCGTTTGTCGCGTTGAACTGCGCCGCGCTGGCCACCGGCGTTCTCGAAAGTGAATTGTTTGGGCATGAGAAAGGCGCATTCACCGGTGCAGTCAGCCAACGTCAAGGGCGTTTCGAGCGCGCGCACACGGGCACGCTGTTTCTCGATGAAGTTGGGGAGATTGATCCGAACATCCAGACCAAGCTCTTGCGCGTATTGCAGGAGGGCGAATTCGAACGCGTAGGCGGCAACCAGGTCGTGCGTGTGGATACGCGGATTATCGCCGCGACCAATCGGGACCTGCGCGAGGCGATTAGTGTCGGCACATTCCGGGAAGACTTTTATTACCGGCTGAACGTGTTTTCACTGCGCGTCGAGCCGCTACGTTCGCGGCCTGACGACATCCCCGCGCTCATCGATCATTTTCTGAAAAAGTTCAGCTTTGAACTGGGCAAGGAAATCACGCAAATCGAAGACGACGTGATGAGCTTCTTCATGCGTTATCCGTGGCCGGGCAACGTGCGCGAGCTCGAGAACGTGCTCGAACGCGCCGTGGTTCTCGCGGAAGGCAGCACAATTACGCGCGACGTGATTCCGCCCGACATGTTTTTCATGCAGGAAGAACTCGAATCCGATCCAAGCACCTTGCTCGATACGGCATCGCTGGTGGAACGCACCGATCATATGGAATCTGAAATGATTGCCGCCGCGCTGAGCCGGTTTCATTGGAACAAAACAAAAGCCGCCGATCATCTCGGACTGAAGCGCACGACGCTTCAATACAAGATTAAGAAGTACGGATTGAAGTAGGCCCTACGATGCCGACGGTAACCGCCCGGCTATTTCCAACGACAGCATCGCGGCTTCAGCGGCATCACGATCGCGGTACGGGCCGCTAAGACGGATGGGTCCGCGTAGCGAGCTTTCGATAAACACCCACCACACGCCAAATTGTTGATAGACGTATCCGTTGTTCATGCAGCAGCTTTCCTTTTGTCGAGCTTCCTCACCCATTTTTGTTCAAGGGACCGGAGCTTCCGTGATCCGACCTTGGGGGAAAGGGGGATGTGGTGAGTCGACCACGGAAGCTCCTGGACAGGCAATTATTATTCTTAACGAAAAAAGTTTACGGCTTGATGATTTGCCGCAGGTTAGTGCTTCGTGAATGTTTGGTTAAGGCTGTAATGGGGAAAACGGTGGATTGTATTAGTGTTTAGACGGTCGCAAAGAACGCGTCCGAATCGATAATGCGCCATCACGAGGGTCCCCCCCTCTATCTTCCCAGGCCGCGCCCGAACCGCTGCGGGCGCGGCCGCCTCTTTGGCTGTTTATCGCGTCGTTGCCGTGCGCCTTGGAGTGCGGCAGCGGGTAGCTGCCGCTTTTACTTCAAGAGACCAATCGCGCCAAGCAACTGCTCAAGACCACTTGAAATCCGAAGCGAAAGCGGTAGCTGCGTCCGAAGCGGACTCCGCTACCGCAGTCCAAAGCCTTGGAGTGCGAAAGCGGGTAGCCGCCGCTTTCGATTCCCTGGGCCAAGATCGCATCGCAATTAAACGCGATTGCCCAACAAGAAGCGTTATGTGAACAGAGCTTCTACGAATTCCCGTGCGTTGAAGGGTTGAAGATCGTCGACGCCTTCACCTACGCCGATGAGCTTAATGGGAATTCCCAACTGCTTCTGAATGGCGACCGCGATGCCGCCTTTAGCGGTGCCGTCGAGTTTTGTGAGCACGATGCCGGTCACCGTTAGGGCTTCTGTGAACACGCGGGCCTGCTGAAGACCATTCTGGCCGGTGGTGGCGTCGAGAACGAGCAAGACTTCGTGGGGCGCGCCGGGTATGCGCTTTGCAATCACGCGCTGCACCTTGCGCAACTCTTCCATCAGGTTGACTTTGGTGTGCAAACGGCCGGCAGTATCGATGAGCAGGCAGTCAATGTTGCGCGATACCGCCGCATCCGCCGCGTCAAACGCGACCGCCGCGGGGTCCGCGCCGTTCTGGTGCTTTATGATTGGAACGCCCGCGCGATCGCTCCACACCGTGAGCTGTTCGACAGCCGCCGCGCGAAAGGTGTCCGCCGCGCCCAGCATTACCGTTTTGCCGCTGGCCTTGAGTTTGGCGGCTATCTTGCCGGTTGTAGTGGTTTTGCCGGAGCCATTGACCCCGGCAATCAATGTAACGTGAGGCCCGTCGCCGCCGTTCCACGTTAAGGTGTGATCGCCCGGTTCGAGCGTTTTGATGAGCTCGTCTTTCAGTAGCGCGAGAAAATCGTCGGGCGTGCTTACGCGGCGTTCGCGCGCGAGGCGCCGCATGTCCGCGATGACAGTCATGGTGGTCTCGACGCCAATATCCGCCTGGATGAGTACCTGTTCGAGTTCTTCGAGAAGCTCGTCGTCGACAGCGGAACGACCCGCAAAAATTCCGCGCACGTTGGCGACGAAACTCTCGCGGGTCTTTGACAGACGGTCTCGCAACCGCCCAAAAAAACCTCGTTTTTCTTCGGACATTACACGCTCCGGCACGGAAAATAGCACAAACGCAGGTCCTCCTGCCAGCGATCCGGGAAATTGACCGCGCGCGCGCGGTCTGTTAGAACGCATGGACAAACCGGAGAGACAACATGATTTTCATTGCGTTGTTATTGCTCGCGGCCGGTGATTCGCCTCCGCCATTCTACGCCGACAAACTAAATCTCCTCGTCGTGCGAAACGAGTCGGGCGACGAAGCTCCCATTACTTCACCGGTCGAGTGGCGTACCCGGCGCGAGCATTTGCTCGCCAACATGCAACTCGTCATGGGAGACATGCCGGACGGCGCGAAACGGGCGCCTCTTGATGTGCGGGTCGAGGAAGAAGTTGAGACGCCAGCGTATTCGCGGAAGAAAATTTCGTATGCGGCTGAATCAGGAGACCGGGTTCCCGCCTATTTGCTGATCCCATCGAAGATTGATGGAAAAGCCCCGGCGATGCTGTGTCTGCATCAGACCATCAAGATTGGCAAGGCCGAGCCCGCGGGCCTTGGCGAGAATACGAATCTTGATTATGCTCACGAACTGGCCACGCGCGGGTACGTGTGCCTTGCGCCGGATTATCCGCGCTTCGGGGATTACGATATCGACGTGTACGCGATGGGCTATGCGAGCGCGACGATGAAAGGCATCTGGAACCACATGCGCGGCGTGGACCTGTTGCAAGGACTGCCTGAAGTGGATGCGGATCGCATTGGGTGCATCGGCCACTCGCTGGGCGGACACAACACGCTGTTTATGAGCGTGTTTGACGAGCGCATCAAGGTCGCGGTCACGAGCTGCGGGTTTACGCGATTCGCGAAATATTATGACGGAGACCTGACCGGCTGGACGCATAGGGGCTACATGCCGCGTATCGATACGGTTTATGGAAAAGACCCCGCGCGCATGCCGTTCGACTTCCCGGACATTCTCGCGGCCATTGCGCCGCGCCATTTGTTTATTAACGCGCCCACCGGCGACAGCAACTTCGATGTGGGCGGCGTTCGTGAAAGTGTCGAAGCGGCGAGGAAAATATTCGCGTTGCACGATGCAGATGACCAACTCGTGGTCGAATACCCGGATTCGCAACACGATTTTCCGCCGGAGACGCGGGATCGCGCGTACGCATTCATAGATCGTGCGTTAAAGCACGCGCCCTGATGACAACTACCAATTGAATCCGAGCATGTTCCAGAAGTGCAGGAATGGGAGCAGTCCGATGCACGCCGCGATGACCAGGGTGTAGTGAATGCGCGCGCCTACCCGCCAATACCCGTGCCACCATACCGCGAGCGCATTCCACGCCAGCAGCGCGGCGGCGGGGATGAGCACGAGCGGAATGCACAGCAGCAAGGCAATGCGCATTGGCATCTCGAATGCGAATTCCCACTCGTTGAGATTTAGCATGTTCCAAGCGAACATGACCAACAGGAACAGGCTGAGCGCGGCTATGAACCAGGTCGTGACGCGATAATGCGCGGGAGCATCCGGGGCCGCATCCGAAGAAGCACGGCGGCGCAACGCGGCAACGGGCCAATACATCACGGCGGAAAGCAGAAGCAAAATTGATGCAGCGATGTAGGGCAATTGCCATTTCGATGTTTCGTACCATTTCAACCGTTCAAAGGCCGCGCCGTCCAGCAGCATGTGCGTGACATCGCCGTCCGCGCCGGTGCGAAACACCATCGTGCTGCCCGTGCGCGGATCGGCAAACTGTCCCTGTTTAGTTTGCACAAACCGTACGGGCTCGCCGCTCGCGCCGGCGACGACGAATTCATGGTCGCCGTCAAGGCGCACGTTTATTTGCGCCATCAACGTAATCAGTTTTTCAATGCTGCGCCGGCCATACCGGTTGCTGCGATACACCCCCGCCAGGCTTACGGCGTCGGCCTGGAACGGAATTTCTTTCTGCGCAACCGCAGGTTCCGGCGACGGAAAATAGCGGTCCATGAATTGCCTGACAATGGCGGAACGCAATGCGCCGTCGTCCACGTTGCATGAGGCGAAAATACCAACGCCGTCGTCGGGCAATAGGAATAGTTCGCTGGCGAAGCCATTGAAATCGCCGCCGTGTTCGAGCATGCGGCGTCCATTGCGCATGCCGGTGAAGAACCCTACGGCCATGCCGCCGTTAAGCCGATCATCCTGTTTATAATGCAAGCGGTGCATCTCGATAGCGGTGGATTCATTGAGAATCCGCGCGCCGTCAAGTTGTCCTTTTTGCAGGTGCGCGATCATGTATCGCGCCATATCGCTGCCGCAACTCAACATGGCGCCCGCCGGCCCAATACAGATGTGATCAAAGGGAACAGGTTTCACTGCCCCGCCTGCCACCTCATACCCCTGGGCAACATCCGGCGCGAGGGATTCCGCCCACGCGAACGCCGAATGCGTCATGCCAAGCGGTCCGAAAATGTTATCGCGAATATACGAGCCGTAGGGCTGGTTCGCGGCAAGCTCGACGAGATACCCCGACAATGCGACGCCGTGATTGGAATAGCTCATCGTTTCACGCGGCGGCATCACTTGCGGGGGCATGCGCCGGGCCAGGTAATCGCCAAGCGCCGGCACGTCGTTAATGCCAGCCCGCGTCATACCGATTGCGCGCTCGTCGAAGCCCGCGGTATGGTTGATGAGATCGATGAGCCGGATTGGTTCCGCGTAGTGTTCCGGAATTACGAATGCTGCGTTGTACTTCGCGAGCAGTTCCGCGGCCGGCGTTTCCAGATCGAACTCACCCCTTTCAACGAATTGCATGATCGCTGTCGCGTTTACCGTTTTGGATACGGATGCAATGCGGAACAGCGTGCGGTCTGGAAGCACCGGCGTTTTCTTGTCGCGGTCCGCGTAACCATAGCCTTTGTTGAGAAGCACCGCGCCGTTGTGTACGACGACGAGGACCGCGCCGGGAATCTGGCGTTGGCGCATGACGGTCGAGACGACGCCGTCCATGAACGCTTCCACATCGCGAGTATCGGCGAGCGTTGGCGCAGTTTGTGCCTGGGCGATGCCGGCGGCAAACACAGCGATAATCGAGATTGCGGCGCGTAAGCATTGTTTGAACATGGCAGGTGTCCTCCCCACGATTCAGCATAGCGCCCCAAAGCAGGCAGCGCGATAATTATTCCCGCGCGCTGGGTGTAATCTCGAATTCGTGCCGTTCGCCCTTGCGCACCACGACCACCTTCACCGGCGCGCCGATTTTTAGCGCCTCAATCGCATAGGTGTAGTCGTAGATATTTTCTACTTTCTTGCCACCCAGCTCGATGATGACGTCGCCGCTTTTGAGGCCGGCCATAGCGGCAGGCCCGCCCTCAGCGACGCCAGAAAGCGGCAAGCCGGCGACGTCCGGCTGCGCGTAGTCTGGAATCGTGCCGAGATAGGCGCGCAGCCCCGTGCTGGTCCCGCCGTCTTTCGGTTTCGCCTGGCCGATGTAATCGGGAGGTTTCGTGCGTTCCGCCAGACCGCGCGTAACATTGGCGAGAAACTTTGAAATCTTCGCGGCCCCTTCGCAATTCACTTTGTCCGCGGTATCTCGGGGAGAATGGTAGTCTTCGTGCGCGCCGGTGAAAGCGTTAATAAACGGCACGCCCCGCACGAAGAAGGAGGTACAGTCGGTGGGCAGGTAGCTGTCATTTTGGGTCACGATTGGCACGTCGATTCCTTCGTTCCATTTGGGGATTTCTTCGGCCCAGATCGAGCTTGAACCCACGCCGCCAATCACGACATTTTTGCGCATTCGACCGATCATGTCGAGGTTCACATACGCCAGAATCGCCGGTGAAAGCGTATCGACATTCAGTTCTTCGGCCAACTCGCGGACGAAATGGGCCGAGCCCAGCAAGCCCAATTCTTCTCCCGACCACGCCGCGAAGAGAATGCTGTTTTCGAACACCGGCCGCGGCCGTTCTCCTTCGACAAACCATTGCGCTATTTCGAGCATGCCCGCCACGCCCGATGCGTTGTCGTCGGCGCCGCTGTGAATGCGCGCGCGTTCGTCGTCCCGCGCAAGTGAACCCGCGCCGGCAGTTGCCCCAAGATGATCGACGTGCGCGCCTACGACGACCGTGGATGGTGTGGGACCGCTGGGAGGGTCCAGCCGCGCGAGCACGTTGCGGCCCGTGCGCCGCTCCTGCTTGATGTCGACGAAAGCCGCGACGCGCGCGTCGGGAACAGGGAAGCCCATCACGGGGTCGCCGGTATCCAACTGATCCTGAAGCTGCTTTAGGGTTTTGCCCGTGGGTTGCAGCAGCGCATCGGCGATCGCGGAAGTTATGCTGATTGCAGTGAGACCCGAACCCGCAAACGATGCATCGACATTTAAAGGCACCAGCTGCTGCGCGGCCGCCGAGTTGGGCCCGGAAACGATCAGCACGCCCGTGGCGCCGCGATCACGCGCAACCATCGCTTTTTGGCGCAGCCCGGCGTACTGCGTCAGATGAAGCCGACGCTCGGTGGATACATCCTCGGGGATATACCGCAACATGAGCACCCACTTGTCCGTGACATCGAGGTGAACGTACGAATCGTATTCGGAGAGGCTGTCCAACTCCGGCGCGGCGAGTCCATACCCCGCGAAAACAATCGGCGCATCGAACGCGCCGGTCTTCGAGAACGCGAGTGGGCGCCAATCGCTATCGACCGCGAACTCCGTCGTTTTTTCGCCGACTATTACCGTAAATTTGTTATTTGCGGCGAGCGAGACGCCCGCGGTGAAGTCGAAGGGCTGAAAAAAACCACCGTCATCACCAGCGGGTCTAAGTCCCAGGTCTTTGAAAGCTTCCGCGACGTAGTCCGTGGCCAACCGCTCGCCTTCCGCGCCGGTGAGCCGGCCCGCAAGCACGTCCGAAGCGAGATAGTAGACATGTCGCTTGATGTCTTCGGGATGGATTTGCGGCGCCATCGAGTCAATATCCGGCGGTTGGAGACCAGCCTGTTGGGCGTAACCAACGGTCGATGCAAGCAGCAGGAGCGCGCACAGGTAGCGAATGAAAATCGACATGGCAACTTTCCGGGCTGATGCGAATAAAAAACACGATTCGAGCGGCGCGAATGATACCATAGCAATAGCTTTGATATACTGGTGGCTGCGCGGGCCCGGGTGCGAGTTCTAATGGCGAACCGAAACGATATACCTCATTTGATCGAATTGCTCGACGATCATTCGCCGGATGTGCGGGATCATGTTTTGCGCGAGCTGTTGTCCTTTGGCGATACGCTCGAGGAAGAAATGCGCGCGTTGGTGGATCAGCTTCCCGCGGACCGGCGGCGTATCGCGGAATGGATGATTACGTCGCACAAACAGGGGCAAGCGCGCTGGGACGCGTGGCGGGCGTGGCCGGAGATCGACGAGCCAAACGCCCAGCTCGAAGCCGCATTTGAACTCTTGGCCCAGTTTCAGTACGGCTGGCTCCCGCCGATCACCTTGCGCGACCTGCTGGACGGGCTTGCGCGGGATTTCCTCACGACCTGCCACACGCGCGACGCACTCTCACTTAGCCGGTTCCTGTTCGTAACCAGGCAACTGCGCGGCAATACAAATGATTATTACGCGCCCATGAATTGCAATTTGATCCATGTCATCGAACATAAGCTGGGGCTGCCGATCAGCTTGGTGGCGGTCTTCATTCTTGTCGGCGCGCGGTGCGGCGTCGCAGTTGAAGGGTGTTGCGCGCCGCAGCATTTTTTAGCGCGCGCGCGAATCGGCGGAAGCACGTTGTTGTTCGATTGTTTTAATGGGGGGCGTATCCTTACGGACAAGGAAATCGCGAAAATTCGTTCCCACATGCCGCCGCACCTTTGGCGCGTGCTCGCGGAACCCGTGCAACCGGTGGAGCTGATGCGGCGCGCGCTGAACAATCTCATTCATGCGTATACGCTCCAGGGTGACGAAGCCAACAGCACGCTGATGACGGAACTGGGCGCCGCGCTTCCCGCAATATAAGCGGGCGCGTCCAGGTTATTGCCGCATACGTTGCGCGTTGTGCGCGAGACCGCGCGCGTTGATTAACATGTCGCCGGTGAGCCGGACGCGCTGGGCGTCGTTGGGCGGGTTGCCACAGGCTTCGCACAAGTCGAGCGTGACGCGTTCGACACGTTCCCTGCAAAACTCGAGAAGGTCTTCACCTTCGAGTGACGTGCGTACCGCTTCCCCCTGAATCACGTCGAACGCATCTATTGTATGCAGCAATGTTGGCGCGGCAGTCCGCATGCCTTCCAAAGGACCGAAATGACCAACGTATGCGCGCTCGGCGTTTCGCCCGACAAGCCGGTCAACCGAGCGCCGCGCTTCGACGGCATCGAATTCCGTCGGCGTCGATAGGCACACGATGAAGGGCCGGGCAGGATCGCGCGTCAGCCAATCGTAGTACAGACCAAACGAATCGCCCGTGAAGATGCCGTTCGCCGCGGAATCGTGAACGCAGATATGGTGCGTTGCATGGCCGAGTGTGTGCAGGAAAGTCCAGCTCCTCCTCCCAAACGCAAGGGTTTCTCCGTCTTCCACCGAGCGTATCCGGCTGTCCGCAATGGGTTCTATCACGCCGTATAATTGTGCGAATACTTCATCGCCATAGACCTGTTTTACCGCGGCGACCAACCGTTTCGGATTGGCGAGGTGCCTCGCCGCGCGCGGATGGCACAGGAGCGCCGCATTTGGACAGGCCTGCATCAAACCTGCCGCGCCCCCCGCGTGGTCGAGGTGAATGTGCGTGACGATGATGTAGTCTACCGCGCCGGGAGAAATTCCAGCCTCGGCAAGCGCGCGCAGCAGGTATGGAACGGCGTGAACCGTGTTGGTGTCGACGAATGCGGCGCGCCCATTTTCGACAATGAGATACGCCGACGCGTAACCCGGCCCGCCGTAATGGCAATCGATGGTAATTATAGAAGGGTCGGTTGCGCGCACGCTTATTGCTCCCGCGCACACATTGCCGATTTCCTTGTTGCCGATCAACCGCAATAATCGCTCTTGCTCGCGTGCATACGGGCCGTTACGATAGTGGTAACCATGAACGCTACTGCAATTCGCCAGTTTACGCGGGCCGCCGCGTGCGACGTGCGCACGGACGATCTTACGCGGCAACTCTACGCGACCGACGCCTCGCTTTACGAAATCGCGCCCGACGCGGTGGCATTTCCACGGGACGCAAGCGAGGCGTCGCGAATCGTGTGCGCGGCAGGCGAAGCAGGCCTGCCCGTGATCCCCCGCGGCGCGGGGACGGGCCTGTCCGGCGGCGCATTGGGCCGGGGCGTGGTCGTGGATTTCTCACGCTACAACCGCGCAATCGAGGACCTCGACCTGGAACGCCGGACGGTGCGCGTGGGCGCGGGAGTGGTGTTGGACCAGTTGAACGCGCGCGTAAAGCCGCACGGCCTGTGGTTCGGCCCGGATGTCGCCACAAGCGCGCGCGCGACGCTTGGCGGCATGATCGCGAACAACAGCAGCGGCGCGCACGTGCCCGTGTACGGAACGACGGCGGCCCACGTGCGCGCGCTTGAACTGGTGATGTCGGATGGCCGCATCGAAACCATCGGCCCCGGATACGAAACGCTGGGCGAATTGCGGCGCGCGGTCGATGCCGCGATCCAGCAACACGCCAACACGATCCGGGAGCGTTTTCCGGATACGCTCAATAAACGCTGGCCGGGGTACGGGCTGGATTTGTATTTGCGGAGCCAGACCGATCTGACGAAGGTGCTCGCCGGCAGCGAGGGCACGCTGGCCATGATCGCGTCCGCTGAACTTGCGTTGAACCCGATGCCCGTTCACAAAGGGCTGTGCCTTATCTGCGTGAATTCGATTCCGGATGCCGCCCATGCAACGCTCGATATTCTTGATCTGAAGCCCGCCGCGATCGAATTGATCGACGACATTCTCTGGGAGTCCACGCGAGGCCAACTTGCATTTGTCGAAACACGCGAACTCCTGGGCCTTGACAGCGCGCCGTGCAAGGCGATTCTCATCGTTGAATTCTTCGAGGATGTAGAAGATCGCATTGAGGAACTCGCGAAGCGCGATATCGGCGTGCGTAAAATCATCGTCAAAGCGCCGCGCGAAATGGAGATGGTCTGGACCCTGAGAAAAGCCGGGTTGTCACTGCTCACTGGTTGCAAGGGCGCTGCCAAACCCGTGCCGGGTATCGAAGACGTGGCCGTGCCGCCGCACAAGCTGCCGGAATACGTCAACGGCCTGTTGAGCATTTTCGCAAAGCGCGGCCTTGAAGGATCGTTCTACGGGCACGCCGCCGCGGGGTTGCTGCACGTGCGGCCCGTGCTGGACCTGCATCGCGCCGAAGACGTGGAAAGGTATCGGCAAATATCCGACGATGTATCCGCGCTCGTGCGAGAGGTAAAAGGTTCGATTTCAGCCGAGCATGGCGTCGGCATCGGGCACACGGAATACATGCCCGAACACATGGGCGCGGAGATCATGGACCTGACGCGCACCATCAAAGCGTTGTTTGATCCGAAGAATGTTTTCAATCCCGGCAAAATCGTCCCCGGACAAGAGGACTATCGCATCGAAACGAACCTTCGCCAGGGACCGGGCCGAACGATTCCACTTCCTTTTGAACCGGTTTTGGCGTTTGCGGCGAAAGACGAATCCTTCATCGGCAATCTGGAACAATGCAACGGTTGCGGCGGTTGCCGGAAAGCCGCGCCGACAATGTGCCCGACTTATCCGGTGACCGGCGATGAAATTATGTCCACGCGGGGCCGTGCGAACACAATTCGCGCGGTGCTCGAACAACGCATCCTGGAAGACCCGCTTACGTCCGCGTCGCTCGAGCTGGCTCTCGGCAGTTGTCTCTCGTGCAAGGCCTGTACAACGGAATGTCCATCGAACGTGAACATGGCGCTGTTGAAAGCGGAACTCCTGCACGCCCGGCATCGGCGGGACGGCGTTCCTCTCCGCGACCGCGTGATCAGCAATGTCGACTTGATGGGCCGCATGGCGACCATTGCACCGCGGCTTGCAAACGCCATGATGAAATGGTCTCCTCTGCGAACGCTGTCCGCCAAGACCCTTGGGTTCGCACCGCAACGGCCATTTCCACCATACGGGCCATTCCGGTTTGATCGCTGGTTCGCGCGGCATGCGCCCGCCAAGACGCCCACACGCGGCCGCGTAATTCTTTGGGACGACACATTTGTGCGTTATCACGAACCCGCAATCGGCGTCTCTGCGGTCGCGGTGCTCGAAGCTGCGGGCTTCGAGGTCGCGCTGGCTTCCAACCGTGTTTGCTGCGGCAGGCCCGCGTTCAGCGTCGGTTGCCTGGATACCGCGCGCGCGAATGGAGTTCACAATATCGCGCTGCTACGGGACAGCGATGATCCCATTGTATTTCTGGAGCCGTCGTGTTACTCGATGTTCGCCGAAGACTATATCGAATTGAAGGTGCCTGGCGCGCGGGACGTGGCAAAACGCTGCAAACTGTTCGAGCAGTTCCTGTACGACTTGTTGGAGCGCGAACCTCACGCGCTGGAATTTGATCCCGGCTTCGCATGGGTTGCAATTCATGCGCATTGCCATGCGAAGGCGCTGACGAATACTTCCATCATGAAAAAACTGTGCGACCGGTTGCCGAATGCAACAGTCACTATGTTGAATACCGGATGTTGCGGCATGGCCGGGGCGTTCGGCCAAATGGCGTCGAAATACGATCTCTCGCTAGCCGTCGCGCAACCTCTCGTGGACCAAATCAACGCGCTAGCGGCGGGCACCGAAGTAGTTGCGTCGGGAACGAGTTGCAGGCACCAGATCGACCATCTCACGGACGTCACGCCGATTCACATGGCCGAACTGATCGCAAACGCGCTTGCGCGCGGCGCATAACCCTTCCGCCGAGAGCGGATATAATATCGCTACGGGAATTGTTGGAAAGGCGACATAGATGAAATCGCTCGCATCATTTGCGGCACAGCTTGCAATCACAATGTCTTTTGGATGGAACGCGTTCGCGCAAAATGCCGTAACCGCCGAACCCGATCATCTGCGGTTTGCGACGATGAATGATTCCGCCACCATTCAGGTGTTGTCGGGTGGAAAGCCATTGCCATCGAAAGCGATTAAAGAAGTGCGCGCGGTAATCGGCAACAACACCTATACCCACCAGTTTGTGATTACGAAGAGTGACAAAGGTGACGCAACGATTACGGTCAAGCCGAACCCCGAAGAAGCGCAGTCCGGCACGTTCACCCTGGTCATCTCAACGAAACAGGGTGATGCATTGGTTGCCGTGGACATGCCGCTCGACCAAATGCCGGACACGCTTGAGAACCGCGCCAAAGCCGAAGGCGTGACGGTCGAGGAAATGAAAGCGAAGCTCGGTTTGTCCAAGGAGGGACAACGCGAATCGGTTACCGTACGGTTGCCGCAATGGCAATACGAAGGCAGCACGTTTGCGCTGCGCGTTCCCACGCCGCCGGGCCGCGCGTTCACGTGGAAAATCAACGGCACGGTGGTGGACCAGGGCTTGGATAAAAACGCGTTGTCCTACGTGCTCGGCTTTCCGGGTGACCACCGGATCGATATGGAAGCGCGGCAGGGCGACGCGATTGTCGCGCAATGGAGCGGTTTGCTTCGCGTTATTCCGTATCCCGATATGAAGTGGCAAGTCCGCGCGCGCGAGCCCTTCGTGTTGCGCGCGCCGCGCGGCTATACAATTCACACGTGGAAACTGGATGGACGCGACGCCGGAAAGGATGAGGAGTTCACACACACCTTCAAGGAGCCAGGTGAACACACCATCGAGTGCATTGCACGCGAACCCATGTTTGGCAAACCCGGCGAGTTCCGGCGGCTATTGTGGAAGACGTTGGTGAATCCGCCAAGGAAAAGATGATGTCTCGAATCAGTGGTGAGAGAAACAGCGTTCGAGCGTGAAGAGCATCGACACGTTCGCTTCATTGCACGCGGCAATCACGTCGTGGTCGTTCACGCTCCCGCCGGGCTGAACAAATGCGGTGATACCCGCATCAACCGCCGCGTTCACCGCGTCGCGAAACGGGAAAAAACCATCGGAAGCGAGCACCGCGCCCGCCAGCGATTCTTTTCCAGCATATTTGGCTTTGGCTTTGGCAATCGCCTGTTCGACCGCGCCGACGCGATCCTGTTCACCCGTGCCCACGGCAAGCGTCTGCCCGTTGCGAGCGATGACGCACCCATTGGAACGGACGTGGATATTCACGTACCACGCGAATAATAGATCCTCCAGCTCACGCGGCGTGGCCGCGCGCGTAACGGCAACTTTGCCCACGGTCTTGTGTTCGGCATGGGCGTTTACCAGGTCATCCGCGTTGCGCACGCGCGATAGATACGGCGCGGCGAGCACAATGCTTCCATCGTCAAATACCTTGGTTTCCAGCACGTCCGTTGCGTCGCCCACAAACTTTGGAAGTGACGCGAATTCCGGCAACTCGATTATCCGGATTTCCTTGTTCCGGCGGAACGTATCAAAATCATTGAGCACGGCAAGCGCGTCATCGTCGAATCCCGGTGCCGCGACGCCTTCGACGATGGTTTGCATGATCGCGCTTGCAGTCTCCTTGTCTACCTTGCGGTTGAAGACCACGACGCTGCCAAACGCGGCCTGCGCATCGGCGTCCCGCGCGCGTTGGTACACCCCGGCGAGCGGCATATCGTCAACCTGCATCGCGACCCCGGATGGATTGCAGTGTTTCATGACGGCGCAGGCAGGGCGTTGGATGTATTTCAAGATGCCCACTGCGTGGTGCATGTCCTCGATGTTGGT
>Ga0163150_10004504_pt1 | contig 18574 bp, 19 predicted proteins | sample OliLakLV19P2IB_FD_148628 | JGI IMG/M metagenome (GOLD analysis project Ga0163150, IMG submission 148628) | Freshwater microbial mat bacterial communities from Lake Vanda, McMurdo Dry Valleys, Antarctica - Oligotrophic Lake LV.19.P2.IB | ecosystem: Environmental > Aquatic > Freshwater > Lake >...
GATCAGCAAATGGCACAACTTCAGATTCAACCGGCCGACTTTCATGGAGAGTGGAACTATATGATTTCACCCAGAAAACCCTCCCCATGAAAAAATATTTCACCGTAGGTTATTTCTCAACGGGCACTTAGTTGACAGGTGAGCGATCGTCAGACGGGCTCGTTCTCGGGCCGCTTGATACGACTGCGGCGAAGCATCCGCGCTAAACCCTCCACCATAAATCATCCGGTCAGGACCGTAGGCCTCGGCAAGCCTCTTGATGACCGCTCCAACGTCTCTGTGGGGATAGGAGGAGGTTGAAGGAATGGACGAGAGCTTCATCACCGTGTTCTTGAACCGGGCCCACTGAATCACCACGGCGTGCTCTTCAGGAGTTCCCTGCAAAGGACGACCCAGGTGGTCGATGATGACCGGAGTCGTTCCAAATTCTTCAATCAGCGGTTGAAACCCAGGCGCGTAGCGCGGCTCAAAGTGAAGTTGTACCGCCAATCCCAAATCGCTGGCTTGCTTCCAAAGACTCCGCAATTCCGGCGTGCCAAACGGAGGTAGCCGATCCGGCGCGTAGGCATGAACCCTCACCGCCACGATGTCGCCGCGCTTCGCCAGCTTCGGCAGTTGAGCGACTGAAGCCGGGTGGTCTGCAAAGACGAGGCAGGTCCCTTTCAGCCGCCTCTTTCCCACCTCAAGGCAATACTCAAGGTAGCGATGATCATCCTGGTAAGGCTCCGGATGGACCACAATGGCATGACTGACTCCGGCGCCTTCCATGCACTTCAACAAATGTTCAGGCGTAGCGGCTGGTTCGGGACGATAGGGTGCGCGCGGGTGGCAGGGGAAGCGGGAATCCTTAGGGTGCGCGCGGGTGGCAGGGGAAGCGGGAATCCTTCGTGCCTGCGAAACAGTGCAGATGGGTATCGATTACCGGCGCAGCTTTCTGGGCTGCGATGAGCGGGATGATTCGGCCCGCCACTGCCAGCGAAGCAGCTATTCCAACCTGCATGAAGTCACGCCGGGTAGGGTTGGCCATGCGCTCTCCTTGGTGGTTGACGTCTCAACCGAATTTAGACTAGTTTTCAAAGCTCGGGATGGTGTGGACTCACCAATGCTAACACGACGAATGAAGGAACAACTCTACCCGCCCGGGACCTCGCTCCTGGTTTCGATAGTCTGGCTGGCATCCTGCTTCGGTGTGCTGCCCTCGATCTCCTTAGCCCAGGAAGACTCACCCGAACGCGATCCAGTTCTGCAGAACGTCTTGAACCAGGCCGGCGCTTACGCCAAGAGATATCGGGAACTCTGTCGTGAATTTGTGGCTGAAGAACGGATGCTGCAGAAGGAATTTGACCGCCAAGGCCGTCTGCGCAATCAGCGAAGCTTCGTTTCCGACTATCTCATTGTGACGCTGCCGAGCGATCCGGCCTCGACGGTGGAATTTCGCGACATTCTTTCCATTGATGGACGTTTGCTTCCCCGAAGAAAGCAAATGCTGAAGATTTTTGAAGAAGACGCTTCGACTGCTTTCAAGGAAGCGGAGCGCGCTGCAAAAGAAAGCACCAAGCGTAACCTTGGGCGCAAGCGCTACTCCAACATGGTGAATTTTGGGCTGAACTTCATTCTGCCCTCGGCACAGCCAAAGATCGAATACGCGTTTGAGCAGCAGGGTGGACTTGCCGCCAATAGCGAATGGGTGTTGCTGCGTTTTAGTGAAACAACCGACGAGACCGCCTTGCGCGCCGTAACGCCGTTCGGCAATAAACCCATCCCTTCGAGCGGTTTGCTCTGGCTTTCCCTGCCCGACTTTCGCGTGCTGCGAATCGATTTCAAGTTCAAGCAGGAAGACCCATTCTTTCCGATTGCAGGACGGTACCTCAGCGAATACGCGCCCGGGCCTGATCAGCTCCTGCTTCCAGCACGCTTCGAAGAGCGGTTCTTCGATGTCAAGGACCCGGCGATCTTGCTCTTCGAATCAGCCGCCACCTACTCCAACTTTCGCCGCTTCTCTGCCGAAGTGAAAATCGTGCCCGACCAGCCTCTGGAGGGAACGCCGTGATCGTGGATCGCGTCAGGGCCGATGAGGCTGCGAAAGAATGATGCTGATCGATGCTGCGGGAGGGCGAGGCCGCCGCCGAGCCTTTCTGGGGCTTGCGGCTGCACGGCTCGGCTGGAGCCTCGGCCTCCCGAATGCTTTCGCAGGACCCCCTCGGAGGAAGGGATGGTCTCCCATCGCAGCCGAAGCCGCGATGGGTCAACGCGGGGCGGGCACAAGCATCTAGCTATAGCTAAGCCGAGGCGCCGGCCGCTCGAGGCCGTCCCGCTTGAGGCTTTTCCTGACTCGTCTGTTCGTTCTCAATCCGTCTCAACATCATTCCCAGCGCCACGAAGCTAGCGGTTGCCGCGAGAACCTGAACCAGGATTCCGGCATTGCCGATGAGGTTCTGCTGAGCCGCAAAGCCGCCCGACGCGATCAGGAATCCGACGACTTGGGCCAGAAAGAGCCGGCCAATGTTTCGAGCGGCGCCCGCCAGCGCTTGCAGTGCAATGCCAAACAACAGATTGGCAATGGCTCCGGCCCACAAACCCGGCATCATGTATGCAAACGAAATGGTGTTGATGGCAGCAAGGCGCTCCTTCAGGCTCTCGGTCACTGCGCCTTGCGCCAGATTGACCATCGAGACATTCATCGTAGTCGCCTGAAACAACCCAACAATTGAGAAAGCAAGAAACGCGGCTCCCGTCAGGGCAAGCGCTGGTTTGCGCTCACGCAGATAGACAAATAGACCCAGGCCGGCGGGAATTAGGAAGAAGTAAGACAAACCGTCGAGTCGCGCCGAGATTTGGTTCCCATTCAGCTGCAGCAGGTTCAAAAGACGATCCGGGCTGGGTGGTGCCGCAGTTGCCGCCAGAAAACCGCTGGCTGAAATCCATAACGCGTAGGACAACAGCGAAGCGGCAGCATAAATCAGGGCACAGACTCCCGTTGCTTTGTAGAACCCACGATGGTTCATAGTTTCCTCCCGGATAACCGAAGTTATCCCCGATTTGATTGAGATTGGTAAAGCGTGAGCAGAACGCTATCAGAAGAAGCTCTACGAACGCAACCGCTCGGCGGATGTGTGCCTGATGCTCTCATCAACGATTTTGAGGGATGGCTCGCCGATGGGCCCCGGAAACCCGTGGGATTTCTTTTGAAATCCTTGTAGACTGGCCTCCCCTTTGCAGTTTAGATCGAGACCTGAACCCCGAGCGACCGTCGCTTCGTTGTCATGAAAATCACTCAAATGGAGCTTTTCAAGGTCCCGCCGCGCTGGGCCTTTCTGAAGATCACCACGGACGAAGGACTGACTGGATGGGGTGAGCCCGTCATCGAAGGCCGCGCCTCGACAGTGATGGCGGCTGTTGAGGAGATGAAGGACTACCTGATTGGGAAAGACCCGCTGCGGATCGAGGATCATTTCCAAGTGCTTTACCGCGGTGGTTTTTATCGCGGAGGCGAAATTCTCATGAGCGCCATCTCAGGCATCGACCAGGCGCTCTGGGACATCAAGGGCAAATTCTACGAGGCACCCGTATACGAATTGCTGGGCGGCGCGGTACGCGACAAGATTCGTGTCTACGCCTGGATTGGAGGCGACCGGCCCGCCGAGGCGGCTGAGCAGGCAACGCGGCTGGCAGCCGCAGGCATGACGGCTTTCAAGATGCTTGCCACCGAAGAAATGCACTATGTGGATTCTTACGCAAAGATCGATGCGGTGCTGGAGCGCGTGGACAGCGTGCGGCAAGCGGTGGGCCGCGAGGCCGGCCTGGCCGTTGACTTTCACGGCCGCGTGCATCGCGCCATGGCCAAGGTTCTTGCCAAGGCGCTGGAGCCTTACCGTCTCATGTTTATCGAGGAGCCTGCGCTTTCGGAGAACAACGCAGTCTTGCGAGAAATTGCCCGCCACACGTCAATCCCCATCGCCACCGGCGAGCGCATGTACACGCGCTGGGGATTTAAGTCGCTCCTGGAGCAGGGATATGCCGACATCATCCAGCCGGATTTGTCTCACGCCGGTGGCATTCTGGAGTGCAAGAAGATCTCAGCCATGGCCGAGGCTTACGATGTTTCCGTTGCCCCTCACTGCCCGTTGGGTCCGATTGCCCTTGCATCCTGCGTTCAACTGGATAGCTGCACGCCCAATGTCTTCATTCAGGAACAGAGCCTCGGCATTCATTACAACCAGGGAAACGATTTGTTAGACTATCTCGTCGATCCTGCCATCTTCAAATTCCATCAGGGTTTCATTGATCTTCCCCACGGCCCCGGCCTGGGAATTGAAGTGAACGAGGAAAAAGTAAGAGAAGCGGCGCGGACCGGTCACAACTGGAAGCCGCCGGTATGGCGAAACGAGGACGGAACTGTGGCGGAATGGTAGAGCAGATGCCTGGAGCGCTGCTTTTCAAGCGCACCATTTTCCCATGTTTACGTTTGTCCCCCTTGAGAAGGGGGACCATAGGGGGTCTTCAGCGGTGAATTCGAGTCCCCCTGCCGCAAAAAAGCGCGGCGAAGCTTTCTCAAAGCTTCGATTCCCTTGTCAAAAGGGACAAAGGCGACTCGCCTGGCCAAGCGTAATGTAGAAACTCCAGATCAGGTTAGGTCCATGGTAAGCAATTCTTTCTTTGGAGGTGTGCTGTGAGAAGACACAAGAGAAATTTCTACTCAACCCTTCTTCTTTGCTTGCTGGCTGCAAGAACGGCGCAGCCACAGGCGCTACCCAAGGTCCTGGACGGGGAAGCGCAACCTCTCCTGGCCCAGGCCATCCGGTTAGATGAAGCCCTTTCGGGCCTGGGCAGCGTTCTTTCCAGTAGCGACTCGCGCCGGCTTCATGCCCTGCAGAAGCGGGCACCGGGTCGTGAAGTGGTGCGTGAAATCCAGGAAATTCTGGATCCCTACTGCTTCGCTTTGGTGGAGATCAACCCGGAAGCGCGTGTCAAAGTCGTTCGTGGTCCGGCAGTCGCCGATTTGATTCAGAACGGCTGGAAAACGTTTCTGGTAAAAGTCCAAAATCAGGCTGCCGTCAACTCTGTCCTGGAAGCAGAAAGTCCCAACGCGGGACCGCTGCTCCACGTTTCGACCGGCGCACCGCGTCGCAAGGATGAAAATGTGATTGCTCCCGGAGAAGCGGCGAGCCGATTCCTGGAACTCTCCATGTATCGGCAACGACCCATGACCAAGCAACTTTCCGGGCTGGGGCTGGAGTACGCCATTCTGCAGATCTACAGCAAAACCTCCGGCCCGCGCGAGGCCAGGATCGGCTTCCACATTGGACAGGGCACCCAGGACATCGGCTTCCGCAACGCCATTGACGTGCTTTTCAACTGCCAGCCATCCGTCAAAGTCGTATTTCGCATCAAGGATGACGACGGCTCACCAACCATGGCTTCGCTCGTGATCAGCGACGGTGTCGAGCGGATATTGGAAGATCCGCAGAAGGAACCGTTTCCCAAGGACTACCGCCTAACGATGGCCTATCGGCGCAACTGGGAAGAGGGGAAGTTTGACGGGGCGCAAGACAAACGAGGAACCAAGCGCCTGATTGGCCTCTATCCCCTGCCCTCCCGCCGCCACGCCGGCGCCGATGAGTTTCCGGATTTCTTCTTTCATCCTCAGGTGTACCGCGCTGACGGTGAACACGTCTATCTGCCGCCGGGGAACTATCACGTCGCCTTCGGACGCGGCCCCGAGTATCTGCCTCAGTCGCAGCAGATCAAAGTGCCGGCGGGAACCAAGTCAATGGACGTGTCCTTGCAGCTGAAGCGCTGGATTCACCTGGCGCGCAACGGCTGGTACAGCGGCGACCATCACGTCCATGCCGCCGGGTGCAGCCATTACGAGAGTCCGGAAGAAGGCGTTCAACCCGAGCACATGTGGCGGCAAGCCGTCGGAGAAGATCTGAACGTCGCCTGTGTCCTGAGCTGGGGGCCCTGCTGGTACCACCAGAAGAGCTATTTCAAGGGCAAGGCGCATCCGCTCTCCAACGATCAAAACGTGATGCGCTATGACGTGGAGGTTTCCGGCTTCCCGTCTTCGCATGCCGGTCATGTCTGCCTGCTTCGCTTGCAGGAAGATGACTATCCTGGGACGACTAAGATTGAAGAATGGCCAAGCTGGACATTGCCGGTCCTGAAATGGGCGCGAGGCCAAGGCGGAGCGGTAGGCTATGCGCATTCAGGCTGGGGGCTGGAGCCGGTGGAGCCAGTGGCAACGTTGCCCAACTATGTTCAGCCCAAGTACGATGGCATCGGCGCCAACGAATACATCGTCACCGTGGCGAATGATGCCGTCGACTTTTACTCTGCTGGCGATACCCCGCTGCCCTGGGAACTCAACATGTGGTACCACACGTTGAATACCGGCTTCCGCGTCCGGCTGAGTGGCGAAACTGATTTTCCCTGTATCTTCGACGACCGCGTGGGGCTGGCCCGCACGTATGCTCAACTGGACGGCAAGCTGGATTTCGACCGCTTTGTCGATGCCATACGGGACGGCCGGAGCTATGTCTCTGAAGGCCGGTCGCACCTCATCGATTTTCGCGTGAACAGCACCGAGCTAGGAATCGGGCAAAGCCAGCTCGATTTGAAGGGCCTGCAGAAAGTTCAGATCACCGCCCGGGCGGCGGCTTACCTGCCGCCAAGCCAAGATGAGATTGGAGCCATCATCGCTTCTCGGGCTGCCAATCTGCCTCCGTACTGGGACGTCGAAAGAGCGCGCATCGGCAAGAGCCGCAAGGTGATGGTGGAGTTGGTCGTGAATGGAGAGCCCGTGGATCGCCAGGAGATTGTAGCGGACGGGCAGTGGCAGGACGTGCGTTTCGACCGACCGGTGGACCGTTCAAGCTGGATGGCTCTGCGGGTTCTTTACAGCGCCCACACCAATCCGATTTTCGTGCTCGTGAATGGCAAACCGATTCGCGCGTCGCGTCGCAGTGCGGAATGGTGCCGCCGCGGGGTGGACCGTTGCTGGGAAATGAAGCGGCCCAGGATTCGGAGTGAGGAGATCAAAGACGCAGAGGCGGCATACGAGAAAGCGCGTCAGGTATACGACCGGATTCTCGAGGAAAGCCCGGAAGGGTAGACATCTGGCTTTCTCAAGTTCATCAAATCAACCCACTGAAGCTGTGAAACATTCCCCCTTAGTCAAAGGGGGCGGCGGCGTAACGACAGCGGTCGCGTAGCCGCCCGGGGGTTGTGTTGCGAATCCGGAAAAACTTTACCTCGGTACGTCGTATCTCAACGGGCACCATCTTCGCTTGGCCTTCAGACTTGGCCAGACAACCCCTGCGCCTGTGGCGCTGCCCTTTTTCCTAAGGGGGACTTTCAGCAACAGTTGATCTGCTAATCCGCGAACTCCACCTGGACAGGCTGGCGAATGATGTTCCGCTCGTGACCGAGATTGAGCAGCAACTGAACAGCCTTCCGCTCGGCTGTGCCGTAGTTCAAAGTCCGGTCGTTGACGTACATGCCGACAAACTTGTCGGCCAACTCGTGCTCCATATCGCGAGCAAACTGCATGGCATAATTCAACGCTTCGTCCCGGTGTTCCAAGGCATACTCGATGCTCTGGCGCAGAATCTTGGACACTTTGGCAATGAGTTCGCGCCCGAGATCCTTTCGGATGACATTCCCGCCAAGCGGCAGCGGCAGTTGCGTTTCTTTATACCACCATTCCCCCAGATCCATCACTTTGTGAAGCCCAAGGCTGGGAAAGGTAAGCTGTCCCTCGTGGATGATGAGTCCTGCGTCCGCTTTGCGGCGCAGCACGGTTTCGAAGATCTTGTCGAAAGGCACGACCAACGGAACGAAGTCAGGCTCAAAAATCCTCAAAATCAGAAACGCTGTGGTCATTTCCCCAGGCACCGTCACCACTTTGCCCTTCAGTTCCTGCGATTTCATGGGCGATTCCGACACCACGAGCGGCCCGTAACGATCTCCCATGCTGGCGCCACTGCTCAGCAGAGCATATTTCTCGGCAAGATAAGCGTAGGCGTGGAACGAGACGGCCGTCACCTCGTACTCGCCTTCCAAAGCCTTCTTGTTGAGCGTTTCGATATCGCTCAAGACATGGTTAAACTTGAGGTCGCCGGTCTTGATCTTATTCGTCGCCAGCGCGTAAAACATGAAGGCGTCGTCAGAGTCCGGACTGTGCGCAACGGTGATCTGCCTGGTTGTCATAGGAAAATAACTCCCCCTGCGATCGCCCACAAGGGTTAGCAGAGCAGGAACAAGAAACTAAACTCCCCGTTCAGGGAGCAGAGATAGTAGCCGTAAAGAATAAGGTGCGCAATCGATATCTCACCCGCCAATCGCGCCGGCGGCCTGTGCTAGAATCGCCGCGTCCCTGGGCTGTTGCGAAACGCAATTCTGATTCACTCGAGCTTGCAAATTGCCTATGACCAAGGTCCTGCTCCTCGGAGTCGCCGGCTTTGTTGGAACCCTGGCCCGCTACTTTCTTCAGGGAGTGATTCAGACAAACGCTGGAAGCGCGTTCCCATACGGCACCCTCGTTGTCAATGTGTCGGGATGCTTTGTTCTGGGACTGCTCAATGGAGTGTTTACCGATCGCTTTCTGATCGATCCGCAATGGCGCATCTGTTTCACCATTGGATTCTGCGGCGCCTTTACCACTTTCTCCACGCTGGTCTTCGAAACTGTTCAACTCGCCAGCGGCCGGGAGCTCTTGCTGGCGGCAGCCAATGTCAGTGCGAGTCTGGCGCTGGGTTTCGTTTTTCTCTGGCTGGGGATCGTAGCAGCGCGGGCTTTGTGAGGTGACCTGGATGAAAATCAGCGGAGAAGCCAAGCTGGTCAGAATCTTTATTGGCGAGAGTGACCGCTGGCAGGGTGTGCCTCTCTATGAAGCCATTGTGCGCAAGGTGCGTGAAATGGGGCTGGCGGGCGCCACCGTCATTCGTGGCGTCGAAGGGTTTGGCGCCAACAGCCGGATTCATACAGCCAAGATTCTGCGGTTGTCGGAAGATCTTCCGGTGCTGATCGAAATCGTAGACAAAGAAGAACGCATCGCTGACATCTTGCCTGTGCTGGATGAAATGATTGACGAGGGATTGATTACGATGGAACGCGTTGAGATCATCAAGTACACCCATGAGATGAAGAAATCTGAAAGCTCGTAGCGCCTATCACCACTCATGCCATCTTCGAAACTCAAAGGGATGAAAATATCGTACTCGTCCTCGTTCTCGTCGTCGTAGTCGGCTTTTTTCAAGGACGAGGACGACGACGATTTTCGCGAGAGTTTTTCGGTGTGCCGATTGATGGTTCACCAGTTTCGTCTTGGGGGATCCTAATGAACGCATTGCCCTTGATGCTGGGAGTATTGTGCATTGTTGCGATTGCCTATCGCTACTACAGCGCCTTCATCGCCACGAAGGTTTTGGTTTTGGATGACTCCCGCCAAACTCCGGCGCATCGGCTTTATGACGGGCACAACTACTTTCCAACCAACAAATGGGTGCTGTTTGGACATCACTTTGCCGCCATTACAGGTGCCGGGCCGCTGATTGGCCCCGTGCTGGCCACCCAATTTGGCTTCCTGCCTGGCCTCTTGTGGCTGGTGGTGGGCGTGGTGCTTGCAGGAGCAGTGCACGATTTCATCATTCTTTTTGCCTCGGTTCGCAGTGACGGCAAGTCGCTGGCGGAGATCGCCAAGAAAGAGATCAGCCCGCTGGCTGGATTCATGGCCGCGGTCGCCATTCTGTTCATCGTCATCATTGCGTTGGCAGGGCTGGGCCTCGCGGTGGTGAACGCGTTGCGCGAGAGTGCCTGGGGCGCCTTTACGATCGCCGCCACCATCCCCATCGCGCTCTTCATGGGCCTGTATATGTACCGCTTTCGGAAGGGGAAGATCCGCGAAGCCACGGTGATCGGCGTCATCGCACTGATCGCTGCAGTCGTCTTTGGCAAGTGGATTCCAGGCTCTCCGCTCGGCCCCTGGTTCACGCTGTCGAAGAATGAGATCACGGTTTGCATCGCGATCTACGGCCTGGCCGCTTCCATCCTGCCCGTCTGGTTGCTGCTTTGTCCGCGCGACTACCTGTCTTCATTCATGAAGCTGGGCACGATCGCGTTTCTCATCATCGGCGTCTTTGTCGTGCATCCTGACCTGAAAATGCCCGCGTTCAGCCAATTTGTGGACGGTGGCGGCCCGATTATTCCCGGCAAGATGTTTCCATTTGTGTTCATCACCATCGCTTGTGGAGCCATTTCAGGATTTCACGCACTGGTCGGATCCGGAACCACGCCGAAGATGATTTCTCTGGAGTCGCACATCCGCCCGATTGGCTACGGCGCCATGTTGATGGAAGGCGTCGTCGGCGTCGTGTCATTGATCGCCGCCTCATCGCTCTTTCCCGGCGACTACTTTGCCATCAATGTGGACCCGGAAAAGTTCTCCCAGCTTGGGATGAGTGTGGTGAACCTGCCGGAACTCGAACGGGAGGTGGGCGAGATTGTCACTGGCAGGCCGGGAGGCGCCGTGTCGCTGGCAGTAGGCATGGCTCAAATTTTCACGGCCATCCCCGGCATGAAGGGTCTGATGTCCTACTGGTATCACTTTGCCATCATGTTTGAGGCGTTGTTCATCCTGACGACGATTGATACGGGAACCCGCGTCGCACGTTTTTTGGTTCAAGAGTTTTTAGGGAGGTTCTATAAGCCGATGGAGAAAACGGATTGGATGCCTGGCACAATCATGTCAAGCGTGCTCGTGGTGGCTGGCTGGTCCTACTTCATCTTCACGGGCAACATCAGCACCATCTGGCCGATGTTTGGAATCGCGAACCAATTGCTGGCGGGAATCGCGCTCTGCGTGGGAACTACCCTGATTCTCAACCTTGGGAGGGCACGGCTGGCATGGGTCACGCTGCTTCCGCTATCCTTCGTCTCCACGACGACGCTCACTGCCGGATACCAGAGCATTACAGACAACTTCATGCCGCTGGCACGCAGCGTAAATCCGTCAGTGAGTTTTCAAGGACAACTGAATGTGGTGCTGACGATCATCATGATGACCTGCATGCTCATCATCCTGTTCGAATCAATGCTGAAGTGGCGCAAAGCACTCTCCAGCGGCAAGCCCGGCGGGGTGCCCGTGGCTGGCTAAGGCCGGCGTTCGGTGAATCGTGATCCGTGAAGCATGAGCAATCACTCAGTATTCCTGCCCGTGTTCAGAGCATTCCCCCGACCGCCTTTGCCGGGTTGGGTGCCACTTCAAAGCTTACCTGCGAGTTTGGAATCAACTGAATGCGCTTGCACTTGCGGCATTTGATCTCCACGCCCAGAGACGTGATCTTTGCCATGAGACTGCCACACAAGCAACGATAGTCTTCAGAGTCGCAGGATGAGGGAAATGCGGGCTGGTTTCGAGACTCCATGCTGCCTCCAAGAAAGGTACTCGCAATGAAAAAAATGCGCGTTGATCAGACTTTCAACGGTTGCTGCTCTGCCACCACGCTGAGTGATTGTTCATGCACATCGTATTAGACGAACTTGGAGCCGAAAGGTTCACAAATTCTTGCAAACCAGTTGTAAAATCAATCCTCACAAAGCTTCGGAGGCAGATCGACTGAAGCAAGCTGCTTTCGCAACTCGGTAACTCTCCGTCAAAGTGCCCGCCAAACCAAGAACAGTCATTCCCGCGAAAGCGGGAATTCCACGGGTTGCGACGGACTGCTGGAATCCTGCTTTCGTGGGAATGACGCGCGACCTGAGTTGAGTGTCGAGCTGATTCTTGCCTTTGCATGTTGGATGAACTCAAAGCTCCCAACGCTGAACTATGACCAACTATTGTCAATACGCGCTAAAGGAGCGGCTGGTTACGGTTCATTCGCTGCTCGCGGGACGGCAAATTCTGCTGCTTCGCAAGGATGTCCACAAGCAGCGAGACGCATTCAAGGTTGAGTACCCAAAGTTTGTTCTGTTTCCCACACACCTTCATCAGGGCCTGCACCCTTCGTTTCAGCCTGATCTTGACAAGCCCGGCAGCTCCAGAACCTCAACTGTTATTCAGAATACTTTCGTGCTGGTCCAAGAGTTGATTCCCATTTCGAACCTTAAGGCCCTGCGAACGGTCGGCGGCATGCCTACGCTGAGCGGCTTTGGGCTGATTCGGAGACGAAAAGCCGCAGACCGCCAGAAAGCAGCGGTCTGCGTTACACGATCTTATGACCGCCTTGCAGACGGGTTTTTCATGCCACTGCCGCCGGGCGCAACGACCGATGAAAATGAGTGCTCATTCTAAGGAATTACCATGTCTGACTGGCCTCCCCAATCTCCGTTAACCCGCCTTTCGGAAGAAGAACAGATGTTCCGCGAATCGGTTCGTGAGTTCGCCCAAGCCAAGATTCGGCCCCATGTACATTCAATGGATGAGGCATGCAAGTTCGAGCCCGATCTCCTTCGCCAGTTTTTTGACATGCACCTGATGGGCATTGAGATTCCGGAAAACTACGGCGGTGCGGGTTGCGGGTTCTTCATGTCGATACTGGCCGTCGAGGAGATCTCCCGTGTGGACGCTTCGGCCGGCGTCATTGTCGATGTGCAAAACACCCTGGTGAACAACGCGCTCATGCGCTGGGGTAGCGAGGCGCAGAAGAATTGTTATCTGCCGCGCATGGCGTCAGGAACGCTGGGGGCTTACGCGCTTTCTGAGGCAGCCTCGGGCAGTGATGCCTTTGCCTTGAAAACTCGAGCGGAGCTTAAGGGAAATCGTTACGTTCTCAATGGTCAGAAGCTCTGGATCACCAACGCGGTGGAAGCAGATCTGTTCATTCTTTTCGCTACGGTCGATCCGGCCCTGGGCTACAAAGGCATCACTGCCTTCATTATTGAAAAGAGCTTTCCGGGATTTCAGGTGGGCAAGAAAGAAGACAAGCTTGGCATTCGTGCCAGCAGCACCTGCGAGCTCATTCTCGAAAATTGCGAAGTGCCTCGGGAGAATGTCTTGGGCGAAGTCGGGAAAGGATACAAAGTCTCCATCGAGACGCTGAACGAAGGCCGCATCGGCATCGGAGCTCAGATGGTGGGCCTGGCGAGCGGAGCTTTGGAGTCTGGGATTCAATATGTCAAAGAACGCGAACAGTTCGGCCAGCCCATCGCGCGGTTCCAGGCAGTTCAGTTTCAAATCGCTGAACTGGCCACCCAGTTGGAAGCAGCGCGACTGCTCACGTATAACGCAGCGCGACTCAAGGATGCCCGCCTTCCGTTCGTCAAGGAGGCTGCTATGGCAAAATATTTCAGTTCGGAAGTTGCCGAAAAGGTCACCTCGCAGGTGGTGGAACTGTTCGGTGGTTACGGTTATACGAAGGACTACCCAGCCGAGAAGTATTTTCGTGATTCAAAAATCGGTAAAATTTATGAAGGAACTTCATTCATGCAGCTGCAGACAATCGCCAAGCTGGTTCTGGGAGAGAGGTAGGAGCAGCGCCAGGACAGAGAGCTTTAGGACGTAGATTGCGCAGAAGAACGCAGAAAGACCGAAGATGCCTGCCTGTGTGCTTCCATTGAGAATCGCAGAACTTGGTAACGAAGCTCTTCGTCCCCAACCTCAAACGACTTCGGTTGCCCTCACCCCAAAGCGGGAGAGGATGAAGCCTTGAGAAGGCTTCATCGAGTGAGGAGGCAAGCATACGGCTGATGGATCTTGGCGAGGAGAGCCGAACCCATTCTGACACCTTATTAAACAAGGCACACACAAGGGATGTCACTCTTAGTTCGCAATGCTAAATCCTTCTCCAGGCACGAAGCTTTTGCCTTTGCGCCTCCTGATCTGCGTTCATCTGCGCAATCTGCGTCCTTATGAATTTGAAGAAGAAACAAGCGCTCCTGCTAATCGATCACGGCAGTACCCGCGATGATGCGAACAACCTGCTTCCCAAGCTTGCCCGGATGGTGAAGGAGATGTCTGATTTTGAAATTGTTTGCTACGCACACATGGAACTGGCCGAGCCTACCATTCAACAGGGATTCGACGCCTGCATCGCTGCTGGCGCCGACGAAGTTATTGTTCACCCGTATTTTTTGGGACCCGGGCGGCATTCAATCTCCGACATCCCCCGCATGGTGGCCCAGGCTGCGACGAGACATGACGGAGTGTCTTACCACATTACCGAGCCCTTGGGATTGGATCCGAAGATCGTCCATCTCATCCTCGAAAGGGTGCAGCAGTCGCTCGCCTAACTGGCCAAAGGCGGCACCCTTGATACCCCAAGGCAGTGAGCTTGAGTATCAGGAGCAAGGGTTCCCTACGGCGTTGCTGATCCGCTCTACCGCCGTTCCATGACAAACAAATCATGCACAATTGAATTTACATTCCGTCCGGCTCTTATATAATTCCCCGCTGTCAACGCAGGGCGCCAGCGTATTTAGCTCGATCTGCCACGGTCCGACAATCTCTCCAGGCATTCCGTCTTTGAGACCCCTCCCCGTTTGGTATTGTGGAATTCATGCGAAAACCCAGAGCCTTAAGAGAAGGAAGCACAATTGGGATCGTCGCTCCCGCAAGCAACGTTGACCGGGAGGCATTGCTTCGAGGCGTGGCTACACTTGAGCGATCGGGCTATCGCGTCCGTTATTCCGATCAGGTATTCTTGCAGGAGTACTACTTCGCTGGCGCTCACGCTTTAAGAGCTGCAGAGCTCATACGGATGTTCTCAGATCCGGAAATCGATGCAATTTTCTGTGCGCGTGGGGGCTATGGCTGTCATCATTTGCTGCATCGGCTGGACCCGGCGGTGTTGCGGGGAAACCCCAAGATTTTTCTGGGACACAGCGATGTAACGGTGTTGTTGCAATATCTGGAGAACCAGTGCCAGATGGTTTCCTTTCACGGCCCGATGGTCGCTCGAGAGTTTGCGCTGGGTGAACCTTACTACGACCGCCAGAATTTCTTGAGTTGCCTCGCGCAGCCAGCGCGGGGGCAACGGATCACAGCCTCAGGTCTCGAAACACTGCGGCCCGGCTCAGCGCAAGGCCGCCTCACCGGCGGATGCCTTTCGTTGCTGACGGCAACACTGGGCACGAACTGGGAAATTCAGACCGAGGGGAAGATCTTGTTTCTGGAAGACGTCAATGCGAAGCCCTATCAAGTTGACCGCATGCTGATGCATCTGAAACTCGCAGGCAAACTGGACAAGGTTCACGGCCTAGTTTTCGGAGTGATGCTCAATTGCAAGCAGTCAGAAGCCCAAGGATATCGTCTGCAAGAGATTGTTCTGAGGACGGTCGAAGACTATTCGTTCCCCATTCTTTATGGACTGCCATCCGGGCATACGGAATCCGGCTCGCTCACCCTGCCTTTTGGGGTGCGAGCGACCTTGAATGCGGATGACCAATATCTCGATCTGGAGGAGTCAGTGGTTGAATAGCGATCGGTCATCCGTAAAGCGAATTCACCTCATCGGCATTTGCGGCACAGCCATGGCTTCGCTGGCAGGCATGCTTCAAGCCAAAGGCTATCAGGTGGCCGGCTCAGACCAGAGTGTCTATCCGCCCATGTCGACGTTTCTGGAACGGCTGGGCATACAGCTTTTCGAGGGATTCTCCGAGAAACATCTGGTTCCACGACCCGATTTGGTCGTGGTCGGCAATGTCGTTTCGCGCGGCAATCCAGAGGTGGAGCAAACGCTGAATGAAAAGATCCGCTATGCTTCGATGGCGGAAGTGCTGAAGGAGTTTTTCATTCGCGGCCAGCGGTCGTGTGTGGTTTCTGGAACCCACGGAAAAACGACCACAGCCTCTCTGCTGGCCTGGCTGCTGGAGGCAGCCGGGTTGGATCCGAGTTTCCTGGTTGGAGGGATTGCGGAGAATTTCGGCAGCAGCTTCAAACTCGGCAAGAGCGACCTGTTTGTGATTGAGGGGGACGAGTACGACACGGCTTTCTTTGACAAAGGCCCCAAGTTTTTGCATTACCTTCCGGAGCGCGTCATCCTGAACAATTGCGAGTTCGATCACGCCGACATTTATGCCGATTTCGAAGCGGTTAAGACCAGCTTCCGACGGCTGATTAATATCATTCCGACGCGAGGCAAGCTCATCGCCGGCTGGGACGACGACGCCGTTCGCGAGTTGAGCAGCAAGGCGTTTTGTCCGGTGGAGTCGTTTGGATTAGCTTCTGAAGCCCAATGGACAGCACGATCAGTGGAGTTTCTGGAAATGACCACGCGATTTGAGGCGGTACGCGATGGAGTTCCCTGGGGCAGCTTCGAAACTCCGCTGGCTGGCAGTTTCAACATCAAGAATTGCCTGGCGGCCATTGCCTGTGCGAGTGATCTGGGCGTCACTTCAGAACGCATCGCGCAGGGCTTGCGATCTTTCAAGAACGTGAAGCGCCGGCTGGAAATTCGCGGCGAAGCCCGAGGCGTCACGGTTTTCGACGACTGCGCATCACCCGACAGCCATATCCAGGAAACTTTATCTGCAGTCAAAGCGCGCTATCCAGGAAGCCGGCTATGGGCCATCTTCGAGCCCCGCTCGGCCACGTCGCGACGCAATGTTTTTCAAAAGGAATTCGCTGAGTGCTTCCATAAAGCTGACCGCGTTGTGCTTTGTTCCTTGTTTGCTCCGGAGAAGCTGGACGCCTCGGTTCGTCTGGATGTTGCTCAGATTGTCCAGGAACTGCGCGCCGATGGGATCGAGGCCTGCCAGCGAGCATCGGCGGATGCCATCGTGCAAGAGGTCGCCCCTCAGCTCCAGAGTGGGGACAAAGTTCTGATTATGTCCAACGGCGGCTTCGACGGGATTCACCAGAAGCTGCTCAACGCCTTGAACCATTGAGCCTATGGCTAAAAGCAAGATTCTTGTTGTCGATGACGACCCCGGAATTCTGGGAATGCTTCAACTGATGTTGCGCCTGGAGGGATACGACGCCATTGTTTGCGGACAGCCTAAGCTTGTTGTTGAGACGATGGCCCGTGAAAAACCCGATCTCGTCTTGCTGGATGCTTTGATGCCTGGCTTGGACGGAATTCAAGTGCTCGAAGCCATCAGAGCGCGTGCACTACCCACACCGGTGCTTCTCGTCACCGGGAACGCGAATGAAGCGTACCTCAAACTCGCCATGCTGGCGGGCGCCAGCGGGGTACTGGCGAAGCCGTTTGTGAAAGAGGAATTGCTGGACCAGTTGCAGAAGTTCCTGGAAAAGAGTTGATGGCTGCCCTTGCGGCGTGACTTTCACGATGCTTCGTGCGTTCTTCGTTGTCTTTGGTGTTGCCATTTTCCTGTTTCTCGCCGGACCGTTCTGCGTGCTCTACGCCCTCATTCGGCGCTCGCCTGATATTCTCTACGCTGCAGGGCGCGCAGGCAGCCGCCTAGGACTGTGTCTGGGGGGGGTGAAGCTCGTCGTTCAGGGGCGAGAAAACATCGAATCTGGCAGACCCTTCCTGTTCCTTGCCAATCACCAAAGCTACTGCGACCCTCCTGCCCTGTTTGCCAGCATCCCTCGGAACGTGCGGCTCATTCTGAAGAAGGAGCTGCGTAAATTGCCCTTGCTGGGCTTGATTATGGAAATGGGTGGATTCGTTTTCATCGACCGGAAAGACCGAGTGCAATCCGTCAGTGGCATGAAGCAGGCCGTCCGGCAACTGCAACAGGGTCATTCTTTTCTGATCTATCCAGAAGGCACACGGACGCGCACCGGTGAGCTCGGCCCGTTCAAGAAAGGACCCTTTGTCATGGCCATTGAAGCGGGCACACCCATCGTGCCTATCTCTGTCAACGGCAGCTATGAAATCATGCCTCCCAATCGGTTCAGGGTAAAACCCGGAACGGTTGTGGTAACCTTTCACCCACCTATCGCAACCAACGGCTTGTTGCTGGCTGACCGGGAAGCACTCACCGAGCGGGTTCGCGAAACGATTGCGGCTGGGCTCGTCGGGGTTGACACTCCGGCACATGAAAATGTACCTGCCAAAAGGAAGTCATGACATCAACAAAACCGCTTCATACAGCCCAACTCGCTTATTCACTGCTCTGTGACGACATTCGCCTCGAAGCTGGAAACAAGTTGAGTCTCATGGGTATCTTTCAGAATGTGTATTTCCAGTCGCTGCCAGCCACAATTCTTAAGTTTGCGCTGCTGAACCATTGGGTCGGCGCTGGAGAACACTCGACGGAGATTCGGATCATTTCGCCTGACCGCAGCCGGATGTTGCTCCAGACGACGCCTTCCAACTTCACACTCGAGGGCGGCGGATTTGCCGACAACGTGACATTCTTCGCGAATGTCGTCTTTGCGGAAGAAGGACCGCACGTTGTGCAGATCTACCTCAACCAGATCATGCTCAAGGAGATCTATTTCAACGTCGTCGTGCCTGTAGCGACGAATGCGACCGTGAATTAGATTGTGGCCTATTCCTGCAGCACCTTGAAATTCGTCGGAATCCCGCGTCATTCCGGCCAAGCGCAGCGCGAGCCGGTGTCCAGACTGCATTCCCGCTTTCACGAGAATCTGAAGATTGGACGTTTTTAGAACCAGCCAGCGGTTCGATTGCGGCGTCTCCAGTGGTTATGGCTGCCTCGTTGTCGAAAC
>Ga0163150_10004505_pt1 | contig 18572 bp, 12 predicted proteins | sample OliLakLV19P2IB_FD_148628 | JGI IMG/M metagenome (GOLD analysis project Ga0163150, IMG submission 148628) | Freshwater microbial mat bacterial communities from Lake Vanda, McMurdo Dry Valleys, Antarctica - Oligotrophic Lake LV.19.P2.IB | ecosystem: Environmental > Aquatic > Freshwater > Lake >...
CAGGCTGCCGGTCCTCCCGGTCACCGCGTGGACGCTGGTCCCGACCGGTTTCGCCGCGTGGTTCACGTGGTTCACCTGGCTGACGGCCAGTACCCGTGTCATCGTTTTCATCAGGACTGCGCCACAGACTCGGTCTGCTGCGCCCCTGATTGTCAAAGTACCGGTCGCCCGGTCGATATTCGGGGTTTCTCTGGCGGGTGAAGTAGCCGGTCTGGTTGTCGGCATCTCCCGGGAGATTCTCGTCGCGCCGGCGGCGCAGGCTGCGGCTGTAGCCACTGGGCTTGCGCCACGAATCGATAGTTGATTTCAGGCTTCGATGCCAGCGGTTCAGCCGTTCCGGTGTGTAACGCTCGACCGTTTCACGGGCAGGGATCCCGTTGGCCGCCTGCAGATATCGGGCGATCCGGGTTTGCAACTGGTCGGTGCTGGTTGAATCCAGCTGCTCCGGCTCGACAACGCCGCAATTCACCAATAGCTGGGCATCCGAAGGGCTCAACCCGGGAACGCAAATCATTAACCACGAGGCTGCCTGGACCCGGTCCAGATCGCCTGGCGTAACATCCCGTTCATCGATCGATTCGGGCATTTCGAACGGATCAAGTTCCAGCAGATCGGCAACCGTAAAGACTCTGGCCGATTCCAGCAGGTTGCAAATTGCCTGAGGGCACAACTCCAGATTTCGCAACAAGGTCTCTTCCGTAATCGAAGTTTCGAAAACGGGAATTCCGGAATCACCTTCGGCCGGGACACGCAGATCGGGAAGTGAACTGCTGAAGCGGTGGGTCGGCTGCAAAATGTTCCCTGCCCCGATCGGCCTGGCGACAACCACGGGCCGGTCCGGACGAAGAACCGGACTCCCCATTTTTTGCCAGCTGACAATTCTCGCACTGGCTTCGCCAGCCTGAATCTGGCTCAAATCGTAGATCCGGAACAAGTCGTTTTTCTCGACGGCCGTATCGGATGAAAGGACCGGCTGGCGGTCACACAACAATACTACCTGGTGATCGGCCAGTCCCTGTTGTTCGAGCAGCCTGGTGAAACGGGTCATCCAGTCTTCACCCAAACCGGAACCGGACAATTCAGCCAGCAACGGTATCTCCTCTCCCTTGATCCGCATCTGGCGTTGGGCAGCAAAGGCGAGACTGATCCGGCAATCGCGTCGGGATTCGGCCGAAAGTGTTTCCAGCGACTGGCTTCGGCCTCCACGGACGGTAACGCCGGAGCCTGGGAACCTTTGCGACTCGCCCGTCTGGGAAAAATTCGGGACGGGTCCGGAATATTCGAATCGGGTCAGCGCCCCGTCACTGAGCTGTTCCAGAATCCGGCTGGCCATTTGCATGGCAGGCGATGGGACCCAGGCCAACCTCCGGCTGTCCTCATCAATCTGACGATTCAATTGATCGGAGATTGCCCGTCGATTGGCAATCTGCCTGCCGATCTCTGATTCCTGGGTTTCGATGGACGCGGGATCACCATGGCGAACCCTGTCGAGCAGGCCCGTTTGTTCGTGCAGCCGGTTCCTTGCGACCAGTAACTGATCCCGAATCTGCCGCAATTCCAGCTCAACCCCTTGCCGGCGACTGGTCAGCTCTCCCAGCCGTTTCCGCAATCCGTTCTGAACAGCCAGATCCGGATTTCCTTCGGACGCAGAAGCAACAGTTGCGGGACCCGACAGCTCTGCACCCACAAAACGGGCCCTGGCCGCCTGGAATCCGCTGTCGCGCATCAGTTGCAGGAATTCCCGTTCCTTTTTTTGAATCGCCCTGGCCAGTTGCGGATCCAGCTCCGCAGCTTCATCTGCCAAGCGGTTTCTGCGGCCGGCCAGTTTTTCCAGTTGCGCGGCTACTTCGTCGAAACTCCGCCGAAGCTGGCGCATTTCGGCAACGGTGGCCCGATGCCGGACGTGTCGGTACTGTCCTTCGAGTTCACCGCAAAGGCTGCGCAGGCCGGCGCCAATCCGTTCGCAGTTCTTCGCCGAGTCCCGGGCGAACAGATGGGCGTTGGGATGATCGGAAAAACGGATTTCGCCCACGACCTCGCCATCCTTGTTGACGGCCGTTTTTTTGCTGGCTCCGGAATCAATCTGGTTTACGATCGATTCAATGTGCCCAACGATCTCCCAGACCTTGTGATACGGATGTTCGCCGTCGGTCACTTTGACTTCCGTCCATTTCGCCGAATCATTGCGCAGCCCCAGTCGCTGTTGTTGAATCGACTCGTGGACCTGTTGCCACAAGGCGGTTTGCAGATCAATTTCATCGATCCGCTCGAACAGCGCAACGACGCGGAACAGTCGAGAGTAATCGGTTACCGCAGCGACAACGGGGCGGCCAAGTTCCGCCTGAAGTTCGGCATCCAGCACTGCAATCTCGCGATCCAGCCGGTCCTGCAATTCTTCCAGCCGCGAACCTTCGCCCGACAAATGGCGGACGGTGTGGCTGGTCGAAGCGACATCCTGTTCGGCCTGCAGTCGAAGGGCCGAATTGCCCCGGACTCCAACCAGTTGCGCTGCCAGCTGTTGCCGCTGGATTTCCAGATTGTGAATCTCGGCCTGGATCGCATCCAGCCGGCTTTTGCGCTGTCGGGACTCGTCCAGCCAGTTTTGGTATTCCGACTCGCTTCGCCATCCGCCAGCTGGCTCGTTGGCAAACCGGCGCACAAACGCCTGCAAAGCGAGTTCCAGATCTTGCGCCGAATTGTTGACGCTCTGACTGTCGCAATCAACATCCAAAAGTGTCGAGAAACAGTTTCGCTGGGCACTGTTCAGCCACAGGGTCAGTTCCTGGTCCATGTTGCCGGATGTCGGTGCCGAGAGACCATCCATCGACCAGAACGGTTCGGGACCAATTCCCAGCCGGGCGTTTCGATGGCCCCGGAAAAAATGCAGGAACCCCTGATCCGTTTCCACGTTTCCGGTTTGAAGGGGCGATCCCGCCGGTCCCATCGCCGCAGACAGAAACCGTCGCAATCGTCGCCGCTGGTCCGGGGCTTCAATCACCACCAGATTCAACCGGCGGTGCATCTCCTTGAGCGATACTGGCCGTTCATCGACCCGACTGGTGATCGAAACGTCCGTCAACTTCAATGCATGTTCCATCATGTCCTGCTCCATCAAGGCGTCAACAGCGCGGACCGCCAACGCCATGGAACTCCAAGCCCGAAGCCTGGGCATGACGAACGGCCAATCTGTGGAAATCCGTTTTGGCAAGTCATCTTGGCCTGCCATTTTTTCATAAACCCGTACTTACCGGGTTCACTCAGTTTCCAAAATCTAACCCATTCCAACCACCCTACCTAGGTCAGTTTGATGGATTCGGACGGCCCAATCTGCTGAATAGGCGGGGTGCCTGGCTGGCCTGCCGACTGACGGGCAGATTCCTGATATCATCAGCACTGCAAGCAGAATTGGCACTTGGCCGTTTCCGGTCAATCATCACCCAGGAATCACCCGCATCATGAATCCCCTGACCCGAAATCCGCTCCGTTTCGCATCCTCGTTTGTGACAGCCTGCGGGCTGGCATTCGCAGCCCTGCTTCCGGCAATAATTTCAGACACGGCCACTGCGGCTGTAGCGATTGCACCCGCGACCGGCGCCGTTTGGTCCATGGTTGGTGGATCGCCTCAGGATGGTGCGGCATCGTCGCAATCGGCCGACGAGGGTTTTGTCCGGATCGATGGCGGCCAGGAGCTTGAAGGCTGGACAGCCCTCGAGACGCAGGACCCCAGGGCGTTTGACGCCATGTCTCCTGCCGAACAGCAAAAGTTGCTGGACGATGGGCGGGTGGCCATGAAAAAATTCTGGCGGTTCGAAAACGGTGAAATCATCAATGACGGAAACGGTCCCTATCTGACAACTTTGAAAAACTACCGCGATTTCGAATTGCGGCTGGAATACAACACCGTGGCCGGCGCCGACAGCGGAATTTATCTCAAGGCTACTCCGCAGGTTCAAATCTGGGACACCACCGAAGCGGGTGGCAAGTGGAACATCGGAGCAGACAAAGGCTCGGGCGGACTATGGAACAACAGCCCCGGCACGGCCGGCAAAGACCCGTTGGTACTCGCCGACAAACCGTTCGGTGAATGGAACGCAGTCCGCATCATTCAGGTCGGCGCCCGGACCAGCATTTGGCTGAACGGTCAACTGGTCGTCGATCGGGCGATCATGGAGAACTACTGGGATCGGGCTTTGCCGCTGGCTGCAAGCGGTCCGATCCAGTTGCAAACGCACGGCGGCCAAATTCGCTGGCGGAATATCGAAATCCGCGAGCTGGACGACTCACAGGCCAACGATTGGCTGCGCCAGGGAAATGCTGATGGCCTGGAAACGGTATTTAACGGCAGCGATTTCAGCGGCTGGGCCGGACCAACCGAAAACTATGAAATCGTGGATGGCTCGATCCGCTGCAAAGCTGACAAAGGGGGTACGATCTATACCGAAGCGGAATACGCCGATTTTCGGGTTCGCACGGATTTCCGGCTTCCACCTGGCGGGAACAACGGCTTGGCCATTCGATACTCCGGAAATGGAGACACAGCCTACGATGGGATGTGTGAACTGCAAGTGCTGGACAGCGAGCACAAAAACTACGCGACACTCGATGCCCGGCAGTTCCACGGTTCCGCCTACGGAATGGTGGCCGCAGCACGCGGGTACCTGCGCCCCACCGGACAATGGAATTTTCAGGAAGTCACCGTTCGGGGATCCAAGATTCAGGTCGAGTTGAACGGAACGGTGATCCTGAATTGCGATCTGTCCGAAGTCAAAGAGTTCATGGGAGGCAAACCCCACCCGGGCATGAACCGGACCAGTGGCCATTTCGGATTTGCCGGCCACAACGACCCGGTCGAGTTCCGCAATGTACAGATCCAGTCGCTGGAGGCTGGAAAATAATTGCCGGTGCCACGGTGAGTACAACGGTTCTTTTTTCGGTCGCTTTGAATTCCACGTGGTTTGCAGGCAAATTTCATGCTGCGATTGCTGTTTCGACTGTTGCTCGTCATCGCTGCGATCGTCGGGATTTTTGCGGTCATCGGATCGCTCCTGCCTCACGATTACCGGGTCGAAGCCCGTTGTACGATCAACGCGAAAGGGAGTGTCGTTTTTCCCTGGGTCAATGATCTTGGCCGCTGGCCGGAATGGACCAACTGGAGCCCAAAATTGAACCCGCACTTGAAAGTTGAACTTGGACCGGTGACCCAGGGTGAAGGTGCCAGTCAAACCTGGAGCGACCCGCGTGGGTCAGGGAAACTGTGGATCCGGGAATCGGTACCCGACCGTTTCGTCGTTTACGAATACGAGTTCGGCAACTTTCCCCGCAGCACAAACAGTGTGGAGCTGGTCCCGCAAAACGAAGGTGTCGAGGTTGTCTGGATCAGCGCCGGGAAACTTCCCCCCGGTCCGTTTTACGGATTTTTTCGGGCGATTTTTCGTGTTGGACTCCAGCGCGAATACGATTCATGCCTCCTGCGCCTGAAGGAACTTGCCGAAGCGCCCGAACCTTCCGCAGATCCGAACGGAACGGAACCGCCGATTGGATCCGGCGTGGGGTAGAGCGAGTCACAGTTGATTGTTCCGCCTCCACTCGCGGAGCGGAGTGAATTGTTTAACCGCTCAGCGCGCCTGCATGCAGCGCGCACAGTGGTTAAACATTTGAATTTCCTGCTTCAGCCAGCGGAACGGTCAATAGTGATCTGCTCCAGGTGCAGTAGTATGACCGCGCCAGGTTCATCGAAGCGGTCCAAAAGAGCCCAATTTTCTGGCCGGGGCCTCATCGTACGGCACAAACAGGAATGAAATCGAAATTCGGAAAGCCTGAAAGGCTTGAACAGGATAGCCCAGGGCAAAGCGTCATCGCCCCAACGATGACGCGCCGCCTTGGGATCAGGGGTCCCAATTGCACCACGCCCTGAAGGGGCAAGGCAAATTACAGTCTTTGTCGAGCCCTTTCAGGGCGACATGAATTTTTTGGATTCCAACCTGGGGCGACGCTCCACGGCTTTGCCGTTTCGCTTTGCCCCAGGCTGTGTTGTTTCTGCCCTTCAGGCAGTGGATGTACGCCGTCCAATACAATAAGTTGCGTGGTACGATGGGGGGCGGGGTGAGCGGGCAACGCGGCGCTGTCCACGTAATCACTGCGTAACAAACGAGCCGTGACCGATGGCGAATTCCAGGATAACGGCCACGGCCACTCCGGCCAGCAGCATCAGGCTCAGCCAGATCCGGTCGTGCGAATGGAAATGGACTTCGGGCAACAGGTCCCCCAGCGAAATACACAGAAAGAATCCGGCTGACATCGCCAGGGCCGCACCCAAGACCATGTTCTGGATGTCAAAGCTCATTCCATGGACGGTCAGGGTAAACAGAATCGCGCCCAGTGGTGCCATCAGTGCAAACACCAGATTGACGGTCATCTGGCCAGCGAGTGGAAACTTTTTCGCTGCCATCAACGCGGTAATGGATATGGCGTCCAGCGGTTTGTGCAGCGCAATCGCCAGGAACGTGCCGAATCCGGCCAAAACATGCTCTCCCTGTTCGGCCTGAAAAGCGGCTGCCAAAGCGATCCCGTCCAGCAACGTATGAATCGCCAATCCAAAACACAAACCGACCCAGGTCAGGTCGCGGGGAACATGAGACTCAGCCGGAGCCGACCCGATGTTGACCACCGGCTTGGGGTGCTCGGCCTCATGATGCGGATGGTCGTGGTCACATCCCTCCGAGTGAATATGGTCCGTGCCAAAATCATGATGGTGAAAATTAAAGATCCGGATCAGAAACAGCATGACCAGCAATCCACACAACACCAGAATCGTGGCCAGGTGTACGTTGCCCAGGATCTGGATGGAATGCGGCAACATGTGCAGCAGAGCTACTCCCAGCATCACTCCACAAACCAGACTGACAATTAACTGCATCCGGTGGTGGGTCATTTTGATCAATGACGGAAGCGTTCCTCCAGCGGCAGAAGCAATCGCAATCAGGGCGCAATAGATAACCAGCAAAATCATTTTCGCCCCAGGGACCGGCAGATAGATCGTTGCCGGAACCGGGATCGATCCCGCCGGCTTCTGGCGGGCATTATCACAAAACAGTCTGCTTTGGGCGAGGACCGACAAATCACCGGTTAATGTATGGGCTGGGCAGGAAAGTATCGACCTGCCAGAAAGTGGCTATTGGCCATCATGGCCCGTTGAATCCGGCGGAGTTTCGACTGATCCGGAAAGCGGGAGACTTCCGACAAATACTTCTTCATTGACCATTGCCCGGATTCCGACCACCGCCGTCGGACTCTCGATGTACCGGGTAATCGAATGTCTGCGGCCGACCTCCGGGCCGATCTCACAGACTCTTGGCGACACGCCACCGAGCGAAAGCCAAGGAATTACGGAGTGCTGGTCCAAGGGCTGGTCAGGGCAACTCTGCAACACACACCGCAGTCGCGAGTACTTTAGTGCCCGATCCCGTTCGTTGGTGAATACGGACAGGGATGGGACCCGGTCCGGACTGAGTGGCCTCTGGCAAAGGACCGGGGCGAATCCACATTCCAGCGCCGGTGCCATCAGGGCGACCCGCCAGGGATAGATGTTGACGTTCTCGGGCCGGGTCAGCGCCGACAGAATGACCTGACAACCCAGGCTGTAGCCGACCACCACCGGGTTATGCAGATTGATTTCATTCAGGACACTCAACAAACGTTCCCCTTCCTCCACCGACCGTTCCACTTTCCGGGTGAAATCGATGACCGGGCCCGCTTCACGCTCCGTCTTCCAGGACCAGACAATAAAACGGACTGACCGGCGGCAACTGCAATTTGCGAAGAGTTTTCCATAGACTTCGCAACCCCGCTGTAGCGACCAGCCCAAGTCAGTGAAGTTTCCATGGACATAAACCAGGGTCGGCATATCCGGCCGGATCGACAGTTCCTCAGTCAGTGCTTCCAGACTGGCAGCCTGGTAGCCGCACCCGGTGTATTGCCCGACCCGATACTGTCCGCAATTTTCACCGGTCGCTACATCGCGTGAGTTGATCACCCACAATTGGTCCCCTGGTACCAGGTCACAGGTCTTTTGCCTGGAAGGGACGGCCTGCTGGACAAATTCGCCGTTGGGTGACAGGATCCGGATCATTCCCGGCTGGCCCTGCGCCCCGGAAACGAAAAAAGCCCCGCCAGCAAGCAGAGCCAAAAATGCGCGCACGAACAAACCTGGCGGGCAGCAGTTCTTTCGACATTCGGCGAACAGGTTGGACATGATCGTTCGGATTGCCAGGCAGAATCCTGGAATCCTGGGGGCGGGAGTTAATTGGAATTCGAAAGCGCGGCTTCGTTTTCCTGATTCTATCGGCGTTACAATCGCGCTTTGCCAATATTGACTCCCTTGCCCGCGCAACCGGCACGGCGAATTCCAAAAAAAACCAGGGATTCGTTTGCCAAACCCAAATCGTCGTGTAGGTTTTCGTGGCTTTTCACCCGGCCATCTGATTGCCAGGAGTCTTTCTCGCCGAAGGAGTTTGCGAAGATGAAAAATGTAACGTTCCTGCTGGTTCTCGCGGCAGTGATGGTCGTGTCAAATGGCTGTGCCAACGGGCCCCTGAGAAACTTTTTCCGTGGCGCACCCTGTAACACCTGCAACCCGCCGCTGGGCAAGGTCTTTGGCCAGGGTTGGGGCGGCAGTACCGTCAGCAACTGTGCTTCGGGCGTTTGCGATGCACCAGCCCAGGCAATTACCAGCAACCAGGCACCGGCCAATAGCGCTGACAGCTATTCGGCAGCCAAATATCCCTACCCCGGCACTCCGACCGGCAGTTCGTTTTCCGACGACCTGCGCGGCCTGACGCCTCTGGAAAACAACAACTTTGGAAGCCGGCCCGCAACCGGTTCCGGTGCGGCCGGCACGCTGAATGGCTATGTAAGCCCGCCAACGCTTGGACCGCTGCCGGGTCCCTCAGGCAGCCGGTAACTTGCCTGTTCCAAACAATTGACAATACCGGAACACCGGTAAAACCTGATCCATTTTGAAATCCTGAAAAGGTCCCCTTTGGGGGACTTCCTTTTCTCCTGCGGGGGCGACCGGTTTTCCGGTCGCCCTTTTTCGTTGGCAGCTGTTGGAGATCACCGGTTTTGCCGGGTTTGCAGCGGTTTTGCTTTCCCAATCCGGCAGATCGGCATTCCGGACAAAGCTCACCCACCCTGGCACCCGACTACAATGTATAGATAACTGAACCAAAATGAGCAAGGATCGAGCGAACATGAATCTTCGCCCCATACACCCGGCATTTCACCGCTCCGTATTTTTGGTTGTGTTGGGATGCCTTTGTAGTGTCTCAACCGGTTTCTCACTTGCCCAAAACGGTTCGGACCGGGTTGCTTCGTTGGGCCAGTCCGCAACTGACGAAAAGAAGACCGTTGAATCACTCCCCCTTTCCAACTCGAGTTCCCTGCCGGGTCCGGTGTACGGTGAGCCCGTAGATTTTCAATGGCGAACGGTGGCCAAGGCGGTTGCTCCCGATGGACAGGTCGACAATATCTTCATCACTATGCCGATCCCCGACGAATGGCCCGAGCAGTCGGTGATCAAAGGAGAAGAAGAAATTCCGTTTGAAGTCACCGGCGCCGAGATTCGAAAAATCCGTACGGCTCCCAAACAATTCGTGGCGGCACTCCCCGGATTGTCCAAGGGTTCCTCCGCAGTTTTTTCCCTGACGTTTACCGTCTCGGTCCGGCCGATTGCTCCTCCTGCCGACACCACGATCTACGTGATTCCGGAACGGTTGGACAAGGACTTGAAAACCTGGCTGGACGACAGTCCTGGCATTTCACACAAGGACTCGAAAGTCCGGGCAACCGCCAAAGAAATCATCGAAGGTGCCGAAAACGACTGGGGCAAGGTCGAAAAGATCCGGGACTGGATCAGTTCCAAAATCGCGCCGTCCAATCAGGAAAATGCAGACACGCCGATCACACTGAAAACGGAGTCGGGAACGGTGGAGAACCGGACCCGTCTGTTCGTCGCGATGTGCCGGGCCGTAAAGATTCCGGCCCGCATGGTCTGGGCCCATGGCAATGATCACGCCGAGTTCTATCTGGAAGTTGCCGACGGTACGGGTTATTGGTTCCCCTGCCATATTTCCAGTTCCATCCCGCTGGGGGCGGATCCGAAACCGGGCGTTGTTCAACAAAAGGGGGACCATTTCCGCGTTCCCGAAAAGAAGGAAGAACTGAATTTCGTCAACGGCTTTGCATCCGCCAAAGGGCGATTCCGTCCCGCCATCGGTTTTGCTGAAGGACTCGTCGGACAATGATTTCCAGAGTCCAGGGACCGGTCGCAACAATCTGGCTGATTCCGGTTTTTGCGACTGTCGCCATCGCGTTTTGCTGGACCGGACTGGCAACGGGCCTGGTTCAGAAAAGCGACGGGGACCAGGTCACCAGTCCGGAAGATGCGCCGACTCTGAAAAAAACTCCCAAGCAAGTCTGGGAAATCGGAATCAAGGTCGATGCGATCGAACATTCCACGGGCATCCGGGTCTTCTTCCCGGTCCCGGTCGATTGGACTGACCAGTCGGTTTCGATCCTTGCCCAGGATGCTTCGCCAAACGTCGCCAGGGCCCGACTGGGTGACGAGGAAGAGCATGTTCGCTGGATGACCATGGAAGTGCCACAACTCGCCGCTGGGGACTCTGCGTCGGTGATCGTGAAACTGGAGCTGGAAAAATCCGATGTGATCGCCCCCGCCGATCCGTCCACGCTTGTGTTTGCCAAAGACTTGCCGAAAGACGTCAAGAAATGGACTCTGCCCAGTCCCCAAATTGAGAGCCGCAACAAAAAAATCCGCGAGCTGGCCGACTCGATCGAAATCGACGAATCACTTCCTGCCTGGAACCAGGTGGAGACGATCTACGTCTGGGTTCGCGACAACATCGAGTATCGCTTCGAAACCAAAAACCGGAGTTGCCTGGAAGCCCTGGAAACCCGCTACGGGGACTGCGGAGAGATGACCGGGCTGTTCATTGCAATCTGCCGGGCCCGCGGAATTCCCGCCCGGGCCGTTTGGATTCCGGAACACACTTATCCGGAGTTTTATCTCGAAGACGCTGCGGGCAACGGGCACTGGTTCCCCTGCCAGGCTGCGGGTTCGCGTCTGTTCGGCGAAATGCGCGAGCCCAGAATCATTCTGCAAAAAGGGGACCGCTTCCGTGTCCCCGGCAATCGCGAAGAACTCCGCTATCTCCAGCCGACGCTGCAGGCAACCAGCGGCGGCGCGACCGTCGAATTCATCCACCGGCCGACCGAAACAAAGTAGTTTCCCGACGCGGGTTCTGACGCATTTTTCGGCTCGAAATTCAACCCGCGCGCCCCGCGCTGTGGCCGGTCTCCCGACCGAGCCACCCATGCAATCCGAATGTCTCAATATTGGGTTTGAGACAGGCCCCAAGTGCCCCCGGCCCAAGAACGTGCGTCATCTTGCCTGGCGCGTTAAGCTGTTGCGATTGCTGGTCGGGAAATTCGTTGCGCAGTCGGGAGCAGAAAGATGCAGGTGCCTCGGTTCTGGAAAAAGGCTTCGGCGAAAGTCCAGGGGAGTCACGGCAAACCCTGGACGCTACCCCGTTGGGGATGGTCGTCCAGCAGCGAGAGCGAAGCCGCCTCGATGGCCGATCAACGGGCAAGTGAAACAGAACGGCGATGGGCAGGCGGACAACCCAAGGGTGACAATGCCTATCAGGCGGGCTTCTACGATGACCTCCCGCCGCGCGAGGAAATCATCGACGAAATCACCGACGCATCGAACCAGACGATCGCGATTGTGTCGCGAAATTCCTACGGCTCCCTCGTACTGAACACCGATCGAATGTTGATGATCGACGTCGACCTGCCCCATCGCCCTTCGCCAGGAGCCGGTATCGTCGGCTCGATAATGCAGATGTTTGCTTCAAAACCGGCGGCCAAAGCAGCAGGTCCGGAGAACGAAATCCCGGAAAACATCCGGTCTCCGCTGAACAACTCCCGCAACTCCTTTCGCGTATACAAGACCGCTGCCGGTTGGCGGTTGATCATGACCGATCCGGCCATCGATGGTCTCAGCAACATGGCTTTGGAAATCATGCAGCAGTTTCCGGTCGATCCGCAATACATGAAACTCTGCAAACGTCAAAAGACCTGTCGCGCCAGGTTGACGCCCAAATCCTGGCGGGTTGGACTGGACCGGTTGCGGGTCCGGTTTCCCTACACTTCCGAAAAAGAACAGGCCGTGATGGACAGCTGGTCCAAAAAATATCTCAAGGCGATTGAGGGTCACGCAACTTGCCGGCTGGTCCTGGGCCACAATGCGCCCGTTGCGGCGGAACTGCTTCCGCTGGTCGAATTGCATGACCAGTTGAGCGGCGTTGATTCCGAATCTCCACTCGCCTGACCTCGCCATTGGCCGGTTGAAGGCTAGAATGGAGCGATTCCGGTTCCAGGCCAAGCTCTTCCCTACGGATCCAGACTGCCAACCTATGTCCGAAAAAAAAATCCAGCGGGTCACTGCTCCGCGCCTGGTCAGGATGAAGCAGAATGGCGAGCGGATCACGATGCTGACGGCCTACGATTTTGGGATGGCCACGCTGCTGGACGAGTCTGGCGTCGATGTGTTGCTGGTGGGTGATTCGCTGGCGATGGTTGTCCAGGGAGCGGAAAATACCTTGCCGGTTACGCTGGACGAGATGATCTATCACGGCCGGCTGGTTGCCCGTGCCGCGAAACGGGCCATGGTCGTCGTCGATCTTCCTTTTCCGGAAAACCACCTGGGTGCACAGCATGCGGTTGCCAGTGCCGCCCGGGTGATCAAGGAATCAGGCGCACACGGCGTGAAACTGGAAGGTGGCGCCGACCAGGCCGAAGTCATTTCGGCGATCGTCGCCGCCGGAATTCCTGTGATGGCCCATGTTGGACTTCGCCCGCAAAGCGTCCACGTGATGGGTGGTTACAAAGTCGAACGGGACGGTGCCCGGGTCCTTCGCGACGCACTGGCCGCCCAGGAAGCCGGCGCGTTTTCGGTTGTTCTGGAATGCGTGCCCCGCGACGATGCCGAGAAAGTCTCCCGCGAGCTCAAAATCCCGACTTTTGGAATTGGCGCAGGCAACGGATGCGACGGCCAGGTCCTGGTGATTCACGACTTGTTGGGCATGACCAGCGGCTACGTCCCCAGCTTTGTCCAGCAATACGCCCAGCTCGGCGACACCATCCGCGAGTCCGTCACCCGCTGGTGCACCGACGTCCGCTCCGGAAAATTCCCGGACAAAGAACATTCGTTTTGATAGGGAACAATGGTGCCGAACGAAGAACTCAGGCCTATCTGTCCCAGCGATTCCTGACTTAATCCGTTAGCCCCCGACCATCAGGTGCCGTCTGCCTTTCCACACATCGAATAAAACGTCTCAATCGCAATATCGCGATAAACAGGTCGAACTGAGCCATCGGCGAAAAGTGTGTTAACACCAAACGGATGCGACGATGCGAAACCAACTTGCCATGAAAACCACTCGTCGCCAATGATCTCCAACCCAGGATTCTCAGTGCAAATGGACTCTCCCCATTTCATCTGGCTGCGCCCGCGAATCAAACTGGCAAACATCCAGCCGTTGTTAGATCGAACTTCTCGATATTCGATCGTCCCGAGACACTCCCCCGCAAGTATTGTGTTGGATGTCCCGTCTTCGATCGACGCAATATGCATGCCTTGGCGACTGCCAAAGCTGCCGCCGAACCGCGCAATAGTCGGTGTAAGTGCGACGCCCCCCGAGTAAGCTCCACAGCACCCAGCGTAATTGGTTCTCGCTGCCGGCAAATGCGCGGATGCTTCTGACCTGCCAAACAACAACCCATCTATTCCCGCTTCTGATTCAAACGCGGGTTGCGAGCCGAAAACCGCCGTGAAACCCGTCTGGCTTGCATCGCTTGGACACTCAAACAGCGCGACGGGCAGCTTCATTACATGTTGAACTTGCGGCATATCGACGATTCTGGCAAACCCAGAGTTGGCAGATACGAAATCCCGGCTTTGGTCCGTGCAATTCGATGGCAGCTGGTCTGACAGTCCTGATTGTTCGACATAGGGGAGCAAAAAAACGAGCCAAGAGGTATTCTGGTTTTTGAAAATGTAATAGGGGTGATTACTGTCCTGTTCCCACGCAGGCCAATCGCCAACCCGAATCACAACTTCGGCATCTTGGGGAAACCCGAGTGTACCCGGCGGGAGCGTCTTTCGAGCCGATTCATAATTGAAACATGCCAGCCCGATCTGTCGCAGATTATTTGCACATAACATTGTCCTCGCCGATTCCCGTATCGACTGAATTGCCGGCAATGTAATCGCAATTAGGATCCCAATCACGACCATCGAAACGATCAGCTCAAGCAATGTGAAACCCTGTCGAATGTTCATTGTGGTCACTTCTGGTTCAGTTCCATGGAACCTGCCGTCCGGCTTTTTTCGCGTTTCTTCCGGCCCCAGAAACAGCATCATTGCTACAACAGCCAGACCAAGAGAGACCAGCGAGTGCGCTGGTGAAACCGTAGGCGAAAACTGACCAAAGCACCCGCAAGAAATATCCTGATGGCGTACCACCGCAATTGCCACTGCAACAGCGAAAATGAGAAACAACAGCGCCGTTAGAAGCATTGCGGGACGAAGCAAAATTTCCAGCAGCAATTGTAATCCCACGACGACCTGAAATAGTGAAAGCCAAAGGGCAACCCATGGAACAAATTCAGTTGGCAACAACTGGTAACGGTCAACTGCAATCGCGAACGCCTCGCTGTCCAGTAAATGCATCATTCCGACAACCGCGAATAGCATTCCGACCAACACGCAAAATGTTTGCAGCCGTTTTGTTCTAGTCATCTTCTGCCCTCAGAACGATGGACGCAACTTGTTCCATGTTTCCGGACATTCCACCTGACAAAACGCGAGCATCCAGACCCATGCAACACATTCGCCGGCAGGTTTCATCGGCCCAGCCACAATTCGAATTCTGGCAATACACTATTAGGGGAGCGTCGTCGGGGGCATGGGCACAGAATTCGAGCCAAGCGATGATACCAGAGTTAACTGGGAAATTCCGGGCACCAGCCAAGTGACCTTCGCGAAACTGGCGGGGAAATCGGCAGTCAATCAATTGGCCCGGGGACAATTGCACAGTTTCAATATCTGCAATGTATCGGATGTCTTGGCTCGAGTGCATCGACAAGCAGTCACGGACGTGGCTGGAAAGCGATATTTCAGACATCCTCGCGTGCAGGTAAGCACCGGCACCACAAGCCACAATTATCAGAATCGCTGAAATGGCCGACTTTCGGACTTCCAAGTGTCGTAGCGGGCTATTACGGTAATGTTCAAACCACGACAGCATTGCGACAATAACCATTGGGAACAGCAGTTGGGAAATCCGCTGGAACAATCCATATGACAGAAATGTGATTCGCTTCGAGGTGTCGGCATCGGCAACAACACAGTTCCCTGACCAGAATGGCTTCAAATCCGCCAAGTCGATTCTAAAAATTCCCGGTGCGTCGAAAACAATGGCTTTGTCATCTTCAAATCCCAAAAAGAGTACCCAGTGATTTCCCTGTTTCCCGTCCATCGAACGCAAGTGCAGCAATACAGGACATCCGGTTTGCATGATCGCGTCCAAACTGAGCATGGAACTTGCATACGCAGAAACGCCAACTTCGTGGAATACCCTTACTATGTCGTTGGCCGTACTCCCGGCATTGGTGGAATTGACGTGTTGCCCAAACAGTGATCGCGAGTCTGTTGGTTTTCCTAAAGCATGGCAAGCCGCTAGTACACAATAGAATCCGCAGTCGTTTCCCGAAGCACCAACTGAGAAAAGTTCGGCACCTGCAATCGGAACCTCTGCATCGGACACAGAATCGGATTGACCGTCGACAATTTGTACTTGCACGATCAGCAACAGGCCAGTCGAAACGAGTCCCAACACGCGTCCGGTTGGCGCTTTCCAATTCACGCCGCCCTCCTCATTTTGCGTTTAGCAAGAATCGCCAAAATGATGACAGTGACCACAAGCCCATAACCCACATATCGCCAAGTCCAGGCACCGCGCCGATACATTCTCGCCCGTTCGGCATTTCGAATGGCCGTTGAGTCAACCAACCGTACGATTTCTCCGTTTCGCAGTGCATAAACTGCGTCCGGTTCATCCGTGCAGTGAATCGGCTCGCCATCCGCAATATCGAGACCCGTTCCAACCAAATCAACGCGGCTCGTCAAATTGGAATTCTGATATCCTTCGAAGCGATATTCCACATTTGAATTGGGAACACCACCGATGCTAACACCAATTGCTGACAACACCGTTCGCCCCTCAAAATCTCCATACTCAACAGGGAAAAATGTGGTTTCTACTCCACGCCCGGTCGCGATTGCCTCGCCTGTTACGATCGTTGGTGAGACACTTCGACTACCACCTATCATGTCTCCATTCCTGCGCTTTATTACGGCCCAGACCATTCGGTCTTCCTCAAATCCAAATGTCACATCGCCCCGTCCGGGATGATCACATTCGAGGCAGATGTAGGTGCTTCCGTTACGTTCGCAATTAGTGACCCTGCAAACCGATTGACGGCAGAACTCGCTCAACCCAACTGAATTAATGTACCCGCTGGCAAGTTCAATAAATCCGGACTCCATCCCCAAGGGTTGAAGCCCCTTCATTGCAAAAGAAAGACGGCAGTTCGCTTTTATACCAGGTTCATCAGCGTTTTCATTGGCATAGAGGACCCAACCGCGCGGTTGGTTGAAAAATTGCGCAGTTGTCAGTGTGCTTCCACGGGTGGTTGACCGTTGAACTACCCTTAAGAAATCTCCAGAATCGCTGAAATCAACGTCGATCCTTCGGGAGAAATTGCCGGTGTTCATCGAGACCTTAAAACGCAAACCAAAAAACATGGACTCGAACCGCTTTAGCGCCGCGATCATTTCCGATTCGGTCATGGCTGGCTGGCCCCGCTCCTGTAACCCTATGGCCGGAAGGCATGCCAATGGCACCAAAACAAACAGAACTATCGCGGCAATGAGCTTCATTCAAGTTCAACCCTGGTGAATAACAGCGGGATAGTCAATAATCCTGAATTCGCGATTGGCATTTCACTCAAAAACGCCCTGAAACCGGTCGTGATCGAGCACAGATCGTAAAAACAAAAAAATCAATTTCCATATTCCACACCCGTCCGCTACTTACATAAGGGACTTTGAGACCAAATGTAACTTTTCAACTGGATGGATTAGAAAATCGGCACGTTTTTTTGCGTTTGCACACAACTATTATTTAGATCGAGCCTGTTTTGAGCCAATGGATTGCAGGCCCAGCCCAAGCTGTCGAAAAAAGTATCGCAATTGACTGTTACTGAGTCTCCAAGATCATGCCCTATCGACCAACCAAACCAAGGAAACCGATTAACGGAAAAAGCCGCGCAACCCGTAGACCCCAGATAGCTCCCAGAACAATTCGTTGGAACTGGTGTCGCTTGCGTACAAAACCACTGACCGGCTGGCCCAACGTTTCCGGATGCTGGAAAGTAGATTGCGATCGAGATTGAAAAGACAACTAACAACTTCTGAACAGCGTGCATGATCATCTCTCCGTAAGGGTACAAAATGACTCGAACATCACCTCACTGTATGTATGTATGTATTTGTCAAGTAGGCACTTTTGCAGGTGGCGGTGACAGGTTTTTTTTGTAACTGCTCAATAACCCAATGGTTTGGGTGGAAAAGCGGGGAAATTGGTCTTTCCACGGTAGGGCATTTTAGCGCTTTCTATGGGGATGAGCAAAGGCAAAGGGGTCAGGCCTCTTTGATGCTCAGGACGTTGGGGATTTACACATGTTAGCGCTCAGGGGCGACAAAAAGTTTGGCGTCATGAAGTCAAATGGTCCAGGCGTTCCGGATCAATTTTCAAACAGCTTCGCAATCGCTTCCTCCTCGGACGGCACGGCGACCACTTTCCCGCTTTCGCCCTTGAACTGCGCCGCCATATCTTCGCGAACGTCGCCAATCACGACAACTCTTTTGGGGTTGGCAATCGCAATCAATCCGGGAACGTCACCAAGCTTCAATGCTCCTGGCAGAAACCAGGGGTTGGTTAAACTGTCAACCGAGTCAAAGCGGAAGTCGTCACGAAGGCATATCGTTTCAATGCAGTCGCCATTCATCGATACAGCGGCCAAAATGCCGATGGGTGCAGTTGAATCCGGCAGCAACAAACCGATTCGGGATGATTCAATCGACTTCGAAACAATTAAACTCCGCAACGCCGCTGCGGCATCGGCCAGTCGGGAGCGGTTATAACCAAACGTGTATCCCGCGGCCTCCCTTCCGTTGTCCACCAGGCGATTTGCTTCGCCCAAACTGTCGCCAGCCATTACGACGATCTCCCTGTCTTCATTCAGCAGTTGTTTCAGGATTGCAGGAGGCTCTTCGATAATGTCCGCAATCAATTGCCGTGTAATCAGGATTACGACCGGCCGCATGTTGGTGTCGTTGGCATACTCGTTCTTTTCGCAAACCAGAA
>Ga0163150_10004507_pt1 | contig 18569 bp, 11 predicted proteins | sample OliLakLV19P2IB_FD_148628 | JGI IMG/M metagenome (GOLD analysis project Ga0163150, IMG submission 148628) | Freshwater microbial mat bacterial communities from Lake Vanda, McMurdo Dry Valleys, Antarctica - Oligotrophic Lake LV.19.P2.IB | ecosystem: Environmental > Aquatic > Freshwater > Lake >...
CGGCGCCGGGGCGTGGTCGAGGGGCTGGACCCGGTACGCCTCAAACGCCGACGGCCGGACCCGTCGTCGCATCGGGCGGAGCCCCGGGCGGACGCGCGGTGCCTCCGGGCCGCGCGGGCGGAATGGTGGGACCCGCGTATCCCCCCGGAGTCAAGGTGCCGGAAGTGCGCATGTACACGGGCTACGGCATGAACGGCACGATCGTGAAGCCTCCGTTTTCCACGCTCACGGCGTACGACCTCAACACCGGCACGATCAAGTGGCAGGTGCCGGCCGGCGGAGACGATCCGCGTGCCGTCGCGCAGGGAGCCAAAGACACCGGCTACATCAGCCACCGGACCGGCATCGTGACGACCTCGGCCGGCTTGCTGTTCCAGGCGGGCGGAGACGGCAAGATGCGCGTGTACGACTCCGAGAACGGACGTGTCCTCTGGACCGGCGACATGCCCGCCGGTTCGCGCGGCGTTCCGGCGATGTACGAGGCCAACGGCAGGCAGTTCATCGTCGTCAGCGCGACAGCGCCGATCGTGGGGCAGAACGACACGGAGAAACCGCTCGCCAGGGCGTACGTCGCCTTCGCGCTGCCAGAGAAAGGATCTCAGAGGTGACGCGAGCGAAAAGCCCGCGACGCGAGCGGCGTGTCCTTCGCGACGAGATCCGCGATCAGCTCATCGAACACATTCTCAACGGCCGACTGGCGCCGGGTGAGCGAATCGTCGAGATGCGCATCGCACAGCAGTTCGGCGTCAGCCAGGCGCCCGTCCGCGAGGCGCTGCGCGATCTCGACCTGCTCGGTTTCGTCGTGAGCTCACCTTTTCGTGGCGCAATCGTCCGTCAGATTTCGGTCGAGGAGCTCGTGCAGCTCTACCCAATTCGTGCGGTGCTCGAGGGTCTCGCCGCACGTCACGCGGCGTCCCGGATCAAACCGGCGACGCTCAAGAAGCTCGACGGCCTCCTCGCGACGATGCGCACCGCCGCCGCCCGTGGGGATGACCGCCGGGCGGTCGAAGCGGATTTTGCGTTTCACCTCACGATTGTCGAGGCGTCGGGCAACCGTCTGCTTCAGCAGATCTGGGACCGGATGCGGCTGGCGACGACGACGTTCCTGACGGTTTCGAAGTCGCATCATTCGCTCCGTGAGATCGTCGAGCGGCACGCATCGGTGGTCGACGCGCTGCGAACGCACGATCCGGACGCGGCCGAGCGCGCTCTGCGGTTGCACATCGAGGAGCCTGGAGAGTGGTTGCGCGCGGCGTTGGAAGAGGAAGCCGCAGAGGTCGAGGAAGGGAAAGCCGGCAGCAAGAGCCGAATCAGTCGGCGCCGCTAGAAGAGGGGATTCTTATGATGCATCGACGTGGAAGGTTTCTCGCGGCGGTCGTTATCGTGGCAGCGGCATTCGCGGCCGTCGGCCACAGCGCGTCGAAGAACTTCGCGCCGGACGTGGTCTTCACGGGTTCGAACCTCACTGCCTGGCGTTCCATCGGACAGGGCAGCTGGCGTGCCGAAAACGGCGAGATCGTCGGAACGCCGGGTGCGGCATCCGGTGGATGGCTGCTGGCCGATCGGTCCTATCAGGACGTCGCCGTGTTTGCGTCGTTCCGATGCGCCGCCGGATGCCAGACCGGCGTGATGCTGCGCGCCGAGCGGACGGCCGACGGCGGATTGAAGGGCGTCTTCGTGTCGCTGAACGAAGGCGATCTCGCGGCGTATCGCGTGACGCTGGATCGACAGGGTGTCCAGACATCCAAGGAACGGTTGAGGGGGCCCGGCGGCGGTCAACTGCGCGTGGCGTTGCCCCCGCCGAATCCGGCCCCTCCGCCCGCTGCAGGCGGCCGCGAGGGGGCTCCCGGCGGCGGACTCCCGCCGTTCCCTGGCGGAATTTCGTCGCCCATTCCGCGGCCGAGCACCGGCCTGCAGAGCAACGACTGGAACACCATCGAAGTGGTGCTCGATGCCAATATCCTTCGCGCGTTTCTCAACGACGCGGGAGGAATCGGTGACTCGGTGGCTGAGCCCGAGTACGGCGCCTACGGTCCGTTCGCGCTGTATGTGGGCGGCACTGGAGAAGTGCGGTTCAAGGACGTCTCGTACAAGGATCTTCAACCGCGAGTGGCACAGCCCGAACAGGTGTCGAGCAAGTTTCGGATGCAGCAGGTGAACGAGTTCTACTATTCGTGGGGCCCTGCCGTCGCCGACTTCAATCGCGATGGAACGCTCGACATCGTCGCGGGTCCTTACTACTACCTCGGCCCGCAGTACACGACAGCTCGCGAGATTTACATCGGCGGAACGATCGATCCGGGAACGCAGTACTTCAATGGTCTGCAGTACGCGTACGACTTCACGGGCGACGGATGGCCCGACGTGTTGAACTCGGTGTTCCAACGGCCGGCGATTCTCTACGTCAACCCCAAGGGAGAGTCGCGGCGCTGGGATACCTACACCGTGACCGACCGTATGTCATGCGAGTTCATGCTGCTCAAGGACGTCGACGCAGACGGCAAGCTCGAGTTTCTGTTCAAGGACAGCGAGAACAGGTTCGTCTATGCGAAGCCCGACCCGGCCAATCCGACGGGTCTCTGGACGAAGCACGCGATCAGCGAGCCCGGGCCTTGGGCAAACCACGGCATGGGCGTCGGCGACGTCAACGGCGACGGGCGCGTCGATTTCCTGAACGCCTTTGGCTGGTGGGAGCAGCCCGATCGGCCATCGGCCATCGTCGATCGGCCATCGTCTGTAACGTCGACGTGGAACTATCATCCCGCGGCGTTCGGACGCTGGACGCGATCCGGTCCGGGCGGAGCCGAGATGGCGGTCTATGACGTGAACGGCGACGGTCTCAACGACGTCGTGACGTCGCTGCAGGCCCATGGCCTGGGATTGTCGTGGTTCGAGCAGAAGAAAGCCGCCGACGGGTCGCGCTCGTTCGTCGAGCACCCGATCATGGCCGACTTCTCCACGAAGAACGCCGGGGGCGTCATGTTCTCGCAGCTCCACGGCGCCACCTATGCCGATGTCGACGGAGACGGACTGCAGGACTTCATTACGGGAAAGCGCTTCTGGTCGCACCTCGACACGTTCATCGATCCCGACCCGCACGGGCCGCCGGTGCTATACGTCTACCGCACCGTGCGGAACCCAAAGGCGCCCGGCGGCGCCGAATTCGTGCCCGAGTTGATTCACAACCGTTCGGGTGTCGGCTCGCACCTGTCTGTCGTCGATCTCGACAAAGACGGCAACGCCGAAATCATCACGTCGACCAAGCGGGGGACGTACATCTTCTGGAACAACTGGAAAGCAGCCAAGCGATAACATGCGACTACTTCGCGCAACGGCCGTCGTCATTGCCGCGGCCACCGTCGTCGGAGCTCAGGCGCCGAAGCCAGAGAGGGACTGGCCGAGTCACGGCCACGACGCGGGCGCGCAACGATACTCGCCGCTCCGGCAGATCAACACGACGAACGTCTCCAACTTGCGTCCTGCGTGGACGTACGACACGCCGGCGGCTGTGCCGCCACCTCCGCCGCGAGGAGGCGGTGAAAACGAGGAGGGCGCTCCCGTTGCCGCTCCGCCCGCGCGCGGACAGGCATCCGCTGCGCCGGCGATTCCCGCACCGCGACAATCGGCCACCACGCCGCTGGTGGTTGACGGCGTCATGTACATGGGAACGATGTACAACCGCATCGTCGCCCTCGATGCCGATACGGGCAAGGAAATCTGGGTCAGGGATGTCGGCCATACGCCGTCCACCAGGGGCATCGCGTATTGGCCCGGCGCCGACGGTATTCCTCCACAGATCGTCTTTGGAACCGGCGACGGTTCCTCGCTGCTGATTTCGCTGAACGCAAAGACGGGGGAGTTCAGGCCGGGCTTCGGACAGGGCGGCACGGTCGACCTGCGGCAAGGCGTCGGCGAGAAATTTCCCCGGCTGCGGGTCGCGCTGTCGTCGCCGCCGGCCATCTACAGGCACCTGGCTATCACCGGCAATCACTCGCAGGAAGCCCCAAGCCTCGGGCCATCTGGCGATGTGCGGGCATGGGATCTGCGGACCGGCAAACTCGTCTGGACCTTCCACACGATTCCCAGGCCGGGGGAGCCGAACCACGATGCGTGGAAGAACGATCAGTGGGTCGATCGCGCCGGCACCAACGCCTGGGGATTCATCACCGTGGATCAATCGCGTGGCATTGCTTACGTCCCGACCGGCACACCGGCGACGGACTTTTATGGCGGCGATCGGCTGGGCTCGAATCTGTACGGGTCATCGCTGCTGGCGCTCGACGCGTCGGCCGGCAAGCTGAAATGGTTCTTCCAGACGACCCATCACGACAACTGGGACTATGACCTGAACTCGCCGCCGACGTTGATCGACATCAGGCGCAACGGTCGGACGATTCCAGCCGTCGCGGTGTACACGAAGCAAGGGCTTCTCTTCGTGTTCGATCGCGTGACGGGGACGCCGGTGTTCGGTGTGGAGGAACGGGCGGTCATTTCCGACAACCCGCTTCCGGGCGACGAGTACTCGCCCACGCAGCCGTTTCCCCTGAAGCCTCCGCCGATCGCGCGCATGACGTTCTCTCCCGACGAAGTGGCCCGCCTGACGCCCGAGCACGAGAAATACTGCAGGGGCCTGCTCGAGCTGGAGGGGGGCGTGATGACGGGCGGCCCTTATGCGCAATACGGGCCCAAGCTCCGCGTCATCTTCCCCGGGTGGACGGGTGGCGGCAACTGGAACGGATCGGCATTCAATCCCGATCTCGGGTACTTGTTCATGCCCACGCAGGATCACGGCATGCTCAACAAGATGGTCAAGAGTACGAGGGTCGAGAACATGTACGTGCGGAGCGGTCCGGACAACGCGCCTCCGATGCTCGGCACGAATTTCTGGGACGGCAGGAAGGGCTGGCCCTGCCAGCAGCCGCCGTGGGGCGAGCTCGTCGCCGTCAATGCCAACACTGGAGACATCGCATGGCGGGTTCCGCTCGGTTCGTTCGAGGAACTCGACGCACTCGGAATACCGACTACCGGCACGCTGAATCGCGGCGGTCCCATCGCGACGGCGGGTGGCCTCGTGTTCATCGCAGCTTCGCAGGACGCGCGATTCCGGGCGTTCGACGCGCGCACCGGGAAGGTGCTCTGGGTGGCCGACCTGACGGAGAACGGGCGCGCCGTGCCGATGACCTATCAGGGTAAACGGGGCAAGCAGTACGTGGCCGTCATGGCGGGCGGCGGCCGGCCCGTCGCCAGGAAAGTCGACGAAACCCGCATCGGCGGCCGCCTCCATGTGTATTCATTGGCCGATTCGAAGTAGATAAGTCGGCATCTCCTGCGGGGTGTTCTCCGCAGCCGCACCGAATCACCGACTCGATGTTCCACTGGAACGCGACGGGTTTCGTCTTCGAGCGCTTCCGACAGGCCGATGCCGGCTTCACACGCAAGTTCGGCTGGCCTGGGCTCGGCCTGGCGATCGCGCGTCATTCGGGTGGCTCGTCGGATTGACCGATCTCCCGCCAATGAGTCAGGACGTCGAGCCGGTGGAACGGAGGCGTCCTGGTTGTGAGTGTGCACTCGTGGTGGCATTATTGTCGGATGTCGCGACGCGTCTCTTCGCTGACCCTCGCTTTGGCCGCAGGCCTCTGGGCGGTGTGGCTCACCGGCAGCCTCTCGCAATCCCTCCCGCCGCTGAACGTGGTGCTGCTCATCATCGACGATGTGCGATGGGACGCCATCGGCGCGGCGGGCAGCCGGGTCGTGCGGACGCCGAGAATCGACGAGCTTGCGCGGGACGGCGTGCGGTTCGAGCAGGCCCGGGTCACGACCTCGATCTGCATGGTCAGCCGGGCTACGCTGCTGACCGGGCAGTACATGTCTCGCCATGGCATCGCGGCGTTCGGCAAGGCGATTGCGCCGGAAGCCTTCGCGAGCACCTTTCCGGGCGTGCTCCGTCAGGCCGGGTTCTGGACGGGATACGTCGGCAAGTACGGCATCGGCGCTTCACGGGAGAGCGATTTCGACTTCCTCCGGGCCTATGAGTTCCTGCGCGGCCGGCCGAAAGACAGACCCTTCTCCCTGACCGTTGGCTTCTTCGCCGCGCACGCCGAGGATGCGGCGCCGGAGCAGTATCTCCCGCAGGACTGGAGTGCGGCGCTCTACCAAGGCGTCACGATCCCGCCTCCCCTCCACGGCGATCCGAAGTATCTGGCCGCGCTGCCACCGTTCCTCTCGAACGAGTCCAACGAAGGGCGGATCCGGTATCACTGGCGGTTCGACACGTCCGAGAGCTACCAGGCGTACATGACCCGTTACTATCGACTGATCACCGAGGTGGACGCGGCCATCGGCCGGCTGGTCGACGAGCTCAGGGTGCAGAATGTCTACGAGCACACGTTGATATTGGTCATCGGCGACAACGGCTACTTCCAGGCGGACCGCGGCCTCGCCGACAAGTGGTATCCCTACGAAGAATCGAACCGCGTCCCGCTCATCGTGCGCGATCCGCGCCTGGCCTCGCGACGCCGAAACGCTACGCGTGGGGAACTCGCGCTCAATCTCGATGTCGCGCCGACGATCGTCGCCGCGGCAGGACTGCCGATTCCCAAGGGAATGCAAGGGGAGGATGTGAGCCCGCTCTACCTCCAGGCGCGGCCACCGGCCTGGCGCGACGAGTTCTTTTACGAGCACCCGACGATCACGAACAAGGACCGCATTCCCTCGTCTCAGGGGGTCGTCCGGCGGGACTGGAAGTACATCGAGTGGCCGGAATTCGACTACCGGCAGCTCTTCGACATGAAGGCCGACCCGGACGAGGTGCAGAACCTGGCCGGCCATCCTGCGCATGCCAGCCAGCAGGCCAGGCTGCGGCAGCGCCTCGATGCGTGGCGGCAGCGCGCGCGCTGAAGAGCCAGCCGCGAGAGTGGACACGATCGGGCGGGGCCGGAGGGTCATTCTGCGATTCACACAGAAGTCATTCGTCGCGGTGGTGATAGTTGTGGCGGCGCTGACGGTCATCGGAGTGGTGTACGTGCTCCGCTGGGCGGATCGGCACGACCCCGCACAGCAGCCGGGCGTGCCTGGCGCACAACAGCCGTCTGCCGCTGCCGGCTATGCCGATCCCGCCACGTGCGCCACCTGCCATGGTGAAATCGCGCGCACGTACAGCCTCACGGGCATGGGCCGCTCGTTCTCCAGAGTGCGTGGCTCGGAATTCCAGACACCCACGCGCATTTATCACAAGCCTTCGGATCGGTATTTCACGAGCGCCGCGCGCGACGGGCGGTTCTATCAGCGCCGCCACCAGATCGGCTTCGACGGAAAGGAAGCCAACGCGCTCGAGCTGGAGGCACACTACGTCGTCGGATCAGGAAATCACGCGCGCACGTTCCTTCATCGCACTGCTGACGGCCGCCTCATCCAGTTGCCTGTGAGCTGGTACGCCGAGCGCGGTGGCTATTGGGGGATGAGCCCGGGATACGACAAGCCCGCGCACCTCGACTTCCGGCGGCCGATCGATGCGGGCTGCATGTCCTGTCACAACGGCTATCCGCGCGGGCCGGTGGACGACGATCGCGAGGGACCGAGATTCGGCGGGGCGCTGCCCGAAGGCATTGATTGCCAGCGCTGTCACGGCCCAGGGCAGGCACACATAGAGGCGGTGGAGACGGGCGATCTCGACGCGAGCCGTCGCGCGATCGTGAACCCGGCGAAGCTCGACCGCGAACTGCAGCTCGAGACGTGCATGCAGTGTCACCTCGAATCAACCAGCAGCCCGCTGCCGTTTCAGATTCGCCGTTATGAGCAACCGCCGTTCTCGTATGCGCCCGGCAGGAAGCTCGCCGACTACTTCATTCATTTCGATCACGCGCCTGGGAGCGACCGGGACGACAAGTTCGAAATCGCGGGCGGCGCGTACCGTTTGCGCATGTCAGCCTGTTTTCAGCGCAGCGAGATGACGTGCGTCACCTGTCACAACCCGCACGACATCCCGCGTGGTCCCAAAGCGGCAGAGCACTACGTGGCGGTCTGCCGGAGTTGCCACGAGCGGCCGCATCGCAGCGGAATTCCGCAAGTAACTGGCGTGAGAGCAGGCGCCACCTGCATTGACTGCCATATGCCGAAGCGGCGCACCGAAGACGCCGTGCATGTGGTGATGACGGATCACTACATTCAGCGGCAGCGAGCGCCGCGCGATCTGCTGGCGGACCGCACCGAGGCGGACAGTCTCACGCATGGCGACTATCGTGGCGACGTCGTCCTCTACTACCCGCCGACGCTGCCGCCAACGCCGGAGAACGAACTGTACCTGGCTGTCGCCCAGGTACAACAGGGTTCAAACCTCGCAGTGGGCATACTCCGCCTGGAACAGGCTATTAAGAAGTACAGGCCCGAACGCGCCGACTTTTATTACGAGCTTGCCCGGGCGTACGCGAAGACGTCGAACCACGACGCCGATATCCGCTGGTGCGAGGAGGCGCTTCGGCGTGACGCCAATTTTGTGCCCGCACTCAAGGAACTTGCCGCGGCAGCAACGACGATGGGAAGGCTGCCACAGGCTGCGAAGGCGCTCGAGAAGGCAGTGGCGTTGCGCCCGAACGACGGGAATGCATTTGCCGATCTCGGCAACGTCTACTTGCGGCAGGACCGTGTGGATGACGCTCAGATGGCCCTGCGGCGGGCGCTCGCGCTGGACCCCACGATGCCGCTGGCGAACAATTTAATGGGACTGGCATCCCTGAGAAAAGGAACTGTCGAGATCGCCGAGGCACATCTTCGCGAAGCGATCCGGCTTCAGCCGGATCTCGCCGAGGCGCACAACAACCTTGGCAATCTGCTGGCGGGAAGGAGAGCCTACGCCGAGGCGGGGCATCACTTCGAGCGGGCGATCGCGAGCAATCCGACCTATGTGGAAGCGCGCCACAGCTATGGAGTGATTCTCGCGCTCGGGGGCTCGGCTGCAAGGGCCGTGGCCGAACTGGAAGCGGCGGTGAAACTGGCGCCGCGGCTGGCGACCCTGCGGATCGACCTCGCGGACGCGCTGACGGGGCTGGGGCGGCTGGCGGAGGCGCGCGTGCATCTGGCGGAGGCGGCGGCGCACGGCAATCGGGAGGAACGCGAGGCGGCGCTGGCCGGCCTGCGCGCGCTGGCGGGTCCGCGTCAAAGTCCTTGACAATAGGCGCCGCGTAATCGATTATCGATTGTTCTAAAAACAGACGATCGACGCGAATCACGCGCGTCTTCATTTAGGAGGCTGCATGTTGTACCGCCATTCGGTGTGGACTCGGGCCGCTGTGTTCTCGGTCGTTGTGACCCTCCTGGCCATCCCCGCGATGAGCCAGAGCTTTTATGGTTCCCTCGTCAGCGTGGTGAAAGACGACCAGGGTGGCGTCATCCCGGGCGCAACGATCGTGCTGGTCAACACCGGGACCAGCGAACGCCGCGAAGGCGCGAGCGCTGAAGATGGCACCCTTCGTTTCGTCAACCTCGTTCCGGGCACCTACCGGCTCGAGGCCGAGCTGGCCGGGTTTCAGCGTTACGTGCGGGATGGCATCGTAGTCAACGTGCAGTCGGCACCCCGCATCGACGTGATCCTGCAGTTGGGCAACCTGAGCGAGACCGTCCTGGTCAGCGGCGAGGCGCCGGTGTTGCAGACCGAGAACGCGTCGGTCGGCCTCGTCGTGAGCAGCCGCCCCGTGCAGGAACTGCCCCTCAACGGCCGCAACATCCTGAACCTGATCTCGCTGGCGCCCTCGGTCGTGCCGCAAGGGGGCAGCGAGGGGAGCCTGACCGGCAAGAACGTGTTCGCGGGCGGCAACTTTCAGATCGGCGGTGGAACAGCGAATCAGAGCGCCTCGTACTTCGACGGCGTGACGGTGCAGGACTCCGCCTACGGCAACATCGTCGTGCTGACGCCGAGCCCGGAGTCGGTCGCCGAGTTCCGCGTGCAGACAAACAACAGCAGCGCCGAGTTCGGGCGCTTCGTTGGCGGTGTCGTCAACATTGCGTCGCGGTCGGGCACCAACACCTACCGGGGCAGCCTGTTCGAGTTCCATCGCAACAAGGCGCTGAACTCGAACACGTTCTTCGGCGAGCGGGCGGGACTGGATAAACCGCCTTTCGTGCAGAACAACTTCGGCGGTTCGCTCGGCGGCCCGGTGTTCAAAGACAAGCTCTTCTTCTTCGCGAACTACGAAGGCTACCGCAACCGGGAGGGCGTGCTGTTCCGCCGCACGGTGCCGACCGCCGCCATGAAGCTTGGTGATTTTTCGGATTACCGGACTGGGGGCGGCGCGGTCGTGCCCATTTACGATCCGTGGACGCAGTGCGGCATCAACAACCCCGGCACGGGGGCCTTCAACGGCGTCTGCGGCGCGCCCGGTGTGCCCAATCGCCAGCAGTTTCCCGGCAACATCATTCCGTCGAACCGCATCAGTCCCATTACGAGAAAGTTCCTGAATTTTCCGATCTACGGCGAGCCAACGGTTCCCGGCCGCTGGACGAACAACAATTTCGAGCGCAACGCCTCGATCGGCGGCGACAACGATCAGTACAACGTTCGCGCCGACTACAACCTGAGCCAGAACCAGCGCATCCTCGGCCGCTACACCCGATGGGAGTCGACGAACCTGCCGGTCGACGTGTACGGCAACGGCCAGACCAACGGGGATCCGTACTCGCCCGAGCATTTCATCACGACGCAGGTGATGCTGGCCGACACGTACACCTTCAACTCGTCGACGGTGCTGGACGTGCGGTTCGGGTTCATGCGGTGGGACTACGATCGCACGCCGGGCAACATCGGGACGGACATTGTGTCGACATTCGGTCTTCCCGTGGTGCCTTACGGCCAGATTTCCGAACGCAGCGACGGAGTCCCGGCAACCATTCCAGGCATCGGGGCCGGCCAGAACCAGGGGATCGGCACCGGTCTCATCTACGCGGACGACTATACGTATTCGCTCACGCCGACGCTGACCAAGATCATGGGCGATCACACATTGAAGGCGGGCGCGAATATCCTGAACGGCGAGGTCAACTACTTTCAGAACAACAATGTGGGCGGCACGTTTGCGTTCACCAACACGCCGACGGCGCTCGACGGCACGAATCCGGGCGCAACGGGCGATCCCTTCGCGTCGTTCCTGATCGGTCAGCCCACAGGCGGGACGTACCAGTCATCGAATTTCAACTACGGTCGCTCCCGGTACCAGGCGTACTTTGTCGAGGATTCCTGGCAGATGAACCCGCGGTTGACCGTGAACCTCGGATTGCGCATGGAGAAGCCGGGTGCGTACTTCGAGACGGGCGACCGCCTCACGACCTTCAACCCCGACGCGATCAACCCACTTCTGGCGGGGCGGACGAACCCCGTAACGGGACAGCCGTACATCGGTGCGTTCGAGCTGGTGGCGAGCGACACTCAACCGGAGCGCACTCTGAGGAAAAATCCCCTGCAGTTTGCGCCGCGTGTCGGCGTGGCGTATCGCATTACGGACAATACGGTCCTGCGCGCCGGTGGCGGGAAGTTCTACGTGCCCTCGACAGCACGATTTCCAGATGGGCCGACGGGCAACCCCGTGAACCAGAGAGTCAACAACATCGCGACCAGCGTCGACAACAACCGCACGTTCTTCACCGGCCTGAGCAACCCGTTTCCGACGGGAGTCGAGAACTACCCGGGGCGCGATCCCAGTTACCAGCAGGTGTTGCTCGGAGGAACCGGCAACCAGTTCTACCGCGACGAGGAGGGCTATCCCGGACATTCGCAGCAGTTCAACGTGGCCCTGCAGCATGAGTTTGCGAATCAACTGTCGGTCGAAGTTGCGTATGTGGGCCTGCGCGGCAAGCACCTCCCTGCTTCCCTGAATATGAATCAGCTGGGGCGGGACCACATCGATCGTGCGGCAAACGATACGACCGTGTGCAGCTTGACGGGAAACGTGATCATTCCGCAGGGGCAGCCCGGTTACACCTCGACGCAGCGCGACACCTGCTACGGCGCCTATCTGCGGCAGCAGGTGCCGAACCCGTTCGTCGGGTTGATTCGCGAGGGCGCGCTGTCCACGGCCACAATTCAGCGCGCGCTCCTGCTGAATAAGTTCCCGCACTACACATCGGCGAACCGGCCGGGATATTTCGGCGAGAGCAGCTACAACGCGTTGCAACTGCGGGCGGACAAGCGCTTCGGTGCGGGGGGCCTCGTCAGCGCGAACTACACGTTCTCCAGGAACTACGGCAACGTCGAGACGGTGACCGGCTGGCTGGAATCGGGGGCCGGGAACCCGGCTGCCGGCTACCAGACCAACAATCTCGAGAGCGAATTCGCCCTGAGCAGCTTCGATGTCCGGCACAGGGTCGTCCTCAACTACGTGTTGGACCTGCCGTTCGGGGAAGGCAGGCGGTTCGGGGGCGGGACGTCCGGGTTCGTCGGCAAGTTGATCAGCGGGTGGACCCTGAACGGCGTGACGACGCTGCAGGCAGGATTTCCGCTCGCATTTACTGCAACCCCTAACTTAATCGGCTCGGGTTACGGATTGCGCCCAAACGTTGATCCGAACTGCGACAAGAACGTGTCCGGCCCCGCACTCGATCGCCTGAATCGATGGTTCAACACTGATTGCTTCAGTGTTCCCAATGCGGGTTTCGTCGCCGGTACTGCTTCCAGCGATCCATCATTGCGGTGGGACCTTGGCGACGCAGTCAGGACCGATCCCGACCTGCGTGCGCACGGCGTCAACAACTGGAACCTGGCCGTCGCCAAGATGACGCGCCTCGGCGACCGCGTGAACCTGAACTTGCGACTGGAGGCGTTCAACCTGTTCAATCGCGTGCAGTTCGGCCCACCGAATACGCAGGCGAGCACGGCTGCGAACAACACCTTCGGCCAGGTCACCTCACAGGCGAACCAGCCTCGGCTGATGCAGGTGGCGTTCCGACTGACGTTTTGAGCTAGCTGGGTAGGTGGCAGCTGGTAGCTTGTAGCGTCGGCGGTCTTGCCCGTTCGCGACGAGCTACCAGAACTAGCCCGACACTGAGCCCAACTCCGAACTGGTGCACAATTCGCAGATGACGTCACCCGCTACGACTCGCCACCGCCGGCGCGCGCTTCGCGCGCCGGGCGCCACCCACGATCACCTGCTGCGGGAGGGCATCCTCAAGCTGCTGGCGATTAAGGATTCCGACATTCGGCTGCTCACGCTCGAGCAGTGCCGCGACGCGGTGGACAAAAGCCTGCATGCCGGCGGCGCGTTCTCCGCAACGATTCCGCTCGTCACGCTGTACTACGGCGGCTTCATCGACGTCGATGTGACCGATCCGACGCGGGCCGGACAGGATCTGTTCGTCCTCAGCAAAGGGCATGCGGTGGCCGCGCTCGCCTCGATCTACGCGGAGCTGGGGTACTTCGACCGGTCGGTGCTCCGCAATTCCCGGTCCTATGCCAGCATTCTGAACGGTCATCCGGGGCCGGTGCTTCCGGGTATTCAGATCGCGACTGGTCCGATGGGACAGGGCCTGTCGGTTGCGCAGGGGTTCGCGCTCGCCGGGCGCGTGTCGCCGCGCTTCGACACGTACGCGCTCTGCGGTGACGGTGAGATGCAGGAAGGCCCGATCTGGGAAGCGGTAATGTTTGCCGGGCAGAAGCACCTCGACAACCTGTGCGTCATGATCGACCGCAACAACGGCCAGCTCGATCTCTCCAACCGGATGATCTTTCCCATGCCGGATCTCGAGGCCGTGTTCAGGTCGTTCAACTGGGAAGTCCACAGCGTCGACGCGACGCAGTACAACGGACTCTACGCGGCGCTCGAGCAGTTTCGCTTCGGTCCGCGCAACGGAAAACCGACCGCGATCGTGTGTCACGGAACAAAGGGCCACGGCGCGCTGTCTGACTTCCTCAATAAGCACAAGGTCACCGTGCCGGACCGCCTGCTGGAGCAGGAAATGTCGCTGCAGGCTGCCCAACGGCAGGATCGCGCCGACGAGTTCATCCGCTTCCATGACGACCTTCGCGACTATCCGGATGGCGGCCTTCTCCAGGAGTCGCTCGTCGACATGGCCGGCGACATGCGTCTCGACGTGCAGCGGGCGGCGTCGGGCTCTCTCTCGGTCTCGCAGGTGATCGGCCCTGTGACGACGTCGCGCGTTCCCCCGCGCGATAAGCGTATTCAATACGATGCGACGAGTCTGCCGCGGCTCGATCCGGCGAAGGAGTACGCGGCCAGCGACGTCGTGACGCTCGCCATGAAAGTGTTTGCCAGAGATCCGCGTGTCGTGTCGATCGATGCGGACCTCGCGACGACCAGCGGCCTCGAGGCTGGCGTGGCGGCCGTCGATCAGCGGCGGGCCCTCAATGTCGGCGTCGCCGAAGCCAACATGATGGGCATCGGCGAGGCATTCGCGGCGCTGGGCGGCAACGCCTGGATCAGCACCTTCTGCCCGTTTTTCGACTGGAAAGTGCTGCGCCGGATTGCGGTTGGTCATCAGGAACGCCTGGAAGCCATGGCCGAAGGCGGCTGGCTGAGCGATGGCCACGGCCTGGATTTGACGATGCTCGCGACTGGCGCAAATTTCGAGACGAGAACCAACGGCGCCACGCACATGGGCAACGACGACAATCTGACGTTCGACGCCATGGCGCACCTGAAGATCATCGACGTGTCATGCCCGCAGCAGATGCTTGGCGTGATGAGATGGGTGATGGAGGGTAATCGCGGATTGCTCTACGTGCGCGTCATGCGGACGCCTTCTGCCGTGCTCTACGCGGGCGACTACGAATTTGCATTCGGCAAGGGTTCATTCGTCCATGGCAGCCGGGATCATGATGCGGTCATCGTCAGCAGCGGCCGTGGCGTGCACGAGGCGATCGCCGCGGCGCGCGAGGCCAGCGGCGTCAGGATTGCGGTCGTCGACATGCCGTCCATCGACGAAGACCTGCTGATGGAACTGTGCTCGTCAGGTAAGCCTGTGTGCCTGGCCGAACAGAACAACGGATATATTCTCCAGAACCTCCTGAAGGTTCAGTATCACCGGCGGCATACCCAGACGCAGAACGCCTTGCAGGCGGTTCTGGCCATCAATACGCTGAGCGGCGCCGGGCGTCCGCAGTTCATTCACTCCGGCACCTACGAGGAGCTCATCGAGGCGTTCGGTCTGACGCCCTCCCGAATCGCGAACGCGATCACCCGCGCGTTGACTCAATGAGGACCGCATGACCGTTCCTGCCATACACGAGGAGGACGCCGAGGAACTTGGACTGCCCGGCCGGCATCTTCGCTGGCTCGTATCGAAGGATGCGGTGAAGGCGCAGAACTGCTCGGCGTGCGTGATCCGCCTCGATCCTGGAGAGAAGGTGACTCCGGCACACTCGCATCCCAACGGCGAGGAGGTCATCTACATCATCAGAGGGTCCGGACGGGTGCTGGTGGCCGGCGACGTACGGCCTGTGACCGCCGGCACGGCCGTGCTATTTCCCCAAGGGGCGGTGCACATGCTTCACAACACCGGCAGCGAAGAGATGAAGGTCGTCTGTTTCTTTTCTCCTGCGACTGGATTGGACAACTACCAGATGCACGAAGGCGTGGATTTCCCGGACTAATGTTTCCACAGTAGGGCGGGTCTTGCGGTTCAAGACCCGCCCTACCAATTGAGGAGCGGCCAGATGAAATCGTATCTCTATGCTGTCACGATGTTTCTCGGCGTTGTGCTCACGGTGCACCTGTCGATGAACGGCAAAGTCGGAGCCGTTCTCGGCAATCCTCGCGTGGGCAACGCGTTGTTCTGGTGCATCGGTGCGATCACGGCGCTGGCGATCGGTGTGAGCGGCTGGCAGGCGGGCGCCCTGAGCGGGCTTCGGCAGGTGAACCCGCTCCTGCTTACGGCAGGCGCGATGGGCGCGACGCTGGTGTTCGGCATCGCGTGGATCATCCCTCAGATCGGCGCGCAACAGATGATGGTGATGTTGATTGCCGGACAGATCCTGAGCGCGATGCTGTTATCACACTTCGGCTGGCTGGGATCCCCGGTGCAACCGGTGACGCTCACTCACGTCATGGGTGCGCTGCTCATGGTTGGCGGGGTGTTTCTCACCACACGATGATGATCATCCTCGCGTTATCCAGGAGAAGACGTGAGAACCCACTTTACGCTCGCACTCACGGTCTGTGCCGTTGCAGCGCTGTCCGGTCCTCCCGCAGCAGGGCAGGCGTCCTCAGGCGGCGCGTATACGCTGACTCCGACGACCTACGGCATGCAACTGAAGACGCCCGACGGTCGCGTGGTGTTCGAGTACATGACGAAGAAGCCGCCGATGGCCGAGGTGCCGCTCACGTCGCCGAGCGTCGCCTGCTTTCACCCCGTGCTGACGCCCTCAGGAGAGCGGGTCACGGCCATCGCCCCTGACGATCATCCGCATCATCGCGGCATCTATCTCGCCTGGCACGATGCCGAGTTCCGCACGCCTATTACGCCCGGAAAGATGGGCCCGTATGCACCCCCATTCGGTTGGGGGATCACCACGGCCGATTTCTGGGGTTGGGGCGAGTACGCTCCGCGCGAGAATCGCGTCATTCACACCAACGGCATCACGCTGGCCAGCGGTACTGCGTCTCAGGCACAGATAGAAATTGAAAACGCCTGGATGGCGGGCAAGCGCAAGATGCTGGACGAAACCACGGTGACGCGGGTCTCCGAGCGCGACGGCGCGTACGTGCTCGATTTCACGTTCACGCTGGCGCCCGTGGTCGACTACGTCCTGCACAAGCAGTCGTTCTCCGGCTTCAATTTCCAGGGCCGGAAAGACGGCGAGTCGTACTTCACGAATACGGCGGGGACGGTACAGCTTCCGAACCCTCACTATTCCGTGCCCGAGTTGAACTGGCCGCCGGCGCCGTGGTACGGATACGTGGTGAAGGTGCCGAATGGGAAACTGGTCGGGGCCGCGGTCATCGACCATCCGTCGAATCCTCCGAGCACCTGGCACAATTCCCGGGTGCTGTGGATGGTGAATCCGGTCATTGCGTCGCTGGGGCCGATGACCATCCGTGCGGGATCGCCGCTGACGCTTCGCTATCGGGTCGTGGTTCACGACGGGCCGACGCCGACCGCGGTCGTCGAGAAACTCGCGGCCGAATTCCGCGTCGCGAAGTAAGAAGGGGCAGGCGTGGATTATCAACTGAAGGGACAACTCGCGTACGTCAGCGCTGGCGCGCATGGCATCGGGGAGGCCATCGCGGATCTGCTGACCCAGGAAGGGGCAGAGGTCATCGTCGCCGATTCCGACGCGGACGTGCTGCGGGAGAAAGCCGGCAAGTGGCGCGGAACGGTCGCGGCGGATCTCGCGAGCGCATCGGGCGTTGAGACGGCGACCGCGTATGCGCTCCAGCAGTTCGGCCGGCCCCCGGACATCCTCATCAATAATCTCGGCGTCGGTAACTCCACGCCGTTCGAGGACATCTCGGACGACATCTGGGCGCAGTCGTTTCAGGTGAACCTGATGGGGACGGTGCGCACGTGCAGGGCGCTCGTCCCGAAGATGGCGGCGCGCGGTCAGGGATCCGTGGTGAACACCGGCTCCGACCTCGCCAAGCAGCCGGAGCCCGGATTCATCGACTACGGCACCTGCAAGGCGGGATTGCTGTATCTCACAAAAGCGCTCGCCAAGCAGTACGCGCCCACGGTTCGCGTCAACACGGTGCTGCCAGGACCCATCTGGTCGCGCATGTGGACCAGGCCCGGCGGCATCGTCGATCAACTGGCGCAGCACTACAAACTGGATCGCGACGCATCAGTGAAGAGATTTCTCGAGGACAGGCAGATGCCGATGGGCATCGGCGACCCGGCGGATGTGGCGCACGCGGTTGTATTCCTGGCCTCACCGCTCGCAAAATTCATCACGGGCGCCGGCCTCGACATCGGCGGCACCATCAGGGGGCTGGTCTAAATGAGCGTGGACTATTCGAGTTTCGGACTGAAAGACAAAATCGCCGTCGTGACGGGCGCGTCGCAAGGCATCGGCAGGGCCATTGCGCTCGGCCTCGCGCAGGCGGGCGCGCACGTCGTACTGGCAAAACATCCAGAGGGTCGGCACGACGAGATCAAGGCCGTGCAGGCCGAGATCGAAGCGATGGGGCGGAAGGCGCCCATTGTGCTTGTCGATGTCGCGAACGTCGAACAGGTGCGATCGATGATCGCGACGGCGAAAGAGACGTTCGGCCGCATCGACATCCTCGTCAACAACGCCGGCTGGACCGGCAACGGGCCGGCGCTGGATGTCACGGAAGAGGAATACGACAAGACGATGGATGCGTCGGTGAAGAGCGTGTTCTTCGCCTGCCAGGCGGCCGCGCGCGTCATGATTCCGCAGGGCCGCGGCAAGATCATCAACATTGGGTCGAACTTCGGTGTGATCGCGTTCAACGGCCGGGCGGTGTACGCCGGCGCCAAGGCGGCGGTGCACCATCTGGCGCGCGCGTTGTCGCTGGAGTGGGCCAAGTCCGGCGTCACCGTGAACGTGGTCGCCCCCTGTATCACGGAGACCGAGTCGCGCAAGATGATCCTCGAGAAGCCGGGTTACAAGG
>Ga0163150_10004508_pt1 | contig 18569 bp, 16 predicted proteins | sample OliLakLV19P2IB_FD_148628 | JGI IMG/M metagenome (GOLD analysis project Ga0163150, IMG submission 148628) | Freshwater microbial mat bacterial communities from Lake Vanda, McMurdo Dry Valleys, Antarctica - Oligotrophic Lake LV.19.P2.IB | ecosystem: Environmental > Aquatic > Freshwater > Lake >...
TGTCCCGTAGGTGAACAACATCGCGGCGGCCACTTCGAGGTCGGTGCCGGGCGGCAGCTTCATCACGCGCTCCGCGCGCACCAGCGCCTGCTGGGCAAAGGCGCCGTGGGAGACAATCGCCAGCACCGGGTCGCCCGCCTTCAGGTGCTTCACGCCTTCACCTGCCTCGCGGACAACGCCGGCCAGCTCGAACCCCGGCGCAAACGGCAGCGGCGCCTTGAACTGGTACTTGCCCTGCACCAGCAACACGTCTGGAAAGTTGACGCCCGCGGCCTTCACGTCGATGACCACTTCGCCCGCACCGGCATGGGGGTCGGGAAGGTCCCCGACCTTGAGCGCGTCGATGCCGCTGAGCTGGCTGCACAGAAGGGCCTTCATCGCGCAAGCTCCAGCGCGCCGATCTGGTTGCGATGCACTTCGTCCGGCCCATCGGCCAGGCGCAACGTGCGCACCTTGGCGTACATCGAGGCGAGCGCGAAATCGTCGGAGACGCCCGCGGCGCCATGGGCCTGGATCGCCCAGTCGATCACCTGCAGCGCCATGTTGGGCGCGGCCACCTTGATCATCGCGATCTCCTTGCGCGCCACCTTGTTGCCGACGGTATCCATCATCCATGCCGCGTTCAGCACCAGCAGGCGCGTCTGGTCGATGAGGATGCGCGCGTTGGCGATGCGCTCGAGGGTCACGGTGCGTTCGGCCACGGGCTTGCCAAACGTCACGCGCGATTTCACGCGGGCACACATCATCTCCAGCGCGCGCTCCGCCATGCCGATCACGCGCATGCAATGGTGGATCCGGCCGGGCCCGAGGCGCCCCTGCGCGATCTCGAAGCCGCGGCCCTCGCCCAGCAGCATGTTGGCGGCGGGCACGCGCACATTGGTGAAATCGATCTCGCCATGGCCGTGGGGCGCGTCGTCGTCGCCAAACACCGTGAGCGCGCGCAGCAGCTTCACGCCCGGTGCATCCATCGGCACCAGGATCATCGACTGCTGCTTGTGGCGGTTGGCATTGGAGGGATCCGTCTTGCCCATGAAGATGAGCACCTTGCAGCGCGGGTCCGGTGCGCCCGTGGTCCACCACTTGCGGCCGTTGATGACGTAGTCGCCGCCGTCGCGCTCGATGCGCGCCTCGATGTTGGTGGCATCCGATGAAGCAACCGCCGGTTCCGTCATCGCAAAGGCCGAGCGGATCTCGCCCGCCATCAGCGGCTCCAGCCACCGCGCCTTCTGCTCGGCCGTGCCGTAGCGGTGCAGAACTTCCATGTTGCCGGTGTCGGGCGCGTTGCAGTTGAACGATTCCGGCCCGATCACCGACCGCCCCATGACCTCGCATAGCGGGGCGTAATCGATGTTGGAAAGGCTCATGAAAAGATTCCAGAGGCCCGCGTCTTTTGCCTTGGCCTTCATCCCCTCCACCACTCGCGTGGCCCTCCACGGATTGCCCGCCGCTCGGTTGGCCGCCACCTCGGCGTGATACGCGGCCTCGGCCGGATACACGTGGTCCTGCATGAATGTGGCGAGCTGCGCCTGCAGCTCCTTCGTCTTCGGCGAATACGAAAAATCCATCTATCTGATCCTTTCGACCTGGCGCCAGCCCTCTTCGGCGATGGCCCGGGTGCGTCGTCCCGCGTCGAGTGCATCGGCGCTTGCCGCGTTACCCTGCAGCGCCCGCGCCATCACGCCCTGCAGGATCGCCGCGAGCCGGAACATGTTGAAGGCGAGGTAATACTCGAAGTTCGCGATGCCGTCGCGCCCGGTCTGCCCGCAATACATCGCGACATATTCGCGCTCCGTGGGAATGCGAAGTGAAGCGCAATCAACACCCGCCAGGCCGCGGCCATGGGGGCCTTCCGGCATGCGCCAGGTCATGCAGTGGTAGGCGAAATCCGCGAGTGGGTGGCCGAGTGTCGACAGCTCCCAATCGAGCACGGCGAGGATGCGCGGCTGCGTGGGATGGAAAACCACGTTGTCGATGCGGTAGTCGCCGTGGACAATCGAGGTCTCCTCGCCCGGCGGCACGTTGGCGGGCAACCACCCGATCAGCCGGTCCATCGCCTCGATGCGTTCGGTTTCGGAGGCGCGGTACTGCTTGCCCCAGCGGTCGATCTGTCGCGCGAGGTAGTTGCCGGGCTTGCCGTAGTCGCCCAGGCCGATGGCGTTGTAGTCGACGCGGTGCAGCGCGGCGATGACACGGTTGAGCTCGCGGTAGTGGGCGGCACGTTCATCGTGGGCCAGCCCGCCAAGCGTCGGGTCCCACAACACGCGGCCCTCGACGTAGTCCATGAGGAAAAAAGGCGTGCCGATCACTTCGGCGTCCTCACACAACGCGTAGGTGCGCGGCACCGGGACATCGGTCTTGCCAAGCGCCGTCATCACGCGGTATTCGCGGTCCACGGCGTGGGCCGACGGCAGCAGCTTGCCGGGCGGCTTGCGCCGCAGCGCGTAGCTCTTCGCGCCGGCTTTCACCAGGTAGGTGGGATTGGACTGGCCGCCCTTGAATTGCGAGACTTCGAGCTCACCCGTCGTGTTGTTGACGTGGTCGCGCATCCACGCCGCCAACCGTTCGGCATCGAACGCGTGCTGCGGCGCCACCGGCCGCGTGCCCGTGAACTTGTCGAAGCTCATGGGACCTGAAGCACCAACTTGCCGGTATTGCCACCAGTGAATAGTTTCTGCAGCGTGTCATGGAAAGCCGCGATGCCGCCGGGCACCACGTCTTCCTTCGCCTTGAGTTTCCCCTCGGCGATCCAGCCTGCCATCTCGCGCGCCGCCTCGCCGTAGCGATCCACGTAGTCGAAAACCACGATGCCCGTCATCGTGCCGCGATTGACCAGCAAGGAAAGATAATTGGCGGGCCCCTTCACCGGCGTCGTGGCGTTGTATTGCGAGATCGCGCCGCAGATCACGATGCGCGCGTGCATCGCGATGCGGGCTAGCGCGGCATCCAGGATCTCGCCGCCGACGTTGTCGAAATAGACGTCGATGCCCTTGGGGCAATGTTCCTTGAGCTTCGCCTTCACGTCCTCGTTTTTGTAGTCGATGGCCGCGTCGAAGCCGAATTCGTCGATCAGCAGCTTGCACTTGTCGGCGCCCCCCGCGATGCCCACCACGCGGCAACCCTTGATCTTCGCGATCTGGCCCACGACGGATCCCACCGCGCCCGCCGCGCCGGAGACCACAACGGTTTCGCCCGCTCGGGGCTTGCCTACTTCCAGCAGCCCGAAATACGCCGTCATGCCCGGGGCGCCGAGTGTGCCCAGGTAGGTCGGCAGCTTGACGATGCGCGTGTCCACCTTGCGCACGCCCTTGCCGTCGGTGACCGCGTATTCCTGCACGCCCAACGCCCCGGTGACAATGTCGCCTTCCTTGAAATCCGCATGTTTCGACTCGATCACGGTGCCGCCGGCGCCGGCGCGCATCACCTCGCCGATGGCAACCGGGCGGATGTACGACCGGGCGTCGTTCATCCAGCCGCGCATGGCGGGATCGAGCGAGATGTATTCCACCTTCACGACGAACTCCCCGTCCTTCGGTTGCGCGACATCGTCCTCGGTGAGCTGCCAGTCGCTGCGTTTGATCTCGCCCACGGGGCGGGCGGCGAGTCGGACCTGGTGGTTTTTCATCGGGGGCCTTTCATGACGTCGGTGGGCTGCCGCTCGTCGAGGATGTCGCGCATGCGCGAATCGATCGCCACCTTGGCCTTCTGGTGGGGCAGCACGTAGAAACGGTTGGCCTTGACGGCGTCGAGGGTGATGTTGGCGACGTCTGCGGCCGTGAGCCTGCCGCGCGCCACCGCCTGGCGGACAAAATCCTCGTAGGGCGCGGCAAGCGGATTGGTGGCGCCCAGCTCGGCCGGCCGGTTGCGCGCCGATTCCGCGATGCCGGTGGGCACAAACGCGGGGCAAAGCACGGAGACGCCGATCTTCGACTTCGCGGCCTGGAGGTCGTGATGCAGGCATTCGGACAGCGTCACCACGCCATGTTTGCTCACGCAATACACGGCGCTGCCGGGCACCGAGATCAACCCGGCCATGGAGGCTGTGTTCACGATGTGCCCCTCGCCACCCTGCGCCAGCATGCGCGGCACAAACGCGCGGATGCCGTGGACGACACCCATGAGGTTGATTTCGAGCACCCACTTCCAGTCGTCGAGTGTCGCGGTCCACATCGGGCCGGCCACCGCGACACCGGCGTTGTTGAAGAGCAGGTGCGCGGCGCCGAACCTGGCGTACGTCGCCTCGGCAAGTGCATCGAGCGCCCCGGGCTTCGAGACGTCGCAGCGCTGCGAGTGATGGGGTGTCGAGATCAACGCGGCAGTCTCCGCCATGCCGCGCTCGTCGATGTCGGCCAGCACGATGCTTGCGCCTTCACGCGCACACGCCAGCGCGAGCGCGCGCCCGATGCCGCTCCCGGCCCCGGTGATGACTGCGATTTTGTCTTTGATGTTCATGGCTCGGAAAAATGGGACGGACAGGAAACTGGTGTCAGAGACGACTTTTGCTGTTGGGCTTGCTGGCAAAAAACTGGTGTCAGAGACGACTTTTGCTGGTGGGCTTGCTGGCCCAACCGCAAAAGTCGTCTCTGACACCAGTTTTTTACCGGTTGCTACTTTCCCTTGTAGATCTCCTCCAACTTGGCCTTGTCCCGCTCCAGTATCTGTGCGCGCCTGAGCTTGAGTGTGGGCGTCAACATGCCGTTGTCCACGGTCCAGGGCTCCTCGACCACGGCGACGCGGCGCACCTGCGCGTAGCCGGGGAAATCCTTCAGCTGCGCCGCCAGGCGCGTGGCCAGCGCTTTCTCGTCGGGCTTGCCGATGCGCGCGACCTCCTTCGGGTCCAGCACCACCAGCGCGGCGAGGAAGGCCTTGCCTTCGCCGACCACGATCGCCTGTTCAACCAGCGGATCGAGCTGGATGGCGAGCTCCATGTCGACCGGCGGCACCTTTTCGCCATTGCCGAGCACGATGATCTCCTTCAAGCGCCCGGTGATGTAGAGGAAGCCGTCCTTCAGGCGCGCCTGGTCGCCGGTGTCGAGCCAGCCCTCCGCATCAAGCACCTTCGCAGTCGCCTCGGGATTTTTCCAGTAGCCCAGCATCACGTTGGGCCCGCGCACCCGCAGCACATCATTCTCGCCGAAGGAGACCTCGACCCCGGGAAGCGGCATGCCAATGCTGGCCGGATCGTTGCGATCGAGGTGGTTCACGCTCACCACGGGTGATGCCTCGGTCAGCCCGTAGCCCTGGCAGATCGGAAGCCCCAGCCCGATGAAGGTGCGCGCGATCTGCGGGCTCAACGCCGCGCCGCCGCTGATACACAGGCGCAGGCGCCCGCCCAGGCGCTCCAGCAGCTTGTCGGCCACGAGAGGCTTGAGCAGCGGCCAGAGCACGAACGAAGGTTTCCACGGCCCGCGACCCTGGCGCCACTCGAACAGGTCCCAGCCCACGTGATGGGCCAGCGTGAAAAGGCGCCGCTTCAATTGCGGCGCGGAGAGGAGTGTCGCTGTGACCTGCCCGTGCAGCTTCTCGAAGATGCGCGGCACCGACACGATGATCGTGGGCCGCACCGACTTGAAGTCCTCGCCCAGCTGCGGGATCGAGCGCGCGAAGGCGACGGTGGCACCCGCCACCATCGTGAGGTATCCGCCGACGGTGCGCTCGAGCATGTGCGAAAGCGGCAGGAAGGAGAGGAACGTGTCGCTGGCGAGGATCTCGTAGACCGCGAGGCCGCCCTTCACGTCCTGCAGGATGTTCTGGTGCGAGAGCATCACACCCTTGGGCTTGCCCGTGGTGCCGGAGGTATAGACGATGGTGGCGAGGGCGTTGCCGTCGATTTTCGCGGCGGGGGGCGCGGGCTCCTGCGCGGCGGCCAGCCAATCGGCAAGGGCCACGGCCCTGGCGGCGGCGCCCTGCGGCACGGCCTTCACGCAGACGATGCGCTGCACGCCCGAAAGGCGCTGCGCCACCGGCGCGATTCGGGCCAGCTGGTCGGCGCCTTCCACCAGCATCACGCGCACGCCGGAATCGTTGAGGATGTAGGCGAGGTTGTCGGGGCGGTCGTCGGCATAAACCGGCACCACCACCAGCCCCTGCGCAAGCGCCGCCTGGTCGAAGAGCACCCACTCGCGGCAGTTGCGGCTCATGATCGCCACGCGGTCGCCTGGCGCCAGGCCCTCGGCCGCCAGCGCCACCCGGATGTGATCCACCACCTCCGCCGCCGAGCGCCAGGTGAAGTCCTTCCAGATGCCCGATGTGGCGTCGAAATCGCGGTACGCCACCGCGTCGGGGGTTGCCTTCACCCTGCGGGCAAAACAATCGGGGATCGAGTCGGTGGCCTCGATCGCAACGGCGCGCATCTCGCTCATGGGGTCACTTCCGGCGGGCGGTGACCCACATGGTAATCGTCGCGCGGCAGGCCAACTCGCCGCTGCGATCGCGCACCTCCACCACCACCGGGACGTCGAGTCCCGCACCCTCTTCCACCGCGGGCACGGTGGCGATGGCTTCGAGGTCCGTTTCGGCCTTGCGCAGGTATTCCACCTGCATGCCCTTGGGCAGCCAGCGCATCGAGGCGGGGATCGAGACCTCCATCAGCGTGCCGGCTGCCAGCTCCGCCAGGTTGCACATGGCGATGGCGTGCACGGTGCCGATGTGGTTTTGCACCGCGCGGCGCTTGCGCATGGACACACGCGCCCGGCCGACGGCGAGCTCCTCGAAGCGCGGGCCGATGGTGGAGAAATACGGGGCCTTCCAGCAGACGGCTTTCGAGAACAGGAATTTCCCGAATGGCTTGGCCTGGAGGAAATTCCAGGTTTCGAGGGCTTTGGCCATCAGACTGGATCCCCCGGTCAGGGATTCCCGGGGCAGGTTCTTTTACGGGACAGATCAGACAAGGTCCCACCCGCTGTCCGGTTCGAACCGCAGGCCGTGGTGTTCCTTCAGCTCGTTCATGACGCGGATCCAGTCCTGCTTGCCGCGCTGGCGGATGGTGGCGATAGGCCCGCCGCGATGGGGCGCGAAGCCAGTGCCGAAGATCATGCCGATGTCGACCAGGTCCGCGTCGGCCACGATGCCTTCGCGCAGGCACGCCACCGCCTCGTTGAGCGCGGGCGCCACCATGCGGTCGGCCAGCGCCTTGAGGTCGACCGTGCCCGGCCCGGTCTGCGATTTCTGCGGCTTGCCGTTGGCCCAGGTGTAGAAGCCCTGGCCGGTTTTCATGCCGAACTTCTTGCCTTCCACCAGCGCCTGCAGCTTCTTCGGCACCGGCGTGCCCTGCGTGGCCAGCTCGCGTCCCACCGCCCAGCCGATGTCCAGGCCCACCATGTCGGCCAGCTCGATCGGGCCCATGGGCATGCCGAAATCCTTCGCGGCGGCGTCGATGGTTTCCGGCGGGATCCCTTCGTCGACCATCAGCATCGCCTCGAGCAGGTACGGCGAGAGCACGCGGTTCACCAGGAAACCGGGCGCGGACTTGCACGGCAGCGGCAGCTTGTCGATCTGGCGCGTGAAGGCCTGGCCGGCCTGCATGGCGGCGGGTGATGTCTGCGGGCCTTCGACAACTTCCACCAGCTGCATCTGCGCGACAGGGTTGAAGAAATGCAGGCCCAGCAGGCGGTCCGGGCGCTGAAGGACGCCGGTGAGCTCCTGCAGCGGGATGCTCGAGGTGTTGGAGGCGAGCAACGCGCTGTCTTTCATCCGCGGCTCGACCTGCGCGAAAAGTTTGCGCTTGACCTCGGCATTTTCCACAATCGCCTCGATCACCAGGTCGGCATGGGCCACGCCGTTGCCCGCCACATCGGGGATCAGGCGGTCACGCGCGGCCTGGATGAGGTGCGGCAACTTGAGGCGTTTGCGGAAGAGGTCGTTGGCGCGTTTGATGGCCGGCGAGATACGTTCGGGCGCGAGATCCTGCAGCGTGACCGTGAGTCCGCGCAGCGCGCACCACGCCGCGATGTCGCCGCCCATGGCGCCCGCGCCGATGACGTGGACGTGGCGAATGGCGTCAGCCGAACCCTCACCCCGGCCCTCTCCCAGGGGAGAGGGAGACTTGCCGAAAGCCTTCAACCGCTCCTGGAGCAGGAATATCCGGATCAGGTTCTTTGTTGTGGGATGGAAGAAGAGGCTGGCGGTGGAAGCCGGATGTTCGCGCGGGACGTTGCGCACGTCGCCGCCGAAATCCTTCCACAGGTCGATGATGGCGTAGGGCGCGGGGTACTGGTCGCGGCGTACCTTCTTCGCGACACCTTTTGCCGCCTGTCGCGCGACGAGGTTGCGCAGCACCGGCCAGTCGGTGGCGGCGGCCATCAATCCCGGCACCTGGCGCGGTGGCGGTTCGTTGAGGACCTTGCGCGCGGCATTCTGGAAGTGGCGCCGCGGTGTCACCGCATCGACCAGGCCCAGCTTCTTCGCGCGGCGCGCGTCGATGGCGCGCCCGGTCAACATAAGGTCGAGGGCGGCGGCGGCGCCAATGAGCTTCGGCATGCGCCTGACCCCGCCCCAGCCCGGCACGATGCCCAGCAGCACTTCCGGCAGGCCCATGCGTGACTTTGCGCCGTCGTCCATGACCCGGTACCGGCAGGCAAGCGCGAGCTCCGTACCCCCGCCCATGCAGAAGCCGTGGACCATCGCCACCGTCGGAAATGGCAGCGCCGCGATCTTGTCGAACACCTCGTTGCCGAGCGCCACAAAGGCGATCGCTTCTTCCGGGTCGTGCAGCGTGGTGAATTCCTGGATGTCCGCGCCCGCCGCGAACCCGTTGTCCTTGCTGGAAAGGATCGCGAGTCCCTTCGGCGGCATCGCCAACAGGTGATCGGCCACCTGTCTCAGCTCACGCAGCGCCTCGCTCGAGAAAGTATTGGTCCCAGAGCCCGCGCGATCGAACCACAGCCACGCCAGGTTCTCTCCGTCCGTCTCCAACTTCCAGTGTTTGAGTTCCATATGCTGATAGATGGCCGGATAAAAACTGGTGTCAGACACGACTTTTGCGCTTGGGCCAGCAAGCCCAACAGAAAAAGTCGTGTCTGACACCAGTTTTCATCCCGCCATTTATTTCCTCCTCCTGATGTACAGCGTTTTTTCGACCTCGGCGATGGTGACGCCGGCTTCGTCCTTGATCGCGACATGGAACGTGGGCTCGAACTTGCTGCCGTCCGCGGTTCTCGCGCGCGCTTCGTCGACGCTCGCGTCCGGCATTTCCATGTTCGCGACCACCGTGCCGCGGCCCGGCCTGAGATAGCGCACCGCGCCCGCCTTGTCCCACACGATGTAGTCGCTGCCGAGGCGCTTCATCATCATGATCATGAAAAACGGATCGGTCATCGTGTAGAGCGAGCCGCCAAAATGGGTGCCGACGTAGTTGCGGTTGAGCAGGCGCATGCGAAGCTCGATCGATGCGCGGCTGAAGTCGGGCGCGATCTCTCGCACATGGACGCCGGCGCCGCGAAACGGCGGCCAGAGGTTCATCAGGCGTCGTATGCCCGTCGCGCCGAAGTTGATGCGCGCGAGGAAACCCTGCGCGCTCACGGCCTTTCCAGCAGCATCGCGCCGCCCTGGCCGCCACCGATGCACAACGAGGCGACGCCGCGCCGCCCGCCGGTGCGCTGCAGCACCTTGAGCACGTGCAGCACCACGCGCGCGCCGGAAGCGCCGATCGGATGTCCGAGGGCGATGGCGCCGCCGTCAACGTTCACCCTGGCGCGGTCGGGACTGCCGAAGGGCGCGTCGAGGCCGAAGTGCTCCTTCATGTATTCCGGGCTCTCCCACGCGGCCAGGCAGCCCAGCACCTGCGCGGCGAATGCCTCGTTGATCTCCGCGGCGTCGATGTCGTTCCAGGTCAGGCCGTTGCGCATCAGCAGCGGCGTGATGGCATGCACCGGGCCCAGGCCCATTTCCGCCGGATCGAGCGCGCCCCAGTTCACGTCGACGATGCGCCCCAGGGGCGTGAGGTGGTATTCGTCCACCACGTCCTCGGAAGCCAGGATCAGCATCGCGGCGCCGTCGGTCACCTGCGAGCTGTTGCCGGCGGTGACGTTGCCGTAGGTGCGGTCGAACACCGGCTTGAGTTTCGCCAGCCGTTCGGTGGACGAATCGCGCCGCACGCCGTCATCGGCGGCGTAGACCTTGCCATCGGGGCCGTACATCGGCTCCACCTCCTCCAGGCGCCCGTTGTCCTGCGCGAAGGCCACGCGCCGGTGCGATTCCACCGCGAACTCATCCATCATCTGGCGCGTGATGCCGAAGCGCCTGGCGACGATTTCCGCTGTCGATCCCATGGTGAGCTTCACGATCGGATCGGTGAGGCCGTTGAGGATCGCGATCACCGGCGCCAGCATCGTCACGCGGAACTTCGCCGCGACCGCCGCCTTGGCGCCGCCACCCTTCGCGGCGTTCAGCGCCATGAACCAGTTGGCCATCGCCGGGCCGTAGAGCAGCGGGGCGTGGCTCATCGCATCGGTGCCGCCGGCGAGCACGAGCCTCGAGCGTCCGGCGACGATGTTCACAAACGCGGAATCGAGCGCCTGCAGCCCGGAGGCGCAGTTGCGCATCACGGTCCACGCCGGCACCTTGTCGCCGCAACCCAGGCGCAGCGACACCACGCGCGCGATGTTGGCTTCCTCGGAAGAGGGCATCGCCGCGCCCAGAATCACCTCGTCGAAGGCATCGGCGCCGAAGGGCTGGCGCAGCAGCAGCGGGCGGCCCGCGTTGACGGCGAGGTCGGAGCCGGTGAAAGGCCCGAGCTTGTTCTGGGCGCGAAGGAACGGGGTGCGCGACCCGTCGACTACATAGACGCGACGGCGGCCATTTTCTTGTCCGGTTGCCATTTCTCTTCCTCCTTCGTGGCACGACTCAGGTCGTGCTCGAAATCGTCGACGGCGATGACCTCGCTGCGCAGCTCGTCCGCGCGCCGCAGCTGGTCCATTTCCAGCTGCGTGATCACCTGCTGCGCCACGGCGGCGGCTCGGCGCCCGGCCGTGTCGCGCTGCTTGAGCTTGCCTTCCTTGACCGCCTTGCGGATGCGCGCTTCGATCGGGTCGGCCTCGATCACCGCCACCATCGCAGCCTCGAGCTTGCCGATCACATCGTTCACGTCCCCGGGCACGTAGCAGCCTTCCGTGAGGCGGTCGCGCGCGGCACCCGGCGTGAGCAGGATCGAAGCCACTTGCGAGCCCACGCGGTCACTCGGCGCGTCCAGCGTGAGGCCCTTCGGGAACACCATCATGCGCAACCACGCGGCGATGAAGCGGCTGGGGAAATTGGCCAGCACGCCGTCCATCGCGACCTGGATCCTGAAGAAGCTGTCGTGCATCGCCCAGGTGAGCAGCGGCAGGTCTTCCTTCTGGCGGCCCTCGTCCTCGAAGCGCTTGACCGTGGCCGATGCCATGTAGAGCAGCGAGAGGATGTCGCCCAGCCGCGCCGAGATCTTTTCCCTGCGCTTGAGGCTGCCGCCGATCACGAACATCGAGACGTCGGACAGCAGCGCGAACGCGGACGAAAAGCGCGTCATCATCTGCAGGTAACGCCTCGTCTCCAGCGGTCCCGGGACGGAAACGCCTTCGCCGCCGGTGATGCCGAGCCAGAGCGAGCGCGCCGTGTTCGAGGCGGTGAACGTCATGTGGCCCCAGAGGGCGCGATCGAACGCCGCGAGGTTGTTCTCGGCCGCCGCCTTGATCTCCTTCAGCACGAACGGATGGCAGCGGATCGCTCCCTGGCCGAAGATGATCATCGAACGCGTGAGGATGTTGGCGCCCTCGACCGTGATCGCGATCGGGATCGTCATGTAGCCGGAGCCGAGGTAGTTGTTCGGCCCCATCATGATTGCCTTGCCGCCGTGGATGTCCATGGCGTCGTTGAGGATGATGCGCATGCGCTCCGTCATGTGGTACTTGCAGATCGCCGAAATGACGGACGGCTTCTCGCCCGAATCGAGCGCCACCATCGTCATGCGGCGCGTGGCGTCCATGAGATAGGTGTTGCCGCCAATGCGCGCCAGCGGCTCTTCCACGCCTTCGAACTTGCCGATCGGCGTGCGGAACTGGCTGCGCACGCGCGCATAGGCGCCGGTGGCGCGCGAACCCAGTTTGCCCGCGGCCATCGACATCGACGGCAGCGAGATCGAGCGGCCCGCGGCAAGGCACTCGACCAGCATGCGCCAGCCGTGGCCCACCTGCTTCTGCCCGCCGATGATCCAGTCCATCGGGATGAACACGTCCTTGCCCGAGTTGGGCCCGTTCATGAACGCGGCGCCCAGCGGGATGTGGCGCCGGCCGATGTTCACGCCCTTGTGCGATGTCGGGATCAACGCCAGCGTGATGCCGATGTCTTCTTCGCTGCCGATGAGCTTGTCCGGGTCGTAGAGCTTGAACGCCACGCCGAGGATGGTCGCGACCGGGCCCAGTGTGATGTAGCGCTTCTCCCACGTCATGCGCACGCCCAGCACCTCGCTGCCTTCGTGCATGCCCTTGCAGACGATGCCGAAGTCGGGGATGGCGCCGGCGTCCGAGCCCGCGTCCGGGTTGGTCAGCGCGAAACACGGGATCTCGAGGCCCTTGGCCAGGCGCGGCAGGTAGTGGTCCTTCTGCTGCTCGGTGCCGTAGTGGATCAGGAGCTCCGCGGGCCCGAGCGAGTTGGGGACCATCACGGTGACCGCCGCCGTGCCGCTGCGGGTGGAGATGCGCGTGACGATTTCCGAATGCGCGAAGGCGGAGAAACCGAGGCCGCCATAGGATCTGGGGATGATGATGCCGAGGAGGCCCTTGTCGCGGATGAATTTCCACACTTCGGGCGGCAGGTCCATGCGTTCGTGGGTGATGTCCCACTCGTGCAGCATGCTGCAGAGCTCGTTGACCGGTCCATCGACGAAAGCCCGCTCTTCGGCGGAAAGCTTCGCCTGCGGGTATGCGAACATCTTGTCCCAGTCGGGCTTGCCCGAGAACAGGTCCGCGTCCCACCAGATGCTGCCGGCATCGAGCGCTTCCTGCTCCGTCTGCGAGACCTGCGGCAGGATCTTCTTGTAGAGGCCGAAGATCGGGCGCGTGATCACGGCCTGGCGCAGCGGCTTCACGATCGAAAACGCGGCGAAGAGCGCGGTCACGACCCAGAGCACGGAGTAAACCGCGGGCGGCGCGCCGGTTGCGAAGGTGATGGCGGCGGAAAACGCGGCAAGCCCCAGCGACCAGGCGACGGCGTTGGCGCGGTGGTAAGCCAGCAGCCACATGGCCGCGATGACGGCGAGCGCGATGCTTGCATAGATCATGGTCATCTCCTCCTGTTGCTCCTTCAGTCGCCCGAGACGAGCTCAAGCTTGCGGGTATCGCCCAGCGCCGGGGCCTTCAGGCCGGCTACCAGGAATGGCGCCAGCCTCTGCAACAACAACTCGTCGTTTTCCTTGTCGCTCGCCGCCACCTGCGCGAAGAGCTTGTGCGCGTCGGTGCCGGCCAGCGTGTACGAGATCGCACCCATCACGAAGTGCAGCCGCCACGTGAGCTCCTGGCGCGACAGGTGGGGCAGTGCCTTCAAGAATGCTTCCTTGTAACGCAAGATCATCCCGGCGTACTGCTGCGAGAGGAAATGGCGGATGAAGGGGGCAGGGTCGGCGTAGGCGCGGCCCACGAGCCTCAGGAAATTCTTGCCCCCACGCCGCTCGTCGCGCGCCAGGCGCAGCGCCGGGATCAGCATCGAGGAGAGGATCCTTTCCACGCTCGGCGCCCTGCTGCCGCCTTCGCGCTCCAGCGTTTCCAGCAGCTCGATGCGCTCCTGGTTCATGGGGTCGAGCCGGCGGGTGAGCACCATCTGGAAGAGCTCCTCCTTGGTGCCGAAGTGGTAATTCACGGCCGCCAGGTTGACGCTGGCAGCGGACGTGAGGCTTCGAAGGCTCGTCGCCTCGAAACCGTGCTCCATGAACAGCTCTTCGGCGGCGTCGAGGATGCGGGTCTTGGTGTCGGCCGACGTGGCGTCGATGGCGACGCTCCTGCGGGCGGGACGGGTAGCAGCCATGGATTGAAATGCCCAATTCAAACGCTCGTTTGAATTCTATCCTAAACCCCGGGGCCGTACACCGCTAGACTTTCGCGCATGATTTCCCGATATCTGCTTGTCCTGGTCGCCGCCTGCGGTGCCCTTCCCGCCGCCGCCCTCACGATCCGCCCGGACCGCGACGACGCCGAATACCTGGAGCTGTCTTCCAGGTACCCCGCGGCGCTTCGCCTGCGCGACGCCGGGGAAGGCGTGTTGATCGCGCCGCGCTGGATCCTCACTTCCGCTTCGACGGTCCGCAAGCTTCGCGATGCCAAGGTGCCGAAGCTGGCCGTGGGTAGCCGCGACTACGAAGTCCTCGAGTACTCCCTTTACCAGGGGCTGGGACTGGTCGCCTTGAAATCCGATGTGAAGGGTGTCGCCTTCACGCCGCTCTTCCATGGCGCCGACGAAGAAGGCCGGACGGTGGTCCTGGTGGGACACGGCGGTGATGGCAAGAAGCGCGCATCGATCAACACCATCGACCGTGTGAGCACGCAGGCCCTCGGCATGCGCATCAAGCCGCCCACGGAAGCTTCAGACCTGCAGGGAATGCTGACGCCCGAGGAGACCGGCGCTGCGATTTTTGCGCAGGTGTCCGGGAAGCTGGCGGTCGTGGGAATCGCCAGCGGCACCGATGGAACGTGGGAGAGCTACGTGCGCGTCTCGGCCTTTTCGCTCTGGATCGAGGCCACGATGGTGGAAGTCGGGCGCAAGGAAGCCGAAGCGCTGCTGGGCGCCAGCCGGACGGAGTAAAAAAACTGGTGTCAGAGACGACTTTTCTGCCCCCGGCAGGAGCCGGAATGCAAAAGTCGTCTCTGACACCAGTTTTTACTTCAGTGCCTGGTCGATATCCCAGAGGATGTCGTCGAGGCTTTCCAGCCCGATCGACAGGCGCACCATGTCGGGCGCAACGCCGGCCTTCACCTGGTCTTCTTCCGAGAGCTGGCGGTGGGTGGTGGATGCGGGATGGATCACCAGTGACTTGGCGTCGCCGATGTTGGCGAGGTGGCTCACGAAGGTGAGGGCTTCGATGAATTTCACGCCGGCCTCGAACCCGCCCTTGATGCCGAAGGACAGCAGCGAGCCCGCGCCGCGCGGCATGTAACGTTTCGTCAGCGCGTGATAGCGGTTGTCCGGCAGGCCCGGGTAGTTCACCCACGAGACCTTCGGGTGTGACTGCAGGAACGTCGCAACACCCATCGCGTTGGACACGTGGCGGTCCATGCGCACCGGCAACGTCTCGAGCCCCTGCAGCAGCATCCATGAATTGAAGGGCGAGATCGTCGGGCCGAAGACGCGCAGCACTTCCATGCGCGCCTTCATGGTGAAGCCGAAGTCGCCGAAGGTTTCGAAGAACTTCACGCCGTGGTAGCCCGCGGAAGGTTCGGTCATCGCGGGAAACTTGCCGTTGTCCCACGGGAAGGTGCCCTTCTCCACCACGATGCCCCCCATCGAGGTGCCGTGGCCGCCGATGAACTTGGTGGCCGAATGCACGACGATGTCCGCGCCATGTTGCAGCGGCTGGCAAAGGTACGGGGAGGCCGCCGTGTTGTCGACGATGAAGGGCACGCCGGCCTCGCGCGCGATGGCGCCGATGGCCGCGATGTCGATCATGTTGATCGCCGGGTTGCCGAGGGTCTCCGAAAAGATCGCCTTGGTGTTGGGCTTGAGCGCGCGGCGGAAATTTTCCGGGTCGTCGGGATCGACGAGCGTCGCATCGATGCCGAGCTTCCTGAAGCTCACGGCCAGCATCGTGTAGGTGCCGCCGTAGAGCTTCGACGACGACACGACGTGGTCGCCGCTTTCCAGGATGTTGAGGAAAGCCACCATCTCCGCCGATTGCCCGGAGGCCGTGGCCACCGCCGCGCGGCCGCCCTCGATCGCCGCCATGCGTTCCTCGAACACTGCCGTCGTGGGGTTCGACAGGCGCGTGTAGACGTTGCCGAACGTCTGCAGGTTGAAGAGGCTGGCCGCGTGTTCGGCGCTGTCGAAGACGTACGAGGTCGTCTGGTACAGCGGGACCGCGCGCGAACCCGTTTGTGTATCGGGGATCTGGCCCGCGTGCAGGCACAGCGTCTCGAAGCCGAATTCCCTGTCAGCCATGTTGCGTTGCGGCGGAAGGCTACTTCGCCGCCTTCTCCCCGATCTTGGTGCGATCCAGCACCGTCATCGCGGAGCTGATGAGGCCCGCCATGTCGCCCAGGTTGCTCGGGATGATCAGCGTGTTGTTGGTCTTGGCGAGTTTCTCGAACGCCTCGACGTATTTCTCCGCGATCTTGAGGTTGGCCGCATCCATGCCGCCCGACGCCCCGATGGCCGCTGCCACCGCGCGCACCGCGTTGGCGTTGGCGTTGGCCACCAGCTCGATGGCGCCGGCCTCACCCGCAGCCTTGTTGATCTGCGCCTGCTTCTGGCCCTCGGATTCCAGGATGGCTGCCTGCCGCTGGCCGTCGGCGATGTTGATCTCCTGCTGGCGCTTGCCTTCGGACGTGGCGATGACCGCGCGCTTTTCGCGTTCCGCGGTGATCTGTGCCTGCATCGAGCGCAGGATCGATTCCGGCGGCGTGAGGCTCTTGATCTCGTAGCGCAGCACCTTGATGCCCCAGGTGCGGCCGGCCTCGTCGAGCACGCTCACGACGTGGTGGTTGATTTCGTCGCGGCTTTCGAAGGTGCGGTCGAGTTCCATCTTGCCGATGACCGAACGCAGCGCGGTCTGCGCCAGCTGCGTGATCGCCTGGATGTAGTCCGACGATCCGTAAGACGCCAGGCGCGGGTCGGTCACCTGGAAGTAGATGATGCCGTCGACCGTCAGCTGCGTGTTGTCCTTGGTGATGCAGATCTGCTCGGGGACATCGAGCGGGATTTCCTTGAGCGAGTGTTTGTAGGCCACGCGATCGAAAAACGGCACGATCAGGTTCAGGCCCGGCTCCAGGATGCGCGAGAACTTGCCCAGGCGCTCGATCACCCAGGCGTTCTGCTGCGGCACGATGCGCACGCCTTCGGATACGAAAACCGCCACGATGGCGATCAGGAAGACGGCGATGGTGGCGGTGGCGCTGCCCTTGGTGAGCAGCGCGACTACCACGGTGACGATGACGGCGAGTGCGGATTTCCAGAACATGGTTGGACTCCCTGGTATTTGGTTATTGGCGGGGCGGTGCGGCAGCAACAAGCAGCAACTGGCCTTCCTGGCCTTCGATGTAAAGCGTCGATCCGGGTGCCGGGCGTTCCGCGGCGGCGGTCAGGCGCGCTTCCCAGAGCGCTCCACGGTACTTCACGCGCGCGATGCCGGCGGGCTCGTTTGCCCACCCGTCCAGGACCACGGCCTGCCCGCGATCGAGGAAGTTGGATTGCGCGTTGCCGTCGGATCTGCGGTTGGCCACGTGCCAGCTGTGCACGAAATAGGCGCCCGCCAGGGCCACGCCGCCGCCGATGGCGGCCTGCACCACCAGATTGACACCCAGGTAGGCGGCCAGCGCGGACGCGAAGGCGCCCACGCCCAGCACGAGCAGATAAAACGTGCCCGTGACCAGCTCCGTGATGACCAGCACGAACCCCACGATGGTCCAGAAGAGCCATTGATCCATGATTTCCCTTTGATTGGCCTGCCCGCCGGTCAGCCGGATGGGCCCACCGCGCGTTTGGCAGAGATGACCTTGGTATTCACTCCCACCCAGCCCAGCCCGCCAAAGAAGCGGCCGTGCTCGATCTTCACGCAGCGGTTGTCCACCACTTCCAGGCCCGCTGCCTCGGCGTGCCCGCGCGCCTCGTTGTTTTGAACCCCCAACTGCATCCAAAGCACCTTGGCGCCGATGGCGATGGCGTCCTGCGCCAGCGCGGGTATCTCGGCCGCCTTGCGAAAACAGTCCACGATATCCACGGGTTCCGGGATATCGCGCAGCGACTTGTAGCACTTCTCCCCCAGAATGGAGCCGTACATGGGATTCACCGGGATGATGCGGTACCCGTGTTCCTGCATGTATTTCGCGGCAAAGTAGCTCGGCCGGTGCCATTGGGCGGACAGGCCCACCACCGCCAGCGTCTTGTGCGTGCGAAGGATGCGGCGGATCTTTTCGGCATCGTCCATGAAAGCACTTCCCGAGCCCATACTCCAATGGTGAATTCTACCTTGAAGGCCCTGGCCGCCCTGGTGTGCTGCATCGCGCTGCCGGCCGCCGCGCTCAACCACGAGGTCATCGTGGACCCCCTGCCCCCCGGCCGCTTCGCCGTCGCCTGCTCCAACGTGGAGATCGATACCGCGCGCCTGGCCCAGCTGGGAGGCGTCATCGCGGATTACTACGAGGGCCACGAGGTCAACGGCAACACCCGCTACATCACCGACATCCTGGCGCAGCCGGATACGGCGTTCCGCTTCAGCAAGGCGATCCCGGTCAAACCGTGGCTTTATCCCACACTGCTGTTCCAGCGGCCCGAATTCGTGGCGATGATCTGCCACCCCACGCCCCGCGCCAACACCGATCCGGATTACACCCTCCCGGAAAACGGCGGGCGCGTACCCCACATGCAGCGCGCGGGCGCCGGACCCAAGCTCATCACCGAAT
>Ga0163150_10004510_pt1 | contig 18562 bp, 14 predicted proteins | sample OliLakLV19P2IB_FD_148628 | JGI IMG/M metagenome (GOLD analysis project Ga0163150, IMG submission 148628) | Freshwater microbial mat bacterial communities from Lake Vanda, McMurdo Dry Valleys, Antarctica - Oligotrophic Lake LV.19.P2.IB | ecosystem: Environmental > Aquatic > Freshwater > Lake >...
ATCTCAGACAGGCCGCGTGGCTGTTCATAACGTGCCAGAAGGTACTGCGGCATCGTGTGCGCACAAAACAGCATCTTGCCTTCGGCGCGGCCCGCGTCCTTCCATGGCACCCACGCCCGGTTCCCGAAAAAGTACACCCCGAGCCAGGTGAATCCCGTATCGAACGACGTGACGCGGGTCTTCTCGCTGTTCAGTGTCAGATCGAGGGTCGCAAGAATGGAGGCCGTGTCCGCAAGAGCGGCGTCCGCGTCCTCCGCATCCCGGCACAGAATCAGAAAATCGTCTGCGTAGCGTACCAGGTGGCGCTCGTTCGTTTTCGTAATCTGCCGGTCAAACTCGGACAGATAGAAGTTGGCGAGAAGCGGCGAAATCGGTGAGCCCTGCGCCACGCCAGCCTGCAGCCTGCGAATGCGCTGGCCGTCCCAGTACTCTGCGCGGACCCACAGACGCAGCAGTTCACGCGCCTCCTCGCCCGGTTCCTCCCGGTCGAGCCGCGCCAGCAGAGAGTTGTGCGAGACGCGGTCGAAAAACTGGCGAATGTCGGCATCCACCACGTGGACGAAACCGAGGTCCCGGAGTTGCAACACGCGCGCAACGGCCCGGTCGACACCACGGCCCGGCCGGTACGCATAGCTCACCTCGAGGAACTCTTCTTCAAAGGAGCGGGAAAGATAGCGCGCCGCGGCGGTCTGCAGGACCCGGTCTCGCACCGCGGGGACCAGAAACCGACGCATCTTCGCGCTGCCAGGCGCTTTCTCGACGACGATTTTCCGCAGCGGCAGCGGACGGTAACTGCCGTCGCCGAGACGCCGAAGGAGCTCCTCGATCTCGCGGTCGCGCCGTCTGCCGAACTCCTCCACGCTGACCCCGTCCACGCCCGCACAACCAGCATTCTCCGCCACACGTTCGAAGGCAGAAGCAAGCGAGGAAGGTGTGAGGTCGAGCATGGATGCGCGAGGTGTGGCTCGATCTAATACTTACACCGAAACGATGCGTTTTGTTACCGATTTATTTAGCTTGTTAGCAACGGGTGGACTTGAATCAGCCCTTCTGGTACGGACTCGAACCGTCCGACCCAGTATTTTCGGGAGCCCATAAGGTCCCAGACCTCGTAGTGTTTCAAATCCCCTTCTGATCGGGGAGCGGATTCCGACCCGCTACGGCCTGGAAGCAGGTCGAAGGCGGTATCGTGTTTCAATCCCCTTCTGATCGGGGAGCGGATTCCGACAAAATATCCTTCGCCAGATTTACCCAGAGGATGGCAAAGTTTCAATCCCCTTCTGATCGGGGAGCGGATTCCGACTCTCCAATATTCCTTCAACAAGGCAACCTACACGTTGTTTCAATCCCCTTCTGATCGGGGAGCGGATTCCGACGAACAAACGGTAGTGCCGCCGTGTGTAATTGGCACGGGTTTCAATCCCCTTCTGATCGGGGAGCGGATTCCGACCGAAGATGCCCGCACGGGACTGACGGTAACCGAAGCTCGAGAGTTTCAATCCCCTTCTGATCGGGGAGCGGATTCCGACGGGAGCCCTTAGTAGGTACGGATGGGCGTCAGTACCTTGTGTTTCAATCCCCTTCTGATCGGGGAGCGGATTCCGACGGGGGGGGAGAGAAGGCCGCTACGGCGGCCAAGAAAGTGGGTTTCAATCCCCTTCTGATCGGGGAGCGGATTCCGACAAGGCCAAGGCCAGGAGGGATACTGGCGTTCCAGGGGTTTTTCAATCCCCTTCTGATCGGGGAGCGGATTCCGACGGACATCCGACTGGTGTACATCCATGCCGACGGGTTGGGTTTCAATCCCCTTCTGATCGGGGAGCGGATTCCGACATTCATGGTTTCAGTCCCCGAAGTGACGGGGTTACTGACCGTTTCAATCCCCTTCTGATCGGGGAGCGGATTCCGACATCAGTTCTTTCTGACCCCCCCTTATAAAGGGGGGTCAAATGTTTCAATCCCCTTCTGATCGGGGAGCGGATTCCGACACGACTTCGTCGTACTCTCCAGTGTTTGGGGTGGCCTCATGTTTCAATCCCCTTCTGATCGGGGAGCGGATTCCGACGTGGGGGGAATAAAGCCCCTCGATGGGGAGGTAATAAGTTTCAATCCCCTTCTGATCGGGGAGCGGATTCCGACTCAGTCCCTTCGGGGAAGACCGCTACAGATTTTCCAGCGTTTCAATCCCCTTCTGATCGGGGAGCGGATTCCGACGAAATGCCCGCACTGTCACACCCAGCTGAGCGAGTTTGAGTTTCAATCCCCTTCTGATCGGGGAGCGGATTCCGACGAGGTCGAATCGACCTCGAGGGTCGCGAGGGCATCACCTGTTTCAATCCCCTTCTGATCGGGGAGCGGATTCCGACTGAGTATGGGTCGGGCACTGCTACCAACGGGGAGTCCGTTTCAATCCCCTTCTGATCGGGGAGCGGATTCCGACGCGCGGCGCAAAAAAAAGGAGGCACGAAAAGATTTAAAGTTTCAATCCCCTTCTGATCGGGGAGCGGATTCCGACGATTGGAGAATTATATGAGTCGTCGTAATAAGATTGCGTTTCAATCCCCTTCTGATCGGGGAGCGGATTCCGACACCCCCACTCTGGAGGTGGGGCAGATTATCGTCGGCATCGTGTTTCAATCCCCTTCTGATCGGGGAGCGGATTCCGACGGATCGGAGATGAGCGGATTGGCCTGGTGTTGCGCGGTGTTTCAATCCCCTTCTGATCGGGGAGCGGATTCCGACGCGGCCGGTGCGGACCCCACTTCGGTGGACAAGTTCGTGAGTTTCAATCCCCTTCTGATCGGGGAGCGGATTCCGACCATGCTGCCAAAATGCTACTCCACGCCATCGGCGAGCACGGTTTCAATCCCCTTCTGATCGGGGAGCGGATTCCGACGAACGGCCAATGCGGTTGCAAGGGGGGGCATCAAGCCCTTCCGTTTCAATCCCCTTCTGATCGGGGAGCGGATTCCGACGGGCGCGACGGCCCCGCCGGGCGCGACGGCCAAGACGGGTTTCAATCCCCTTCTGATCGGGGAGCGGATTCCGACAGATCATTACGTGGTAGCGGTAGTGCGCCTCAGGGATGCGGGTTTCAATCCCCTTCTGATCGGGGAGCGGATTCCGACGGAGGCAAATGTTCCGGACTGTGTCATCGGAACGTCGGTTTCAATCCCCTTCTGATCGGGGAGCGGATTCCGACTCGTCGGCGTTGCCGACGAAATAAAGGTCACCACCGTGTTTCAATCCCCTTCTGATCGGGGAGCGGATTCCGACTCATCATTGACGTTTGGTGTGTGAGCCCCACTCTGGAGTTTCAATCCCCTTCTGATCGGGGAGCGGATTCCGACTTTCAGGGTCATACGTACGTCCGGCCGGTGGCAGAAGTTTCAATCCCCTTCTGATCGGGGAGCGGATTCCGACCCGTTAGCCGGTCGTTGGCCGACTTGGCGCGGCAGATTGGTTTCAATCCCCTTCTGATCGGGGAGCGGATTCCGACTTCCAGTAGGGAGGTGAAGGTGTTTTGGACCCCCATTGGTTTCAATCCCCTTCTGATCGGGGAGCGGATTCCGACTGGCAAACGACGAGCCGGCCATCGGTAACAGACTAGTAAGGTTTCAATCCCCTTCTGATCGGGGAGCGGATTCCGACCTTATCAAGGGACACGTTTTTGTTCGGCCAGCGGCAGAGACCGTTTCAATCCCCTTCTGATCGGGGAGCGGATTCCGACGGCCATCGGTGGCCGGCTCGTAAGATGCGGAAACTGGTTGTTTCAATCCCCTTCTGATCGGGGAGCGGATTCCGACGGGGTTCGTTTTCCGCCGGCTGCTGAGGCTCTTTTTATGGTTTCAATCCCCTTCTGATCGGGGAGCGGATTCCGACGCGCGACGGCCTCGACGGCGCCGCCGGCCAAGACGGTTTCAATCCCCTTCTGATCGGGGAGCGGATTCCGACAAGCCCCCGAGTGCAAATTTGCATCGACGCAGTATGCGTGTTTCAATCCCCTTCTGATCGGGGAGCGGATTCCGACTTGGACCAGGGGAATTGTTCCACGGAGCTATTAAAGTTTCAATCCCCTTCTGATCGGGGAGCGGATTCCGACGCCATTAACGGCGTGCCCAGCGAGGCCAACGCCACCATGTTTCAATCCCCTTCTGATCGGGGAGCGGATTCCGACCTGATGGTGGAATTTGGGGTTCTGGCGGACAATTATTGTTTCAATCCCCTTCTGATCGGGGAGCGGATTCCGACTGATAATACTTGGGTGTATTTAGGGTTTAAGCATCCGGTTTCAATCCCCTTCTGATCGGGGAGCGGATTCCGACACCCTCCGGTCGCCGGCTGCCGAGCACCAAACGTTGTCATGTTTCAATCCCCTTCTGATCGGGGAGCGGATTCCGACTCGATTTTGATCCCCGCCGGAAGATGGTTGCGGATGGAGTGTTTCAATCCCCTTCTGATCGGGGAGCGGATTCCGACTCGCAACCCCAGTGGTTGCGAGCACCGTCTCGCCCTGTTTCAATCCCCTTCTGATCGGGGAGCGGATTCCGACAAGCCCGAGAAAGCTCGGGTGCAACCGGGGGATCGATTTTAGTTTCAATCCCCTTCTGATCGGGGAGCGGATTCCGACAGCATCATATCGACGGTCTCCTGTGTCGCCATCGTGGGTTTCAATCCCCTTCTGATCGGGGAGCGGATTCCGACCTTAAATATGGGTCGAGCGCTGGTCAAAAATGGATTTCAATCCCCTTCTGATCGGGGAGCGGATTCCGACGAGAACAGAGGTAGAGACATATGGGCGAGTACGCTGTATTTCAATCCCCTTCTGATCGGGGAGCGGATTCCGACTAGCAAGGGTTTAAAGACCGCCCGGGTTGGGGTAACTATTTCAATCCCCTTCTGATCGGGGAGCGGATTCCGACAGCCACCATTTTAAGCCCAACTGCCTCTATGGCTTAGAGGCGCGTTTTCCACGACCCCTCGAAAGTGGCTGCACAAATCTCGCACGGAATTATTCATCAACCCTGCAACATATAGAAACTAAACCACTTCGGCGAATCCACGACCCCCCCCTCGCCAGGGCCGAAAACTGCAAATGCACCAAACTCAATGCCCTCAATAGCTTACAAGGAAATCACATTCTGCCCCAAAAGTCAATAGTAATTCCAGCTACACAATGTAATGCTCCCCATCCAGCGGCAAACTCCGCCGAACCCAGCGTCCTAGTCCGAGCCTCACACGCACCGCAAAGCACAAAGACCTGCACCTTGTCAGGCTGCCGGACCAGCCGCGCCAATTTCGCGGCGCATTTCCGCCGCGAGATTCATCGCCGCCCCCCACGAAACACTCTGTCCCACAACCTCCTCACTCCGGCAACCGAAAATTCACCAGCGTCCCCGAGTACCGGTCCTGAGTCAAACTTGCTCCCGCCGCCTCGAAATACGCCGTCCAAAAGTTCTGTATCTCACGGATCCGCGTCGGAGTCATCTTCGTTCCTGCGCCAGCCGCCGCACCGCTAACCCACACCGTCACCCCCGCCAACTTCGCCAGCGTGCCGCCACGTCTCTCCGCTTCCAAAATGCCACGAATCCCTGCCGCGCTCAAGTCTCTCTTCAGAAAGTTGTACCGAGCCCCCTCTTCCACCATGTCCGAAAAGATCAGCAGATACTTGTGACTCGCACCTCGCCCCGCAACACCCCCAAAAACCTTCTCACTCAGCGCGAGCGAATTCAGAATGTCGGTCTGCTTCGCCGATGAATCCGAGCCCAGCAGCTTCCTCGCCTGTTCCCGAAACGCATCCTGCCCCCTCACCATCGCGCTCGCGTGACTCCGCGGATTCGACTTCCACATACTGTACTCGGGAAAACACCCGTAAATCGGAAATGTCGACGAGGCCAGGCTATTCTCCGTAATCGTGTCCCCCGCGATCAGAACCTCACCATTGAATGGAACCTGCCCACCTCTCGAAGCGGTAAATCGATCGATAACGGACTCGAAATCCTGCAAATATCTCTGCCGCGAGGAGCCTGTGCTGCCAGACAGATCGAATAGCGCCACAATCACCAGCGATGGCTTCTCCGGACACCCTGAAGCCGCCTGCGCCGGAGTCAAACTCAACCCCGCGGCAAACACGCCGCACAGGAACACACCCCGCATGCCACTCCTCATGCCGTGCCGCCTCCAGCCGTCCGAGCCTTCGTAACGTCCGCATCAATGTCCTGCAAATGCTCCGGCACCTTTACCTCGATCGCATTCAGGAAAGACCTCGGCTGCCCTTCATCCGGATTCTGCTCCCTGTCCGTGCGCGACTCCAGATTGTGCGTCCGGTATTTCGCCGTCAAACGCTCTACCGTGTCTTTGATCTGCATCCCCCGCAGATGATGCGCCTGGAACAGCTTCACCCGCTCGGCATCCAGACGCGCAATCTCCTGCTGCAACACCGATCGGCTCGACCGCTTCTTGTCCAGCAGCTTCCTCCGCTCCAGCAGCCGGCTCAGCCGCTCCTCATGGCGGCGGTAGGAGGCAACCACCCCCACCAGAAACAACACAAGGTTGAAACTGCAGAAGCCGATGTATGCTGCCATCTGACTCAGGTTCTTCGGAGCATCCGGACTACTCTCCAGATAGACTTCACGGAACAGCGCCACACTCCCGACCACGATCACCGGAATCAGGATCAGTACCCCCACCATGATCGAGTTCGTGCGCCGCTTGTAATACCCTTCCTTCAGCATCTCGCCCAGATAGTGAGCGCACAGCACCAGCGTTCCGCCCACCGCGAACGCCATCACCAGCGTCAGAATTTCGCTTTCGCCAAAAAGCCGGAACACCAGCGAATTCATCGGCAGTTCCGATGCCACCAGGATCGCCAGAAGCAGCCAGTACCAGAATGCCGACGCACGCGAGGCAGGCGGCGGAATGTCATGCTCCTGCTTGTAGGCCTCATGCGCGACGCTGTGTTCCGCCGTCGCCTCCGCCTCCAGAGCATTCCGATGCTCTAACCCCTGTCGGAGCGAATCGATCTCGGACTTCATCTTCCGATTGACCTGCGACCAGTCCTCGCCGATCTCCCGCAGCATCGAGTCGCCAACCTGCTTCAACTCAACCAGAAACGGCGGCTGATGAGGATCCTTCCACGACGGAAGGTTCTTCAGCCCGTCCCTCCGCCCCCGCCTCGCGACATTCCAGTCGCTGTACGGATGAAATATCCAGCTTCCAAAGGAGTAGTAGCTCGCCATGAGATAAGTTTCCAGAATAGCCACTCGGATCCAGGTCCGAGTGCAACTCATATACACATCACAACAGCGTTCACAAAGCAACTGCCCTCATGAGGGCAGTCCAGTGCTTCAGCTATGGAAGTCGGCGACTTGCATTTCATAGCGGCGTACCGGGCGAACTGTTGCTGCCCGGCAGTCGCTATGGGACGATCACCAGCAAGACGTAATGCAGAGTGGTCTCAATCCCCTTCGCTTCGGGGTACTAGCAAGTATACCTTTTCTCGCGAAATATCGAGGATCAAGGGCGTTCCGGTGTCGCGACGGTAAGGTAATGCCACACGTGTAACTGCCTGAAGGCTGCGTACTCATCAGCAGAGCAACGATAGACGCTGATGTCTGTTAAGGTCCCTCATACTCGTGGACGCCCTCCGGGATTCTTGTTCGGCGCAGGACAACCTTCCGGCTTCTGGATCAGATTGAGCTCACGCGCTCGACTGATGCTGAAATTCCATCAATCTACTGTTGCGCGGCTGCGCATCTCAGATTAATCTGAGGATGCAGTACCAAATTTCCCACTAAGGAGTAAGCAAGATGGCTAAGAAAAAGCCGAAAAGAGTAACGCGGCACACAATCACCAGCCAGTCGGAATGCGAGAGATGCTCAAAGTCGGATTCGGCTCAACCCGAAAAGGGTGAGGCGCTCGGCCCCGCTCGCGATACCAAACCTTCTGACAACACATCAGCGCTGCAACACCTTTACTGGTATCTGAAATGCATGGCGGCTATCGCAGCCGCAGTTCAGGCGATCCTTGAAGCCTGTCATGCTTTCGGCGTCCACCCCGGTGAGATTATCAGCATTCTGCTGCCTCTACTCTGACGAATCGCGAGTTCGGGCGCACCGCGAAGCGATGCGCCCAGTTCCCAAATCACCGATTGAACGATGGCAGGTCGCCTTGCGCCGGCACCGGCCGCAACTGCTGCTTCTGCGTGTTCCTCCTGTCGGCATTCGCCACGAACCATTTGTACGTATCCTTCTCAGGATTCGGCTGGCTCTCCGTGGTCGGAGTGTGAACCGGAACGTCACGCGCAGTACTCGCCGGGTCCCCGAGCCGCTCCAGCACCGCCGCCGCCTGCGGATGCTTGCGGAATGCGGCCCGCACCACAGCCAGGTCCACAGGTTCCGCTCCTTCTGCATCCTGTAGTTCCCGGGCATACCGAGCCTTCGCCGAACCATCGAACAATTCACTCGTAGCCTGCGCCTTGTGATATCGGCGACTGGACAAAATCTCGGCCGAACTGTACCGCTTCTCCCGGTCAATCCCGAAAATGCCGGCGACATCCACCCGGATCTTCCCCAGCCCGAGTCCCTTGCCCATCCCCACCTTGTGGCGAAACGCAGCCGTCGGTCGCAGCGCGTACAGCACCATCCCGAGCTCCTCACCGGTCAGGTTGTCGAAATCGAGGTGGAAATGGTAGACCGTTCCTTTCTTCACCGGCCGGACACAAGTCTTCATCTGAGCGTCGGTATGCGGCTCACGCGTCTTCCAGGCCTGCGACTCAATATCTCTCTCGCGGTGGTGCAGGTACATCTTGCGACCCTGCGGTTGATGGTGGTCCGAACTCAGCTGGGATTTCTCGATAAACGTTCCGGCCTGCTCAGCCTTTCGGCTGGTGAAGTACAGGGAAGGACAGGGAGGCTTGGGCTGGCCAAGGATTTTCAGCGTCTGCTCCTGCCCCTGGCGAACCAGGTAGGGCTCGGCCTCGCCGGAACTCATCAGCGCCGGCGAAAACCGCACGCGGCTCGCCAGACCCAGAGAGCGCCCGCCGCCCTCCACCCCACTCATGTCTTCCACCAGTCCGAACAGCGCCTCGGCCGGTGTGATGGCGTTGCGTCCCGGGTGGAACGGAACCAAATTCGGATCGATCTTCTCGAAAAACCCATGCGAATCCACGTCCGCCTGACCTCGCCAGATGGCCGACATCGCAATCTCTTCCACCCCGCGGCCATCCTTACTCGGCCTGAAGTAAACCAGATCGCCTGGCTTGAGACGGAAGCACTGCGCATGTTTGTCCCATAACGGCAGATCGTAACCCTCATTTCGCGCGGTTCCGACCGGGTGGTACGGGAGCAGCGCTCGTGGATCTTCCAGCCTGGTCTCGCCACCCTTGGTGCATTCCGAGGTGCGCTCGTCACACACGGCATGGAAACGGTTCACCACCTCCTGGGGCAGAGGGGTGGGCGTGCCATACAGCAGCGGGATGAAGAGTTCGTGGTGTTTGGTGTGCGGCATGTCCCGCCCGGCTGTGCCAAGGGCACGAATCAAACCGCGGGTGTACTCGCCGCTTCGCTCGGGCGGGACCTCGGCAGCCTTCAGCGGCCGCTCCAGAGGGCTGGCTGCCTTTTGAGCGAGAACCGTACCGTCTCTCTCGTGGCAGCACTCATCGATGTACAGCGTTCCGTCCGGTTGCAGCCGCGGAGGCGCAGTCCCCTGTAGTCGCATGTACACCGTGCCTCGCCATTTCCCGTCCGGCGTCATCGACGACGTCGCCCACGGGTCCGACGCAATGGATCGCACGTCCCCAATGAAAACCTTCAGGTTCGCCGCGTCCCGGAACAGCGGTTTCCAGTCCGCTCCTTTCCTGTCACGCGCGAAGTCCGGTTTGCCCTCTTCCATCGTGGGCAGCGTCAGAGGGATCAGGATGTACCCTCCTGCCTCGGTGCGCTTCACCCAACCGATCGCGGAAAGAGCTTCCGTCATGGCCTTGCGGAACGACAACGGTCGCTTCTCCAGCACCCGCAGCGCGGAGTTGCTGGAAGCCTCCGCAATGCTGCTGAAAAGACCGCGCAGCGTCGAGGCCGGAATGGCGGGCCGCCCCTCCAGCTCAAACGGCTCAGCGACAGAAGCCCCGCGTCCGCCTCCCGTGCGCGTTCCCCCAATCACCAGCGGACCCTCGGTTTCGATGCGGCAAACAATACGTCCGGAATGCAGCTTTGGACTGTAGCGATCGTGACGCGCGGATACAGACTTGCCCTGCGCGAGTTCTTCCCGCGTCAGGTTCGTCGGAACTTTGTCTTTCGCCGGTACAAAATGATAGGGATTATAGAACCTGGTTGCCATCTGTTTTCCCTCCCGCTTTCACATCCAGTGCCTTTTCCAGTGCCTCAACCCAGCGCCTCGCGGCGGATGACTCAGGCACTCCGGCCGAATCCACTCCCGGTCCACTCACGCGCAACAACTCCGCCCGGACCGAGCCATATCCTTTGGCAGCGCCAAAACCAAGGCAGATGTCCCCTTCCATCAGGTCACGCAAAGTAAGCGCCAGCAGACCGTACCCCGCCTCGCCCGAACCGCACTGCTCCAGCGCTTCGCAGTCCACCGTCACGCTCCCGTCCAGAACCGGACGCCACCGGCTTCGGGCCCGAAACTTCTTGCCGTTCTCGCCTCCGCCGGTGAATCGATCAATCGCCAGAAATTCCTGACTCATGTCAACACCCGAGGAATTCGTCACCTTCGAATCCGTCGACGGCCGAAAAACGCCGAAGTGAATCGGAGCGGCCCAGCCCGACGCGCCGAACACCTTCCCCGTCAGCGAGAGTTTCCGAACCTCCTTCATCCCGCTGACGGCTTTGTCTTGTTTTGCCGGGTTGCGGTCCGGATTCACCGCGCCATTCGTCATGGTGCGCACAATCCGCTCAGCCTGACTCCGAAACGCTCCCCGCAGGGCCGAACCCGGAAGCACTACGGCCCCGTCCTCCACCACCGGATTGTGATTCGCCGCTTCGGCGTCGCGCTCCTTTACGCTCGGATCGTTCACAAGGAAGTTGGCATCGAACCGCAAACGCACGTCGAAGCGGTACCGCCGAGGCGAATGAGACTGGCCCAGCATTCCCAACGCCAGCCGCACGTACGGCTGCGAGTCCACCGGAACCCAGGGCGTGGCCGCCTTCCCGTCCAGCCAGTCTGCCACCGCCAGTGCACAGGACAAGCGCGTCAGCGTCCACCGCATGCGCCCCTGTCCATCATTCGTCCCCGCTCCCACACGAGCCCCGTCGTCGCGGTTCAGCGCCTCCAGCGCAGCCAGCGCCAGCGCAATTTCTTCATCGTCGGCCACGTCCCGGAGTTGTACTTCCGCCCCGAACCGAATGCCGGAAGGCACATACTCGGCATGGAACAGTTGCTCGTCCGTCGCGGTCCGCGTAATCCTGTCGATCGTCACGCCCGCCGCCACACAGGTGCTCCGCGCCGCGTCCCAGTAGCGGCCACCGCGCCCTTCTCCTGCGCGGTCCCCCACCACAAACGCATCGAGAAACTCGCCCTTGCCACCAACCGACTCCTCGCCACCCGCGTTGCGCGACCCGAAGACCGATTCCAGCACCCCTGCGCCGGTCTTTCGCTCCTCCAGCCACGACCGCAGACACCCTTTCAATGTGCTCGCGGGAAGGTACGCCCGGCCCGAGGCATCGGTCGCTGCCGCCGCTACCGTCGTGGCTGCCAACTTCGCACCCTTCTTGTGCTTCGCCATCCGTTCCTTCAGGTCCAGCCCGTCACCGATATGCAGCGGCGACGCGGTCTCCAGAACACCTTCAATCTTCCAGCGCGTCGATTTTGACATAGCCCTTCGCCTCCTCGCAGTTGTGATCGGCGTGCGTCGTCAGATTCACCGCAATCTCTCCAAAACCGTTCTCACGCACGTACGGGCAGACACTCCATAAGCGCTCGGCTTCCACACCGCCGCAGTACTCCCGCAGCCATCCGCCATGGGGCAGCCCGTTGCTCTCCCAGCCGGACAAGACATCAGCCACTTTTTCCCGCTCGCCCTCGAATACGAAAACGCTCCCCGCATCGGTAAGCAGGAAAGGATGGTACGGCCGTCCGCTCCCCTGAAACCGGCTGTACACGTAAAAGCCGCCCAGTAACGATTGAGACGAGTAGTGGTGCAGCAGCTTAAGGTCCGGACAAAACTCCAGCCACGTCTTCTTCAGCACCTCCAGAAGGTCTCCCCGGCTGCCGTTGGGCCGCAGCGCACGCGGATCGAACAGCAGCGCCGGAGTCTGCAGCGTGACCACCCAGAGGTTGCCGTGGAATGGTTCGGCCTGCCGCGTCCCGAAGCGCCCGGCCTTTCCAGCATCCACCGCCTCAACCGTCGCTTCCGCTTTGGTCTTACCGAACTCGCGGAGCCCATAGCGCAGCAGGTCGCGAAGCTGTCCTTCTACCTTCGGACGCACGTTCTCCGGTACATCCGATAAATCCACACCACTGATCCAGTCGCGGTCTCCCGGAACCACCGCCTCGGTCGCGAACAGGTTTCCGTCCTTGCCCTTGCGAGTCTCCTTGTTCATCGCCGTGCGAACTCGGAGTTCACGCCTGAGTTCACTCGGCCACCCAAACGCCGCTCGAACCTCCTCGCGCTTTTCATACTTCCAGTCGAGCGAGAACGCCGGAGCCTCTCCCTCAATCAGAAATGGGTTGCCGCTCAGTGCCGCGTCGAAATACCCCGGTGCCTTGCGAAGCGCCGCCGTCGACAGCGGAATGGACCTCGCAGCGTGCCCCGCGTTGCCGGAAGGAAACGCATGCAGGAAGCGCAGCCGCCAGAAATGCTCACCCAGTTCCCCACGGCCTGGATCGAATTGCCGGTTGATCGTTACCGGTCCGTTCACCGCGCTGCCATGCATCAGGCGAGCCCACCGCATCGCCAGCGCTCCCTTGATCGCGCCTCCACTCACTACCTCTTCCGACTCAAACAGGTAGTTCGACGGATGCTTCGCCGCAAAACAGAAGGGGCGGTCAAAGCGTAGCCGGAGCCCCAGTTGAACGGCATTGGAGACAGGTTCGGCCTTGACCGGTTGCTCGGCCAGAGCCCTCGAAGCCACCACGCTCTTAACGCGCCCGAAACCCGTGGTCCGGCTGCTCCCGTAACTGCCCGCCCACAGTAAGCCCTTCTCCACCAGATTGCGGATTCGTTCCGCTTCGGCGTCGTCGTTTGCGGCAACACCGATTCTTCCCCGAAACTCAACATCTTCGCCTGCGCCCCACGGCATCTCGGACACGATGTATGCGCCGTTGTCGGCGCACCGCGTTTCCGAATCTCGCCGGATACGATAGCGCCTCGCCGCCCCGGCTGGAGTTGCCGTCACGAATTCACCAACCGTCAAAGCCCCGCGCCGCAGGTTCAGACCCGTTGCCGCTTCGTCTTCCGTCTTTCTGCCCAGCAGTTCCTCAACGGGGATCGCACGGCCTGTCATCTGCCCAAAGTCGATCCAGGCGTCTCGCAGTTTGCCCTTGATCAGGGTTCGTGGCAGGAACAGCGCGCCCGCGTGATTCTTCGCAGCCACGGCGTCAAGACCGAACCCGCCTGGGCCCGTGCCCTTCGTCAGTACCGGGCCCTGAAGCGTGAGTTTCACGTCGATTTCATAAATGCGCGGCATGACCCTTACTCCCTCCCCATTTCCGCGTAGTCCGCCAGTTGGAGGGCGTGCAGCCAGCCCGCCCGGCCCTGCAACACGCTACGGCCGGAGATCGCCGCCTGAATTTCGGAATGCAACTCGCCAACCTCTTTGTCTTCCAAAGCCTTGGCTGCCTGCTCGTCGCCACGTTCATACAGCGAAACAATCTGATGCGCCTTGTTCCTCGGGAAGTGGTTACGGATGGTCTTTACAAGCCCAGCGATCTCTTCCATGTCGCACGCACGCAGCACCAGATCCTTCGCCGTTGTCCCGGGCAGCTTCTGTGAGCCGAGCTCACCCGGAACGTCGAAGCTCTCCAAAGCCTCATAGCAAAGTACGTTCTCCATCGGCCTCGACTTCCAGCTGCTCTTTGCGAAGTCGGCCAGACTCCCGGCTCTCTCCAGAAGCCTCTGAATGGGAACGTGATAGTGGCAGAACACCAGCCCCGCCTTCCACGTCAGCGTGTGGCCCAGAACAGGCTCCTTCGGCGTGATGCCGCGGAACAGCTCGTGAAGCGCCGCCCAGCCACACCATGCGGGAACCACCAGCCGAATCTCGTCTCCCGCCAGCATCAGGACCTCGAGCCGCAGAATTTCGCCCTGAAACCAGCGCTTTTGATCGCCCTGAGCGAGTTCGAGCAGCGCGCGGATCGCTGCTTTCGCGCGCCGCCGCAGTTCTGAGTCAAATTCGCGCTGTGCTTCGGGGCTCGTGCAACTCTTGTTCTGAATCGCCCCGAAATCGTTCCCGTCGAGGTATAAAACCGCCAGTTTGTTCGCGCAGTTCCCGAAATCTCTGTTCGGATCTGCGGCAATGTCACTGAAGTCATCGCTGGGCACCAGATCCATGCCCAACTCTTTCGCGGCATCCAGAAGTATCTTCTGCTTTTCCGCCCGCCCGTAGTCACGCCGGACCTGCACCGAGTGGCTCGCATCGCGCTGTTTTATCTGTTCCCCCACGGCCGGCCGGACGCCGTCATACCGGCAAACCCGCGCGGACCCGAGTTTCGGAAACACAAGGCTCGGCGCCTGCATCTGACGGTGACGGTTTAGTGCAAGCAGGCTCTCTCTCGCTTTTCCGAAATCTCCTGGATCGCGAATCACATCCACCACGAACGTGGCCTGTGCCATCTCGTCCTCCAGCAGCTTCTCGTGAACCCGCCTCCGCATATCCCTGGCGCCACCGTCGTCCGGAGCGTCGAACTCGTACAAGGCGGCCGACGCGCCCGTGGACAGTGGCTTCAAAGCCGTGAAGGTCTTCACTTTCTTCGCCGCGCCACTTAGTAACTGACTGCCACCTCGAATCGTGCTGAGGTCACCCGTGTCGTAAACGAAGTTCCCAAGATTTACCGCTTCAAACCGCAGGTAATAGCGTTCCATTGATAAAGAACTCCAGAATTCGTGCTTGTGTCTCGCTACCGGGCGTGGCGACTCCGAAATAGCCGGAACTTGCCGCACCGCCGCTCCACCACTTCTCGCCCTGTTCGCACAGTCGCGCCATCGCCGTGTGTCTCGGCCCTGAGTACTCCCAGGTTGCAGGCCCAGTCAGGAGCCATTCCTTCGCCCGCCAGTTCAGCAGATCGGAGTGCGCAGCCGTGATCTTGCCCAGGCACCGCACCAGAGCCTTGCTTCCATGCCACTCCGCAGCCTGAATTTCCGCAACCGCGCGTTCCTCATCCGCCCGGGTTACCCCTTGCAGCCGCCGGTCATGCAGTCGTACCGCACGAATTTCCTCATCCGTCGCATCTTCTGAACGCATCCCGGTGATATAGGCTTTGTCGTTTGCCGCTACCAGCACCTGCCAGCGGCTTGGTATGCGGCCCAGCAGCCGCAGCACCTGTTCCAGAGAACTGTCCGCTCTCCACCGGTCCTCACTCGTGTACCGGTGATGATCGATATCAATTGCTCCCCAGGGATTCCGGCCCTGTAGTTCCACCCCGTAAACACGAGCCCCCGTAGCGAGCCGCCACTCAAGCCCCTGCTGTATCCACCCTTCCAGCCCGGCCCATGTCGCCCCCCAGCCCTGCTCGGATACTAGTACCTGCTGCGCGCCCTCGACCAGAACCCGCACAATCTCGGCCGCCTCGCCATCGTTCAGAGGAATTACCCACGTCGCCGTTTCAGCCAATTCCACCCCTTCTTGATCCAGTACTTCAGTTCGCCGAGCCACAAGGCGCCAAGCAGAAGTGCTAACAGGCAAGCGAGAGCGATCGCTCCGATGTATACACCATCCGAGGTGTGGAACTTCGAGTCGATTCCGCTCACTCCAAACAACGCGAGCACGAGGTTCAACGGCAAAAGGTACCCGGCCGCCTTGTTAAGTTTTGATGACTCCTGGCTGGCCAGGATATCATGCGCCAGAGCAATCTCAGCTTTGACCTCATCGTACAACTTGAGAGTCCCCATTCGGCGCATCCACCATTCATACAATTCACGGCCCTGCACCTGAGGCGTTAACTCGATGAACCAGACACCCGATGTGAAGTGCGCGAACTCGCGTTGGATTTGCTGTACGGATTCTGCATATTCAGCCTTGTCCTTCAAACGCGTCGCCCGTAACAACTTCTCAAGAAACATCAACAGAGGCACGTGTTGCATGTGGACGAGTAGGCCAATGTAGAAATAATGCGTGCGAAAATGCGAAAGCGCACCACTCCTGGCATCAGTGAAGAAACCCGAAACGGCAGAGCCCACCATCAGAAAATGGTATCCCGAGCAACAAAACCTGGTGTTCATCCACTCGTGGTTTTTCGTTTTCGGATCCCAAAAACGGTCGTAGCAATACTTCGCCTGAAAGTTCGCGAGAAAACGTTTGCTGTACGGGAGCGTGTGGGCTTCGCCAGGATCCAGCATGGTCAGGCGTATCCACTCCCCAGTGGTCAGCGATTCTGGGTTGTCGACCGCAAGGTACGTCATCGCAGTCATGCGCTCGTCCGCAAGGTCATTCCAGCCGGGCTCGCCACCTGGTGCAGGGTATGGAATCAACGGAAACAGCAGATCGGACCAGTGCTCCGAAACAGAGCGGATGTTCTGGTTGCCCGATGTGGGGCGCCGAAATCCGGTTTCATACGTCGACTTCAGCGTCCTTCCGTTCGCGAAGGACCACAGGACTTCCGCGGGGCACCGCTGTGCTTTGCCACCTTCAAAGTAGGGTGCATAGGTACGGCGGAACCGGTCCAGCAGTCGCTCAGTCTCAACTAACGGGAGTTTCTGGTCCGTCTCTACTTCGAGCACGAGGATTGCAATCCGTGCCTCGAACAGGTACAGCTCTGCCCGAACAACACGCAGCACAACAGGTTCAGAGTCTTCATACATGCGGACCGCGGCGGTCTGGATGTCGTCGCGCCGGAGAACCTCCATCGATTCCTGTCCCGGACGCGGACACAGGAGGATGTCTCGAACGAAGGGATGAAAATACGCCAGTACCGAAGAGCGTTGGTCTTCAGACACATCCTCTAATGGATTGACTTTGCGCCAGGCGCTTTCCGGCTGCGTTTCCACCCATTCGGCCCATTTGTCCACATGGCCCTGTTTGAAGTTCCGAAGCTGCAGCGGCCACAGCAAAATATGATCCAGACGTGGTGCATCCATGACGCGATACCTCGCAATGGAATCGAAAGCGCGTCAGCGCAGTCGTGTACAACCTGGTTCAGCGGCGTGGCTCAATATATATCAATGTGGCGAACAAAAAGCAATTTCAATCAGGAGATATTCGGCATAAGATTCGATTTCGCGGACGAATTGTTGGATCCTGTCCCGCGGAGGCGAGAATTTCACTCAGCAACGTGCACAAGGGTGCCGCCCAGCGGCCATGGAAGGCGCCAAAAAACAGGGGACTGAGCGGAATAAGGAACTGACCAGGTCTGCCGCGTAACCCGGGCCGTTCTTGCCTGCACAGGGTAACTAACCTTCGCCGTGGATCTGCCTCAACTGGACGCCCGCGATGCGGTCGTATTCGAAAAACACGGCATCCTCAAAACTTCGATTCCACTGCCGCAAACAGTCACCGGAGAGCCGCCGTTTGCGAAACCTGCGGGATTGAGCCGCGCCGAGCGCTACAACTCCCGGTATGCCTGGCCCCGCGGGCGTATCGCCACAACCCGCAACTCCCGCTCCGCCTCGGCGAGCCGGAACAGTATGCGCCACCCGCCGACCCGGCTTTTGCGCAAGTCCTCGGTGCCCTCCACCCAATCACTCGCCGGTGGAGTCAGTGGATCGATGCATAAACGCTCAAGCCGCGCGACGATACGGCGCTGCAGGTCGCGGTCCAACCGGCGCAGCGTATTCGCGGCAGCCTTCGCGAGCACCGGGCGATAGTTCACACTCCGAGCTCGTGCCGGAGATCCTCGAGCGTGACGAACTCGCCGCGCGCCAGTTCCGCGTCACCCTCGCGGACCGCCGCCCAATCCGCATCGCTCAACGGCGGGTCTCCGCCCCCTTCCGTCAGAAAGCGCAGGAATCTGCTGGCGAGAGGCCAGTCGGCCTCCGGAACCATGTCGACCAGCCGGTGGAGTTCTTCACTGGCACCCATGCCTCGATTGTAGAACTAAAGGCGGCGCTATGAACCGATGGTGGCTGGCAGCTGCCTCTCCGCGAGCAAGGTCCGCTTCAGGCACTTCCACCCTCAACTTTCATGCCGAGGCCCAGCTTGCCAGTCAGGCTGCTGCGGCAGCGAGCTAGCAATGGAAACAGGCATTTCGAACCGCCTGCTCGGCGCGTTCGCATCCTCACCAATAAAAATCTACTCCTTTCCTGACTATGGCTTACAGCGAAAGCCAACGCGCACGCCACCCGAAAAAACACCCCCTCAGTGCTATCCTTTCGCCGGGCAGACCAGCCCGTTCTTCCAACAGGGAGACACCGAAAATGAGCACCGCACGCAAACCGAAACTTACGCCCGCACAG
>Ga0163150_10004514_pt1 | contig 18554 bp, 21 predicted proteins | sample OliLakLV19P2IB_FD_148628 | JGI IMG/M metagenome (GOLD analysis project Ga0163150, IMG submission 148628) | Freshwater microbial mat bacterial communities from Lake Vanda, McMurdo Dry Valleys, Antarctica - Oligotrophic Lake LV.19.P2.IB | ecosystem: Environmental > Aquatic > Freshwater > Lake >...
GGAAAGACTCGATACGAAACACTTTTCATGCCAATGCCGCGACAACCCACGCAACGCTTATCAGCCAACGAGTTACAGCGTCAGCTGGCACCTCTAGCAATTGTAAAAATGACGGTAACCATGAGGCATTTATGCCTGGGACCAAACGCCTAGTCGAGCCGACTCCCAGGCATAAATGCCTGGGCTGAGGAAAAGTGTACGCGCACTTCGCAAACGGGCCGCGGCTGAAAGAGCTTCGGCGAAGGATAATTCACCGTAACCTTCGTGCCTGGGTTTCTTCGCGGCCGGTCGATCAAATCGATCGCTGCCCGGCACGTCGGCAAGGCAATCGAGGTCTACTACGGATGCTCTTCAATACCGACGTGCGAGCGCTTGATGTAGCCCAGGCCGCGCACGACTTCGAGCACTTCGCTGCACGTCGGGAACATGCGGCCGCTGGTGCGCTTGTACTCGTTGAGCGCGTTCATGAATTCGACTTCGTCGTCGGTGTAGTCGCGCTCGCACGTGGTGGGGTCAATCTGGCGGCGGCGACTGACTTTCACGCGCCGCTCCAGGTCGCGCCGCTCGACGGCGATCGGTCCTGACTTCACGCGGCGTTCGCCAGACTTGCGACGTTCGACGGCCCGGTCGCGCCGGTCGATGGTGATCTGTCCCGCATCCTTCTTGAGTTTCGCCACAGCCGGCACCTCCGAAATGTGTCGCAATGCTCGCCAGGCCACCGCAAGTCGCCTGGGGGTAAGTGGTACGAGAATGGAAATCGGCGCGGCCCGTCGATAAAATGAAACACGTGCGTAAAATGAGGGGTTTTGTCTCAATGCACGGTCTGCGCAAAGATTGGCATTGAAGCGGAGATTCCGGTTCCACGGCCCGACTACACCAGCCGGGCGGAGTCGCGGGATTGCGTGGTAGGGAGAGAGCACTCGGACGGTGTCGCCGCACGAGCGATCAACCCGAGGCTGCCGGCAGTGAGCTTGCCGCGGAAGGATTGTGCGGCTTATCCGCTTTGTTCAGGCCAGACCGGGCTGGCGTTCGCTGGCCGTCCGGCGTGCCTTCGATTCCCGCGAGGACGTCCTCGACACTCGGAACCAGCCTCCAGGCCAACGCCGCGCTCTGTTCGGAATGGACCGCGAGAAACCGAACCTGGTCGCCAGCCATCCGGGCCAGGACCGCCAGCGGAGCGCCCGACGACGTCGCCGCGCTCGAGGCATGCGCCGAGCCGACAGTGTTTGCCAAAGTCGCTGGAGCAAACGTCGAGGGCACTAACGACGACGCCGTTTGCGTCTCGATCGGGGGGCGGCCCATCCCGTTCCACAAGCCGGGTAGGATGGCGACGGCCACGAGCGCAGCAGCCACCAAGGCCAAGGGGGCCCGCTGGCGCCACATGCCGCGGCCGCGCTTCTGGCCCAGTTGCAATCGCACGTTGGCTGCTATCGAATCGGGCGGAGCGACGACTTCGCGACGCTTGAACCCGGCGAGGAGCGACTGATAACCTGCTAGCAGATCACCGCACTCGTTGCACGACGCGGCGTGCAACGAAAGCTCGGCATCGGACCGCGGATTCCGCCGTCGATCGAGGATCTCGTTGAGTCGGGATTCAAACTCTTCGCAACGCACTGCCGTGCTCCGTTACCGCGCCGCGCTCCGCTACCACGCCACGCTGCCGCAATCGCTCGACCAACTCGTGCCGCGCCCGATGAACCCACGTTTTGACGGTCCCCAAGGGGCAACCCATCGTCTCGGCGATTTGGGCGTAGCTGAGTTGTTGATCGTGAAACAACACAAACGCTTGTCGATATTCGTACCGCACGCCGGTCAACGCCAGGTCGACCTCTTCGGCCAGGTTGCTGGCCCGTTCCGCATCGGGACGACCGTCGGCCAGGTCATCGACCGCATCCGTCGGGCGCGGGCGACGCGCGCGGGCCGCCAAAAACGTCCGGCAGCGGTTCCCGGCGATTGCCAATAACCAAGGCGCGAAGTCGCGCTGAGAATCCCAGCCCGGCAGGCCACGGATCGCACGCACGAACGACTCTTGCGAAACGTCTTCGGCGTCCTGCCGCTGCCCGAGCATGCGGAAGCACAGTCCGAAGACCTGATGGTTGTAGCGGGCCACGAGCTCGCCCACGGCCGCCTGATCGTCCTTCAGGCAACGGGCCACGAGCCTGCGGACTTCGTCGTCGCGCGGGTCGCCATCGGCTGCCATCAAGAAGACCTCAACTTAAGATACCCCGTTGCACCGGGCGTTGGTTTCAAGTCTGCCCTGCGAAATAAACGGGCAGATTAGCGTGGCAATTGGACGCGGCGCTCACCGCATCCTTCGTTCCTTCGACTCCGCCACCCGAATATTGGAGATCACGGCAATTTGCGATCACGTGCGGCAGAATCGCCCAGTCCTGAATTTCTCGCAAGCCCAGTCCGGCGTTTCTCGCAAGCTCAGTCGTGAATTTCTCGCAAGATGTCGACCATTTCCTTGGGCGACACATCTTCTAATCGCTTGCCTCGGCGGTCAAGATGTTCATTCACCTTTACGGCCGTTTCTTGCATGACGGCGTGGGTCTCCTGGGAGCCGCCGAACAAAACGAAGTTGTCGCCCCGAGTGAGCCGGGTATGGCCGTCGTCGCCATCTAATCCCAGTCCCAACAGAGCGGCTTGCCCACGGCGAGGCTTTGCGGCTTTCAAGGCAGACTCTCCTCGATCTCCAGTTCCAAACCGGGCAAGATGCGCATGCGTGGCAAATCGCCCAGGCCCTCACAACTATAGGCCGGCACGCCGTAACGGGTCAAGATGGAACGGTGCATTAGGAAGGTGTCTCAGGCACCCATGGTGGCCGCGCCGCATCCGGGGGTGGCACGTCCTGAGGAACGAAGGGCGTGGTTTTTCTGCGATGAACCACGCCCGTCGCCGCGCTCTGGGACGAGCCACCCAGAGGTTCCCGACACCGCTCTGGCGATCAGCCCGTCCGAATCGCCTCGCGCACGGTCTGCCGGGCCAGCTTAAAGGCGGTAGCCACGGCCCGGGTGCGGGCTTCCATTTGCTCGGGTGTGTAACTGCGGTGGGTCTCGCTGGCGGGCAAGCCGGCGATGGCTACCGTGAGCGGCAGCAGGTCGAGAAACTCGCGGTAGCGGCGCTTGATCGTTTCCTCATCGGTAGACACGTGCAGCTCCTTGTTCTCCAGTCCGAAATTCCCGCGATGGCGGTTCCCCTAAGGCGGGACGAACCGAGACTATCGCCGGCAGGAAGCGGATGCAAGCCACGTAGGCAAGCCGATGAAGTAACGGCCAGAAGGCGACGACCTAGCGCCGCTTGAAGAACTTGTTCAGCACGTCGGAAGCGGCCTTGCCGCTATCGTTGCTGGACGCCTTCGGCGGCACTGGAGGCAGCTTGCCGGGGGGCTGCTTCTTATCGGGCCGCTTGATGCCGTGCGGCTTGGGAACATCGGACGGCATGTCCGTCGGCGGCACGATGGTCGTCGAGCCGAGATCGATTTCCTCGGTTTCGTTCACCGCCAGACGTCGCGTTTCCGACAGGCTTTGAACGTCGTCTTCGGTCTTGAGCCACTGATCGACATCGACGTCTCCGCCGCTGGTGGCGGACCTGACGGCCGCCTCTTTGACACTCTCCACCTTGGGCTTCTTCTTCGCGGCGACGCTAACGGTCAGGCAGACCTCGAACTCCAGCGGACCGATGGTCAGTTTATCGCCGTTTTTTAGCTCGCGTTCGCCGACCACCCGCTCGCTATTGACGAGCGTGCCGTTCTTGCTGCCGAAGTCGCGAACCGAGACAAATCCTTCTTCGATCAGCAGCGCGCAATGATGCCGGCTGATCAGGTCGCTCCGCGGCCTCAATTGGCAGTCTTCCGCACGGCCAACGAGAAACTTAGGCCCGGGGACTGGCAATTCCTGGCCGGCGCTCTGTCCCACCAGAACTTTGAGCTTCAATTCCATAATCCTACGCCACCTTGCAGAGGGATCGCACACGTACGAATGAGGGCGGATAGAAAACGTGAGCCTCTGCGAGAGCAACCGGGGAATTGAGATGGGATGAATTGTGAGTGGATTGTCCTTAATACCCCCCACGGGTCGTTACGATGGATTGTGCCAAGAGCCAGCTAGCCGCCCCCTGAGTCAACTTGGAAGTCGTTATCGCCTGAAGGAAAGATAATTGACGGCGAAACGATCCCCGGACGGGTGGCAAGTGTTTTTTTAGAATCTATTGAAAAATCAGGAATCTCCTGGCAAGGACACTCGCTTCCAGTTCACCCAATGGGCTTGCTGGACGCCCTAGTGATCCTACCAGTTGTGACCGCGCCGGTCAAAGAATGCTTTGGGATTTTTACCCTCCTCCGGCCCACTCTCCGTGGGGGCTTGGCCTTGGTGAGTGCCTGTCGTCGGTCGATCCTTACTTGCGTCGATTCCACAAGTCGGTTGTATATTTTCGCTCGACGAGCTTCTGGATACTACTGACTTCGGCATCTGACCACGGTTCGTCCAGCCAACGAACGCCGAGCCGTTCGCAAAGCCCCACCCCCCAAAGGTCGGCCAACTCGGGGGTCGTCAGCCTAATCCCAGTCAGCGCTTCCAAGCCCGGCAATTCGGGCGCGGCGGTGCTCGTCCACAAAATGACGCTGCCGTGCTGCAAAATCGCGCCGCGCCGTCGTCTCTGGGCACTGCCGGCAATCTTTTCGCCATCGACAAGAACGTCGCCCGCCGCCCGCCGCTGGAAGCAAAGAAACGGCTCAGCCGCGGGCTCAAGACCGGAACAGCCGTCACAGATTTTGGCACGCACGCCCAACGACGCGAGCGTTTCGACCAGCGCCTCGTGAACCGCGTGGTACAGGTCCTGGGTGCGCGCGGCCAGTGGATGCCCTGCCGGTAGCGACAGACCATAGGTCAACTCGGCGTCGTGGACGATCGCGCCGCCGCCTGTCAGCCGGCGGACGAGGGGGCAGCGGCTGCTTCCCACATGACCAGATCGGCTGGCGTACGTTTGGAAATAGCCGAGCGAAACCGTCGGCTCTCGCCACGTGTAAAACCGCAATGTGGGACAGCCCGTCTCTGCCGCCTGATCCAGCAGCAGTTCGTCAACTGCCATATTCCAGGCCCCGAAAGCCGGCGGATCGAGCAACAGGCGACAATCAGTCATGGGGAAATGACGATGCGAATATCGAGATCGTTGTGAGTGTTCACGTAGGCTGAGGCGCGCTCCCGTAGGCTGAGGCGCTAGCCCCACCTTGGTATCGGTCGTTGTCGTCACGCCGAGGTGGGGCTAGCGCCCCAGCCTACGTCTACGCCTACGATTACTCCGGTTTCGATGCGCGCCACGAGGTCGTCGGCGTGCGGGCCGCTCGCACTTCGTCGGGGCGACTGACGAGCGTCGTGTGCGGAGCTTCGTGCAACAGATCGGCCGGCTCTTCGGTGATGCGGAACAGCGTCTGGGCGAAAGCGTCGAGCGTTTCCTTGCTTTCCGTCTCGGTCGGCTCGATCATCATGGCTTCCTTCACGATCGGCGGAAAATAAACCGTCGGCGCGTGGTAGCCGTAATCCAACAGTCGCTTGGCGATATCCATGGCCGAGACTCCCTTATCGGCCTTTAGCTTCGAGGCCGAGGCGACGAACTCGTGCATGCAACGATCGCCCTGCGGCACCGGGAAGATGTGCTTCACGCGGCTGAGCAGGTAGTTGGCGTTGAGCACGGCGTTCTCGCTGACGTGCCGCAGGCCATCGGGCCCGTGCGTGCGGATGTAGCAGTAGGCCCGCACCAAGATTCCGACGTTGCCGAAAAAACTCCGCACGCGCCCGATGGACTGCGGTCGGTCGTAGTTTAGGTGATAGCCATCGGCCGTGTGCGTCACCAGCGGTGTTGGCAGGTACGGGGCAAGCGCCTCGGTGACGGCGATCGGCCCCGCGCCTGGCCCACCGCTGCCGTGCGGTCCGCTGAAGGTCTTGTGGCAGTTGAAGTGCATCATGTCGGCGCCGAAATCACCCGGCCGGCAGATGCCCAGGATGGCGTTCATGTTCGCGCCGTCGTAATAGATCAAGGCCCCGGCGCCGTGAACCAGGTCGGCGATTTGCCGAATCTGGGGCTCGAACATGCCCAGCGTATTGGGGTTGGTGATCATGAATACGGCCGTTTGCTCGTCGAGCTTGGCACGCAGGTCCTCCAGGTCGACAAAGCCTTGCGACGTGCTCTTGACCGTGACGGCCGTGAAGCCGGCAACCGCGGCGCTGGCCGGATTGGTGCCGTGGGCGCTATCGGGCGCGAGCACCTTGGTGCGCTGCTGACCCAACCGCTTGAAGTAGGCCGCGGCAATGAGTAGCGACGTCAACTCACCATGGGCGCCGGCCGCAGGTTGCAGCGAAACGGCCGGCAGGCCTGAGATCTCGGCCAGCGTCTCTTGCAGCTCGAAGAGCAGCTGAAGCATGCCTTGCAGCGTGTCTTCAGGCTGATACGGGTGCAGGTCGGCGATGCCCGGCAGCGAGGCCAGCCGCTCGTTCCGCTTGGGATTGTGCTTCATCGTACACGAACCCAGCGGATAGAAGTGCGTGTCGACCGACATGTTCATCGTCGACAAGTTGGTGAAGTGGCGGATCACGTCGGGTTCGGCCAGTTCGGCCAACGGCGGTGGGGCCGCGGCTAGCGCCCCGGCGGGCAGCAACTCGGCCAACGGCTTGCTCGGCACGTCGCACTTGGGCCAGCGCACGGCGCGGCGGCCGGGCTTGGAGAGTTCGAACAGGGGTTGAATGGCGCGGGTGTTTCGCATGTCGAACAGTCTGAATCAATTTCAATGAGTGAGCCACGGATGGAACACTGACGAAACACGGATGGAAACTACGAAAACTTGGAACCACAAAGGACACGAAGAACACAAAGACGGCGGAAACGTGCATATTCACTTCGTGATCGTTTTGTCCTTCGTGGTTCTCTTCATCCGTGTTGAATCCGCGTTTCATCCGTGGCTAGAAATAAATGACTTCATGCACTCGTCGCGGCCTTTCGCCGCGCTGGTTCTGCGCCGGCGGTCTTCTTCACTGGAGAATTCTCCGCACCTGCAAGAACCGCCGCCAACGCGTCGATCTCTTGTTTCGTCCGCTTCTCGGTCACGGCGACCAGGAAGCAATCGGCCAGATCGGGATACCATTGCCCCAGCGGCACGCCCGCGAAGAAGCCGGCCGCCGCTGCCTGCGCGAGCAACTGATCGACTGCGCCGTCGCGATCGCGGACCACGAATTCCTTGAACGTCGGCCGCGAAAAGGCCAGCGACAGGCGGCCCGAACGAGTCAGCGCCTCGGCGGCGTAGCGGGTTTTTTGCAAACACAATTCCGATAATTCTCGCAAGCCCTGCGGCCCCAAGAGCGACAGATACACGGTCGCTCGCAACGCGAGGAGCCCCTGGTTGGTGCAGATGTTGCTGGTGGCCTTTTCGCGGCGGATATGCTGCTCGCGGGTTTGCAGCGTGAGCACCCAGCAGCGTTTGCCGCGCCGATCCACGGTCTCGCCGGCAATGCGGCCCGGCATGCGGCGGACCAACGCTTCGCGACAAGCCATGATGCCCAAATACGGGCCGCCATACTGCATGGGCGTGCCCAGCGATTGCCCTTCGGCCACGACGATGTCGGCGTTGTAGTCGCCAGGTCGCTTTAATACTCCGAGACTTATCGGATCGACCGCCACGACGAACATGGCGCCGCGCTCGTGCGCGATTTCGACCAGCCTCTCGACGTCTTCCAGGCATCCGAAAAAGTTGGGGTGCTGCACGAGCACGCAGGCCGTTTGGTCATTGATCGCGGCGATCAGGTCTTCAGGCACAATCACGCCGTCAGCCGCGGGCAGGGTCACCACTTCGGTGCCGAGGTGCGCCAGGTAGGAAGCGAGCGTCTGGCGATACTCCGGGTGTACGCCCTGGGCGACCACCACGCGACCCTCGCGTCCGGTCGCGCTGCAGGCCATCAACACGGCCTCGGTCGCGGCGGTTGCGCCTTCGTAGAGGCTGGCGTTTGAGACATCCATGCCCGTCAGCCGCGTGATGAGCGTCTGGTACTCGAAGAACGCCTGCAGATTGCCCTGGCTGGCTTCGGCCTGGTAGGGGGTGTACGAGGTGTAGTACTCGCTGCGGCCGGCAATGGCGTCGACCGCGGCCGGAATGAAGTGGTCGTAGCAGCCGCCGCCCAGAAAACACACGCGCTGGCCGCAATGCGTGTTTTTCTTGGCCAGCGAGTCCATGTGCGAAGTGAGCTCCAGCTCCGTCATGGCCGCTGGCAGATTCAGATCGCGCCTGAGCCGAAGATCGGCCGGCACCATCGCGAACAATTCGTCCAGCGACGCCACGCCGATGGCCTCGAGCATGGATTGCTGATCTTCGGGCGTATTGAGCAGAAAAGGCATGGGAGGAGAATGATAAAGGATGAACGATGAATGATGAACGATAGAAGTTACGATGCTCCGCGAAGCGGACGGGTCCGAAATCTCCCGTTCACCGTTCCGCGTTTCTTCTAGTGCCCTTCCTCGGCGCACTGCTTCTGATAAGCCTTAAAATCCATGAGGTCTTTCAGGCTGTGCTCGCTAGTGAGTTTGATCTTGGCTAGCCAGCCCTCGCCGTAGGGGTCGGCCGAGAGCTTCTCGAGCGTGTCGAGCAGCGAATCGTGCGCGGCGATTACTTCCCCCTCGACGGGACTGTACAAGTCGCTGACCGCTTTGACGCTTTCGATCTCGCCAAAAGCCTCGCCGGCTTTCACCGCGCGGCCCACTTTGGGCAGCTCGATGTACACGAGATCCGTCAACGCTTCCAGGGCGAAGGCCGACACGCCGATCGTCGCGACCTTTGCGCCCCCTTCGCTGGTGACGTGGACCCATTCGTGCGTCTTGGCAAACAATAGTTCATCGGGTTTCACGGCGCGTTTCCTTTCCGTCCTCGGCGATAGAAGGGCAATTTAACGACAGTGGCCGGTTCCTGCCGGCCGCGGATATCGATGGCCACCTGCGTGCCCGGCGCGGCGAACTCGCGCTCGACGTACGCCATGGCGATGGGTTTTTCCAGCGTGGGCGAAAACGTGCCGCTGGTCGTGCGGCCAATCTGCCGCTCGCCCGCGAAGACGCCAAAACCTTCGCGCGGCAATCGTGGTCCGGCCAGTTCGAGACCGACGCGCTTGGGCCGGGCTGCATCGGCTTTGGCGCGCACGAGTGCCGCATGCCCCGGAAACGAGCGGCCTTCCAAATCGACGGCGAAATCCAAGCCGGCGGCGAAGGGGTCGATCGCTTCCGAAAGCTCGTGACCGTAGAGCGGCATGGCGGCTTCCAGTCGCAGCGTATCGCGGCAGCCCAGCCCGGCGGGCACAGCGCCGCCACGAACTAACGTTTGCCAGATGCTCACCGCGGCGGCCGCGCCGACGATCAGCTCGCAGCCGTCTTCGCCCGTATAGCCCGTGCGGCTGACGATGCCCCCGTGTCCTGCGATGCCCCTCTCCCCACCAACGCGCGTCTCCGCGCCGGTGTAGTATTTCATGGCGGCCAGGTCGGCCTCGACCAGCGGCTGAACGAGATCCAGCGCCTTGGGTCCCTGCACGGCCAGCATGGCCCAATCGGTCGTGGCGTCGGTGAACCGCACGTCGGCCGCGGACACGAGCCGTGGCAGAATCCAATCGACGATTTTTTCGCGATTGCTGGCGTTCACCACCAGCAGCCAGTAGGAACCGCCGGCGGCGTCCTGCATGTGGTAGACCAGCACGTCGTCGAGAATGCCCCCCTGATCGTTGGTGACCAGGGCGTAGCGAATCTGGCCGGGCGTCTGGTCCTTCACCGAACGCGTGACGAGATGGTCGAGAAAGTCAGCAGCGGCCGGGCCATCGAAGCGTAGCCGCCCCATGTGCGAGATGTCGAAGATGCCGACCCCGGTGCGCGTGGCGGTGTGCTCGGCAACGATGGAAGAGTATTGCACCGGCATCGACCAGCCGGCGAAGTCCACCATTCGCCCTCCGTGAGAGGCATGCCAGCCGTGTAGCGGCGTTTGAGCCAGCGCAGTCGTCATCGACAGCCACCAGGGGCGAATAGGGGCATGCAACCCCCGCCGGTGCTACCAAAGCCCGCAGGGCGTACGAGGATTGCCGAGTTGCCAAAGACGCTTTGGATCGATGGATCCTTTCGCATCTGGCGGTATTGTAGCGGCTGGGGCGAAGGATGCCAGAGGTTTGCACGGGCGGGAGCCGCGGACCTTTGCCTGCCGGTGCGGAATTTAGCGTGGCACTGCTTGCACGCCGTATTTGCTCACCCTGTCCACGAGCGACTAGGTTGATCACGCTGACTGCGGCGCGTCGGCGCCCGTCCTTGCCGCGGCTTGCATGCCCTGGAACCATTCGCCCGAGCGTAAACCCTTCTGACTCGCGCAAATACCGTGAAGGCAACTCACCGCAACGCAGCCGGCGCAGAATACGATCGGCTGGCAGAAGTGTACGACCAACGCTGGCGGCGCTACATCGACGTCACGCTCGACGCCCTGCTCCAATGGCTTGATCCATGCCAGGGCCAGCGCATTCTCGACCTGGCTTGCGGCACGGGCGAACTCGAGCGGGCCGCCTTGGCACGCTGGCCCAACCTCGAGTTCGTGGGCCTCGACTTGAGTCGACAAATGCTGCGCCGGGCGCGTGCCAAGCTGGGATCCGAGCAGACACTGTTAATCCAAGGTGACACGGGCCACCTGCCGCTCGAAACCGGCTCGTTCGATCACGTCGTGACGGCCAACAGCTTCCATTGCTTTCAAACGCCGCACGAATGCCTCGCTGAAATCCACCGGGTGCTGCGCCCGGGTGGACGCCTGACTCTCGTCGACTGGTGCGACGATTATTGGACGTGCAAGGTGTGCGGACTATGGTTGCGATTGACTGACCCGGCCCACTTTCGCACCTATACCCTGCGAGCATGCACGTCGATGCTCGAAGCAGCGGGCTTTACCGTGCGGCGCGCCGAGCGCTTTCGCACGTTGGCCATTTGGGGTTTGATGCGGGTGGATTGCGTGCGGGCGGAATAGAAATCTCCTACCACCGCGACTATTCCGGGGATTGTCGGTTGTCTTCCATCTGGACCGTGTCGGGCAACGCCTTCAACCGCATGCGGCGCGTAAATCGCAGATACTCAACCATCGCGAACCGGATCGCTGCCGCGTCGTCAACCTGGTTGGTAAACGATTTGAGATCCGCAAGCTCTTGCTCGGTCAAATTAACACTGGTTGTCATACCACGACCACTGAAATGGAGACTCCTCGATTCGCCTCTGTTATTCTATCACTCCTTCCGACAACGGGCCATCCATTTCGGTCGCGCCAAATCCGTTCGTGCCCTGCACCGTGGCAGGTTACAATCACACAGAAATGGGGCAAGTCCGCTCGACGGAACCGAGTCAAACCTACCCTATGAACCTGCGCAAAGGCGCCGCATGCTTACGAATCTACTGCCTGTGATATTGGCTCTTTCGACACTGGGCGCGGCCGACGCTCCGCTCAAACCCGGCACGCATCTGGCCTTACGCGGCACGGTCGCGCAGTTGAACGCCGACCGCACGCCCGGCGAGGCGCGCAAGTCGTTTGACCTTTCGCTGTGGGTCGTCGAAGCGACCGATTCGTCGACGCGGTTGTTCTGGCTCGTTGACGAGCGTGGGCAGGGCGCATGGCCCTGGTCCGAGAGGTTTGGCGATCTGAGCATTCCGACCAGCCAAGTCAGTTCCGGCGAGGGAGCAGGCAAGCCCGCCGAGGATTCCCCTGGGGCGAAGCCTCCGGCCGATAGGTCTCCGGCAGATCGCGGCCCCGCGCTTTTGTACGATTACGACGAGGGGCAAAGCGTCATCCCATTGGCAGCGCCGATCTGGCGCGCCGAGTCGCTGGGGGCCGATAAGCCGCTCGCGGCTGGCGCTCAGTGGTCGAACAGCGGCTGGAACTACGAAGTGCTCGGCGACCAAAAAATCGAGGGCCGCGACGCCTGGCAGATTCGTATGAGCAACGCCTATGGTCCCAAACGCGTGCTGTGCGTCGACAAGCAATCGCCGCTGATTGTCAAGTCGAACGAGCGTGTCTTCATGAACAAGGGCACGGAATTCGATCTCGAAACCCGCCTCGTCGCGATCGAGCAGATGCCGGGCGATCAGTTCGACAAATTGCGCGCCACGATGAGCGGCCTTTTGGCAATGCGCGGCAAGCTCAATCTCCCGGCGCGCACGCCCGAGGTTCAATGGAGTTCCGAACAGACGAAGTTGCTGGCCGAGCGGTTGCCGGAGATTGAAAAGACGGCCGCCGACGGCCCCTTGGCCAGGCTCATTGCCGCGGCGACGCGCGACGTCAAGCTGCAATCGGGCCGCGCCGACGAAGTCGCCCAGTTGACTACCAAGTATGTCGGCCAAAGCATTGGCAAGTTCCAGGTGCAAGGACTCGCCGGCGGAGCGCGCGACGGACTCTCCGACGCCGATCTCGCCGGCAACGTGACCGTGCTGCACTTTTGGGAATATCGCGACGAACCGCTCACGGAGCCCTATGGGCAGGTCGGCTACCTGGAGTTTCTCTACCAACGCCGCAAGGACGCGGGCGTACGCATCGTGGGCGTGGCCGTCGACGGTCGGCTGGCCGAAGAGGCTTCGCGCCGCGCGGCCACCAGCAGCATTCGCAAGCTGAAGTCGTTCATGAATCTGAGCTATCCGCTCGTGCTCGACTCAGGGGCGCTAGTCAAACAGTTGGGCGATCCGCGTGTGGTGGGCGCAACGCTGCCGCTATTCGTGGTCATCGGCCGCGACGGCAAGATCGCTCATTACCATGTAGGCTATTACGGAATCGATCGCGAGCGCGGATTGAAGGAGCTCGACGCGGCGGTTGCGGCGGCGCTCGAAAAGAAGTAACGCTCCCCGGCAACTACATGCGCAGGTTGTGGCGCGGTCTCCCGACCGCGCCGTTCCCCTGTTGTGGTGTGGTCTCCCGACCACATCACGGACCGCGCGACGGTCGGGAGACCGTCGCACAACGCCGGCAACTACATCCCCGCCAGCGCCCGAGCCGCCTGGCGGATCTCGCGCAAGGTGGCCAACTGCTCGGCCGACCATGCCGGCGCGTCGTGCTCGTGATCATGCGGCGAGTGCTCGTCGCCCAGGCCCGTGGTGCGGGTCTTTCGCAGGTGAGCCAGGATCAAATCGCGGATTTCGTGCGCGTTGTCTACTCCCTCGATCTGTCCGCGGTGCATGGGCGCGGTGGTCGTGCCATGTGCCCCCGAGCCTGCGCCGCCGCCGGCCGTTTCGACCAGGACGTTGGCGATGCCGAAGTAACGCTCGAGCGGTCCCTGCGTGACCCTGATGTTCTGAATGTTCTCGTAAGTGATTGTCGTCTCGTGCAAGAACCAAATCCCGCGGCGTATCCGCAGGCTGCGATTGCTCACCAAGTACCAGGTGGTGTCGTAACGCAGGTGAATGGCAATGTAAGCCACGATGTCGGGCAGCACGGCCAAGGCTAAGGCCGGCAGTGCGAGCAACGTTCCCGCAAGGGGCGACGCCACGGCGGCCACGATCCACGCGACTAGGATCAGTCCATCGATCGCTACCAGCCCGAACCAAAAGTAGAACTTCATGTACCGCAAGAATCCTTCGGAAGGGCGGAAGCTGCGGGCCGCGTCGTGGGCGCCGCCGGGTAGCGACGGTGGTTCTTCGGGCATGTGAAACCAGCGCACCAGAACGGCCCAGATGCCGCTGTAGATCCAGCGGCTAGCCCGATCGACGTGTTGCTTCACCAAGCCCTGACTCCGGGCGTCCGATTGCGCGGGGTCGCGATCGACGATCGGTTGGATCACGATTGGGCCTCCCGGCGCTTGGCCAGTGCGACCAGGGCATCGCGAATATCTCGCAATAACACGGTCGCCTCGTCGGCCGCGGCGAGTTGCTCGGTCGTGCCTTGATGGCCGACAGAGGCCACCGCGGTCGCCGCGCTTTCTTCATGGTCAAGGCCCTTGGCGCCGCGCATTCGCTCGTAGAGAAAATCGCGGAGGGCTTCGGCTTCGAGAATGCCTTCAATCGACATCTCGGCGCCGGCGGCGCCCGAGGCCGTTTGGATACTGACCGTGGCCAGGCCTAGCCAGCGCTGCACGATATTGTGCGTGAGATGGATGTCTTGAATGCGGCGGTAGGTGAGCAGCGTCTCGCGCTTGAATAGCACGCCGTGGCTGGCCGAGATGCCCTTGTCGTCGAACTTGTACCGCAGCGTAACGTACTTGCACGCCAGCGGCACCAGCGCGAAGATGAATGCCGGCCCCCCGAGCAGCGAGGTGAGAAAATAGTAGAACATCAGCACCGGCGCGGGGCGGGTGATGGCGAATGGGTCGAACGGCTTGGTTGACGCGGGAAGTTTATCATTCATTTCAAAGGACTCACTAGAGTTTGCTTCCGCCGCCAGATGTTAGCCGCCTCGCTCGCGAGGCGCTTCGCCGTCCAGTAAAATTACCCACTGCATCTCGATCGTTGTGAATTAGACTGTATCGGCAAGGGCGACTCGCGCGCGTGGAAAGTGGTTCTCGGTGGATTCTAGTCATTCGCCGCACGCGACGGAATCTTTTTCCGGAGACTGGATGTTAGAATTCCGCGGTCCGTCGAAGCGGGATTCGGTTGAATTACCAGACTTACTCCCCTCTCTTCCAGGGAGGGGAGTTTTTTGTACAGATCAATGAGCAACCCACCCCATGACCGACTTCACCATCAACGCCTTGCAACCCGACGACTGGCCCGCCGTGCGCGCGATCTATCTGGAAGGCATCGCCACGCGCAACGCCACCTACGAGACCGAAGCGCCGAGTTGGGAGCAGTGGGACGCGGCCCGCCACAAGGATTGCCGCCTGGTTGCGCGGCGCGGCAGTGAAGTAGTGGGATTTGCTGCCCTGTCGCCCGTCTCGTCGCGGCACGTTTATCGAGGCGTGGCCGAGGCAACCATCTACGTGGCGACCGCGCACCGCGGCCGCGGCGTGGGCACGTCGCTCATGCACGCGCTCATTGCGGCTTCCGAGGCCGCTGGCGTGTGGACCCTGCAAGCAGGCGTCTTCCCCGAAAACGAGGGCAGCCTGCGACTGACGGCACGCTGCGGCTTCCGCGTCGTCGGCACCCGCGCGCGGCTGGCCAAACACTACGACACTTGGCGCGATGTGCTGCTGTTGGAACGGCGCAGCGATCGCGTGGGACTGGACTAGCGTGGCACGAAGCGTGCTAGCGTGCCAACGCTCGGCGGCCCGAGTCGAAGTCGCAGGTCGCGGCCAGCGACATGATCGCCAGCGTCGTGCCCGAGAGCAGGCACGGTATGGGGCCCCAGGCGGCGGCCAACAGGGTCGAGAGCCCCACCAGGGCCAAGAGCACGAGAAACACACAGTGATAGGAAGTCTGCCGGCGCGATCCGCGATCGACGCGTAGAACGCATGCACTCAGCAGGCCGGCGGCTTGCAATGCCACGACAGCCCAAACCGCCACGATTGGGTCGAGTTCCGTCATCGTTGGTGCTCCCAGATTCCCTTCTGGCCCTGGTGTCGTCAAGTTGCGGGCTTGACGACACCAGAGTGATTTATCGCGGCTCGGCATCCTTGCCGGGCCAATCTGGAGAGCGACAGAGCGACTGGCATGCCAATGCCGCGAATCTCACGCGCGGCCAGCACACCATTGGGAGGCTAACGTCAAGCTGGATCAACGATTTGCGCGTGCGAAGGATGCGCAAACTTTTCCGGCAACTGCGTCCTGGAGACGGCCAATTGGGCGTCCGCGGTTTGTAGTTTCTACAGAACGCGCGCACTGCGAACCGGTTGCTTCCAGCCTCGTAGGGTGGGACGAGCGCAGCGAGTCCCACGCCAGAATCTCCGATAGGTGGGACTCGCCGACCACGAGTACGCGGTGCTCGTCGTCCCACCCTACGGTCTCGACATTCAGGTCCCGTCGGGCCGCCGGGACCTACCGCAGCAGGTTGCCTACCTCACGGTCCAACTCAGTAATGTGGATGCCGCGGTTGGCCACGTTGCCCGACTTGTCGACGAGGATCATCGTCGGCAGCGTCAAGATGCCCATCTCGTTGGCCAGCCGGCTGTCGAGGCCACCTGGCTCGTAGATCTGGGCCCAGGGCAGACGGTTGGTCTTCAGGTACTCGGTCAGATCTTCCGGCTTGCTATCGAGGCTAACGCTAATGATGGCGAAGCCCGACTTGCCGTACTTGGCTTGCAGTTCCTTGAGCTGGGCAAGATCGACCTTGGCCGGCTCGCACCACGTGGCCCAATACTGGATCAACACGACCTTGCCGGCGTATTTTTCCAGGTCGACCGTGGTCTTGGCGTCTGCCGCGTTGGGACCACGCAATTGAATGGGCTTACCGACACTGTCGAGCCGTGTCACGGCGCCGCCGGCTTTCTTGGCGGTCGCCGACTCGGGGAAGCCCTCGAGGATCTGCGTGTACCACTTCTTGGCGTTTTCTTCCTGGCCGGCGAATTCCTCCGCGATAGCCAATTGCAGCATGGCCTCAGCCGAGTCGCTGCCCTTGGGATGATCGGCAACGAACTTTTTCAGGTTTTCGAGCCAGGCGGCTTGCACCGGTTCGTAGGCGTCGCCATTCGCCAGCCGGCGTCCGTAATCGGCCGTCAGATAGCGGAACTCGACGTAAGCGGCCATGTCCGCGCTGCCCGGATCCTTAGCCAGTTCTTCGTACAGCGTCTTCAGTCGGCCCACACCCTCGGGCCAGGTATTCGATTGCACGGCCGCGCTGACCATGTCGGCCAGTTGACGCAACCATTGATTGCGCTCCTCGGGCGACGTGACTACGTTGGCGATCTTCTCCAGCAGGTCAGCCTTCTGCGCGGCCATTTTGGCTTCTTCTTCGGGCGTCTTGGCGGCTTCGGCCAGTTTGTCGACCTGTTCCAATTCGCTCAGCAATTGTTGGGTTTGCGCGTCGGGGCCGTTGGCGCCGCCTCCGTTTTCGGGCCGGTTGGCGGCCGAGGGTCGGAAGAAGAACCCGCCAGCGGCAAGCTCGGTCTGCCCTTCGCTCAGCGGTTGGGGAGCATCGACCACGCGCCACACGTCGCCAACCTTGACCAGCGTGCCGACTTGCACCTGGCCGTTCTGCCCGGCCGACGAGATCATGGCGACGACATTTTCGTAGACCATGACGTCCTTGGTCGATCCGTCGGTTCCGGCCGGCACGATGCCAGGACGCGAGCCGCCGAAGCTGACCCAACTGGTCTTTGTGGTGGAAACTTTCTGGGCACCGCCACCCGTCGAAATGCCCTTGAAGGCGGCCGGCGCGGCGGCGATTTTGACGCCCAAGTCCTTGGCTCGTCCCTCGCCCAGGCCCAACGATTGCAGCTCGGCGTCGCTCAGCAGCAGCAGGGCGAACCGCGGCATATCGTGCTGCGCCATGGCCTGCACGGCCTCGGCGCTGGCTTCTTCGGCCGAGATGGACTTCCACGAATCGATGCGACCGTCTTCGTTATTGTCGAGGCCCCAGCGGCTGCCAGCCGTGTTCAGCCAGCGGAACTGATCGGCCTTGCCGTTGTTGTTCGAATCGACGTCGCGGTAGACCTCGAGGCCGTCTGCGTAGTAGCTCCACTGATCGACGACGTTGTCGCCATTGGTGTCGAGGAACCGCCTTAGGGTCTGCCCGGTGCCGTCGCGAACGACCCAGCCCGTTTGGCCATTGATGCGCTCGGCCTTGATGGTGCAACGGGCGACGTCGGCGGGCGCCGGGATGTCGACTTCCACGTCCTTCTGTACTGGCGCAAGCTTCAACGCGTCTTCGGCCGAGGGTGCGGCCGTAGAAGCGGAGGCGGCCAGCAGCATGAGCGACGCGGAGAACGATCCGGTAATGACGCGGCGAAGGGCAAGCGACATTCTGCGATTCCTTTCCTGCCTGGTTTATCGAGCTGGGTGTAGAAAGTAGGGGTCGAGGGCCGTGGGCACTGATCCCCAGCGCAACGCGGAAATACGGTGTGTGCCCCCAACATGTGCAGCACGATGCGTGCCACGGTTTGGTCAGGATTCAACGTTTGACTGCTTGTCCTCAAGCAGTGCTTCGGCCGGGCGGTGTACGCGCCCTGGCACGTCGTTAGATTTTCGGCCCAACGGGTCGGGCAACATGATCTTGGCGTAGCGGTTTTTCGTGCTAGCGCACGCGCGGCCGCATGCAGATCGCCCAGCATCCATACCGCTTGCAAAATGGGCGAATTGGTGCTGCAAGGCAGCCTGGGGCACTTCACGAGAGAAGAGGGGCGAAGTGCCTTGTTTGGTAGGCCCCCGTCACCAATGCGGGTCGGATTCAAGCTGTTGGGGGGCTTGGGCTTTGGATTTGACACCCGCTGCCGGAAACCTAAAATACCCAGTCCCCGTTTCCCCGCTGAGTGTCCGATAGGGATAATGCGGGGCGCGGCGGCCGACGAGTCTCGTGCCCTCTCCATCCAGGATTGGGCGACGGCCGACTGTCGGCCCTTGGCTAGCATGGCGGCCCTTGGCTAGCATGGCGGCCCTTGGCTAGCATGGCGGCCCTTGGCTAGCATGGCGGCCCTTGGCTAGCATGGCGGCCCTTGGCTAGCATG
>Ga0163150_10004516_pt1 | contig 18551 bp, 12 predicted proteins | sample OliLakLV19P2IB_FD_148628 | JGI IMG/M metagenome (GOLD analysis project Ga0163150, IMG submission 148628) | Freshwater microbial mat bacterial communities from Lake Vanda, McMurdo Dry Valleys, Antarctica - Oligotrophic Lake LV.19.P2.IB | ecosystem: Environmental > Aquatic > Freshwater > Lake >...
GGATTTCCGCTTCCGGCTCAGCATGCGCCGCGGCAGCACCATGCGCGGCTTCCTCGCCATGACCAGCGCCGGGCGCCTCGCCGTGAGCGCTGTCCCAGCTCTTGGGGTAATAGGCGTTCGCGAACACCGAGGGGACTCCGCCGAATGCGTTGTGATTCACGGCTGGCAAAGAGGTGTTGGTCAGGAACGGTCCGTGGGGGGAGTAGATCCACCCGATGACGATCGTGAAGATGGCGAGGACCACCAGCGGTCCCCAGATGATCATCGGCTGCTCATGCGGCTCGCCACCATGATGATCGCCATGCCCGACCGCGGCCGCATGTGCGGGATGTCCCTCGTGCGTTTCGATCGAATCTTCATGATCCTCATGGGCATGCAGCTCGTGACCGTGAGCCTCGTGCGCATGCGCATCGGCGCCGTGATCGTCGTGACCGTGACCGTGACCGTGCGCATCGGGATTCTCATCCCCGCGATATTTCGAGCCCCAGAAAATCATGGCCATCTGACGGGTCATGTAGAGCGGCGTGAGGAAGGCGCCCAGGAGCAGACAGACGAAGACGAACGGATAGAGCACGCCGCCTTCGCCGTACGCCCGATCGAGCGCGCCGCCGATGATGGCATCCTTGGAGAACGCTCCGGCCAGTCCGGGGGTGCCGATCAGCGCGAGGTACCCCACGAAGTACGCGTAGAACGACCACTTCAGATACTTCGAGAGCCGTCCCATGTACCGCATGTCCTGATTGTGATGACACGCGAGGATGACCGCGCCGGATCCCAGGAAGAGGAGCGCCTTGAAGTACGCGTGGGTCACCAGGTGGAACGCGCCGGCGGCATAGGCGCCGACCCCGAGTCCGGCCACCATATAGCCGAGCTGGGAGAGGGTCGAGTACGCCAGCACGCGCTTGATGTCGTATTGCGCCAGGCCGATCGTGGCGGCCCAGAGCGCCGTGAATCCACCGATGATCGCGATCGCGAGCAGCGCAGGACTCACCCCCACGTTGAGGGGGTCGAAGAGAAAATAAGTCCGCGCCACGAGGAAGACACCAGCGGCGACCATCGTGGCCGCGTGGATCAATGCGGAGACCGGGGTCGGGCCTTCCATCGCATCGGGGAGCCAGATGTGCAACGGGAACTGCGCCGACTTGCCCATGGTCCCCATGAAGACCAGGAAGGCGGCGACCATCAGCGACATGTAGTACTTCATGTAGTGGCCGCCGGGCGAGGAGGCCGGGTCCGCGGCCAGCGTATGCGCGATCGTGCTCTGAATGGTCTCGAAGCGGAAGGAGGTCTTGTCGACATCCTGCCAGGTGGCGTACTGCGCGGAGAGCTCGCCGGCCATGATCCGCGCGGTGATCTCTTTCTGCGCGGGGCGGATGCCGCTGGCCTGCGCCTGAATCACGAAGCCCATCACCATCGCGATGCCGATGAGCATGAACATGTCGGCCAGACGGGTCGTCATGAACGCCTTGAGTTGAGCGGCGTTCGCGGAGGCTTTCTTCGTGTAGAACCCGATGAGCAGATACGAGCAGAGGCCCATCAGCTCCCAGCCGACCAGCAGCGTCAAGAAGTTGTCCGAGATGACCAGAATCAGCATCCCGGTGACAAACAGCGAGTGGTAGGCGAAGTAGCGCGGGAAATGCTCCTCGCCCTTCATGTAGCCAATGGAGAACACCTGAATCATGGTCGCGACCCAGCCGACCATGAAGAGCGTCGTGATCGACAGCGGATCCAAAATCAGGCCGACATCCATCGGCCACTGCCCCAGCTTGCACCAGGTGACGACCCGGGAGAGGCCGCCGCCTTCGAGGGACATCTGCTTCGCGAAGTCGCCGTTGAAGAAGGCGAGCCAGATGAGCGTCGAAATGACGCCGGTGGTCGCGATGCCCGCGACCGAGATCCAGCCGCAGAGCGTCGCAAAGCCCTCGCTGACACGCGCCGCCTTGGGGAGAAAGAGCAGGAGCAGGAAGATGATCGCCAGGCTCACCAGCGGCCCAACGGGAACCAACTGGGCGAGGTCCAGAGCCTGGGTTGCATCCATCGCGAGGGTGATCAGGTGCATGTGGCGTCCGCTACTGCGCTACCAGCGCAGCAGATTGATCTCCTCGACCTGGATTGACCGGAAGTGCCGGTACATGGCGATGATGAGCGCGAGCCCAATCGCCGCTTCAGCCGCGGCGATCGTGATGATGAAGACGATAAAGATCTGGCCGATCGGACTGGGCACATTGTTGGCCAGCCGGAACGACTGCAAGGTCCAGGTGATGCCCCATTTTTCCGCCATCGCCGCGAACATGATGTTGATCCCGGAGAACATCATCTCCAGGCACATCAGGATCGCGATGGCGTTACGGCGGCTCAGCGCGCCATAGAGGCCGATCAGGAAGATGATGATCCCGAGGTTCAGATACCACCCGAGGTTCTGAATCGCGAGATGGGTGTATTGCACGTCGTGGGGCATGATCGGCTAGAGCTCCTCCCCACGGGGATCGGTCTGCATCCCATCATCTTTGCGCGCAATGTAGAGCGATCCGATCATCGCGACCGTGAGAATGAAGCTGGCGACCCAGAAGATAAGCGTATAGGTGCTCATCAGGCTTTGCCCCAGCGCGAGGGAGTTGGGCGCGTACCAATTGGTGGTCCCGACCGCCTGGATCGGCTCGCGATTCTCCGCCGCCGCCTGACGCTCCTGGTCTTCGAACCACTGGACCATGTCCTGATGGAAATATTCCCGGGCCGTCGCGGCCATTTCCGGATTGTCGAGCAGCATCTGCTTGGTGATGCTCAACGACGGCTCCGGCGACCAGTCGACCGAGTGAATCATGCCAATCGGCGGCGGCATGAGCAGCAGCGCACCGAGGCACATGCAGACAATCGCCGCCGGGATCGACTGGCGATTGGTCATCACGATGTCCCAACCGACCAGTTTCCGGGAGAGCATGATCGCGAAGAGGATCAGGATGCTGATCCCGCCCATGTAGATGAGCACCTGGGCGAAGGCGAGAAACTCCGCATTGAGAAGCAGGAAGAAGCCGGCGGTGGCGCCAAAGAGGATGATCAGGCAGAGGGCGGCATGGACCAGGTTGCGCAGGGTCACCACCGCGAGGGCGGCGCCGATGATGGTCGCGCTGAGGATGAGGAAATGAACCACCGGGAGGCTATCCCAGCCAGTCCAGTTCTGGATCGCGTCTGCGGTCACGGGTGCGCCGATCTCCCCTTGCAGGACGTGCCAAGCGTATGCCGGGACACGTCATCCCGGCATGAGGGCAGAGGGTACCGAAGCCCCCTGTTAAAGGCAAGCGAGATGGGGTCCGGCGCACTATCACCAGAGGTTTGGAGTTCCCCAGGAAGCAGCAGCGCGACTACTCGCTGTCTGACTTGTCGGAGGGCTCTGCGGCCCCCTCGGGAGCGTCGGACTCGTCCTCGCCTTTGTCATCGCCCTCGTCGTCGCTCTTGGCGTCTTGTTCCGCCTCCGCTTCCAGCGATTCGAGGTCGACTGGCTCCGCGGTGAGTTCGGGGTCAGGGCGTACGAGGACGGTCCCATCTGGAACCTCCGCGATATCACCAGTTTCGACGGTCCCCTCGATCACACGGCAGACGGTCTGGTCCAGTTCGGGAGTATCAGCCACGATGGTCGCGACCACATCCCCGGGCGCGGGATCGGACTCTTCAGCGGAAACCGCGAAGACGAGTGAGCTTGAGAGGGCAAGCGCCAGGAACAGGCGCCACCGGTTGGAGGGGGTCATACGGGTACCTTTCATGCACGTGGGAGGGAGCGAAAGTGGGTTAATTGGCGGTCAGCGTCCTGCTCTGAGTCGTCCGACTTCTTCTCTTCTATTCTCGCTTGTTCTTCTGGTTCTTCTTGTCTTCCTTGGCCTTGTCCTTCTGGCTCTCCAGCGCGTCGAAGTCCCCCAGCGAGACACCGGGCGGAAGTTGGACGATGCAGTCGGACTCCGCGATGCCGCTTTCGATGCTGCAGACCGCGCTATCAAGGGTCACTTCCTTGACGCGCAGCGTCCCCAGCAGCGCGCTCAGGCGCTGGCCAAGCACTTTCCCTGTCTTGGCATCCTTCGCGACAATGAGGCGCCGAACTTCGAGCAGCAGCCCCGGGTAGACCCCCGAGCCTTGCCCCAGGTCGATGTACACCTCGTCGTCCTCCGTGATGCCCTGAATCCCGGCGCGGATGGGGAAGAGATCCGTCGCCTCGAGCTGATCCACGAAGTTCTCGACCGCCGCCACGATCGCGAGGTCGTACTGCCCCGCCGGATTACCCGAGCGGCTCTTGGCGAACGCCATGAGGTTGCCTACGATGACCAGGGAAGCGCCTCGTTTAGAGGAGCCTTCCCCGCGGGTCGCAAACGCCACTTCCCCGGTATGGGCTCGCACCAGCCGGAAGTCGACATTGATGTTGTATTCCTTCTTCCCTTCGCCAAGACCCAGCCCGGCGATCGCCGTGCCACTGCCTCTCTCTTCGAAGTGGGCGGTACTGATCCGTCCCACCAACAGGTAGTCGGCCTTGGTTAACTCATAGAAGCGTGCCGAGGTCGCGGCATCCAGGCTCTCATAACCGACGTTCTCAGCCTCTTTATTGTCCACCAGGGCATCGAGACCGCCTTGCCGCTCGACGATCGTGAAGCGACCGGTGCGGGCGAGTTCCGTGGTCAGCACGTCGCTGATCGCGTAACTGGACAGAATGGCCGTCCGGTGTGCCTCGTAGGGCTGGACGAACGGGAGGATCGCGATGCGCGGACGCACCGTGGGCCCCGGCTCCGGAGGGAGCACAGCAGCCGGCAGCTCCGGGATGACCTCCGGCTCGTCTGCACTCACCGAAGGCGCTTCCTTGGGGAACTCTTCAGACTCCTCCGTGGTCGGGAGATCCTGGATCGGATCGCTCTCTGCCATCGCCATGGGCGCGGGAATGCAGAGGGCTCCACAGAACAGCAGCATGGGGACTATGCCCCAACCGCCTCGCAGCATGATTTGTTCCTTCCAGGTGCAGCACCCAACCGAAAGAGTCGACTTCACTACGGCGCTGTTATCGTGAGGGGATAAGTGGACAGACCTAGGTTGAGGACGATAGACGCTCCCGGCGCAAGACGTCAAGTAGCAACACATGCACAAGGGCCCGCGCTGCATTGAAATACATCATACCTGTGTATGATTTCAGAACAACCCCAATTGCTCCCCTGGACGCTGGAAGCTGGCGATGGAGAGGGGGGGACGCTCGTGATTGAGGCCGAGGCGGAGGCAGGTCTGCTCAAAAAGCGACCTCACCAGTTGCATGTGCGGACCTTCGGGACGTCCGCGTTTGAAGAAGTCCGGCTCGTTGAGCTTGCCGTGACGCATCCCCCGGACCTTCGCGATCACCTTCGCCGCTTTGCCAGGGACTGCCCGCTCCAGCCAGTCCTGAAAGATCGGCGCGACCGCGTGAGGCAGACGCAGCGCGGTCCAGCCGGCATACTGCGCGCCCGCTGCCGCCGCCGCCTCGAGGATCGCTGGCACTTCGTGGTCGGTGAGCCCGGGGATAATCGGCCCGATCATGACCCCGCAGGGGATGCCGGCATCAGAGAGGCGTCGGAGGGCCCCCAGCCGCGCTTTCGGGCGTGAGGTCCGCGGCTCCATGAGGCCGATGAGAGCCGCATCGAGGCTCGTGATCGAGAGCATCACCCGGATCGCGTGGTGCTCCGCGAGGCGCGCGAAGACATCGATATCCCGGGCGACCAGGGCGTTTTTCGACAGCACCAATGCGGGATTGCGGAACTCCGCGAGGACTTCCAGACATTGACGGGTGAGCTGTAGCTTCCGCTCGATCGGCTGGTAGCAGTCGGTCACTCCGCTGAAGAAGACCACCTGCGGCTTCCACTTTTTCGACATCAACTCCTGACGGAGCAATTTCGGCGCATCCATTTTCACGAGGATTTTGGTCTCGAAATCGATGCCCGCGGAGTAACCCAGGTACTCGTGGGTCGGACGTGCGAAGCAGTAGCTGCAACCGTGCTCGCATCCGCGATAGGCATTGATGCTGCGGTCGAAGCTGAGATCGGGGCTGTCGTTGCTGGCGATGATCGATTTGGAGGCATCCGGGATGTATTCCATTTCAAGCGATGGGACATAGGGCTCTTCGACGTCGTCATGCTCGACATAGGCCGAATCGATGAAGCGATTGGGCGGGTTGAAGCCCGCGCCACGTCCCCTGAACGTCTCGCTGCGGTCGGGTACCTGCATGTAGTCGTCGCGTTCCACTGAACACATGTTCCCAGAAAATCGAAAGGCGGGGCGGCTCGCACAGAAGCAGCCCCGCCAGCTCTACAAGTCACTCCGGCACGAGCACATCCGAGGGCGCTTCCCGCTCGAAGATGCGATAGAGCGCGGGCAGCACGACCAGCGTGAGGAGGGTCGCGGTGATGAGCCCGCCGATGACCACGGTCGCCAGCGGCTTTTGCACTTCCGCACCGGTCCCGTGAGCGAGGGCCATCGGCAGGAAGCCCAACGACGCCACCAGCGCAGTCATGAGCACAGGGCGTAATCGCGTCAGCGCCCCTTGCGTCAGCGCTTTCTCCAACGGCAAGCCTTCAGCGCGCAGTTGGTTGATGTAGGTCAGCAGCACCAGCCCGTTGAGGACCGCGACTCCCGACAGCGCGATGAAGCCCACCGCCGCCGAGATCGAGAACGGCATCCCGCGCATCGCCAGCGCGACAATCCCGCCGGTGAGTGCCAGGGGTACGCCTGAGAAGACGATCAGGGCGTGCCGTACCGATCCGAAAGTACTGAAGAGCAACAGGAAGATGAGGAAGAAACACGCAGGCACCACGAGCGACAAGCGTTCGCGGGCGGCGACCAGGTTTTCGAATTGACCGCCCCAGTCGAGCCAGCTGCCCGCAGGCAACTTCACTTCGCCATTGATCCGCGACTGCGCTACCTCGACAAACGACCCCAGGTCGCGACCGCGGACATTCGCCTGGACCACGATCCGGCGCTTTCCGTTTTCGCGACTGATCTGATTCGGTCCCTCTGCGATGTCCAAATCAGCCACCGCACTTAAGGGGATGTACCCGCGGGACGGTTCCTCGCCGTTGTCGCTGGTCGAACTCAGGTACCGGATGCCGCCCTCGCCATCGTGTTCAGGCAACGGGATGGGCAAGCTCTCCAGCGCCGCGACATCGCCGCGCAGGGCATCGGGCAGACGCACGATGAGATCGAATCGACGATCGCCCTGGAACACCTGTCCCGCCTCGCGTCCGCCGACCGCGATGCTGATCGCATCCTGGATGTCCGCCACCGAGAGGCCGTACCGGGCGCTCGCCTCGCGTTTGACCGTGATCGACAAGGTCGGGAGGCCCTCGAACTGCTCGACTTTCACATCGGTCGCGCCCTCGATCTCGCGGAGGATCCCTGCGATCTCGTTGGCGACCGGTCCGACCACCTCGAACTCATCGCCGTACACCTTTACCGCGACGTCGCCGCGTACCCCCCCGATCAGCTCGTTGAAACGCATCTGGATCGGCTGCGTGAATTCGTAGTTGTTCCCCGCGACCTGCCCCAGTGCTTTGCGGATGCGATCGATAAGCTCCTGCTTGGTTTCGTGCGCATCGGGCCACTCCGATTGCGGTTTAAAGATGACGAAGGTGTCGGACACGTTGGGGGGCATGGGGTCCGAGGCCATCTCCGCGGTGCCCGTTTTCGAGAAGACAAACGCGACCTCGGGGAACGTCGCCAGGGTCCGCTCGACATCGAGCTGCATCGTGGTCGACTGCGTGATGCCAGTACTTGGAATCCGCATCGCGTGCATCGCGAGATCCTTCTCGTCGAGGGTCGGGATGAACTCCTGCCCGAGGGTCCCGAAGAGCATGAGCGACCCCGCGAACGCCGCAATCGCCAGGAGTACGACGGCGTAGCGCATCCGCAGCGCCGCAGCCAGTGTGGGCGCGTACATCTGCCTGGCCAGGCGGACAATGAAGTTCTCCTGCTCGCTCACTTTCCCGGTAATCGTCATCGCGACCAGCGCGGGAATCAGCGTGAGCGACAGGATGAACGCCGCGACCAGCGCGCAGATGACAGTGAGTGCCATCGGCGTAAACATCTTGCCTTCGATGCCAGTCAGGGACAGGATCGGCAGGTAGACCGTGATGATGATCGCCTGTCCATAGACCGACGGACGCACCATCTCCTTGCTCGCTTCCAGCACCTCATGCATGCGTTCGGGCAAGGTCAGAACCCGTCCGAGGTGATGCTGCCGTTCCGCCAATCGACGCAGGCAGTTTTCCACGATGATCACCGCGCCATCGACAATCAGGCCGAAATCGATCGCCCCCAGACTCATCAGGTTGCCGCTGATTTTGTAGTGCACCATGCCGGTGGCGGTCATGAGCATCGCGAGGGGAATCGCGAGGGCACAGATAAGCGCGGCGCGGAAATTCCCCAGCATGAGGAACAGCACCACGATCACTAACAGCGCCCCCTCGGCGAGGTTTTTTTGCACTGTCTCGATCGTGGCATCGACCAATTTCGTGCGATTGAGGACGGTCTTCGCGTTGATATCCGGCGGCAGCGAGCGACGGACTTCCTGGAGCTTCGTATCCACCGATGCGGCGACTGTCCGACTGTTCGCACCGATGAGCATCAACGCCGTGCCGACCACCACTTCGTGGCCGTTCTCGCTCGCGCTGCCCGTGCGCAGTTCTTTGCCGAAGCCGACGGTCGCGACATCCGCGACATAGACCGGCTGTCCGTGGTCCTCCCCGATCACGATGCGGCTGATGTCCGCAGGATCCGCGAGACGTCCTGCCGCACGCACGACATACGCCTCCCCGGCATGTTCGATGTACCCCGCGCCGGTACTGACGTTGTTGGCTTCCAGCGCTTCGATCAGATCGTGAAACGTGAGCCCATGCGCCATGAGTTTCAGCGGATCCGGTTGCACGTGATACTGCTTCACATACCCGCCGATGGCATCGACTCCGGCGACATCTTTGACGCCCTTCAGCTGCGGACGAATGATCCAGTCCTGGACCGTGCGCAAATACGCCGCCCGCTCCGCATCAGAGGTGAGCGATTCCCCCTCCGGGGTGAGATAGCTGCCATCCGCCTGCCAGCCCGGTTGCCCCGGCTGCATGTCGGCACCCTTGCCATCGGGATGTTCGTACTCGACGGTCCACATGTAGACCTCGCCGAGCCCTGTGGAAATCGGGCCCATCGCGGGCTCCGCACCCTCCGGCAGACTTTCTGCGGCTTCGCCCAGGCGCTCGTTGACCAGTTGACGCGCGAAGTAGATGTTGACGTTGTCCCGGAAGACCGCGGTCACCTGCGAGAACCCGTTGCGCGAGAGCGATCGGGTGTACTCCAGACCCGGCGTACCGGCCAGGGCCGTTTCAATCGGGAATGTGATCTGCTTTTCGATTTCCACGGGCGAGAGTGCGGTGTAGAGCGTGTTGATCTGCACCTGGTTGTTGGTGATGTCCGGCACCGCATCGATTGGCAGGCGACTGAGCGAGTTCACGCCGATCGCGGCGATGACCAATGTCAGGAGCAACACGAGGTAGCGCTGCTCCAGCGAGAATTTCAGGACGCGCTCAAGCATGGAGGACCACCTTGCGCGCCAGGCCATGGATGGCAGAACGAAGGCCGCTAGTGCGCATGCTCGGCCTCGCTTTTCTGCAGTTCCGCTTTCACGAGGAATGCACCAACTGCCACATAAGTCTCCCCCGTGAGCAGCCCATTGAGTATCTCGACATGAGTCGCCGATTGCCGTCCGAGGGCGACTTCGCGCTCGGCGAAATGATCGCCATCCTGCACGAATACATGCGGCGCATTCTCCATCATCACGATCGACGCCAGCGGCACCACGATCGCGGCATCAGCGCCGCCGAGAGCGATCCGTCCGGCGACAAACTGCCCCGGACGCCACGCTCCAGCGCTGTTCGCCAACCGCACTCGCGCCTGCGCGCCGCGGGTCGGACCCTCCACCAGGGCGCTGATGAAATCGAGCGTGCCGTGAGCGGAATGACCGGACTGATCGGAAATCGCCACCTGTTGTCCGGTTTTGATCTGCCCCAATTGACCTGCGGGAATCGTGAGTTGCGCCCAGACCTGCGTGAGATCCGCCAGGAGAAATAGCTCCTGTCCTTCGCTCACAAATTCCCCGACACTCACATGCTTTTCGAGGATAGTCCCGCCGATCGGTGCGACGATCGACATCGTTGCGTCATCGGTGCCGTGGCCTTCGGCGAGACGCGCGATGCCGGACTCGCTGATGCCCAATGCATGCAGCTCGCTCTCGGCCAGCTCCCGTCCGATCTGGGCAATCTCATACGCCTGCTTCGCATCGAGATAGTCCTGCTCGGGGGTGATGCCTTTGTCGCGCAATTTCGACTCGCGCTCATATCGCGTTTTCGCAATTTTTTCTTCGCTTGCGGCGGCGCGGTAGGCCGATTTCGCGGAGGCCAGGTCGCGGCTGTAGATCACGACCATCGTCTGCCCGCGGCCGACCTCCTCGCCCAGGTTCCCGCGCACCGACTGCACGACGCCAGGTACGCGCGGGGCGACGTGCCCCATGCGATCGGGATCCAGCGTGATCTCGCCGGTGAGTTCCAGGGCATCGCCCAACGCGCCCGGACCGGCGATCGCGGTCGCGACCCCCTGCTCGAGCAGCGCCGCCATCGATACGGGCGGAGTCGCTTCGTGTCCGTGCTCATCGTGGCCGCCTTCGCCTTCTTCATGGGCATGGTCATCGTGACCCGCTTCGCCTTCCTCATGGGCGTGCTCATCGTGACCCACTTCGCCTTCTGCATGGGCATGGTCATCGTGACCCGCTTCGCTTTCTGCGTGGTCGTGGCCTTCGTGACTTTCCGCCGATGGCGCGGGAGGCTTTTGTCCGCAGCCGACTGCTGCGTACACAAGGACAATCAGACACGTCAGGCAGAGGAAATCAATGTGGAGTCTCGGGTGAGTCGTCATGAGTGGGCACCTGCTGTCGTCGAATCAAAGATGTTCCAGCCGGTGAGTCCGCGCAAGCTCGCGGCAGCGGAGTAGTAGCGAGTGACCGCCTCGCGATGTTGCCCATTGGCCTCAATCAACAGGCGCTGGACATCGAGGACATCGATGATCCCCACCTTGCCTGCGCGATAGGCCTCTTGCGTGAGAGCGAGTACTTCATCGATGCCCGGAATCACGTTTGTCTCCAGACGCTTCGCCGCGCCATAGGCCAGCGACAGTTCCTGGTAGGCGGATTCGAAGTCGGCGCGCAACGTCCGTTCATCGGCGAGCTGCTCCGACTCGATGCGATCGATATCGATTTGGGCCGCTGCAATTTCGCCCTGATTCCGATTCTTCGACGGCCACTCCCACGAGACTCCCGCCATCAATGCGACATCATCGGTCTCGTTGAAGTGCGAGAGGCCCGCGCTCCAGGAGAGGTCCTTGAGATTTTCCGCTTTCGCGACCTTGAGTTTCGCCTCGCGGACCGCTGCTTCCAACGCCCAACGCTGGACGAGCGGATGCTCGGTGAGCCCGCCTTCGAGCGACGCCTTGTCCGGGAGCGAGTCCGGCAACACGAGCGCGCCCGCGAACTGGTCGCTGGTGATCGCGGGCAGTCCCGTGAGACGGTTGAACTGCGCGATCGCGTTCGCGAGTTCCTGCTCCGCCGCGATAACGGCGGATTCCGCACCGATGAGATCGATCCGGACTCGCATCGCTTCCAGCGGCGCGACCGATCCCGCCTCGACCCGCACATCGGCGACTCCCTGCGATTCCTGCGCCAGGAGCAGCTCGGCCTCCCGCAGTTTCAGGGCTGCGTGCGCTGAAAGCACAGCGACATACGCCTGTTGTACGGAGCCTCGAATCTCCCAGCGGATCGCTTCCGCTTCTGTTTCGAAGAGCGCGGCTTCGGCCTGCACCACCGCGATGCGCGCCTGTCGACGGCCGCTCGGCTCCAGCGCCTGCGAGTAGCGGACACTGGTCGCGAGGGCATCGATGCCTTCGAGGTCGCCGGTTCCGCCGAACTCTTCGATCTCCACTTCCAGTTCCGGATTCGGGCCGAGTCCTGCCTGACGGATCAGCGCCTCATGACGCTTTCGCGCCAGCTCAAGCGATGCAAATCGCGGATCGGCATCGATTGCCGCCTGCTCCGCGGTCGCCAGGTCCTCAAGCGGCGTCATGGATTCCGCAGCCTGGCTTGGAGTGGCACTGCACAGCCCCAACGCCAGCAGACTCACCAGGAGCATGCGCGCATACGCGGCCCTGCCGGCAAGCACTACATCACGAGACATCACGATGTCCTCCGACGACGGTCGACACTCAAAAAAAGCACAAAGGGGGAGTGTTAACTCACAAACGAGTCTCTAAATGCGCAACACCATCGTTTGTGCGATCAGGACACTGGTCGGCCGCAACGGAGGCCCGTGCTGCCCCGGGAGCCGCACATCGAGCGCGGTCCATCCGGGGATGTCCGCGATTTCCGGCACCATCCCCACGTACATCGATCCGAGGACCGCGCACGAGATGGTCTTGACTGGATGCAGCGTGGACAGCCCTGCCAGGAGCTCATCCTCGCAATCGGGGGCGATGCAGTCGGGTGCGTGATTGTCAGAGCGGGAATGGGAATCATCGCAGTGTGCGATCGGCGCACACTGGCCGAAAAATCCGGGCTCGATGGCGCGATCACCATCACTCTCGATGCACACGACCCGTCCATGGGATAGCGACAAGACCGCCCAGACCAGGGTCAGGCTGAGGATCAGCGCCATCTGTCGACGGGTTGCGAACTTGCGAAGCATCGCAGGCAGGATACCAGAGCCTCACTGATCGGCAAACTTCACCCTGATTTGGTAGTAGGGGCGTCCCTTGTGGTCGCCCGCGTTCACCCGATAGGACGGGCATCCCTTGTGGTCGCCCGCGTTCACCCGATAGGACGGGCGACCACAAGGGGCGCCCCTACACATCCATCTCATTTTTGATGCAAAACAACTTGCGCCCGGACCGGAAGCTCGAGGGCGGTCGAGGGATCCGGGTCCGGGCGCGACTAGCTGCGTACGTGCTACTCGCCTGTCATCCCGCGTTGTACGCCTACCCGGGATGACTTTTCCGTTTCAAACTCAATCGCTCAGCGCGTCGCCTGGATGAGGGCTAGTCGCACCAGCTGCAGCAGTCCAAACTCATGAACTGCCGGCTGATGCTGAGCCAGGGGCAGACGGCCGCGGAAGTTCGCGCTAACACGGCCGTCTGCCGTTCACACCAGGGCAGGAGACTCCACCAGGAGGTGCGGGTCACCATGTCCTCTCCTCACTCTCGACAGGCGAATGCGCTGTTCGGGCGTGCATCACGAAGGGGCTCCAGAAACCAGGGAGTGTGGCGGCCGGGCAGGCAGACCAGACCGGGGAGGACTGTCCTACCACGGCCGCCACATGTGGCGAGCGAGCGACTCACCAGGGTCCTGCCGGTTGCAGCGCACGCGTGCTGCATCAGCAGGAGGGATGGAAACTCACGGGGGGGAACGCGGCAGAGGGTGACGCGTTAGAACCTGACTTACGCGGTCGCCAGTTCGGAGGTGCAGTACTTGCAGCGAGTCGCCGCGATCGGCACATCGGACTTGCAGTACTGACACTCACGGGTGTCTGGGGGAGGCGGCGGTTCGACCTTGCGCAGACGGTTGATCTGTTTCACCAGGAGGAACACCACGAGAGCCAGGATCGCGAAGTTGATGACGGTGTTGAGGAAGACGCCGTACTTCATCACGGCGGCGCCGGCCTCTTCTGCCGCGGCCAGCGTTGGGTACGCCGTCCCGGACAGATTCACGTAGAGGTTGGAGAAGTCGACCTTGCCAGCCAACTGGCCCAACGGGGGCATCAGCACATCATTCACAAGTGAGGAGACCACCCCTCCGAAGGCGGCGCCGATGATTACACCGACCGCCATATCTACGACATTCCCCTTGAGGGCGAACTCGCGGAATTCCTTCAGCATGGGGAAGATCCCTCCCTGGATGTACCGTGATCCCTGAATCCTACACCCGGCGTCGTTAGCTCCGGGGTCCGCAACCCGCGCTGCGTGACAATGCGAAATACACTCACAGTGCCAATCCGTCCATTTCGATTCGATCTGACTGGAAAATTTTCAGCGGTTTTTTCAAATAGCGCATAAACACTACCGTTTTCACCCTGCTGTTTCTTTTTGACTCCCCCCTTCCCCGAGGCTTTGCGAGGAAAAGGGGGGCTGGGAGGGTTGGATCGGAGCTGCCCCAAGATCGGTCATGCCTGCTTCATCCTGCTCAATCGGTGGATTCCTGTATCAGACTGCAACAAAATCGACCGGGGAGCCCTCTATCTCTCCAGGACGCCGAGACAAGCTCGGCGGCTTCGGGGAGGCGCGCTCTAGATGGAGAAGATCTACGGTCTGGTACTCATCCTGGCGTTCCTGGGACTCATCTATGGAAAGCTCGAACGTCGCTTTGCCGCGATCCCGACCGCGAAAGCGTGGCGCAAGGATGCCGGCACCGACATCGGCTACTTCTTCTTTGTCGCGACCATCGGCAAGGCGATCGGCGATTTCGGCGGACTCCTCGGTGCGATCCTGCTGCTCCTCCTCTTCCATCAGGAACTCAACGAATCGAGTTCACATGCCTTCTTCAACGACCGCGAAACATTCATCTCCGGGCTGCCACTCGCCCTCCAGTTCCTCCTGGGATTCCTCGTCGCGGATCTCACGGGCTACGCCATCCATCGCCTCTTCCATCGACATCCGCTGTGGCGCTTCCACGCGATCCACCATTCGTCGACGCATCTCGACTGGCTCTCAAGCGTGCGGGTCCATCCGGTGAACGACGCAATCACCTCCTTCCTGCAACTCTTCCCTTTGGTGCTCTTAGGCTTCAAACCGTTGATCTTCGCCAGTGTCGGACCGTTCTTCATCTTCTACGGACTCCTCCTCCACTCCAATGTCCCCTGGGATTTCGGCCCCCTGCGCACCATCATCACCAGCCCCGCCTTCCACCGCTGGCATCACGCGAGCGAAGCGCACGGCATCGACAAGAATTTCGCAGGATTGTTCCCCATGTGGGATCTCCTCTTCGGCACCTTCTATTTGCCAGTGGGTAGGCAGCCGTCGCAGTTTGGGATCACGGAGGCGATTCCGGCTACGTTTTGGCAGCAACTGGTGTGGCCTTTTAGCAGGGGGACTTAGTAGGTAAGTTCAATCCTCTGTAACACATTGACTGAGCACGAACCCAAATTGCTTCTCACCCAATAGAGTGTCCGGGTGTGTCGGTCCGAGGATTCGTCGTCGAACGATTAGCGATTCGATGACGTGCTCCATTGCCGCATCACATTCCCCAAGCTCAGCCAATGTGATGGCAAGGCTGGCCCGCGCACTCAACGTATCCGGATGCTCTGCTCCTAGTGCCTGCTCCATCGCCTTGTATACTTCCACGAAGTGCGTCCTCGCCGCTGCAGGATTTTGAAGCGCAAAAAGTGTCCCGGCGAGATTGAGTCTGGCCGTCAATGTGCCTGGATGATCTTCCCCTTGAATCCCTGCTAGACCCTTGTACACGGCTTCTTGGTGCAATTGCGCGCCAGCCAGATCACCTAGCGAGTAAAGAGTTCCGGCGAGGTTTCCGCGACATCTGAGCGTGTCCAAGTGGTTCTCCCCCAGAACATCTTTTCTGGTCGAATAGATCGCCTCCTCGAGTCTCCGCGCTTCAGCCAAATCACCTTGCGCCCATCGGGTCCCCGCTAGATTAGCCAACACTGACAGCGTGTCAGGGTGTTCCGGGCCCAGAGAACGCGTTAGTTTTTCATAGACGTATTCTTCGTGCGCTCTCGCTCCCGCCAAATCGCCGCGCTTCTTAAGCGTCACAGCAAGGTTCGCCAGTGCCCGCAAAGCATCGAGGTCTTCCTCGCCGAAAACCCTGACAAGCACCTCCTGCACTTCTTCCTCTTGCTCCTGTGCAAGCGCCAGTTGACCGCGACGCCTAAGGGTCATCGCCAGGGCGCTGAGAGCACCGATTGTTCTCCTGTCCTCGCGACCGTGCGTATGTTCCATTCTCTCGTGTATTGTTTCCTGCAAACCCTGGGCGTCGAGCCAGCGCCCGCTCCTTTGCAGGAAGTGTCCGAGTTCGGAGGCGATCGCCTCCTCAAAATCATCCCACTGCTCATGGCGCACTAGCTCAGTTTCTATGTGCGCCCGCATGGATTTCCATCCCTCCCACGACGCGGGATCCTCCGCCCCGTTCGTCGCTATGAAATGTGTAATCAACCCTCTCCAATTCGCTTCAGCATCGCCCCCCGCATCCAGGGTACTCAGATAATCTAACATCATCGCGTGCATCTGGCCTTCGCTACCAGTCCCGGGCCGCGTGAGGAAACTGCGTTGACGCAATCTAGCGAGCGATGGTCGAAGGTCGGCATCAGCAGGTTGAGTTGGGAACAGCAACGTCGGGAACGGCAAGTCTGGAGCACCATGCGCTAGCGCGCAAGCGAGCAACTGTGCTTTGCGGTCTAACAGGGCATAGCTCATCGCGAATGTCTGGTCGATGCCTCTAATCGCCTCGGAGTTCAGATCATCGGCGAGCCTCTCATAAAGCGTTTGTAGGTGTTTCGTCGGAGCCTTAGCGAGCTCTATCTGCAGCTCATCAACTGTTGTCTGCTTATCCTTCAGCATCGGATACAGGAGTTCCAAGGCCAGCGGCCAGCAGCCGACCTGTTCGGCTATGCTCTGGAACGGCTCAATCGGCGCGGCGTGGTCACCGGCACTAGCCCGCAACCATCGCGCGGCGGCAAGCGGATCAATCCCCGTCACCAGATGATGTTCCATTTTCACAAGCTGATCTGAAAGGCGGGAAGTCACGAGAACCGCAATCTGCGCCCCGCATTCGGGCACCCACTTGTGCCAGTCCACAGCTGGCTGAGGCTTGCCGTCTACTATTGGCGGTTCCGGCAGATTGTCGAGCACCCAGAGTATTCGTCCTAGCTTTCCCTGCTTGTCGAGGGCACGCTTTAGTCGATGTTTTAGCTCATGAAGGATTTCCTCGTCCGTGCCTTTGAGTTCGGCGAGCTCTGGGGTGTTTTCGTCCAGTCGATACAGGACTTCGTAGAGTGATCCTATCGGCGATCGCTGATCCGCGCGCAGCCAAACCATGCCTCCTGGAAAGTACCGGGGACCGAAGCGCCAGAAGTACTCCTCCGCCAGACGCGTTTTTCCGAATCCTCCGGCATTGGTAAGTAGCAGCTTCCCCGCCATCCCATCTGGCTTGCAGAGCGCGCGCTGGATCGTGTATAGATCGTCGCGACGGCCGTGGAAATAGGATGCGGGGTTCGCCCCCTCCGAATAGACAAACTGCCCCTGATTCCTGCGCTTCGAGGGCAGGTCGCCTTCCAGCAGCACACGATTCCAGAGTGCGTCCCGAGTCGCCTGCTCCAGGAGATCCAAGTGGGTTCGACCATTTCGAATCTTAAGACGCTCGTTCAGCTCTATTTGGATGGCAGCAACGTCGGAGATTGGGGCGGGCGTAAGGTTTCCAATGGCTGCCGGCAGGAATCCGAAAGAGAGTCCCTGGCCATTCGCTGGTACGACAATCAGTATCCCCGCAGACGCAACAGCCTTGTCCACTTCTTCACTGTCGTACGGAGCCAGAGCGATGTCCATCTCAATGTTGCACCATGGACTATTGACATAGGCCTCATCAAGCAGGATGACCGTCACGATGGCGTTGACGGCAGCATCGAACAACTCCTGCGGGAAAGGCTGATCCAGGGGTAGGTTCCGAGGGGCGACGAAGCATTCAACCGACCCAAGTTTTTCAGCCAAGGCCAGCGCGGCCTCGTAGTTGTGCGATGCACACGAGATAAAGACGGGCTTGTAAGGTGGAGGCACGCGGGGATTATAGCGGGTGAATTACGAGATAGGACGCACGTACTGGATGCTGAAGAGATGGGCGTCATCGAGCCAGACTTGGTCGACTCGGAGGGACGCGTCGAGGGCAAGGGCGGCGAAGGAATCGAGGGTGTATTTGTAGCTGTACTCGGTGCAGATCGACTCACCGGCCACGAAGGTGATTTTCTCGCGGTCGATGGTGACGACCTGATTGGCGAGGGAGACGAGGTGCATCTCGATGCGGCTCATCGCCTCGTTCCAGAGCGCGCGATGCTGAAAGCTGCCTGGGCGGAAATCGGCGTGGAGCTCGCGATTGATGCGCGTCAGCAGGTTGCGATTGAACGCCGCGGTGATGCCGGCCGCATCGTTGTAGGCGGGCAGGAGGATGTCAGTGGATTTATGGAGATCGACCCCGATCAGCAGCGCGCCATCGGGAGCGATGAGGGCATGGATGGTCCGCAGGAAATCGCGCGCGGCCTCGGGTTCCATGTTGCCGATCGTGGAGCCGGGAAAATAGACCACGGTCCGCTCGGGGCGCGTGGACGGTACGGGCACCGTGAAAGATTGCGAGTAGTCGGCGGCGAGGGGCAGGATCGGAATCGAGGGGTAGTCCGCCTGGAGCAGCGCGGCAGTTTTCGCGAGATGCTCCGCCGAAATATCGATGGGCACATATCCCGACGGGTCGGTCAGCTGAT
>Ga0163150_10004517_pt1 | contig 18547 bp, 13 predicted proteins | sample OliLakLV19P2IB_FD_148628 | JGI IMG/M metagenome (GOLD analysis project Ga0163150, IMG submission 148628) | Freshwater microbial mat bacterial communities from Lake Vanda, McMurdo Dry Valleys, Antarctica - Oligotrophic Lake LV.19.P2.IB | ecosystem: Environmental > Aquatic > Freshwater > Lake >...
TGCATACAGCAAGCGAATACCTATATAGTCATAGTATGATGGTAAATCTCCTTACATTACTCCTAATCATGTTAGTGCGCAATGTCACATCGACAACAGTATATGCTCAAACTAATCCCTCACTTTCGTTGTGGGCATTTGAAGAAAATTTCAACTACAGCCCCAGGAATACCGATGGAACATTCAAATTTTCCGAGCCCGCACAAAGCACTTTACCAAAAACCCTTGACTATATTGCAACTCATAGGCGTGATACAGGAGGAGATTTAATTGATCGCGATTTTAAAACTTTTCCAGCGGATCATGATATGACGTGTGAATTTGATGGAGCTACAAAACAGCACCAAGCTGATACAAGCCATCTTTCAAATACACAGAGTCCTGATAAGAGTTTTTATATTTGCAAAGATCACATGATGTCATCAATGGGTCAAGTATCAGGCTACTCGGTAACCAATTTCTGGCCCAAGCAAGAATTTGATTTTACGAGTGGCGGTATCTTGGAGTTTGATGTTAATATCAACGGAAATGAAGGCAGATCCTGGTGGGAGATTTTAATAACACCTCGTGAATCCATGAAAGTAGGAGCAGCAGAAGACTGGCTTCCGATTGATGAGACGTATCCTAAGGAACGTGTAGTATTGACCTTTTCTGAACGGCAGACACGAAAAATGAAAGTTGGGACACAACAGACTGCACCCAATGGCTGGATTGCTCAGTATAATGACTGGAGAGAAAACGGATATAGTTGGCTAACCAATGATCCAGCAAATACCGATCGGAGAATTAGAAGAAAAAACCGTATTACATTTTCAAATAACAAAATTATATGGGGGATACAAAAAAATGACGGGACCTTTGATAATGTAACACTCGATGTACCAGCAGGCCTCCCTTTTTCAAAAGGACTTGTTATGTTTAAGACTCACGCATATACCCCTGAAAAAGACGGCAATACACATAAATATACATACCACTGGGACAATATCCGCTTTAGTGGCCCTCAACTAGCACCTTATATAGTTCATGAAGCAGAAAACGTCATAAATCTCGCTGCAAATGGCAGCGTGCCTATTGGCTCAACAAAAACTAATACCATAACAATTGATACCGTTGGTAAAAATCCAGTTCTTTTTGGACAAGTTGAACAAGGACAAATTGGTCAAGTATTGGTTAGTATTAATGACAATCCATCTATATCTATTCCACCACTTGAAGTAACGTGCCAAGGAGGTGGATGGAATAGTTTTTATGTACCACTTAACCCACAATACTTGAAAACTGGAGTAAATACATTCAAATGGACAGTTGGCCCACGCAATCCATGTGTCGCTTCCTGGTCATACGACGGATTTTCGATAAAGGCATTAGAAGTACAATTTGATGGAGAAATCGTTCGGCTCACGCCCACACTTGTACCTTCATGCTCACAACGCCCAGAATGTCTTGATGAAAGTCCTATGTGTCAAATTCCCACACCTTCAAATGGCTGGTGCCCAAAAATAACGAGTGTTCCAAGTCAAATTCAAACACCAACGTACGTACGTTCTGACTTTACCGGGGGGACCAATAATACAAAAGATGGAAAAGTTACTATTCAAGACTTAAATCTCTTATACACTGAGTTTTACAAAACAGATCTACCCACTTTAAAAACAAACATTGCAACCCAAGGTCAGAGTGCTACCATTGTTGACATCCAAGACTACAATCTCTTCATCATTGACTTTAGAGCGTATTTGGAAACTCTATAGATTCTTTTTAGAAGTATATACAACACCATTCTCTTAACTAATTCAGATATCTTATAATCATATTGCTTTTTTGACTAAATTAAGAAATGATAGAGATAGATGAAATTGTTCTCATTTTTCCAGAACCGCCGAACCGAAGCAAAAAATAATTACAATAGAGTGGGATTTCCTAATCCTGCCGAGTATACTACTTTCAAAAAAAAGTTCCTTCCCTATCTTCTTTCACTTACTTTAATAGCAGGACTTGGAGTTACTATCTACCTAGTAGGAACACAGCAAGATGTCCGGCAACGTGCAGCATCAGGAACTAGTCAACCAATTGGCAATATTGATGGCATTGACACCAACCAGTGGACACTTTTTGGGTGGACTATGGACCCAGACGTGCCAAATCAACCCATTGATGTTCATGTGTATGTTGATGGACCAGCGGGTACTGGGTATATTTTAGGAGGCTTTCGGGCCGACCAAAACAGACCTGATCTGGCGTCTTCTGGCTACCCTACAAATCATGGCTACGTCATCACAATTCCGGAAAGGCTCAGAACAGGGTGGCATACTTTTTATGTCTATGCAATTGATCCAACCGGAAATGGCAATCCACAACTCGGAGGCTCTCCAAAAAATTTTGGTAACAAACCAAATGGTGATGCAACCGTCTCAGGCGGCAATGGTATTACCATCAAAACTACCAACCGACTTGCGGGTGCAATCGACTCATTGACATGGAATGGAAAAGAATTCGTCAACAGCTGGGATCACGGCCGCCAAATCCAAACAGCGTTAGTTTTTGATAAATGGGGCGAGTGTTATAACCCGACTGAAGCAGGTGGTGAATATGATGGTACGAGCGCAGCAACACACAGTATACTCAACTATTTGAGTGCTAGCGGCAACAGAATTACTACTATTAATTCACCTGGATATTGGCAAGCACCTGGAACTATTTATACCCTTTTTCCACAGTGCAGTACCGATCACCCAGGAGTGCGAAATGTTCAAAATACCAGTTATGTCTCAGATTATTTAATAAAAAAAGATGTAACAATAGGCTACAAAAACAATCCAAATATTATCGAATACAATATCACGGTTACTCTGCCGCGTGCACATCAACAAGCACAAGTTGAAGGTATTGCTGCATATCTCACCAATGAGTTTTCCCAGGCATTTTTATACAATCCCGCCAACAAACAACTGAGTGGGACATCAGGAAATGGTGAAGTTAATATGCCTGTTATTCGTACAACCGCAAATCAACAACATGCCATCGGGATGTTTGCACCCAAGCTTCCGACAGTTGGTTTTCCAGAGGCAGGATACGGACGATCATTTTTCCCACATCCCGATCCACGAGTTGAATCATATAAAATTAACAACTGTATTTTTCGTGAAGGATACTATCCAGAACGAGGCATGAATGGCAACGTACCTGCAGGGGAACTCAACTACCAATGCTTTATTGTGGTTGGAACTATTGATACAGTCAAAGCAGGAATTGACCAACTCTATACAGAATTTAAAACCACTCCTGCTCCAACTCGCATTCCTCCGCCATCGAATTCTGAACCTATAGGAAATCATGAATATTCATCATGTACTCAAATCAATGGATGGACGTGTGATAGTGACAACTTTGGGAAAGCGCTAGAAGTTCACTTCTACAAAGACTCACTCTCCTACCCTGCAAATATTGTTGGTTCTACCATTGCTGGAATGAACAGACCTGATCTTGCAGGTGTCTGTGGTGGAACAACTGCTCATGGGTTCTCCTTTGTCCCAGATCCAAATAACCCAGATAATCGAAAACTCTTTGATGGTCAACCACACAATATTTTTGCATATACTATCAATGAACCCGCTGACGGAAACAATCCTCAACTGAGACGTGAACCTGCTGCATCTAGTCCAATAACCTGCTCTGCTCCAGTTCCATCAGGAACCTTAACAGCCTCACCAAATCCGTGTACAATCACCTCAGGTGATTACTGTGCTGTTACTCTGGCTTGGAATGTACAAAATACTCCTGGTGCTCATCTCTGGGTTCAATATACTCATGAAGCATCTCCTCGTCCCTGGACGTACAAAGACGGTACTTCAGGATCTTTTCAAACACCAGCATGGACAAACGAAGGTGGTCTCATTTACCTTCTCAAAGCTCCTGATGGAACCACGCTTGCTCAAGTACTAACAAAAGGCATACGACCCACCGGCACACTCAGTGCAAATCCTAATCCTTGTACAATCCCTTGGAATGATACAACCAATGCATGTCCAACCACCATTTCCTGGAACGCTCAGAATACTCCTGGTGTATCCATCAAAATCGGAACTACCGATGCAGATTTACACCTCTGGACTTCTCAAGGTCCATCAGGATCTCTTGCTACAGACAAATGGGTTGAACAAGCTCCTAAGGGTCTTCTTGTTGTACTCTATGCACGAAATGGAGATACAATAGGACAAGAACTTGCTCGCATTCGTCCTACTGCCGTCAAACAACCTTCACCAACCGCAACACCAAGACCACCTGCTACCAATACTCCTACAACAGCACAAAGCACTCCTCAACCTCCTTATCTGCGCTCTGATTTTACAGGAGGGCCAGGAGGTGCAAAAGATGGAAGAGTTACCATTCAAGACTTAAATCAACTCTATTCAGAATTCTACAAAACTGATTTACCTATTCTCAAAGCAAACATTGCTACGCAATGTCCAGGCACCACTCAATGCCAAACTGCTACCATCGTCGACATTCAAGACTACAACATCTTTACCACGGACTTTAGAGCCTATTTAGAGACGTTATAAAAAATATATAGAGGATTTTTAGCTTCCTCTAGGAAGAGAGTAAGCCAGATTCTGTTTTATGCTGTCATCTATCTAAGCTGTGTTATATTCCACCGCTTCTACGATTTTACGTAGTGCCCTTTAGCTTTGAGGTATAGGTAATGCACCCACCTCGGTCGAAGGTTGCAGCAGGTAGGATTGCCTTTAGCCCGCATAACCAAAAACTTGGCGACGTGGGCCGTTTCACTCTTCAGCCATATTTAGTTTCCCAAACACAGGTTGAAGCTCGTCTCTGTGGCTCTCCAAGCAAGTCAATTCTTGCTCGGTCCTTTCATCTTTTCAAATGGAAGACACTAGTTATTACTAATCGGAACTTACGTTCCATCCCCGGCATTATACCTGTCTGGACTTTTCTATCCCAATAAAATCGGGATCGACAGCTCTTCTTCCTAGAGTAAGAGTATTATATCAAAGATCCTATAAGATATAAAGCCCTATTTTTTGCTGTACCAATCCAAGATCGTCTTCTCAGCTTTTTTCTCAAAATCAGCCTCAGTTATATCAAACCACTGTACTCTTGAGTCTTTTTTTAACCACGTCATTTGTTTTTTCGCATTATAATGCTCTGAACGTTTCCATGTATCTATCAGTTCAAGCTCTGAAGTCTCATTTTTTAGGTAAGCAAACATTTGTTTGTAGCCATTCGCATTTTTTACTTGAGGACTTAGATTCTCATAGTCTTCAAACAGCGCCTTAGCCTCATCTAGTGCACCTTCTTTGAGCCGAGTATCAACACGTTCATCAACTCTTTTTTTAATAACTTCTCGTGGCGCAGTAAGTGCGATAAGTAAGATGTCAACATCATTAAGTCTATTGAGAGGTGATAAAAAAGGTTTTGCATCTGCTATTTCAATCGCACGAATAAGTCTTCTTTTATTTTTACTATCTGAATCATTCATACTTTTCAGCTTTTCGGGATGACTTTTTTTCAAAATTACATGAAGTTCTTCAAGGCTTTTTTCAGCAAGTTCATGTCGCAAACGTGCATTTGGTGCAATAACACTTGTCTCGACTCCATCCAAAAGCGCTCGTATATAGAGTCCTGATCCTCCAACAACAATCGGTAGTTTTTTTTCTGTAATACTTTGCTCGATTACGGGGATACTACACGACACATAGTCATATACATTGAATGAATATGTTGGCTCAACCACATCAACCATCCATAACTGAGTCGTTGCAAAAGAATAATATCCAAGCGAAAATTTTGAGGATAATTGTGGAAATGAATGCGACTCAAATTTTGATCCTGAAGGCACATCTTTTCCTGAAATAATATCAAGATTTTTATACACTTGTATTGAGTCAGCACTTACAATTGAAGACTGTAGAAGATCTGAAATGTGAATTGAAAAATTGGTTTTCCCACTCGCGGTTGGACCTGTTACTATAAGTACTTTGCGCATAGATACGCATTATACTAAATACTAATTACCAGATACTAGTTATGCTTCCTATCTCACGGCTTTTTTCAAACTTTTTCCTGGAGTAAACCCAGGAGCGCGTCGTGCAGGAATTGTAATCGTTGCGCCTGTTTTGGGGTTGCGACCTTTACGTGGTTTTCTTGATCTGAGAGAAAAAGTTCCAAATCCAGTCAAAACTACTTTCTCATTTCTTTTGAGCGAGTCGCGGATGGTATTAAGTATAACTCTGATTACTTCTTTTGATGCTTTATTGGTGAGATTTGCTTTTTTTGCAACAATTTCAGTTAACTCTTTTTTTGTTACTGACATGAAATCACCCCCTTCAAAAACTGCTGTGGAAAGAAAAAAAATGTCAAACTATGAAACGTACTTTTGCGACAAATCCTGAGTCTATTTGTTTGCATTGATATAACAATACAACGTAGCATTAAGCTTGTCAAGACAGCATAATCCACACTTTTAAAAATACGGAAAATACAGAAAAAAAATCAACTATTCTTTGGGTTCTGAGACGCGGAATTCTCGGATTGCAGTAACTCGTACCACACCCGGAACAATGAGTCGACGATCAACTTCATCTTTAATTTGTTTGGCAACAATTGTTGTCTCAACATCATCAAGTTTTCCTGGATTAACAATCACCCGGAGCTCACGGCCCGCTTCAAATGCATATGCATCGTCGACACCAGTAAAACTCTTTGCAATTGCTTCCATATCTTTCATGCGTTTTGCATATTCTTCATAATCCTCATGTCGTGCACCAGGTCTGCCACCTGAGATTGCATCGCCGATATATACGATGACTGACTCAATTGATGAGAAAGGCTTGTCCTCATGATGCTCGAGAACACAGTTGATAACCTCTTTTGGCATTTGATATTTTTGCAAAAGTTCTGCACCGAGCGTTACATGCGAGCCTTCTTTATCAAAAACAACTTTTCCAATATCATGGAAAAGACATCCAAGTTTTACAATATCCACATTTGCACCAATTTCGTGCGCAATCTGCATTCCAATTTTGGTTTCTTCAAGTGTATGAATAATTAAATTCTGGCCATATGATGTGCGGAATTTAAATCTTCCAAGCATCGCAATTAAATCTGGATGTATGTTGTAGGCACCGACCGCATGGCAAAGCTTTTCGCCTTCTTCAAACATGATTTTTTCAAGTATTTTTCGAGTTTCTTCAACAACTTCCTCAATTCTCACCGGCTGAATTCGAGTATCTTTGATAAGAATTTCAAGAGATCGACGTGCAATTTCACGTCTCACTGGATCAAATGATGAAAGCCTGATAATTCCTGCTTCATCAAGATCAACGTCCACTCCAGTGACATTTTCAAATGAACGGATATTGCGTCCTTCTTTTCCAATGATTCGTCCTTTTACTTCTTCGTCCTGGATTTTAATTGTTGAAATTGTGTACTCAGCAAGAATATCAATTGCCCCGTGTCGCATTGCATCAACCAAAATTTCCTGTGCTTTTTTGTGAGCGACAAGCTTTGCTTCATCTTCTGAGTCCTTTATGATTTTTGCAATATCCCGCTTTGCATCATTACGAACCTCTTCCAGAAGAAGTTGTTTGGCATCATCTGCCGACATATGAGATACTTGCTCAAGTTTTTTGATATAGGAGGCTCTTGCATCATTATTGCCGGCTGCAGTCTTTACATCATCATTATCAGATGTGTGTGACTTTAATATATTTACCATAGCGTATAGAAAAACAAAGAAGAAGAAACCTAAATGAACTTAGGAGTGAATGGCTTTTAGAATTGATTCTGCTACTCTACTCATAGACATCTTCGTGTTCTACTTTGTTAGAAGTATTATAGCAAGATAATCCTTTTCACGTCAACGAAGAAGTAATACTCGAAAAGATTACTTTAGCGCGATAAGGTTGTAAACAGTTGCACATTTTTCATTTCATGCAAGATTCGCGCTGGAGTAGCAGAAGTAGATCCACTTGTAGAAAGTGTTTGCTCTAGTGCGTCTTTTTTATTTTCTCCTGTTACGTAGCAAATAGTATGATCAATTTTTCTCAAAAACGGGAGTGTACACGTCACTCTATATCTATGCTCGTTTTTTTCTTTTGCATCATACCCTGCAACCCATTTACTGAGATCATCAAATAATTGTGAAAAGGTTTGCGCGTCTTCAGGATATGGCATAATTCCTGCAGTATGGCCATCAGGCCCTATTCCCATCGTTGAAATAACAACTCCATCAAAAGGACGTTTTTCATAATCCCATTTTCTCAATTTACTTTCATAATCCCTAGCAAAATACTCAATCGATTTGTCATCCTCAAGTCGGGTATTTATAAATTGTGTACCACGCATATGAGCAAGTTTGTAAAAAGGTAGATGACTCATTTGAGAAAAATTATTGATTAAGTGATCCCTGCTATATCGCTCATCAAGCATTGAGATCGTGACTCTATCATTGAGATATTCTGGATGAATATCATGCAATAAATTAAGACAAGATCCCCCTGAAAGCATAAGCAAAACCGGTACTGAGTGATATTCTTTGAGTAGAAGATTAATATGTGCTGAAGCTCTATGTCGCAGATGGTCACGGTTGGGCTCTAAAATTACTTCCATGTTATTTTTTCGCACCAGTCCGGACAAATTTTATATAACCCAGAACAAGCGCAATTCCTAGTCCGACAGTTACAATACCGAAGCGAATTATTTCATCATCACTATTAAATCCACGAGCAATACTATATATAAGGGTAAAGATACTTCCAAAAAGAAGTCCATCAGACAAGAGTAAAATACGTGTTGCAAGAAGAAGTCCTGCAATCAAATAGATAACCGCGGCGATCATTGCAATTGCTGCGACATTCCTATCATATACTCGCTGTTTTTTACTATGATCTTCCCAACGTAATCGATCATTTTCATAAAACTTATCCATTTTGGCTGTATCTGTTGCAGTAGGAACAGGCTCTACAACGGTCGGTCCATAGAAAGGCTCAGGCTGTTTTGGGGATTTATAAAATGCAGCAATTCCTACACCAATAAATGTTGCGAGTAGGAGTCCGAGGAAAATGGTGTATACCAGACGTAATACCATAGCTCGATTGTATACCACTTTTTAATGATTTGCAAAACGGGTTGATAAACGGGTTTGAAATTCTTGACTCTACAACAAAAATATACTACTTTAAATAGGTAGGCACTTCTTGTGCATATTTTTTGTATCTCTCACAAATCTTCATGTTTAAAAAACTTTTTACACAAAAAAAGAATTTCGTATATAGCATTTTGTGTGTTGTTTTCGTGTGTATGTACTCCATAACTCAAAATGCATTCGCATCATCGAGCGGAAATACTATTAACGGAACATTTTATGTAGGCACCAATACTCATGCAGAGGATATTTATCTCAAAGCAGACCCCGCAAACATGGTCCATCCTTTGACAACCGGTCCTCGCACACTAGCGGATTATGATAGATGGCTTCAAACCGCATCCGCTTCTGGAATGACTATGGTGAGGTCTGCAATGACATTTGACTCAATCGCAACGTCCTCTGCCGACCAGTCCACATGGAACTGGACTGATATGGATAGGTGGATCAACAAAGTAACTTCTGCAGGACTTGAGCCTTTAGTATTGGTTGGATACGGTGCACCATGGCTTGCAGATCCGCTTGATGCAACTGCAACGTCCGGTGCAAGACTGGAATTTGCAAATGAATTTGGAAAATATGCTGGAGCACTGGCAGCGCGCTACGGTGACCGAGTGAAATATTATGAGGTATGGAACGAACCATCACTTACAACATTTTATCAGTGGGGAAGACAAGATTTTACTCAAATTTTAGTTGAGGCTTCATACAAAATAAAAGCTGCAGATTCGGATGCAAAAGTAATGTACGATGTCCATGCTCTCGATAGTCTTATCAATCCATCACTTGCATTTGGTGGACAAGGTGGATTTTCTGCACAAATGCTTAATTTTTCTGTTACAAGATCTGACAGTACTTCAGTACAAGGTATTGATGCGGTAGATATTATTGCAGGTCACTCATATCCTGACCGAACAAGCGATATACCTGAGGATCTCCTTTCAGGACGTTTTCAAATGGCGCATTTTTATAATTACTTTCAGGCATTTTTGCGTAACACATATGGCGCGACTCGAGGGGAGAAAAAATTCTTTCATACGGAGACGGGATGGTCATCTCGTGCATCAAGCCTTACAAGTCGTTGGGTTTCAGAGGCAAAAGCAGCGACACTTCTTGTAAGATCAGCAGTTAATCTCATGAGCGCACCCAATCTCCAGTCATTTATTCAGTATGATATATCAGATGACGGAGTAGACACAAATGAATATGAACAAAATTACGGCATTACATTTTTTGCACCTGATGGAAATGGCAATTTAGTAGCAAAGCAAGGCTTGACCGCTATGGCAACCATGACTGATGTATTGGCGGGCACCAATTTTGTATCAACAACAAGCGCAACTATAACCAGTGACCAAAAAAAATGGACCTATCAATTTGCAAATTCTTCTACTGGCCGGAAAGTCTGGGCAGTTGTTCTTGCAAATGCATTAACTCCACTCGGCTCACTTGATACCTCAACTACTTCAACGATTGATCTTTCTCCTAGCACCTCAACAGTAACGATTCGTCAGCTCAGTGGAACTGCTACAAATGCAACGGTTTCAAACGGAAGCGTTACCGTTGTCGTATCTGAAAATATGCAGTTTGTTATGGAGCCTGCAACAATATCAGCACTGCAAGCATCACCTACCACAACGGGTGCAACAATAACGTGGACTACCAATGAAGCCGCTACCACAATCGTTGATTATGGCCTAACCGCTTCTTACGGAACGTCAACAACCGAAACCGATACTTCAGGTGCTACAAGTCACTCAGTTACTCTTTCTAGCCTTCCTTCTTGTACTCGTTTTTACTATCGCGTGCGCTCCAAACACGCATCAGAAGCAGAAAGTATAGGTACAGACAGCACTTTCACAACAACTGGCTGTACAGGAAATGCATCAATTACTGATCAGACACGTGCAGCCATAACAACAGCATCAGGTGGGTCAGTAGGTCTTTTGAATTCTGGAAAAGGGCTTGCCTTGACAATACCGTCTGCTTTTGCAGGATCAAACGCCGATTTTCAAATCAAACAACTCAACAAAGCCTCAGTTCTAGCAACGACATCAACACCTGCTGGCTACTCAGCAATTGGTGACTATGTCTATGACTTAAAAGCTCTGACCGATCCTACAACTGCCGTCTCAAGTTTTAACAGTCCTCTGACTGTTGCTATTACCTATGCGGCTTCTGACATTACAGGTATGGATGAATCCTCACTCAAAATTTATCGTTGGGATGGATCATCATGGAACCAGTTATCAGGATGTACCGTCAACATTACAACAAGTACTGTCTCGTGCACTACAACGGCATTCTCAGTTTTTACACTTTTTGGACAGGCAACAGCATCAACAAGTAGCACGTCTTCCTCGAGCAGCTCTTCAGTACTCGGATCAACAACACAACCTCCAACATGCTCTGCTCAAAAACCCGGCACAAAAGCTCCTTGGCTGTATGGAGCGATACCAAAAGGCCCAAACAGTATTGAGCTTTACTTCACAGAGGCAGATGATCCGGTTGATCATTATGCCATCGAATATGGACTCAAACCAGGGCAGTATATATATGGAGTAGGCGATATTGGCAAAAAAGGGCTGAGAACATATACAGTTCAAGCGCTTCAAGCCAAAACTCAGTATTATTTTAGAGTACGAGCTGGCAATGGATGTGCAACAGGCGCATGGTCCAATGAAATAAATGCGGTAACAACATCCAACTTCACAACAACCTTTCTTGATATAACCTCATCTGAGCTCTCAACTGTTAAGACTCGTGAAGAAAAAAAAGAAAAACGCACAACGGTATCATTTGATCCCACCCCGCAACCTACCCCCATTCCAACACTGACGGTTGTGCAAGAACAACAACCTACAACAAGTGGCTATGATGTGACTGTTGTCGTTGTCAATAAAGATAAAAATCCTGTCGAAGGAGCAAATGTTACTTTACACTCAACACCCCAGAACGCAGTCACTGACAAAAATGGGTTGGCCACATTTAGTAGCGTCGAAAAAGGGGAGCATAGAGTTATCATTGCGTACAATAATTTTGAAGGTGAACAATCTATAAATTTACAAGGAGATGTTCAGGAATTCAAACTCAACGTAGAAGTTGAGGAAAAAGTTGTACTCCTCACATCTTTTTCCGTCGCAGTAATTTCCGCTCTTGTAATTATTATCCTCATACTTGTCATTATCCTTATTCGACTACGAAATAGGAAATCCTTTACCGTACCACGGTAGATTTATATTCTACAAACTGCTTTGTTTTGATCTACTTTGTCATCTTGAAGAGTGAACGATTGTTCACTATACTATTCTCTACAGTGTCCCTCGAAGCTTTCTCGATCCTCCGTAGTTTTTAACGAAGGGGATAGCGAAGTGGGACAATGATAATAGCAAATTTACCGAACAAAAACCATGGGAAATAATCGTCTATCACAACTCAAAAAGTTTTATAAAAAATACAAAAGACTTCCATCCTATTCTGAGATGCTTGCACTCTTCCAACTTTCGTCCAAAAATGCAATTCACAAAATAGTACAAAAATGGGCTGAGGAAGGTTTAGTTCAAAAAATTGATAACAAGCTCTCCCCAACCAGTCGATTTTTTGCACTTCCATTGATGGGACTGGTTAAAGCAGGATATCCTGCATCAGTTGAAAGTACCATTGATTTTATGTCGCTTGATGAATACCTTGTTGATGATCCAGAAGATTCATTTCTGTTGAAAGTTGCTGGTGACTCACTGATGGATATCGGAATCTTTCCTGATGATATGGTACTGATTGAGCGAAACCTAAACGCCTTTTCTGGCGAGATAGTACTTGCACAAATAGATCGTGAATGGACCTTGAAGATTTTGCGCAAAACCAAACAAGGAATATTTCTGGATTCTGCCAACAAAAAATATCCCCCATTTACAGCAGTTGAAGAGCTCAAAATTATGGGAGTTGTGAAAGCAGTTATTCGGAAGTTTTAAGAAAATCGTAAAGCTACAAAGATCCAGAGTTGCAGAGACAAAATAGCACAATAATAATTCTAAAACTCAATCATCATGAAAATAATAAAACGAAGGAGCAAACAAGCAAAAGATATATTACACAGTATTTTCAAACAATATATGTACTATTTGTTTGAATTTTAAAACTTTGCATCTTTGTCACTCTGAACTTTATATCTCTGAAACTTTGCATCTCTGGAACTTTAAAACTAATAACAATATGACACAAAACATACATGAAGACGTTGACGTCATCACCATATACCGATCAGAAAATACCGGTACGCTACCTCTCAAAATTCGTTGGAGAAAAAGAGATTATCTTATGAGCAAGCTTGGCTATCATCATATTGAGCGCGTTGGCCGAGATCTGCATCACATATTTCATGTTGCAAATGATCACCTTGCATTTCGCCTAAGGCACGATACATCAAACCTTTCATGGAAACTTGAGGAGGTATCAGATGGAAATCCCGATTAGTACAGATCTTGCACTCACCATGCACATAGATCTCAATTCGTGCTTTGCAACTATTGAGCAACAGGCAAATCCACTATTACGAGGAAAAGTCTTGGTGGTCGCAGCTTATGGTACAGAAAACGCCTGCATTCTTGCACCTTCCATTGAAGCCAAGCGCTATGGCATCAAGACTGGAATGAGGATTAAGGAAGCGCGGTATTTATATCCTGATCTTGTCATACGAACTCCTGATGCCCCAAAGTATCGCGATGTACATCTCAAATTTAAAAAAATCTTTCAAGACTACTCTCCCAATGTGTATCCCAAATCAATTGATGAAGCAGTTATTGACTTTCGTCCAACGCAGGTTTTATTTCCAGATCTTGTTGCGGTAGGACGAGAGATAAAACAACGGATGAAAGAAGAAATTGGTGAGTGGATAGTCTGTAGCATTGGCATCGCACCAAATAGATTTCTCGCAAAGCTTAGTGCTGGGCTTCACAAACCTGATGGCCTAACTGTTATTGATCACAAGAATTTGATGGAAGTTTATGCATCCTGTGAGCTTTTAGATTTCTGCGGAATCAATACGCGTTACCAGGCACGCCTTAATAGCTGGGGAATTTATACTCCACTCGATTTTTTCCAGGCTTCATCATTTGCGCTACACAAGCAAGTCTTTAAAAGTATTGTTGGATCACATTGGTATCACAGGCTTCGAGGATATGAAGTAGATGACCAGGAATTTGAGATGAAAAGCATAGGACAACAATATGCTCTTCAAAAACCTACTGCAAATCCTCTGGAGCTTTCACGACTTCTTATGAAGCTCTGCGAAAAAATGGGAAGACGGCTCAGATATGCCCAGATGCAAGCACATGGAATTCATATTGGAATACGATACCAAGACTACAGCTATTGGCATCATGGGGAAAAAGTACCAGCAGAACTATATACTACACCCGAACTCTACAAAAGAGCCTGGACAGTACTTTCTCACCAACCAAATCCCAATGTTATTAGTCTTCTTTCAGTTCACTGTTTTGACCTATCTCCCGCTGCACAATCACAACTTGAATTATTCAATGAACACAAACTCCGACATCGAAAGGTAAGTGCAGCAGTCGATCAACTCAATAATATATATGGAGAATTTGTAGTAACCCCTGCAACGATGATGAAAATGAATGATACGATTTTGGATCGAATTGCCTTTGGTCGTATTCGTGAACTTGAAAATGGATTTTTTTCCTAATCTTTTATAAACCTGCCATTGACAAGACTTCTTCATTTACTCTATTGTGAATTAATGCCTACAAAAAAACCCATTAAAAGAGCAGCTACAAAAACCGTTCATCGTAAAAAGATTTCAGTTAAGAGGAGCAAGACTAACTTCAAGCCAATATTGTTTTTTAGCTTTCTCTCTCTTGGGGTAGTACTTCTTGCGCTCGTTGCATATCAATTCAGTAACAAAACTAGCAACGCTATCGCAGGAGTAAATGCCAACCCTACACCTTTCTTCTTTGGAAGTGGTGTTCATCCAGAAAATTATTATTTGGAACCCGTAAATCAGTATGGTTCTACCCCACGAACTCTTGAAGATTTCGAAAGATGGAATCGAAGCGCAAAAGCAGCAAGCCTCACTATGCTTCGTGGAGGCATACGCTATGAGTTTATTGCTACCTCCTCTGAGTCTGAAAACTGGGACTGGACTGCACAAGATGCGTATACCAATGGGTTAGTTACTCACGGAATAGAACCACTCATGCTTCTTCTTGGATATCCTACTTGGCTGACTGGACCCAACGTAGCAAATGCTACTCAAGCACAGAAAGATCAATTTATTGCCGAATACGGAAAGTTTGCGGGTCTTTTTGCTGATCGCTATAAAAACTCGGTTACCTATTATGAGATTTGGAACGAGCCAACACTTACTTTTTTCTGGAACTGGAACAAAACGGATTTTGCACGACTTCTTGCTGAGGCATCTTATCAAATAAAGCTCGTTGATCCTACAGCAAAAGTAATGTTTGATGTACATGCATTGGATCATATGATTAACCCTTCACTTCCCTATACTGGACAAGGAACATTCATGGTTCAGGTTTTGAATTCGACAGTTCCTATCTCAAACGGGACGAGCGTACAAGTTATTGATAGTGTTGATATCCTTGCTCCTCACTCATATCCAGATCGTACCAATGATATTCCTGAAGACATGCTTGGAGGACGATTTCAAATGTCATACTTTTATGACTATATGGATGGATATCTTAAGTCAAAATATGGTACAGTACGCGGTAAAAAGCAGTATATTTCGACAGAAACAGGTTGGTCATCTCGGGCAACCGGAAGTTATTCAGGACGTTGGGTATCTGAAGAAAAACAAGGAGCATTACTCGTACGATCAGCCTTAAATCTTATGAGTACACAGCATGTAAAAGGATTTATTCAATATGATTTACAAGATGACGGAACCAGTACAAACAATTATGAGCATTGGTATGGAATGACTCGATTTAACCCAGACAGTTCAGGCAATCTTATTCCAAAAGCGACACACACTGCAACTAAAACTCTTATTCAAGCGCTTGATGGCACAAGCTTTGTCTCAAAAACAATTGAAACAAAAACAGCCGATAAAAAAGTCTATCTCTACTTTTTTGCCAATTCTGATGGAAGCAAAAAAGTATGGGCAGTCGTTCTTGCTAATGCACTTACTCCTTTAGGGGTTATTAATATTGCGACTACCTATAGCACAACGATTCAAACAACCTCACCTACTATTACACTCATGCGACTTGATGGAACAACGCAACAATTAGCAGCCCCTAACAATCTTTTAACCCTAACAGTCAATGAAAAACCAGTTTTTATTGTAGAAACAAGTATTGCAAGCCAGCTACCAACCCCTACTCCAACATCAAGTACTACAACATCCTCATCTCCAACTGATACACCTACACCAATTGATCCTACATCACTTACTAGTACACCACTTAACCCAACTGCTACACTCACACCAGTTCCTACAGCTACTCCAACGCCTACTACCCCACCTCAACAATCTGCTTCCTTTATTCAAATAACAAACCCACAAGATGGAGCAAGACTTACGGGAGCAATTTCAGTTATCGCAGGACCAACGAGTACGTATACAAATAACACTCAAAAAATAAAAATCTATATAGATGGAGCGCTCAAAAAAGACTGTAATTATGCAACCAACTCCTGTTCATATTACTGGACACCAACGACGGGTACCCATACAATTTATGCAACAGGATATGACAAAGCAAATCCTTCTAATTTCACCACAAGCTCAACCATTACGGTAACCCGCTAGGTACTTTGACTATATAAAAACGCTTTCTATCATAAAGCTACTACAACTGACAAATACCTGGAAAATAAGTAGAGACTGCTATATCAAGCTAAATGGATGGCTATCGGAGCATTGTTTCTATCTTGCGAGCTAGTATAAAATCATTTTCTGAAAGCCCACCAATTGCATGAGTCCATAATTCAATGGTTACTTTATTGTAAAAAATATGAATATCAGGATGATGTCCTTCACTATTTGCCAGATCAGCAACTTTATTAACAAAATCTATGCTCTCTGTAAAATATTTAAATTCAAAGATACGCTGGATTTTTTTGTTCTCGACCACATCCCACGAAGTTTTTAGGTAAGACATGTATGTTACGATAGCATCCTCTTTCAAAGGCTCAACCCCACCCTCACAAGGCACACATCTTTTTAGAAGTAAATCAGTATCCATGGAAATAGTATATAACTTTAAAGTTACAAAAACTATGCTAGGAAGTTACGCCTAGCATAGGAGGAAAGAACGCAAAAAATTATTTTGCTCCTATAGTTTTTCCTCCTGCATATGCTGCATAGAAAGCCCATGCACCAACGGCAAGATGAAGAATATTATCATACGGTGTCTCAAGATTTGCAACACCAAATGTATTGAGTGCTGGTTGACCCGCAACCATAAAGCCATATACTCCAAAAAACACTGCAACGACACCAACTACAGTAACAAGCATTTTTTGCAACTTTGCATCAAGCGTATAGGCTGCTGCAAGAGCTACTACGCCAAGCACAAGATGAGCAACATTCTCACCCATTGTGAGGTACCAATCTGATCCAAGAATTTGTCCGCCTGGAAGTATTAGACCAAGTACACCGAGAAGAAGAAGTACCGCTCCACCTACTACTAAAAATTGTTTTGGATTCATTTTATAAGTCACCTCCTCCCAAAGCGTACATACGCTTATCATGCTCTTTTTCAAAACTAAGCATAAATTTATCGTATGCCTAACTGCTTCGCTTTTCAATAAGCAAAAGAGACAAATAGATATTTACCTTAAACAGACATACAAACTCATAAAATATGTCGAGAGAGAGGCAATTTTTGAACTTCTTATGCCACACTCAGAGTCTATTTTATCACGCTAGAATTTAGCCTCGTTTGATGAAGAATTACTTTTCACCACGTCCCAACTGCCGTATAATCAAGCGTATAAATACTAAAAAAGAAATCGACTGAAGGGAAAGATGCAGAGGCATAACTCCCAGAGAAACTATAAAAGCTTCAATTGACCAAAAGACTGGTATACCACTCGTAGAGTTGCTGAGTATGATAAAATCTGTCGATACAAAGTCAAAAGAGGCAAAGGCAAACGAAGAAAATATGGATGACAACAACGGCGGCAGAATATGGTACAACTGGCTGTGGAATACGTTAAAAGGCGGCCATAAAGAAAATAAAAAGTAGCTCCTTGAACTTATTCCCTGAGTTCAAGCTCTAAGTGCAACGACTGGCAATTTGGTATACTTGCTCGTTGCATATGAAAAGATATACACATTTAACAGAATCTGAACGTGAAGTTTTGGGCTTAGGGTTATTCTACCGG
>Ga0163150_10004519_pt1 | contig 18546 bp, 19 predicted proteins | sample OliLakLV19P2IB_FD_148628 | JGI IMG/M metagenome (GOLD analysis project Ga0163150, IMG submission 148628) | Freshwater microbial mat bacterial communities from Lake Vanda, McMurdo Dry Valleys, Antarctica - Oligotrophic Lake LV.19.P2.IB | ecosystem: Environmental > Aquatic > Freshwater > Lake >...
TATCCCCACGTCCAGCTGATTCAAGACATCGGTGTCGAAAGCTACTGCGGCGTCCCGATTGTGGATTCCTCTGACAGGGTTGTGGGGCATCTGGCCATCATGGATTCCAAGCCGATGCCGGATCACCTGCGCGCGACGTCGATTCTTGGGATCTTTGCGACGAGGGCCGCCGCGGAATTCGAACGGCTGCGTTTCGAACGCGCCATGCGTAAGAGCGATCTGACGTTGCGGAAGATCGACGAGGGGACGGCTGCGACGATCGGCGCAGAATTTTTCCATTCCCTGGTAAAGAGTCTGGCCGAAGCCCTGCAGGCCAAGTATGCCTTCGTCTCCAAGCTCGTCGAAGGCAACCGCGCCCGCGTACGGACCCTGGCCTTCTGGAAAGGCGACGGGTTTCTCGACAACTTCGAATATGATTTGCCCCATACGCCCTGCGAACGAGTGCTGGCAGGAGAAGTGTGTCTCTTTCCGGAGAAGGTGCAGGATTTGTTTCCAGAACATCGGGAAGATCTTGCCAAGTTGGGTGTCGAGAGCTATTTGGCGATACCCGTCTCGGACCGTTCCGGCACGGTGATGGGGCACCTCGCCGTGATGGATACCAAGCCGATGCACGACGATCCTCGCGTGCTGTCCGTATTCAAGATCTTCGGAGTCCGGGCTGGAGCCGAGCTGGAACGGGAGCGTATGGACGTGCAGCTCAAGGAGAACGAGGAGCAGCTGCGCGACCTGTTCGACGAGGCCCCAATCGCCTATGTGCATGAAGGACTCGATTCCAAGTTCATCCGCGCCAACCGCGCGGCGTTGAGAAGCTTCGGTATCACGCCCGATCAAGTCGAAGGCACCTATGGCAGTTCGTTTGTGCCCGATACTCCAGACGCGCAGCGCCGCCTGAAGGAGGCGTTTGCCTCCCTTGGGCGCGGGACCGACACCAATGGCGTTGTGCTCGAGCTGCGTCGCAAGGACAACGGCAAGCCCCTGTGGATTCAGTGGTGGTCGAGACCCGACAAAACAGGACAGTTCACGCGCACGATGTTCATCGATATTACCGAGCGGGTGCTGATGGAACAGGAGAAGGCCAGACTCGAAGAGCAGAATGTCTACCTCCAGGAAGAAATCAAAGGCACCCATAACTTTGAAGAATTGATCGGCTCGTCCTCAACACTTAGGAAGGTGTTGAAAAATGTGGAGCGCGTAGCGCCGACCGATTCGACCGTGTTGATCACCGGCGAGACGGGGACCGGCAAGGAGTTGATCGCACGGGCAATCCACAACTTGAGCCCACGCAAGAACAAGCCGCTGGTCAAGGTGAATTGCGCGGCGATCCCAGCCGGCTTGATCGAAAGCGAGCTGTTCGGTCATGAGAAAGGCTCCTTTACGGGCGCCCTGACAAAGAAGATGGGTCGTTTCGAGCTGGCCGACAAGGGAACAATTTTCCTCGACGAGATCGGTGAGTTGCCGTTGGATCTGCAGTCCAAATTGCTTCGCGTGTTACAGGAGGGAGAATTTGAGCGGGTGGGCGGGACGCAGACGTTCAAAGTCAACGTGCGGGTAATTGCTGCCACAAACCGGGACCTCGAACAACAATCGAAGACCGGTCACTATCGCCCTGATTTGTATTACCGTCTGAACGTATTCCCGATCCACCTCCCGGCGTTGCGCGAGCGTGCGGACGATATCCCCTTGCTGGTGCAATACTTCATGCGTAAATTTGCGGCAAACCTCGGCAAGAAGATCGATCGGATTCCGGAACGGATGATGACGGCGCTTCAACGCTATCCCTGGCAAGGCAACATCCGTGAGCTGGAACATGTGATCGAACGTGCGGTGATCTTGAGCGAAGGGCCTGAATTAGAACCGATCGACTGGCTCTCTCAGCCGGGCGGCAAGGCTGGTTTAGGACAGCCACTGACACTCGAAGAAATGGAACGCCAGCATATCGTGGATGTGCTGGAGCAGACCAACTGGCGCGTCAGCGGTGAGAAGGGCGCAGCCAAGATCCTCGGTCTCAATCCCACCACACTCGAAGCCCGCATGAAGAAACTCGACATCACACGCGTGAAACGTGAGAAGTGATGAGTGATCGGTGATGCGTTGAGAATAGTCCTTCATCGTTTCCGCTGAATCATGGTTCACATTTTCCGCTCGTTCTGTTTTTCCCTGCAATAAGCTATACGCCATTGCCCCCTAGCTCTTTTTCCCATCGAAAGTTCCCAACTAATTGGGACGTTCCCAATATGTTAGGAATTTATTCCTGTTGGTTCCACGCGTCTCCATCCTGAAAACTCTTCATCTCATCTTTCTACATCAAACACTTACGCTGTTCTGTTGGCTGCGAAATTAGCTTGGCATTGCTATTGCTGAATACTCGGTCATCAGACGAACACAAAGGAGCGGTGGAGATGATGCTCAAGATTACAAAAATTCAAGAAAGCAGACGCGATGTGCTCCTCAATCTCGAAGGAAAAATCACGGATCAGTGGGCTGACCTCCTGGATGGAGAGTGCCGCTCGTATCTCCGGCAGAGGAAAGCCGTGCATCTGGATTGTTCCCATGTCGACTTCATCGATGCCAGAGGGGTTGAGGTTCTGAATAACCTTCGCCAGACACAAGTCAATCTCATGAGTGCACCCGGTTTTATCACGGAGTTGCTGCAGATTGGAGGCCGGTCATGAACGCAGATGTCGTCACGTATACAGAATCCATAGGCCACACCTCATCGGTCAGCCTGGAGCCACAAGCGGTCAAGCAATCCGGTCTCACAAAGGCCGAGGATCAGCTGATCGCCAGACTGAAACGGGGAGATGAAGGCGCATTTGACGAATTGGTCACTCAGCACCACAGTGCGCTCATCAGAATGGCCATGGGCTATGTGGCCGACCGGGAAGTGGCGGAAGAAGTCGTGCAGGACACCTGGATGGCGGTGATCAACAGCCTGGATCAGTTCGAAGGCCGGTCGTCGCTTCGCACCTGGATCTGCGGAATTCTGATCCACAAGGCCAAGGATCGCGGCGTCCGCGAGAAACGCCATACGACCTTCTCGGCGTTCGAGTCCTACGATGACGACAACGACGAAGCGGTCGATCCATCCCGCTTCCAACAGAGCGGCGAGTGGGCCGGTCACTGGGCCTTCCCGCCGCAGCCCTGGGACGACCAGACCCCGGAGAAGCTGCTCGCCAACCAGCAAGCCGTCAATGCGATGCAGCGGGCGATCGAGGTGCTCCCTGCAACCCTAAAAGAGGTCTTGCTCCTTCGCGATGTCGAAGGCGTGGATGCGAAAGAAGTCTGCGAATTGCTGAAGATCACCGAAACCAACCTCTATGTCCGCCTCCACCGGGCGCGGGAGCGGGTGAGAGTGGCGGTGGAGACTTATCTGGAGGGCGGGCTGAAGGCACTGTAAGAAACCTCGTGATGGGGGGACTCAGGAGTGACACCACAATCGGAGGGTACCCTTCATGAAAGACCATCCTTCACAAGGGATCCACAGCGGACTCACTTGCCGCGATCTCACGGATCGAGCCTCCGAGTATCTGGACGGCCGCCTTCCCATTCTGACCAAAGTTCTGGTCGTCCCGCATCTCGCATCCTGCACCCCCTGCCGTGCCTATGTGAAACAGATCAATCTCGTTTCCTCTGCGCTGAGGAGCCTCCCCAATCTCTATCCCTCGCCGGTGCATCGTCTTCGCCTGCGCCAACAGTTTGCCGCGAGCCACACCACCCTGGAGCGCCCCTCCCTCGCAGTCGGTTTCTCGCCGAGGGCTGTCATGGACGGGAACTCATTATTCGAACCGGCGAACTCCACGATGAAATGGACTCGTTAGATACACTTGAAGAACGTCATGTAAGGATGGAGGGGCTCGGACGACTACGCGATAGCAGCGAAGAAGACAACCGGCACCGTGGAGAGACGTGGTTGCCGCAGTCGTACGGTTAGATCGAAGAAGGAGACGTGCCCTAATCAAGACCGCCACCGTCACGATGCCAATGGGGAGTGATAGAGCCTTGAGCGAGAAACTGCAGGCACTTGGCATATTCATGACCCGCTAGGGATTGGCCGTGGTCTGCACTTGAATCGGGGCGATGAAGTGTTCCGCCTACGAAGCGACCGGCTATTCGCCCGGCGTCTACGACTTTGCGCGAGCCGAGCTGGAATTCCCGGGCTGGCTTACGAAGTTGCTCACGCATCCGGTCACAGGGTTGGAGAACTATCAGAAAATGATGCAGACGCTCACGGCGGAGGGTGGTGCGATCAAGGTCTTTGTGAACGTGGCGTATGAATGAACAACATGGTCAATAGTCAACAGTCAAACGTCAATCGCGGAGAGAGGTCTTTCGGTTGACGAATGACGATCGACGAATGACGTGAAAAAGGATGGGTATGAACTGGAATGTTCGACATGCTGTGCTAGCCGCTGCGCTCTTGTTATTCGCGAGCATCGTACCAGCCCTTGCAGGCGAGTTTTTCGAGGAAGACGGTGTGGCGATCCGTGGCTATGATCCGATTGCCTATTTTGCGGAGATGAAACCGGTGAAGGGATTGGCGGAGTTTCATGCAGAATACCAAGGCTCGACCTTCTATTTTTCTACGGCAACCAATCGCGACAGATTTACGATGCAGCCGGACAAATTCGCCCCACAGTACGGAGGCTATTGTGCCTTCGGCATGGCTAAGGGATACAAGGCTGTCATCGCTCCAGACGCATTTACCGTGGTCGGCGATAAACTGTACCTGAACTATAGCGAATCAGTCCGTTCCCAATGGAAGTTGGATATTCCAGGCTATATCCGCAAGGCACACGAAAATTGGCCGGACGTCAAGAAGCTCATCAAGGTATATGAGTAGTTTGGTTGAGATTGTTCGTCAGAAGGGGCAGGGAATTTCCTCGGCCTTTGTGTCTTCACTACTTACCAGGAGGTTTTCGATGAAGAAGATTATGCTGTCGGTCATTGCGGTCATGTGCCTCGCAGGTTTCAGTTCCCTTTCATTTGCCGAGGATATGGGGAAGATGAAGGGTGACATGAAGGGCATGAAGGACATGAAGGGCGACATGTCTGGCGTCATGATGAAGGATGGCAAGATGATGATGATGAAGGACGGGAAGATGATGGGTCCGATGGAGAACGAGATGACCATGTCCAACGGCACGAAGACGATGATGGACGGGAAGATGATGATGAAGGACGGGAAAGAGATGCGCATGAAGGAGGGCCAAATGATGATGAAGGACGGGAAGATGATGGAGAGTGACAAGGGCATGATGGGAGAAATGGGTAAATAAGACGAGCGACTGCCTCAACAGATTTGTTCCCCGACGGCCTGCGCTCGCTTCGCCCGACCGCAGGCCGTCCTGATTCCGCTCCCGCAACCGCCTGCAAGATTCGAGGCCGGGCACCGACCAAGCAGCAGACAGGTGACCCCAAGCCAGAGGAGACACGATCATGGCCTCACTCATTCACGAAGGAACTGGAACAGGGCAAGGTCAGGAGAACGAGCCGGTTTCGGAACTCGGGATGAGGGCCGACCAGTTCCCATCGAAGAAAGAACAGACTGATTCCGATGGGCTTACCGCGAACCAGGGTGACGTCTCAGACGCACGACCTGTTTCAGCCCCGGTTGTCGAGAGGGTCTATCGCCATCGATTACCAGTACGAATCAGCCATTGGCTCAACGTCCCTATTCTCATCATCCTGATTATGAGCGGGTTCCAAATATTCAACGCGCATCCCGCCCTCTATTGGGACGACCGTTCCGATCGTGAGCACCCGTTTCTCTCGATCCGTCCCATGAAGACGGAGAGCGGCGAGATGCGCGGCTTCACGACGATTCTAGGCTATAAATTCGATACCACGGGAGTGCTCGGCTATTCGGATGGCAAGCGCCGAGCCTTCCCTGCTTGGGCGACTATTCCGAGCGCCAAAGTTCTGGCGATGGGACGGCAGTGGCACCTCTTCTTTGCATGGCTCCTCGTCATCAATGGCCTGTTCTTCACGGCCTATGCGCTGATCAGCCGGCATGTCACGCGCGACCTGGCCCCGACCGGCAAGGACCTACGTGGCATCGGCAAGGCCGTCAAAGATCACCTGGTCCTCCGGCATCCCACTGGTGAGAAGGCCAGGCGGTACAACGTACTGCAGAAACTAGCCTATGTAGGAGTTCTGTTTGTGGTGGCGCCGTTGATCATCCTGACGGGCCTCACGATGTCGCCGACGCTCGATACGGCGTTCCCCTGGTTGCTCACGATTTTCGGTGGTCGGCAAGCGGCGCGGACGATTCACTTTATCGCCTGTTTTACCTTCGTCGGGTTCATTGTGATTCATGTGGTGCAAGTGATCCTGACAGGATTCTTCAACAACATCCGGTCGATGGTGACGGGATGGTTTGTCGTGAAGCATGAGGCGTGATGTTGAAAGACGCTGCCAGCGTCGTTCTCGCATCGTTCAGACCCTCAACGGGGACCCGGCCGCCTCACCACTCGGCGGCGCGCACAGACTTGGTGCGACTTATTCGTCGCACCGTGCGCCCCCGGGGGTACGCCTCCGGTTTCGATTCCCCTGCGGCCTTGCTGGACGACTTCTTTGAACGTCTTGCGAAGAGTCAATTGCTGTCTCAAGTATCTCATCCAGAAACCCTGTGGAGTCATTGAAACGGAGGACCGTATGAGCTCACATGAACGAGCGATGGAACGAAGGCAGTTTTTGAAAGGGACGTTGGGCGCGGCAAGTCTTGTGGCCCTCGCCGGCTGCGATAATCTGTCGCAGAGCAGTTGGTTCCCTTCGATCTTAAGCAAGGCGGAGAAGCTGACTGAACGAGTGCAACGAGCGGTCACGCCCACGAACGCGCTCGCCAAAGAATATGGGGATGCCGACATCTCGAAGGTGTTTCCTGCAAACGGTAATACCGATCCGGGCACGGAGGAGTATGCCGAGCATGTGGCGAAGAATTTTTCCGAATGGACGGTTGATGTCGTCGGCTTGGTTCAGACGCCGATGAGTTGGTCGCTCGCGGCATTGAAAGAATTGCCGTCGCGGACACAAATCACCCGGCATGACTGTGTCGAAGGCTGGAGTGCGATCGGCAAGTGGACCGGGGTCCCACTCGGCGATCTCATGCGCGAGGTTCAACCGTTGCCGACCGCCCGATATGCGGTCTTTCATTGTGCCGATGTCGATGAGCACGGGGTGCCTTACTACGAGAGCATGGCCCTGGCCGATTGCTATCATCCGCAAACGATCTTGGCGTACGAGTTGAATGGCACCCCGTTAGACATCCCCCATGGCGCCCCGATTCGACTCCGCTTCGAACAGCAGCTCGGCTACAAGCAGGCCAAGTATGTGATCATGGTCGAATTGGCGGAGACCCTCTCTGGCACTGCCGGCGGAAAGGGCGGGTATTGGGAGGACGATCAAGGTTACGAATGGTACGCAGGCATTTAGCAGCGCCCTGAACAAGTCGTTCTTCTCGTCAATCCTACCCCGGCGTGGCTACTTCACCCTCTTGCTCTAAGGCCGCCAAGACAGCCTCTTTGCCCAGGGACACGCCTGTTCTCGTGAATCATTCAGACCATCACAAGGCCCCGGTCCCTTCTGACTCACTCAGCGGTGGGGACAGTCTTGGTGTCTCTATCGGGTATCCTGCCCGATGATTGGTTGAATCATCGGCATCGGGTCCTATTTGAACGCGTGATAGATGATAGTGGCAGGACTGCGCTGGTTGCGGTATTGTTGCGACCTTATGGCCAGGTTAAGGCCAAGCGTCGTGGCGCACTAGGTATGAGTGCAACAAGAGGTTTTCCTCTCGCCTTAAGAAGGCTGTGGCAGTACGCCACTTAGCAGAATGGTATTTCGATACTCCGTCCGTGTGCCACAACAGAAGAGTGCTCCCGCAGGATGCTCAAGAAGGCCGTTCAGCAAGGCCGCAGGTGTACCCTCAGTGGTATGCTGAGGATTTCGATGAGCCGAGAACGAAGCTGACGGGTTTTTTCAGCATCCTGCTAGGAAGTGGTTATGATCGCGATTATCGATTACGGCATGGGTAATCTTCGCAGTGTCTCCAAGGCCTTTGAGGCAGTGGGGCATCAGGCAGTGGTCACACGGGATTCGCACGTGATCGGCAATGCGAGCCATGTGGTACTGCCTGGGGTGGGAGCCTTTGGCGATTGCATGGCCAACATCGATCGGTATGGGTTAGAGGAACCGATTCGTACCGCGATTCAATCGGGAAAACCATTTCTGGGAATCTGTTTAGGGCTCCAATTGTTGTTCACGGAGAGCGAAGAGTTTGGCATGCACAAAGGACTCGGCATCATTCCGGGCAGAGTCAGACGGTTTGAGATCGATCCAACGCTGAAAGTTCCTCACATGGGCTGGAATCAGGTCGCTATTCAGCGGGCCTGTCCCTTGTTCGAGGGGATTGCGGATGAGGATCATTGGTATTTTGTGCATTCGTACTATGTTGACCCGACTGATCGGCAGATTGCCGCGACGACCACCACATATGGACTTCCGTTTGTGTCGAGTATCTGGCGAGACAATGTGGTTGCCTGTCAGTTCCATCCCGAAAAGAGTCAGGCAGTGGGGTTGCGGTTGATCAAAAATTTTGGATGCTGGAAATGAGCACGATGAGCAATACGAAACGGTCGATGGCCTTGGTGGGAATAGCGCTGCTGATGGTTGCCGGCTGCAGCGGATCAAAAGTGACCACGAAAGCATCTGCGGAATTGTCGCGCTATCAGATTCGTACCATCGCGTTGGTTCCGTTCACAACACTCGCGACGCCACAAGTCAGGGATGTCGCCGATCAGCATTTCTCGGTGCCGCCGGAGGTTCGCAGGTCCGATATGGCGATGGCGGTGCCGCCGAATATCGAACACCCGCTCAGGCAAACAGTCACCGTGCCGGCTGGAGCTGGGGATATCGTCACGCAGTTGCTCTGGAACAGGTTGAAGACACGGCAGGGTATGACCGTGCTATCGCCGGGGGAGGTGACCAGAGCGCTCACGTCTCAAGCGGTGTCGCAACTTCCTGCCGGTCAGTCACCGGCGGTGGCGGTGGCGAAACAGCTCAAGGCTGATGCGTCGCTGATAGGGCAAGTACGGGTCTATCAGGAACGAGTCGGTGGCCGTTTTGGCGCCAGCCCACCGGCGACCGTGGGGTTTGAGGCCAAGGTGGTCGCGGCTGATGGGCAAGTTCTCTGGGAAGGGAATTACTACGAACGGCAGCGGCCGATGACAGAAGACTTGATGGGATTCATTCAGCGTCGTGGGGTGTTTGTTACGGCGGAAGAGCTGGCGACGTATGGAGTCGAGCATATGCTCAACGAGTTTCCATTTGGGACGGCAGTGGAACATTAAGAGGACGCGGTTTTTTGCATGCTCGTTATTCCTGCGATTGATCTGAAAGATGGCCGTTGTGTTCGGCTGCGTCAGGGCGACATGGCGGCAGAAACGGTCTATTCCGACGACGTGCCGGCTGTCGCGAGGCAATGGCAACAGGGCGGTGCGGCACTGATTCATGTGGTGGATTTGAATGGAGCCGTGGAGGGGGAGCCTCGCAACCTTCCTCAGATTGAAACGATCATTCGCACCGTGAGCGTAAAGGTGCAGGTCGGAGGTGGGATCCGGTCGATTGAGACGGTGCGTCGCTATCTGGGAACGGGTGTGGCCAGGGTGGTGCTCGGTACCGCAGCATTAACCGATCGGTCTTTTTTGGAGAAGGCCTGCCAAGAGTTTCCTCGTCAGATTCTGTTAGGGTTGGATGCGCGTGATGGGAAGGTGGCGGTCAAGGGGTGGACATCGGTATCGGAGACAAAGGCGACAGATCTGCTCAAGGAATTAACAGGCTATTCCCTGGGCGCCGTGATTTATACCGACATTGCCCGCGATGGTATGTTGGGTGGGCCGAATCTGGCGGCGTTGCGGGAAGTGGTGGAGTTGTCATCCTTTCCCGTGATCGCTTCCGGGGGGATTTCGCGGGTTGAGGATCTTCGAGCCGTGCAGGCGCTTGGTCCCAGGGTTGAAGGTGCAATTGTGGGGAAAGCCCTCTACGACGGCAAACTCGATTATCGAGCTGCCGTCGCGTCCCTCCGTGAGGCATGATGAATTCTTTTCTCACATGGTCGTTTCACCTTTCACCTTTCACCTTTCACGTGCTGCGATGTTGACCAAACGAATTATTCCCTGCCTCGACGTCAAAGACGGTCGCGTCGTCAAAGGGGTGAGTTTTGTGAACTTGCGCGATGCGGGAGATCCAGTCGAAGTGGCAACCGTGTACGATCGTGAAGGGGCCGATGAACTCTGTTTCCTGGATATCACCGCCTCGCATGAGAATCGCAAGACCATCATCGACGTGGTCGAGCAGACGGCGGCGCGGGTGTTCATGCCTCTGACTGTGGGCGGCGGGGTGAGAACGATTGAAGACATTCGGGCGCTGTTGAGTGCGGGCGCGGACAAGGTGAGTATCAATACAGCGGCGGTCCAACGGCCTGAATTTGTGAAAGAAGCGGCTGAGCGATTCGGGACGCAATGTATCGTCGTGGCCATCGACGCCAAGCATCGCATTGCGCCGGCAACAGGGTGGGACGTGTTCACGCACGGCGGACGTCAGTCCACAGGTCTCGACGTCGTTGAATGGGCCAAGACGATGGCTCGGTATGGGGCAGGTGAGATTTTGCTCACGAGCATGGATCAAGATGGGCAACAGCGGGGCTACGATCTTGCGTTGACAGCTGCTGTGTCCGAGTCTGTGTCGATTCCGGTGATTGCGTCGGGCGGCGTGGGAAGTTTGGCGCATCTCTATGACGGATTTGTCAGAGGTAAGGCCGATGCGGTGCTTGCCGCGTCCATTTTTCATTTCCGGACTCACACGATTCAGGAGGCGAAAGCCTATCTTCGTCAGAAGGGAGTGGCAGTTCGATAATGGATACGGGACGATTAAAATTTGATGCGCAGGGGCTGATTACAGCGGTCGTCCAGGATTGGCGGGATGGCACAGTCTTGATGGTGGCCTTCATGAACCAGGAGGCCTTGCAGACAACAATTGAAACGCAATCTGTGCATTTCTGGAGCCGGTCGCGCCAGACGTTATGGGAGAAGGGTGAGACCTCCGGCCACACGCTGCGACTTAAAGACCTGTTTCTCGACTGTGACGGCGATGCTCTTCTTGTGAAGGTCGAACCAGTCGGCCCGACCTGTCACACAGGAGAGCGGGCCTGCTTCTTTTCTCGCCTGGATTCGCCGGAGACGAAGACGTCTGAGTCCTGGGGGGGAATTCTCGAACGGCTCTATCAGACCATTCAAGAACGGAAGCGTCAGCCGTCGAGCGAGTCTTATACCTCCAAACTTCTGGAGGGTGGTGTCGATCGAATACTCAAGAAAGTGGTGGAAGAAGCCGGAGAGGTCGCAATTGCCGGGAAGGGTGGGAGGAAGGACGAGATTGTGTATGAAACGGCGGATTTGTTGTTCCATACCGTGGTGGCGTTGGGATACCACAACATCACGCTGCAAGAGATCTATCAGGAGCTGGCAGCCAGGTTCGGCAAGTCTGGATTGAGAAAAGGACCCACCTCATGAGTGACTGCCTCTTTTGCAAGATCGTGGCAAGGACCATTCCAGCCACGCTGGTCTATGAAGACGATCTGGTCGTTGCGTTCGACGATATCAATCCTCAGGCCCCGACTCATACCCTCGTCATCCCTCGGAAACATGTGACGTCGATTGCCGAGCTAGAAGATTCGGATGTCGGGCTGCTCGGACGGTTGATGCTGGCCGGTAACAAGATTGGCAAATTGAAGGGAATTGCCGATTCCGGGTATCGCTTCGTCATCAATACCGGTGAGGATGGTGGTCAGAGCGTGTTTCACCTGCATCTTCATGTCTTGGGCGGACGGCACATGGCCTGGCCTCCCGGATAGCAGTATGCTGAAAAAATCCGCCAGCGGCGTTCCCTGCCTCCGCCGAAGCGCTTCGCGCAGGCAGGTCGCATCGTTCAGACCCTCAACGTACCCGAGAGGGTACGATTCATGCCTTCACTCGCGCGGCCTTGCCTGTGGAACGGCGCGTCTTGACGCGCTGGGGTTGGGCGGGTGAGAACCGTGAACTTTTTGAGCACCCTGCGAGGTTGTGTCTCGTTGTCCCAGACATGTGGACCAGAGGATTTCTGGCAGCCCGCCATCGTTTTCTGAAACTGGCTAGCGGCTTGTTACCACGTTGACAGATTTCTTTCCCGTCTGTTACCCTGACCGGTCTATTTTACGATCATTTACAGGTATTAATTTCACCGGCATTCGGTGGGGAAATAGGAGCCGCGACTCCCGTGGGCCGAGGTCTGATTTCTGAAAACGTGATCAACCAAGTCAGAGATCGGATCGATATCGCCGAGGTCGTTGGACATCACGTGGGCCTGACTCGGGCTGGACAGAGTCTGAAGGGGCTCTGTCCGTTCCATCAGGAAAAATCACCTTCTTTTACGGTGAGTCCTTCCCGCCAGATTTTTCATTGCTTCGGATGCGGCGCGGGCGGCGATGTGTTTACGTTTCTGATGCGGATTACCGGCGCGAACTTTCCTGAAACGGTTCGTGATCTCGGGCAGAAGCTTGGGATTGATGTGCCGGACAGTGGGCCAAGCGCGGGACCTCAGGCTGCGCAGGCGAATCGCCTTGAACCGCTTAATCGGGCGGTCACGGCATGGTTCCACCAGAATTTGCGGGATGACGTGGCCGGCGTGACGGCACGAGGCTACTTGGCCGGCCGGGGCATACAAGCTGAAACGATCGAGCGATTTGAAATTGGCTGCGCCCCGGCTGAGTGGGACGGCCTCATCAAGGGGCTGAGCAAGCAGGGCTTTGCACAGAACGACTTGGCCTCTGCTGGATTGACGATAGCTCGCGAACATGCCGCCGGGGCCTATGATCGTTTTCGTTCCCGTGTGATGTTTCCTATCACGGACTTGCGCAAGCGGGTCGTCGGGTTTGGAGGGCGTATCCTTGGCGAGGGGACTCCGAAGTATCTGAATTCGCCCGATACTCCCTTATTCAAGAAGGGGCAGACGCTGTACGCGTTGGATCTTGCACGGGAAGCGGTGGCTCGGCTGAAGACCGCGATTGTGGTGGAAGGATATTTTGATGTGGTTGCGCTTCATCAAGCCGGACTGACTCATACGGTTGCAACGCTGGGGACTGCTCTGACGGAAGAGCATATTCAGGTGCTGAGACGGTTTGCCTCAAAGGTCGTGTTGCTGTTCGATCCGGACCAGGCTGGGGTCCGTGCCGCATTGCGAGGGCTCGATCTGTTTGTGAACAGCGGGATCGGTGTGAAAGTTGTGACGTTACCGACTGGAGAGGACCCCGATACGTATGTGCGAAAGGAAGGACCTGAAGCCTTCACTCGGTTGGAAGAGCAGGCTCCGAGTCTCTTGGATTTCGCCCTCGAACATCGGTTGGGCACCGCAGAGTCCAGCACGATTGAAGAGCGTATCCGCAGCGTGGATGATGTGTTGCGGATTCTGCAAAAAAGTGAACATCCAATCGAACGAGAAGAACGGATTCGTGTCGTGGCAGAACGATTGGGGATCAGCCAACAACGGTTGATTGAACGGTATCCGGCATTGGAGCAGTCGGAACGAACTCGTCCGACGGTCGCTCGATCAGCCGTTCCCACGCCAGCGACGTTCAAGGGTGTGAGCGAGGAGCGGGATCTGGCGTATTTACTGCTGCACGGACATTTGACTTCTGCCGATGTGCAACGACTGAAGCCCGAAGCCTTTTCGGTTCCGGCTTGTCGGTCCCTCGTCGAGGCGGCGCTGAATCACCTTGATCGAGACGGACGAGTCGGGCTCAGGTTGTTACTGGACGCGGTGGTCGATCACCCAGATTGTGGGTCGCTGGCAACTGAGTTGTCCATGCGGGAAGACCATTTTGATGACGTGAAGGCCCACGTTGCGGGCTGCTTAGAGACGTTGGATAGGAAGCGGGCCGAGGCCGTGTTGCGAGATTTGATCGTGCAACTCAGGGCCGCCGAACGGGAAGGCCGTGTGGAGGATGCGCGGATGTTGAACGCACAAGTGAATGAATTGCGAATGCACAAGGCCGGCCGGTCCTCTGCCGGAATGTTGTCCTTAGTGAAGGAGTAGTCATGGCGAAACCAGAGTTGCTCGGCGAAGTGAAGAAGCTGATCTCGATGGGAAAAGAGAAGGGCTTTTTGACGTATGACGAGCTGAATAGCACGTTGCCAGCGGAAGTGGTGTCCTCCGAACAGTTCGGCAGCATCATGACGATGTTCGGTGAAATGGACATCGAGATCGTCGATGCGCCTGAGGGGGAACGGATCAGGAAAGCCCGGGACAGCGAAGAATCAAGTGACGACGCAGAGGACGCCGAGGTCGAAGCCGGGGCCGGCGCCGGATCCGGGGAGGAGAATGAGAAGGAAGAAAAAGAGGAGAAGGAGATCGATCTCACTCCCGGCGCACTCAGCCGGACCGACGACCCGGTACGACTCTATCTCAAGGAGATGGGCAGTGTGGCGTTGTTGAGTCGTGAAGGGGAAATCGAGATCGCAAAGCGCATTGAAGAGGGAAAGAAGGACATCGCCTCGGTCATCTATGGGATGCCGATGACCATTGAGTTTGTCCTCGCTCTGTACGATCAGCTTAAGAATGGGACCATCGATGTACGTGAGATTGTCCCGATCGTCGAGACTGAGGAGGAATTCGAGGAAGAACAAATCCAGCGGGACTATGAAGAGCTTCGAGTGAAGACGCTCGAAGGGTTGAGTTCCGTCCGGAAAATCTCGACGTCGCTCAAGAGTCTCTACGAAGTGGCCCGGCATGCCAATAGCGACCCTGCGAAACAGAAGAAGATTAAGAAGCAGATCGATACGATTCGCGATCAGGTCGTCGAGAAGATGGAGTCCGTCAACCTGCACGGGGTGCTGAAAGATCGGATGGTGCAGCGTGTTCGGGAATTGGCGATTCAGATCCGAACGTCGGAACGGGAGATTGTCAGTTGCCAGCGGCGGCTTGGGATCAGCGGTGAGGCCGGGGCTGAGGCGCTGAAGAGACTCTGTCGCGAACGGAAAGACTTTCTCGCCGTCAAACGCAGGACGAGCTGCTCAGAGGAGGCGCTCAACGAAATAAAAAAAGTGTATCAGGCGGCGAAGGGCCGGATTCGAACACTCGAGACCGAAGAGGCCCTCGCCTCCGCGGAAGAGATTAAAGATGCAGTCAAGCATCTGGATGTGGCGGAGGACAAGGTCAAGCGCGGGAAAGCCGAGCTAGTCGAGGCAAATCTGCGTCTCGTTGTCAGCATTGCCAAAAAGTATACGAACCGAGGTCTTCAGTTTCTCGACTTGATCCAGGAAGGTAATATCGGCTTGATGAAGGCCGTCGACAAGTTTGAGTACAAGCGCGGCTATAAGTTCAGTACCTATGCCACCTGGTGGATCCGCCAGGCCATTACTCGCGCGATTGCCGATCAAGCCCGGACGATCCGTATTCCCGTACATATGATCGAGACGATCAACAAGCTGATTCGAACGTCCCGCCATCTGGTCCAGAAACTGGGGCGAGAACCGACCCCGGAAGAAATTGCCGAGCGCATGGATTTGCCGCTCGACAAAGTGCGGAAGATTTTAAAGATCGCGCGCGAACCGATTTCTCTGGAGACCCCGATCGGGGAAGAAGAAGACAGCCATTTAGGCGACTTTATCGAGGACAAGAAGGCGGTGTCTCCTCTGGAGGCTGCGATTCGGTACGATCTCCAGCGCCAGATCAATAGCGCACTGGAGACGCTCACCCCGCGGGAGGAAAAAGTGTTGCGGAAACGGTTCGGTATCGGCGAGGCCACCGACCATACTCTCGAAGAAGTCGGTCAGGATTTCGAAGTAACCCGTGAACGTATTCGGCAGATTGAAGCGAAGGCCTTACGTAAGCTGCGTCATCCGAGCCGGAGCAAGAAACTGCGCAGCTTTGTGGAAGGTCTGTGATGAGCGATGAAATATTCCCTCGGAATTTGACTCCCTTTCCTGGACAGCCTAAAATCGGCTGTGCCGGTCTGCGGGGCAGGCACGGGAGAGTCACCGCCTGATCGGGCCCATAGCTCAGGTGGTTAGAGCGGCTGACTCATAATCAGCTGGTCCTAGGTTCAAGTCCTAGTGGGCCCACCAGTGTAGCTGGGGAACTCATCGGTCGAGATCGTTGTTCGGACCAACAGCAGTTAGGAGTGCATTGAGCCAGAATCTTTCTCCTCTTATCGATCTTCAGAAATTAGATCTCCGCATTGCGGAAATCACGGAACAGCGCCGGAAAATTCCCGAACGACTCCAAGCGATTGACACCCCGCTTCGAGAAGCGCGGCAGCTTCATCAGCAGACCAGTGGGTCTGTGGAGACACTTGTTAAAGAGCGGCGGTCGTCCGAACAGGATCTCGAATCGCATGAAGCGCACACTGAGAAAATGAAGTCGCGGCTGTCCGAGTTGAAGTCCAATAAGGAATACCAGGCTCATCTGTTCGAGATCGAGGTGGCCAACAAGAAAAAAGGGGATATCGAAGAGAAGATCTTGTTGTGCATGGAGAAGGTTGAACAGGTGCAACAGGCGGCGAAAGACGCGCAAGAGAAGCTCAGTGCCATCGAGAAATCATTTGCACAGGAAAAACAGGCGCTTGATGAGCTGGAGCGCAGGCTCTCAACGGAATTGGCGGATCTCGAATCGCAGCAGCAAGCCCGCTCGGCTCATGTCGAAAAGGGGCTTCTCAATCGCTATAACGCCATCAAAGCGTCGCGCAAGGATCATGCGCTCGCCGAAATCAAGGAGGGGAACTGTTCCGGATGCCGGTTGCAGCTTCCTCCACAACTGATTTCACAAGTCAAACGGTCTGAAGATCTCCACACCTGCCCCTACTGCCGTCGGATGCTCTACTGGAGTGGGACGATTCCTGTCGAGTCTATACCAGGTTCCGATCTCGAAAAGACGTCGGTCCTTGAGATCGGTGAGTCTGTTTAATCGATTTTTCTCAACACAGCCTGGGTCGTTTTAAAGTGCAGTTTGGCAACCGATTCCAGCCGCTCCTCTCCATGCTTTTTGACGATCATGCGTCCGGCCAGTTCGACGGCAGGGGATGCCCCTTTGGGCAACGTCGTGCCGATCTCGTCCGAGAGGCGTTGTAATCGCAGGAGGAATTCTGCCCGGGCGACGATGGAAGCGGCAGCCACTGCCAAATCGGATTCGGCCTTATGCCGTTGTTCTAATGTGATCGTGCGCCCCTTTTCCTGTAAGGCGTTGAGAATCAATCGCTCATCGCCAAACTGATCCGCGATCGCCCGCCCGCACGAAACCTTTTCCAGTAACGTCTCTAAGGCCTTCGCATGTCCCCATGCCAGCAGGCGGTTTAAGTTTCGGATCTTTGCATAGAGTTCATTGTATCGTTGAGGCCCGATTACAATAATGCTGTGAGGGCAAATTGTCCGGATATCGGGCGCCATATCGAGAATACGTCCGTCTGATATTTTCTTGCTATCCCGGACCTGCATGAGGGTCAGTTCGTTCTGCGTGGTGGCATCGACGAAGACGGCGGCGATGACCAGAGGGCCGAAATAGTCTCCCTTGCCGGATTCATCGATGCCGATGCGTTCGATGGAGGTGTGCAGTGTCTTATCAGTCACGGCCAAATGACTCTAGCAGGCTGTGGAAAACTATTGTGGCACAATGCAATTCATTGGCCTGCACATCTAGGGCAACAGAAGAACTGAATGCAGGATGCTCAAAAAGTCCGCCCAGCAAGGCCGCAGCGAGCGAAGAGGTGAGGGCGAACGCTTCGGTACGTTGAGCTTCTGAGCGACGCGAGAACGCCGCCGGCGGACTTTTTCAGCATCCTGCTGGTAGAAAATCTCAAAGCGGCAGGGTAATCTAACAGACCAATCTAGAGTGGTCAATTTCCTTGGAGTCAACACAATCGACTGGAGAAGAGGAGGTCGTTCAATGCGTATTGTGAAACAGCGTTCGCGTCCGGCATTTATTGTCGTGATGAGTCTGACGCTCCTCTCGCTGATAGGCTGCCAAACCAATCCTTACACGGGGCGGTCACAGCTGCTCATGACATCGGTGTCGGATGAAATGAAAATGGGCGTGCAGGCCTATGATCAAGTGAAGAGTGATCCCAAACTGCGACCGTCTCAAGATCCTCGCGAGATCGAGCCAGTGAAGAGGATTGCGGCCCGCATTGTCGAAGCGGCCAAGCGCTCGAAGTATGCCGAAATGGCCAATCAGTTTCAGTGGGAAGTGACAGTCATCAAGGATGACAAGACCGCGAATGCTTTCGCGCTGCCTGGTGGAAAGATGGCGGTGTATACCGGCATCTTCCCGATGGCTAAAACTGAGGCGGGGTTGGCGGCGGTCATGGGACATGAGGTTGTCCATGCGTTGGCTCGACATGGAGCAGAACGTATGAGTCAAAATCAGTTGACGAACACCACAATGCAAGTTGTCGGCGCGGTAGCCGGGGCGGCAGGTGGGGGAGGGATGTTGGGGCAGGCGACGATGGCGGCGTTGGGTGTCGGCGCG
>Ga0163150_10004520_pt1 | contig 18545 bp, 17 predicted proteins | sample OliLakLV19P2IB_FD_148628 | JGI IMG/M metagenome (GOLD analysis project Ga0163150, IMG submission 148628) | Freshwater microbial mat bacterial communities from Lake Vanda, McMurdo Dry Valleys, Antarctica - Oligotrophic Lake LV.19.P2.IB | ecosystem: Environmental > Aquatic > Freshwater > Lake >...
ACGCCGCATGGTTGGCCGCCGGGACTGGTGCTGGATCCCGGCCTCGACGAGCGCGCGCCCTCGGGCACCGGACAGGGCCGCGTCACGGAGCGGGCGCTCGAGCTCGAGAGTCCGCCGCAGCGGCCCGCGCCCGCACCGCACGCGCCGGTTCCGCAGCGCACGGGCCGGCCCCCGCGTGAGTCCACGGAAGGCCAGAGCTCGCCGGGCAAGTACGTGCTCTGGGGCCTGGCCCTGCTGATCGTGGTGATCAAGGGCTGCGACCGCTTCGAAACGAGCCGCAGCAGCGATCCGCGCCCGCGCCGCCCGGGCCCAGCGCGACCCACGGAGACACCGACGCGCTCGCTGGAGCCGCTCACGCTCACCGAGCAGCGGCGTCTCGACCAGCTGCGGCGCGACCACACGAACGGCGAACCCCTCACGCCCGCCGAGGGCCGGGAGCTGCTCGACCTCGAACGCCGCGCCAGCCGCGCCAGACCCCGCTAGGGTTCACGCGACCTGCCCCTCGCGCGTCAGCTCGAGGAGCCGGCCGGCTCAGCCTCGAAGGCTCCCTCCGACTCCTCCGCCTCCGCGGTCCCCTCGCGCACGCCCGCTCTTCGAGCAGGCAGGTGGGGTGATCGTTTCAGCGCGGCCCCGGCACCCAGCCGTCGAGCAGGCGGCTCTTGACGAGGTGCTGGCCGTGGAGCGCGAGCCACGCGCGCGCCATCGTGCAGGCCCGCCCGCCGTCGCCCGCGGCCTGCTGCCAGGGGGCGGTGGGAAAGAGCGGCTCCAGCACCTCGCCCGCGTGCCACGAGAGACAGCAGTTCTCCGCCAGCATGTCGATCCACTCGCGCACCCAGGCGGGGTCGCCGTTCAGCGTGAAGAGCACGGAGTCTTGCAGGTCGTCGAGCATGAACGTGCGTGCCGAGCGCAGGAAGGCGCCCCACTCGTCGCGCGCGGCCGGGTCGCCTTGGACGGCCAGCACCGCGGTCGCCGGCCAGTACAGACCGCTTCCTCGCGCCCCGCGCCAGGCGCGCATGCGCTCCGCCACGCGCGGATCCTGTGTGAGCGCGAAGCCGGCCGTCCACTCGAGCGCGCCGGCTCCGACCTCGGGCCCCGCCACCGTGCGCGCCAGGACGGCGCCGATCGGATCGCCTGCTAGCACGAGGGCTTTGGCCTCGGCCCAGTGGTGTCCCTGCGCATCGTCGTCAGCGCGCGAGTAGGGCCCGAGGAAGCGCGCCAAGGGCTCGGGACAGCCGTGCCGCACCGCCAGCGCCTCGAGTGCCGAGGACTCCACCTCGGGATCCGCCTCGGCCGCCCTTTGCCGCAGGAACGCCTCCACCCGCGCATCCGCAACGCGGCCCAGCGCGGCCATCGTCTCGTTGGGCCACGTGGGCCAGGCCGCCAGCATCGGCTCGATCAGGGCCGCGTCGCCCAGGCGAGCCAGGAAGCCCAGCGCCGCTTCGCGCATCTCGGGGTCGGGATGCTCGCTCGCCCAGCGCCTGAGCAGCGCGCGCAGACTTTCGGGCGACCGCACCTCGAGCGCAGCCAGATCGCCCACGAGCTTCTCGTCGCTGACATTGGGGGGCGGGGGGGCGGCCTGCCAGCGCTCCACGATGCGCTCGGCGTCTCCGCCCGTCATGGCCTCAGGCATCACGCGCGCGAAGAACGCCAACTCGGTCGCAGGCGGCGCGCCCCCCTTGCGCAGGCGGGTGGCCAGAGTCTCCAGAGCCGCGCGCGGAAGCTCGATCCCGAGGTCGTAGGCGTTGTAGCCGCGCTCCCACGGCTCAAGCTCCCCCGGGAGGTCGCCCTTGACGAGCTCGAGCCACGCCGCTGCCAGCGCTTGTTCCGGTTCCGCGATCCAGCGCAGCAGGCCGACATTCCCCTGCTGCTCCTCGAAGGCCTTGCCCTTCACCGCGCCGGAGAGTTCGTTCCAGTCCTCCGGCCGCCCGCGCGCGGCGGCCTCCGCCGCTGCCCCCAGCGCCGCCACGTCGCCCGCGGCCCCGGCCCCGCCGACGATCTGCGCGTAAACCCGCCCGGCGGCGCGTCCCGCAAAGCGCGCGGCACGGCGAGCGGCCCACAGCCGCACCGTATCGTGAGCATGCGGCAGCTGCGTGAGCTCGAGCAGCTGCTCGACGTCGTCCTCGACCGGCACGAGACGCCGCGCCCAGCGGGCCATCCAGAACGTCGGGCCACCGTCCAGCCCCTGCCCAAGCGGGCCCCAGGTCGCACGCGCCAGCTCCAGGAACTCGGCCGGGAGGCCCGCACGCGGCGCGAGCGCGGGCAGCGCGTCGAACGCGGGCAGCGGTTTCTCCTGGGCCTCCGCCGCGAGGCGCATGAGCGCGTAGCGGAAGGCTCTCACGTAGAGGTCGTGGCGCTCGTCGTCGGCCTCGCCCTGCGCCTGGTTCATGAGATCCCACAGCAGCGCCCGGAACGCCCCAGGCTTGGCCGTGGCGAGCAGCGGCACGAGGGCGGCGACCTCGGCGTGCCGCAGGGAGCGATGCAGTCGCGAGAATCCGATCTCCTCATCCGTGGGCTCGCGCTCGCCGATGGCGCGCCAGATTCCCGGCATGTCGCCGGTGCCGAACAGGTAGGAGTCGTCCGCGACGCCCCTGAGCGCCTCGGGGGGCATGAAGCGGGCGAGCGGATCGCGGAGCAGCGCCTTCGAGGCCAGCGCCAGGTCCTCGCCGTCCAGCCAGCTCGGCACGGCCACCACGGCCGCCGCCAGGGCGATGTCGGCCCGCTCGGAGCGCAGGCCGGCGCGAACGGCCGTTGCCTTGGCCTCCTCGCCCGCGTTCTTCCACGCCACCTGCGCTGCCTCCCGGATCTCGGTCTCCGGGGAGACCAAGCCCTCGAGCGGCGACGACTCGTCCTCCGCCCCAACCACCGAGCCGCAGGCGAGCACGGTCACGGCGGCGAGGCGCAGGAGCGATCGACGGCGCACGCGAGCCTCCTAGCGCCACGGGACGCCCAAGGGCGCGTGCGCTAGGGCCAGCCTACACGCGGTCCACGCGGCCCTCGCCTGCCGGGACTTGCACGCCGGCCCGGCGCGCCGCGCATGTTCACGCTGGAAAAACCTTCTGCCCTACGCCCAACGCGAGTGGGGTAGGCAGCGTGCGTCAGCCCCTCGGGGCACCGGATGGTCCGGGGCGCCGGAGTCAGCATGCCGCACAAGCTCTTCACCTGGATCGACGCCTGGGCCGGAACGCGCCCGGCCGACGACCTGCTCCCGGCGCGGGTGGACTGGCTGCGCATCGTGCCCTTCCTGGCGCTGCACGCCTGCGTGCTGTTCGTGTTCGTGGTCGGGGTGAGCTGGATCGCGGTGGTGGTGGCCGTGCTGCTGTACGTGGTACGCATGTTCGGCATCTCGGCCGGCTACCACCGCTACTTCGCCCACCGCGCCTTCAAGACCTCGCGCCTGGGGCAGTTCCTCTTCGCCCTGCTCGGCTCCACGGCCGTGCAGCGCGGCCCGCTGTGGTGGTCGGCCCACCATCGCGACCATCACCGCGTCTCCGACGAGCAGGCCGACCCGCACTCGCCCGCGCGCCACGGCTTCCTGTGGAGCCACATGGGCTGGTTCACTTCGCGCTCGAACCTGCGCTCGCGCGTCGAGAACGTGCCCGACTGGGCCCGCTTCCCCGAGCTCGTGTGGCTCGACCGGTTCACCTTCCTGCCGGTGCTGGCTCTGGCGGCCGCCACCTTCGGCCTGGGCGCCTTGCTCGAACAGGTGGCCCCAAGCCTCGGCACGAACGGCCCGCAGATGCTCGTGTGGGGCTTCGTGATCTCCACCGTGGTGCTCTACCAGGGCACCTTCACGATCAACTCCCTGGCCCATCGCTGGGGCCGCCGCCGCTACGTCACCTCCGACGACAGCCGCAACAACCTGGTCCTCGCGCTGATCACGCTGGGCGAGGGCTGGCACAACAACCATCACCACTACCCCGCCGCCGTCCGTCAGGGCTTCTACTGGTGGGAGATCGACCTCTCCCACTACGCGCTGCGTGCGCTCGCCTTGCTGGGCATCGTGTGGGACCTGAAACAGGTGCCCCCGGGGGTACGCGAGAGCGGTCGGCTGGTCTGAGGACTGCGGTCGCGGGCCTCGCGGCCTTGGGAGGGCTGCGCGTGCGCTTCTACAGACGTCTCGCCGCGTGCGCGGGTCTGCTGCTGCTGTGCTCTTGCGGCAAGGAGGCCGCTCCGCAGCCCTACGTCTTCCAGTCGCGCGCGCGCGCGCCGGTGGGCGAGCCGATCCAGCTGATCTTCCAGCCGGCGGTGGGCGATGTCTGCAACCTGTCCTTGGAGATCAAGGGCACGTTGACGTTTCGCAGTGACAGGACGAACGAGACGCTTCCGCTCGACGTGCCCGTGTCCACCTCCTACCGCTGCGCCGAGGCACGGGAGAACGGCGATCGTGTCATGCACATGACTTCCGTGACACCTGTAGGTCCGGCCGTAGCCGACCGGGCAGCGCCTGCCAACCTCGCCCAGCTCAAGGACGTGCGCATGACCATGCTGATCGACCGTCTGGGAGCCATCCGGCAGGCCGAGACGCAGGGCGGCGACGTCGAGACGCGTCGCGTCATGGAGCAGGTCTGGAATCAGATGGGCACGCGCCCCTTCTTGGTCTTCCCTGAGGGGGGACTGCGGGTCGGCGAAGCGCTCGACTTCGCCAAGGCCATCCACTCTGGGCAGCTGCACGCCATCCTCGGCGCGACGGGTGCCGACATCACCCCGGAGATCCAGGGCGAAGCCGTGCTCGTCCGCAGGACCGAGGTCGAGGGACACGACGCCGCGGAGTTTGCACTCAACCTGGTGGCGCGCATGCGCGGCAGCGTCAGCACCGGCAAGCAGCGCATGACGATGGACGTCAGCATGCAGGTGACGGGCACGCAGTTCGTCGCTGTCGCGACCGGCATGCCGGTGGGGAACGTCCAGATGCAGCTGGCGTCGCGCGGCACGGTGCAGCACGGCAGCGACTCAGGATTCCTCACCATGAACATGAACATCCGCGGCGCCGCAACCCTGAGCCGCGTAGGTGAACCGCCCGGGGCGCCCGAAGTGCACGAGGCAGGCCGCTAGCAGGGACGGAGCTCCCCTCGCGCCGCCCCGCACGCGCCCTCACGCCCCGCCAGCCGCCGCCGCAAGCACCCAGACAAGCTCGTCGATCTCACCCCCGCGGGCGTGCGAGAGCGCGCGCTCCTCCCGGCAGACGACGAAGCCCGCGCGCTCAAGCACGTGCCCGGAAGCGAGGTTGTCCTTGGCGCAGCGCGCGTGCAGCGGTCGTTCGGGCACGAGGCACAGCAGCTCCCGCAGCGCCGCCGTGGCGATCCCCCGCCCCCACTGCTCGCGCGCCACCCAATAGCCCACCTCGCGCTCCGTCCCCTGCGGGAAGCAGAGGGCGTTGCCCACCACGCGCTCGCCACGCGTGATCGTACGCACCACGATCGTCGGATCGGCGAGGATCTTGCGCCAGTGAGCATCGAATGAGGTCCGGTCGCGCGGCTCCTTGGCCGCGAAGGCCACCATGTGCCGGGCCACCGGATCGTTCTGGTAGGCGAAGAACGCGTCCAGATCGGCGGGCTCGACGTACCGCAGGCGGATCGCATCGTCCATGGGGCGGGCTCCACCAGCGGCACAGTACAGGCGAGCAGGGGCTCGAGGGGCGAGGCGCGGGCTACTTGAGCTGTTTGATCCCAATCGATGCGGAGACGGCCTGGACCCCGCCGGCGTTGGGCGTGATCGTCAGGGCGCGGGAAGTGAGTCCCGCAGCGGGCTCCTTCTGCGAGAATCGCCTACCAAGTTCCATTCCAACGGAGGAGTTTCGTCATGAAGACCGGTACGTTCCTGTTCCTGGGCGGTGCGGCGCTCTCTATCGCCGTCCTCTCGTTCGCTGCGGCTCCCGGGGCCTGCGGCGCCGGCACCGATGAGGCCGCCGTGAGAGCGCGCGGCGCCGAATTCGCCGCCGCCTGGCAGAAGCACGACGCCACGGCGCTGGCCGCTCTCTGGACCGACGATGGAGACATCATCAACCCTCTCGGCCGAATCGCCCAAGGCCGCGCCGCGGTGGAGAAGCTGTTCACGGACGAGCACACCGGCAAAGGACCGTTTCGCGAGAGCACGCTGACCATCGCCGCCACCGGCGAGACGGTGCGCTTCCCCGCCCCCGACGTCGCAGTCCATGACTGGGACGCCACAAGCACCGGGAACTACGACCAGGCCGGACAAAAGACGGCCCCGATCGCCTTCCACGCGACGTTCATCTGGAAGAAGTCGGGCGGCAGCTGGAACGTATTCTCCTGCCGTCCGTACATGAAGGCGACGATGCCTGCGATGGCTGGCTCGGCGCCTGCGGTCGCCCCGCGCTAGGCTTTGTTTGAAAAGGCCGTTGAGCCGCCGTTCCGGGCCTACGCGAGCCCGTCCATGAGCCTTTTCAAACGGGGCGTAGTTGCGATCATCGACAACCCAGGGGGTGGGCCTGCTGTGCCCGCCCCCTGGGCCCCTGCCCCACGGGCCGACGACGCCGTCAAGGAAGCAGAGCCAACGCCTGCTCGCGCCGCAGCAGCGCGGCCGTGCGCACGAGCCACCGCGCGGGATCGAGCTGGTGGTAGGGGTGCTCGGACGGCTCGATCCCGTCGAGGAAGCGCCGGTAGACCACGGCCTGACGGGCGGCGGCGACGGGCGCGAGGAGGCCGGCCGCGCGCTCTGGGTCGCAACCAGGCACCGCCGCACGCCACGCGCGGCTCCACAGCTCGCGGACCGGCCCGACGGCATCCGCCGCGATGCGGTCGAGGAACGCCGTCTGATCGAGCAGGGGGTGGCCCACGCCGGAATCACCCCAGTCGAGCAGCGCCAGCGACGTGCCGTCCCCGCGCACGTTGCCGGGGCAGAAGTCGCCGTGGACGAGCGAGTCGGGCAGCCCGCAGGCGCCCAGCCGCCGGAACCGCTCCGGGAGCCCGTGAACGAGCGCGTCGAGCGTCGTGCGATCGGCGGGCGAGAGCTCGAGCGCCGAGCGCTCCACCACCTCGGTGATGGCGAGCGTGAGCACCGGTGCGCGCCAGTCGGGAAGGCCGAGGGCGAGCAGCTCCTCCACCCGGCCGATCTCGACCTGCTGGAGACTCACGAGCAGCGGCACCATCCGAACGAGCCACGGGAGCGCCGCGCCGTAGAGGTCCGCCCCCGGGAGCTCCGCCATGAGCATCCGCTGGCCGTCCTGCGCGAGCAGCGTCGGCACGGGCCCTCCCGCGAGTCGCGAGAGCATGGCGCCCTCGTGCGCAAGGAACACCGGGACCACCTTGAGCCAGGCGCTCCGACCACGCGCGGTCGGGCCGGACACAGGGCAGCGCCACAGGCTCGAGAGGTTCCAGGTGCGGACTTGTTCGGCGGGGCCGCTCCGTCTCAATCCCTGGTCCGCGAGCACGGCGCCTGCCCAGGCGAGATCCGCTGCGGGGCCGCCGGGCCGCGCATAGGGCAGCCGGTTTGGATGCTCGTCGAGCACGCCATCCCAGCGTGAGGCGGCCACCGGCCCGGCCACCTCCGCAAGGTAGGTCACCGGCCCGCCGGGAGGCTCGGGAAGCTGCGCCTCGAGCAGCCGCAGGATCGTCACCTCGACGCCGTGCCGCTCCCGCGCCGCGCGCACCACAGGGGCCGCATCCTGCCACCAAGGCGTCGTGACGGGGAACGGCGGCAGCTGGCCTAGGACCTCGCCCGTCCGCGTCACCAGGATGAGCCGTGCGATGCGGGTCGGTGGGTTCGGGTCCGTCACGGAGGCGGACTCTACCGCAGCAGGGCGAGCGGAGGTGCTCGGCTTCCATCTACCCACGAGGGCGGGGTGGCCTTCCAGCTGGCGAGCTGGCTTCAGGACGACTCCCTCGATCGCCGTACCCGTCTCAGCGCCTACCCTCCGCTAGGATTCGCAGGGAGCAGCGAGCGCCCCGCCCCATGAAGCACCTCATCGCCGCAGCCGCCATGCTGGCCCTGTTCGTTCCCTTGCCGAGCGCGGCCCACGAGGTGGCGCCCTCAGCCGAAACCGCTTGGATCGGCGGCATGGCAGCCGCCGCGACTGCCTGGCTCAGCAGCCTGGGCACACCACGAGGTGCGCAGTTCCCCTTCGCCGACGCCGCGCGCCGAGATTGGCACTTCGTCCCCCGCTCGCGCCCGGGTGTCGCGCTGCGCGACATGACGCTGCCCCAACGCGAGGCCGCGACCTGCCTCCTGCGCGCCAGCCTCTCCGCCAAGGGCCTCGAGCGAGCCGAGGCGATCATGGCGCTCGAAGCCGTCCTGGCCGAGCTGGAGGGCTCCTCCAGGAGGTTTCGCGATCCCCGGAACTACGCCTTCGTGATCTTCGGCACGCCCGGCGTGACGCCCTGGAGCTGGCGCGTGGAAGGGCACCACCTGTCGATCAACGTCACCGTCGCGGCCGCCGGACACGTGTCCGTCACGCCTCTCTTCACCGGATCTAGCCCGGCGCGCATCCGCTCCGGCCCCAGGCAGGGCGAGCAGGTGCAGAAGCTGGAGGTGCAGCTGGGGCTCGAGCTCGTGCAAAGCCTGGAGGCACGCCAGCTCGCCGGCGCGCTCCTCCAGGAGCGTTCGCTGGGCAACATCGTCACGGGGCCCGGTCGTGCCGACGCTCTCGCCCGCCCGCAGGGACTGCCCGTCCAAGAGCTGACGGCGCCGCAGCAGGCCAAGCTGCTCGAGCTCGTCGAGACCTACATCGGCCTGGCGCGCGACGAGCTGGGCCGGCCCTACATGGCGTTGGTGCGCGCGGGCTTGGACAAGACGCGCTTCGCGTGGGCAGGCGGGCGAAGCGAGGGCAGCGCCTTCTACTACCGGATCCACGGTCCGCGCGTGCTGATCGAGCTCGATAACACGCAGGACGACGCCAACCACATCCACAGCCTCTGGCGTGACCCGCTCAACGACTTCGCTCGGGACGATCTACGGGAGCACTACGGGGCCGGCACGCATCGCTAGGGCGAGGGCCGTCGATCCACGGGCTGGCAGGGTCCTCGGCTGGGCGACGGGTGAGAGCGGGTCAACCGGGCCGTTACTCTGTCTTGCGGTAGCGGGCTTCGATCGCGGAGAAGGCGCCTCGTGCCAGCACCCCCACGGCCAGCACGCACAGGAGCGCGCCGCCCCACGGTGCGGCGGCGACCGCGCGAAGCGCGCCGTCGAGGCCGACCGACTGTGTGGCGTCGTGCTCCCAAGCGGCCTTGAGCAGGAAGGCCCCGATCAGCAGCAGCACGACCGCGCGTGCGAAGAGTCCCGCCACGGCGGTGGCCACGGCAGCGCGGCGTGCGTTGCGCGGCATCCCGACCTCCAGCTTGCGGCGGAAGCTCTGCGTCAGCGCGCGACGCACGGACCAGGCGGCAGCGGCGAACAAGCCGCACCCCACCAGTGCGAGGAGCCAGCGCCCCAGGGGCAGGGCGAGCACGGCAGCCGTAAGATCCACCTGCTCCTGGCGATCGTCCCCGCTGGTCCCTGTGAGGAGGCGCAGGACGCCTACGAAGATGCCGACGTAGAGCAGCCCGCTTCCCAGATGGGAGAGGCGACGTGAGGGCTTCAAGCGATCGTCAGGCGTCGGAAACGCAGCCCTGCCCAGCCGCCAAAGCGCATAGCCGATGAACCCCGCCGCCAAGGCCCCGATCAGCACACGGCCCAATGGTTGACCCACCATGGCCTCCAGCGCGCCCTGCTTGTCGACGGATCCGTCGTCGTAGCCAAAGGCGAGACGGAACGCCAGCACGGCGATCACGGTGTACGTCAGGGCGCGCGACAGGAACCCGACGCGCGCGAGAACCGTGAGCCACGGGCTCCTCGCCGCACGACGCCCCTTCTCCTTGGCTGTCATGCGGGTCGCTTCTCGGCCGAGTGTCGCGCGCGCACCCGGTCGGCCACCAACCACCAGGCCGCGGCCCATCCGAACCCGGCCGCCCAGCCCGCGAGCACGTCCGTAGGCCAGTGCACGCCCAGGTAAACCCGGCTCGCGCCCACCAGCACGGCGAGGCCCGCGCCTGTCGTCAGCGCGAACACGGCACTGCGGCGCCGCTTCTGGCTCTGCGCCACCAGCGCCGCCAGCGTCAGGTAGACGACGGCCGCGTTCATCGAGTGGCCGCTCGGAAAGCTGGTGGACCAGACCTCGGTGGCACGGAACGCGACCTCCGGGCGCGCCCGCAGGAAGACGGCCTTGAGCACGGCGCTCAGCATGAGGCCTGAGGAGCACGCCGCCAGCACGAGCAGCGCTTGGCGTCGCTGCCCGGCTGCGATCAGTCCCAGCGAGACCACGCCGACGATCAGTGAGAGCACCGTCCAGCTACCCAGCGAGGTGATGTCGCGCGCCGCCCCCGCGATCCAGGGAGGCCTGAGCTGGCGACCCGGTTCCGCCGGATCCACGAACATCTCCAGGAGTCGCCGATCGAACGAGAGGCCCGGTCCCGACACCGCGTTCGCGATCACCACGAACGCCCACGCGCAGCCGGCGACCACCAGCCCAGTGAGGAGCCAGCGCACTCCCACGCGCCGAAGCAACGGCGAGGAGCCGCGCGGAGCTTCCGGGAGAGTGGGGAGGTCCATGAGTCGCGAGCGTACCCAGCCGGGGCCCTACGTCCATCGTGCCCGCCGGCAAGCCCTGGCGCCGCCGCCTTCTACCCCCCGGCGGAGCGTGCGTGTACGTACGCAGCCCGCAGACCACGCTCTATAGGCTAACGCTCGACGGGACGAACTGCGAGAGCTCGCCCTCGATGAACAGGAAGTCGTCTTGAAGCAAGTCCTCGGGCCTCAACCGCCGATGCTGGGCCGGCTCCTTCTCGGACTCCCCCTCCCAGAACGCGAAGAAGCGGACCTCGGGAAGCCGCTTGAGCGCGGCGTCGAGGTAGTCACGGAACGCCCGGACGGTGGCTTCCTCCAACTCGTACTCAGCACGTTCCTTCGCCCACGTGGGATCCTCTCGGAACTGGAAGCCGCAGCCGCAGTGGTCGCTCGAACCCGCGTGATAGACGTACGCAGTCCCGAGACGGTCGCGCACGAGTCGATCCTGGCCTCCGGTCTCGTCGATGACATCGACGTGGAAGCCACGGTGCTGCTCATCCCACGGAACGAGCGGCAGAGGCGCGGACGCACCGAGGTAGACGGCGAGGCACACAGCCCATCGAGTTTACCGAGCCCGGCATCGCGCTGCATTGAGGGAGTACCGAGCCAGGCTAAGAACCGAAGTGTTTCTCGGTCGCGCGCGGTCCCGAGGGGCCGCACCGGCCGAGATCAGCTGCCTGCGCTCTGAATCCTCAAGCCTCTAGTCTCGAGCGCTCTCGTCACACGTGTGCTTCCGCGTCGTAACGCGGACCCCGGGGGGTCAGCGGTCGCCGAACACGCGGCGGCGCAGCAGGCGCATGTCGATCGGGAGGAGGACGAGGAGCATCAGCAAGCACAGCCCCATGGCGGCGGCGAGATGCCAGGTCGCCTGTCCTTCGAGCAAGGCCCAGCGCAGGCCCTCGGCCATATGGTGGAGCGGATTCACCTGGACCACGTGACGGAGCACGGGCACGTCGGGGAGGGGGAAGTAGGTGCTGCTTGCGAAGCCGATCGGCATGATCACCAGGAAGAACGGCAGGCTCATGTGGTCCATGCTCGGCAGCCACGCGGTGAAGAGCAGGCCCAGTGCGGCGAAGCTCAGGGCCATGAGGAACACCATGGGCAGCGCCAGCGCCAACCAGCCCCAGTGGAGGCTGAGCGCCCCGGCCAAGCCGGACGCCGCCAGGACCACGCACACGAACACGGCGTAGGCGGTGGCCATCGAAGCGGCCCAGAGCGCCTCGCCCCAGATCACGTGCTCGAGCCTGACCTGGGTGGTGAGCTGTCCCTCCCACGACTTCTGGAAGTGCATGCGGATGTAGGCCGAGAACAGGGACTGGAAGAAGGCCGTCATGAAGGCCGTGTAGGCGAGGATGCCCGGCGCGAGATACGCGAGATAGCCCACGGGACGCCCGCCCCAGTCCAGCTCGCCCATCTGCCGCCCCAGACCCACGCCGAAGGCGAGCAGCAGGATCACCGGCTCGAAGACCGGGGGCAGCAGGGCCGTGTGCCACTTGCGCAGGTGGACGCGCACATGCCGCCCCAGGACGGCGCGGCTCTGCCAGGCGAAGGCGGTGCGGTAGGCGTTCACGCGAGCGGTCCGTCGGCAAGCGCCAGGCAGAGATCGTCGAGCGTGGGCGCGCGCACCTCGTAGCGCAAGCCTGGAAACGCGGCGACGAAGCTGGCGAGGCCGGGCGCGTCGAGCGCGATGTGGCGCTGTCCCAGGACGCGCGCCGCAACGGTGCCACGCTGGACGAGCCACGCCCCCACCGGGTCGCGACCCTCGACGGACGGCAGCACCACGATGTGCTCTCCCACGACGGCCCCCAGCACCGCCCGGGGGGGCCCGGCCGCACGCACGCGTCCGGCGTGGAGCACGAGCAGCCGATCGGAGAGCCGTTCGGCCTCCTCCATGTAGTGCGTCGTCAGCACGACGGCCATGCCGGCAGCGCGCAGCGACGCCACCAGCTCCCATACGGCCACGCGCGCCTGCGGATCGAGGCCCGTGGTCGGCTCGTCCAAGAACGCCACCTCGGGTCGGTGCAGCACCGAACGCGCGATCATGAGCCGCCGCTTGAAGCCGCCCGACAGCGTGTCCGGGGTGCGGTCGGCGAACTCCGTCAACCCGAACTGCTGCAGCACCTCCTCGATGCGCCCGGGCAGGTTGGCGATACGCGGGCGGTAGTAGCGCCCCGTCTGCACAAGATTGCCCCGCACGGTGAAGTCGGGGTCGAACGTGTCATCCTGCGTGCAGACGCCGAGCCGTCGCCGGGCCGCATCGGGCTCGCGAGCGAGGTCGTGCCCCGCGATCCGCACGCTGCCCGCATCGGGTCGCAGGAACCCGTAGCACATACGCAGAGCGGTGGTCTTGCCCGCCCCGTTGGGACCCAGCAGCCCGAGCACCTCGCCCCGCGCGCACGTGAGGTCCACGCCGTCCACGACCACGCGCCCGCCCAGGCTCTTCGTCAAGCCGCGCGCGTCGAGCAGCAGCTCAGAGGAGGCGATTGCGGCGCTCACCAACTCCTCCCGTGGGAGGCGGCGACCCTCCGCAACCCGTCAACGCTTGGAGCCGCGCGGCTCCACGAGCAGGCGCGCAGGTATGCACCCGCCAACCCCTTGCGTCACGCCCCGGTCGGGGTGGTGGGCACGGAGCCAGTCGGACTCCGTACCCCGTCACGAACCGGCCCCGCGGCCGACCGATGGAGCTCAGCACCCCTCGCCCAACACCGCCGCCAGCTGACATCGCGCCGCCGCGACCCCGTTCGGGTTCGCGTGGCGGTAGTACGGGATGTAGATCGCGGCGTGGTAGAGGGCGTGGCCGCGGCCACGGGCCCACGTCGCTTCGTCGAGGCCCATCCCGTCGCGCAGGGCCTCTCGGAACGCCGCGCGGCTCGCTCCCGAGAACAGACCCCACGCGATCATGAGGTCGCACGCTGGGTCGCCGACGCCGAGCCCCGCGAAGTCGATCACGGCAGCGAGCCGCCCGTCCCGCACGAGCAGATTCCCCGCCAGGAGATCACCGTGGGCCCAGACGGGCGGTCGCTTCCATCGCTCGGCACGGAGCGCGTCCTCCCACACCGCCAGCGCGGCGTCCACATCGAGCTCGACGGCAAGTGTCGCGAGCCCCCGACGCGTCTCGGCGTCGCGCAGGGCGAGCGGCGCTCCGCGGAGGTCGTGCAGGGCGGCGTCGCGCTCGCCCGTCGTGTCGATGCGATGGAGCGCCGCAAGCCACGCGGCGAGGGACTCGGCGAGCGTGACGAGATCCTCGACCGGCGCGTGCGACACCGGCTCGCCCTCGATCCATCTGTGCACCGACCAGCGGAAGGGATAGCCCGCGTCCGGTTCCCCCGTCGCGAGCTGCGCGGGAACGGTGAGCGGCAGTCCCGGCGCGATCTGCGGGAGCCAGCGCCCCTCGACATCGATCGCCTGCTCGCCGTAGCGTACGAGCGGCAGCCGCACCGCGGCCACCGGCCCGAGACGGTAGATGGCGTTCGTCGTGCCATCTGATGCGACGCGCTCGATCGGCAGCCCGGCCCACTGGGGATGCTGCGACGCGATCAGCCGCTGCACGAGCACGGCATCGACGGCGGGCTGGTCGGCATGCAGGCGGCGTCCGGACAACGTGGCGGCTCCTTCCGGCGCGATGCACAGGGGATCGAGCGTAGCGCCGAATCACGCGCTGCGGATTGGGAGTACCGGAGTACCGAGCCAGGCTAAAAACCGAGATGTTGCTCGGTCACGGGCGCGGCCCCGAGGGCCGCCGGTCAGCGCGCGCCTCCCACCGGGATCGAGAGCGAGAGGGGCGTGTGGACGCCGCCCCGAACCTCGACGGTGAAGCGCGCCAGACCGCTCCGCCCCATCGCTGGGGTTTACGCCTCCGGAGGCGTCTCCATGTCCAGGAGCCGGGCAAGCCGCCTCCTGACCTCCTTGAGGCGGCGCGAGACGGGGGCGTGGTCAGCGTAGCCCTCAGACTCGGCGATCGCCCCCATCGTCCGGCCGTTGCGCACCGCGATGAGCAGTCGCCGGTCGCGCTGATCGAAGTAGGCGAGGATGTCCCGGAACAGCACGTCGTCGTAGCCGATCGGAACGTCGCCATCCCACGCCGGGAACTCGTCGATCGTCTCGATCAGGTCCACTCGCGCGCGAGCGCGCTTCGAGTAGAACGCCCGCTCGAAGTCCTCCTTGATCCAGGACACGCGGTCGCTGAAGTCGTCGTGTGTCGGGTGCGAGAGGAGCGTCTCGACGACGGGTTGGATCGAGGGCATCTCGCCGAGCCCGTGGACGGCCTCCTCCAGTACCCAGTCGCGGTCCTCCGGGTCGTTCGGATCCCAGATCGCGCCCCCGTAGAGGGGCCGCCGGATCGTGACGGTCTCTCGAAGGTCGGGGTACTTGGCGAAGAACTCCCCTTGGAGCTCGCTGAGGGAACGCCACTCGGGATCGCGGTCCGAGTCGTGGCCGCCCATCTCCTCCTCTCGCTCCATGGCCACGCGGTAGAGCCGGTTCATCGAGAGCCGCGCATCACCGGCGAGCAGACGCAACGAGGACTCCTCAGAGAACGCATCCCGGCGGAGGCGCGCACGACCGGCCAGCCTCGCCCACACCATGCGGGAGAACTCGTCTTCGATCGCCAGAGCGCTGCTGGCAGAGATCTCCTGCTTCGACCAGGGGTTCAACCAGAGGTCCGCTCCCTTTCGCTCCACCCCGAGGGCGCTCAGCGTCCGATCGGGAAGCAGTGAGGCCAGCATGTGGTGCAGTTCCGTGGCACCCGCCGACTCGGGGACGAGGATCACGTTGGGAGATCCGCGCTTGAACACGCCCGGAGCCAGACGTTCAAAGACCTCGCACGCCTCGCCGTCCCGAACGAACCCGCCGTGGTGATGGCGGTTCCAATCGACAAAGGCCAGTTGTTCGCGGGCGCGCTCGTCGGAGTCCAGTGCCCCGTACCGACCTACGGGGAACTTCACGAAGACGAGTTCGAGGGGGCCGTACGTCCACCTGTCCTTCAAGACGATCTCAGCCTGATCCAGCATCCCGTTGGAGATCTTGTACATGGGTCGTCGCTCCGCAGGTCCACTACTATCCGGCAGGACGGCGACGATCGGTGCCGAGGTTCTCGACGGCGGCATCCCGCTGCATCCGGCGGCAACGCGGAGGCACAACTCCGGCCAGGATTCTGGCCATGAGCGACCGCACGCCTTCCGCGCTGCGCTCGTCCCCGTCGCCGCAACCCCTTGAGCGGCCAACGCTAGGGAATGGAGCCCCGGGTGGGATTCGGACCCACGACCCCCGCTTTACGAAAGCGGTGCTCTACCACTGAGCTACCAGGGCGAATGCGGACGAGGGGTGAGGGTAGGGCGGAGGGGGCGCGAGTCAACCAAGCGTGCTGCCCGGGGGACGCCAGCGCGCGGAGCGAGCGCGGAGCGAGCAGGGTGCGAGGTCGGGAAGGGAGGCGCGACTGCTATACTTGGGCTGGGAGCCCCGTATGGCGGTCGCCCAGCGTCTGCGCGTCACCTGTCCTCGCTGTGCCACGCCCGTGACGGGCGACTTCAAGTACTGCCCCGCGTGCGCGTTTCGGTTGAAGCTGGGTGCGCTCGAGGCGCCTCTGGCTGCCCCGCACGGGGGGCTCTCGGCGTGGCTGCTGGGTCTGGGAGCGCTGGCGCTTGTCGGCGGCCTCGTGGCGATGGGTGTGGTCTTGTTCCGCGAGCGCGAGGGGCCGCCGGAGGCGGCGCGGCCACAGGTCTCGGCCGCGGCCATGACGATCGCCTCGCTACCCAGCTTCATGCGCAGGGTGGAGGAGGGCGTCGCCGACTGGATCACCGAGGAGGTGGACGGCGAGCTGGTGGACGCGCCGCGCTGGGTGCGACCGCTCAAGGTGATGGCCTTCGAGGTGACGCGCCGGCTCTACGCCGAGTACCTGGCCGCCTTGGCCGAGCGGGTGCGGACCGGTGTTAGCCCCGGCGAGACCCTGCGCGTGATCTGGGACGCCCAGGACGGTGCACAGCGCGACTACGCACAGGCCTACCTCATGGAGTGGATCGACGCCTTCCTGCGACACGCACAGGGTCGCGGGCTCAGCCGCGAGGAGGCTCTCGAGCCCTTGCTCCAGTACCTGCCTGAGCCCATGCGCGCGGCCGACCTCAGGTCCAGCGACTTCGCCGTGCACGTGCTCTTCCCGTGGCCCTCCGAGCTCGGGCTGCTCACGGCAGGGCCGCCCAGCTGGGCCTACGTGAACTTCGGGCTGGTCGTCTCGGCGCTGCCAGAGGGCACGGAGCACCTGCCCGTCACCGAGGTGGCTTGGACCGACGCCAACGCCTTCGCCCTGTGGGCGCGCCAGGAGCTGGGTGGCGACCTCCAGCTGCGGCTGCCCTTCGAGGGGGAGTGGCTACGCATCGCGCACAGCAACCACCCTCCGGGGCCTACCGACGACGTCAAGCACATCGCCTGGGACTGGCCCTGGGGCAACGAACCCCTCCAGCGCGCCTGCAACAACCGCCAGTTCTGGCCGGAAGGCTTCCCGCCCCGGCTGCAAAGCGTGGACACGCGCTACCTCGACGAAGACCTGCAAGGCAAGGTGCGCGCCGACAGGACCGAGGACGGGATCTTCGGCATGGCCGGCAACGCACGCGAGTGGGCGCTGCCCGACCAGGCCGAGCCGCTGCGCGTCCTCAAGACGCTCTACGTGTTTTGGGAAGAGGCGGCCTCCAGGGACGGCATGGCCCCCACCCGCGGCGGCTCCTACCTGCGGGGCCTGTACGACTGCACGGTCACGGCGCGCGTCAGCGAACCCGTAGGCGCCCGCCGCGAGGACGTCGGCTTTCGCCTGGTCGCCAACGCGCTTCCCTAGATAAGCGGCCGCAATTCTGTGACGCGGACGTCCGCCACGCTGGGCTGGGGGCGCTCAGGCCGCTTCCTCCTGCTGCTGTAGACAGACTGACGTTCGATAGCATCGCGCCCACCAGGCCGGGCCCACGAGCGGCCTGAGCGGGAGGAACGCCGTGCGGCCGTCGCGCGACGCAACGGACTCCGCGGGCGCCCCGCGTGCCTACCCGGACATGAACTCCTTGGAGCGCACGCGGATGCTGGGCGAGGACTTGAGGCCCGCGCCGCCCGCGAGCGGCCCGTCCTTGCGCGTCAGCGCGCGGCGGAGCTTCTTGTCCCAGACCAGCTGGACGCACTCGGCCATGTAGGGGCAGTCCGACGTCCGGCAGACGTAGGTCTCGCTCCCGAAGCAGTCCTTCTTCTTCGACATGGCGGGTTCGTTGGGCTCCAAGGGGCTAAGACCCCGTCGATCGTAGGGCTTCGTCGGAAGACCCACAAGGGGCGGGTGGCCCCCAGCCTTCCATCGGCCACCCCCCCGCGCCGCTCAAGCGTCGCAGATGCGAACACCAGGGCGAATCACCGCCCGCTGTTAGGCTCCGCGCCGTGCCCACCGACGCGCCGCGCCTGGGTCAAGACCTCGTCTCCATCGCACGACTGCGGGCGGCCATCGAGCGCCACCCAGAGGGCTTCCAGCGGCGGGTGTTCACGCCGGCCGAGTGGGCCGCGTGTCTGGCCCGCGCCGACCGCTGGGCCGCCCTGGCGAGCCGTTTCGCCGCCAAGGAGGCCGCGCTCAAGGCCTTGGGAACGGGCTACGGCAAAGGCGCGGCCTTCACCGACGTCGAGATCCTGGGCGGAGGGCGCACGGCGCCACACTTGAGGCTCTCGGGCGAGGCACAGCGGCGCGCCGAGGCGCTCGGCCTCTCGCTCGAGGTGAGCCTCTCGCACGACGGCGATCTGGCACTGGCGGTCGTGCTGGCCTGGCCAGGCCCGACGGTCTAGCGCGTCGCGCGCGTCGCGCGCCGACGAGGCGCTCGAAAACGAACGCGCCCCGCAGTCGTGGGACAGCGGGGCGCGTGAGGGCGAGGCCTTGAACCTAGGAGCGCGGGAGCTACTCGCCCTTGGTGGGCAGGGCCAGACGGTGGTCACCGAAGACAGCGTTGCGCTGCTCGGCCGTCATGCCCTTGACCTGA
>Ga0163150_10004521_pt1 | contig 18544 bp, 19 predicted proteins | sample OliLakLV19P2IB_FD_148628 | JGI IMG/M metagenome (GOLD analysis project Ga0163150, IMG submission 148628) | Freshwater microbial mat bacterial communities from Lake Vanda, McMurdo Dry Valleys, Antarctica - Oligotrophic Lake LV.19.P2.IB | ecosystem: Environmental > Aquatic > Freshwater > Lake >...
AAGAGAAATTATCGGCTTTTGAGCAAAAAGCGAATAATCGGTTCGAACTTACCGAAAAGTTTTTGAAATTCAATATGGAATTGGCAAACAACCGAACAAATAAAGAAAATACTCATTTGTTCAAAAAAGTCGGTTCGAACTTTCAAATTAAGGATCGAACCGTACTTTTTGAGCCACGCGAAGCGTGGAAAACCCTTTCAGATTCAGGATTTTTTGGGGGGAATGCATTTGTGTCGGCACTTCGTGCCGACCCCATTTCGGCTTCCAATTCCGATTTTCAATTTTTGCGGAGACGGAGGGATTCGAACCCTCGAGGCCTTTAAAGGGCCTGCCTCTTTAGCAAAGAGGTATGTTAGACCACTCCACCACGTCTCCAAGTATATATACCAAACGCTGTAATTCTGGCACAGAAAAAGTCTTTTATCAAAGAAATTAACCTGTGCTATAATCATCCGATATCACCTATGAGATTAATTCTACATTTATGAATAAAAATGGCTTTATATTACTCAGTATCATTATTGTGATCATTATCGGAATTATCTATTTCACCATGGACACTCCGACAATTCCTACCATAGTAGAACGAGATACTATTGTTCCAACCGAATCAGTTTCAACGAGTACACCGGTCATAACTGCTACTTCAACTGCAACATCAATCGCTTCGACAACCATTCACACAATCACTTACACTGAAACAGGATTTTCTCCTACAAGTATCACTATTAATGCAGGAGACACGATTATATTCAAAAACAATTCTGCTCGAGGTTTTTGGCCAGCATCTAACAATCACCCAAGCCATGCAATATATCCTGAATTAGATTCGAAGAAAACTATTACTGCCGGAGAATCATGGAACTTCACATTCACCGAAGTTGGTAGTTGGAAATACCACGATCATCGCTCAAACAATCTCGGTGGTACAATCGTAGTTCAATAAGAGAATGTCCCTTACTCTTGCAACCTTAGTCAATGATCAATTTCGTCTCACACCTCCACAACGAGATGCGCTCAAGCGTCTCAATATCAAAACTATAGAAGATTTATTTTATCACTTCCCTATACGCTACGGTGATACCGCCGAAGCTCGAACAATCAGTTCTCTTCAGAAAGGCGACACTACAGTTATCTTTGGAAAAATCAATGGCCTCAAAACCAGTAAAGGTTTCCATTCAAAAATCGCTATGGCTGAGGGATATGTCGAAGATGAAACCGGTCGTATCCAATGCGTCTGGTTCAATCAACCTTATGTTGCAAAAATGTTCTCCGACGGCATGCTCGTTCGTATCGAAGGAAAAGTCTCAGGTCGTCAGAAAAAACCAATCAACCCAGTGCCAATACATGAAGTTGCTATCAATGTAGCAACTCGGCTTTATTTTTCAAATCCCAAAATAGAAACTGTCAACAAACTTCCTATTGGTGTTGGCGATTCTCTTTTTGGCTCCGAAGGAGAAGATCACACTCTCTACCCTGTCTATCCCGAATCACGTGGCATCAGTTCGGCATGGATATATCACACCATTCAAAAGTTATTCAAACAAGGAGTGCTCGAATCATTCATTGAACCTATTCCAGAGAATATCCTGACCAAGTATCATTTACCCAGTATTAAAACTGCACTAATCTGGATTCATTCACCAAAAAAACGAGAAGATGCGCTCTCGGCTCGTAAGCGTTTTTCATTTGAGGAAATTTTTATAATTCAACTCGGCAAACAACAAGCGAGACGTGAATATGAAAAATACCCATCCTTCAAAATTGAAACCAGCGACGCCCATGTTCATGAATTCATCCGACGCTTTCCCTTCAAAGCCACATCCGCACAAATCCGTGCTGTCGAAACTATCCTCGAGGACATGCGTCAAAATCATGCTATGTCGCGCTTATTGGAAGGCGATGTCGGGTCTGGTAAAACAGCAGTAGCTGCAGCTACTGCATATTCCGTCATGACAAGTCGACCGAATATCGTAAACTCCGATGGCAAACCTGTTCCAGGTTCAGATGGTCATCGTATTGGCAATCTACAAATCGCTTATATGTGTCCGACCGAAATATTAGCTATCCAACATTTTGAATCATTCATTCAATTTTTCTCCTATATGCCTGTACAAATAGGACTTATTACTGGTTCGGGTTGTCGTAAATTTCCTTCAAAAATAAATCCCAAAGGATGGACTGATATATCTCGTGCCCAATTACTCACATGGGTTAAAAATGGAGAAATAACTGTTCTAATCGGCACCCATGCGATTATCCAAAAATCAGTGATATTTAAAAACCTAGCTTACGCTATAATCGATGAACAGCATCGTTTTGGCACAACACAACGAGGAGCATTGGTTCGTAAAAATGCCATTGGTGGACAAACTGCACCACATCTTCTTTCAATGACTGCGACTCCAATCCCGCGCACATTGGCTCTGACGATGTATGGAGATCTTGACCTAACTTTATTAGATGAAATTCCTGCTGGAAGAAAACCGATCATTACTGAACTGGTATTACCTGATAGACGTCCAGAAATCTATGAAAAGCTCAGATCCGAATTACAGGCTGGGCGACAAGTCTATATCATCTGTCCGCGTATCGATGAACCTGATCCAGATAAGGAAGCTGCCATGATTGCAAAATCGGTCAAAGAAGAAGCTAAGCGTCTCAAACGTTCTATTTTTCCTGAATATGAAATAGGTGTCCTGCATAGCAAAATGAAACCGGCAGAAAAAGACTCTATCATGACGCAATTCAAATCTGGAAAAATACATATTCTCTGTGCAACATCCGTAGTTGAAGTAGGTGTAAATGTTCCAAATGCGACCTCTATTATCATCGAAGGTGCCGAACGTTTTGGTTTGTCTCAACTTCATCAATTGCGTGGCCGAGTCATGCGTAGTACGCACCAAGCCTATTGTTATGCATTTACCGAAACGACATCGGCAAAATCAAATGATCGACTCAAGGCACTTCAAAATGCCAAGAACGGTTTTGAATTGGCCGAAATCGATCTTGCTGCCCGAGGCGCCGGTGAACTATCAGGTGCAAAACAGTGGGGGGTTTCCGACGTTGCAATGGAAGCTCTTCAAAATCTCAAAATGGTTGAAGCTGCGCGCACCGAGGCATGCGACATTATTGCTATCGACCCAGAACTGACACAGTATACCGAACTCAAACGTGAAGTTGATGTCCGTATACGGACAGTTCACTTTGAATAGCTTTTGCAAATGTTTGTCCGCCCTCTTGGATTCGAACCAAGGACCCCAGAGGTATAAGCTCTGTGCTCTAACCAACTGAGCTAAGGGCGGATCTACATTCATTATGAATATAGAAACATCATATGATAAAGCGTTGGCAGATACAACTATTTTTTAAGCTCTTACGCATGTAAAGTTTCCACCTCAGGTTTACCACTCTTTTGTTTCATGGAAATTCCCTGTGCAATGAGAATCTTTTCATATTCCTCACGTTCAATAGTTTCAACTTCGATTAGACGTTTTGCAATCATTTCAAATACCTTTTTATGATCACTAAGAATCTTCTCCGCATGAGTACGAGCTTCGATCATGATACGAGTTATCTCTGAATCAATCTCAGCAGCTACCTTTTCTGAATATTCGCGGTCCTTCACCCCTGAACCAAACATCACCCGACCACTAGCGGCCTCAAGAGCAACTGGGCCGATTTTTTCTGACATACCGTACCGAGTTACCATATCACGAGCCAATGCCGTAGAAACCTGAAGATCGTTTGAAGCACCAGTCGTCAGATCACCAAACATCATACGTTCTGCAACATATCCACCAAGTGATACTGCAATGTCATCTAGGAATTCCTTCCGTGACTGTAATCTACGATCCTCCAACGGAAGCTTGAGTGTGTATCCTGCAGCACGACCACGGGAAATGATGGAAATTTTATGAACCGGATCAGCATACGGGAGAACTGAAGCGACAATTGCATGACCTGCTTCATGATACGCAGTAATTTCCTTTTCTTTAATCGAAAGAATGTGACTACGACGTTCCGGACCAAGCATTACTTTTTCAATGGAACGTATCAAGTCAAACTGACCAATAGTTGTACGATCTTCACGAGCCGCCAAAATTGCCGATTCATTCATCAAAGATGCTAGGTCTGCTCCAGAAAAACCAGGAGTTCGCTCTGCGATCACAGTGATATTTACATCATCAGCCAATTGTTTTTTCATCGAATGTACCTTGAGAATCTCCTCACGATCACCACGATCAGGAAGATCGATAACGACACGACGATCAAAACGACCTGGACGCAACAGTGCGGAATCCAATACATCAGGACGGTTTGTAGCAGCTATAACAATTACTTTTTCATTTGGTTCAAAGCCATCCATTTCCACCAATATCTGATTTAATGTTTGTTCACGTTCATCATTACCACCACCCATACCAGAACCGCGAGCTCGTCCAACTGCATCAATCTCATCAACAAAAACAATAGCCGGCGCAACCTCTTTTGCCAATTTAAATAAATCTCGAACACGAGAAGCACCAACACCTACGAACATTTCCACAAATTCAGAACCAGAAATCGCAAAGAATGCTACACCAGCTTCTCCCGCAACAGCACGTGCAAGCAGAGTCTTACCTGTTCCTGGTGCACCCATAAGCAATACTCCCTTAGGAATTTCTGCACCAATTTCAATGAACTTTTTTGGATTACGGAGAAAATCCACGATCTCCAAGAGTTCCTGTTTTGCCTCTTTAGCACCAGCAACATCTTTGAATGTTACTTTTTGTTTTTGATCATTCGGCATCGTGATACGTGCTTTTGATTGACCAAATGAAAGCGCTTGTACACCTGCACCTTTAACTTGACGAGATAAAATCCAAATAAAGAATGCTATGAAAATCAAAGGTGCCAAAAATGGTCCGAGCTGAACGAGCCAGTACCAAAAACCACTCGGTTCTTTAACCAGAATAGTCGTAGAGGCTAATTGTGTTTGTGATACGCCAAGACGGATCAAAGTTTCCGTCAAAGACGCATCAACTTCTTTATGTGTCTTAGTTGTTGAACCATTGGCATATGTTGCAATGATTTCATCTCCCTGAATAGTGAGTGCATTAATCTTTCCATTTTGAACATCGGAAGCAATGACAGAAAGCGAGACAGGTGCAATTGTCGTACTGACTGCAAACTGACTATAAATACCCGTAACAAGGAGAAATGACAATATGACGATTGCAATAGTATTAAGGAAATTCATCCGTGGAGGCATTGCACGAAGAGGACTTTTGTTCTGCTGATTAGGACTCATGTGGTGATTATACAGAAAAGTACTAGAAAGAAAAGAATTTGAATAGAAAAAGGCACCCCGAAGGGCGCCTTGAAGGACACGAAAGGAATAGCCATATATGTCTCTTATTATACATCAAGATGATTGTTCAAACATATAAACTAAGGTATACTACTTCAATGATACCTCTCGTCAATTCTGAAATATTCTTCTTCATTTCCTCTATCGGTTTTATTGTTTTGGCACTATTGCTCGCTGTTCTTCTTATTATGATCATGCGTGTTATTACCTCATTTTCACGTATTTTGGACAAAGCAGAATCCAGTATAGATAGTATTGGTGATGCAACTATAGATATTATTGAGGAGGTTCGTGAACATCCTTTCTTTCGAATATTATTCGGCGGTAAGAAAAAGCAAAAACGTCTTCCAAAATAATCTCATGAATCGAATACAACCCCTTGACAATTCTTATTTATTTCTATAAAATATGAGTTAGATTTACGTTCCTACTATTCTTTTGTTCTTTGAAAAAAGAAAATGGAACGTCTCACAATTCCAGAAATGGAAAAAACCACTATATTGGTGGTTTAACTACAAAAACAGAAAGAACCTATGTTATGAAAAAAGGGTACTTACAGGAGACTGTAAAAGCCTCCTTGTTGCTGGTCAGATTACACCCAATCAAGTACGGTCTTTTGTATTTAGGATGTGGGATTGTTGGTTTTTGGCTGGCGGCAACAACTTCAGAAGGTAAGCTGTTTCAATCCTTACCTTTCTATCCAGTGGTAACCGCGGTCGGACTTCTGACCGCACTTTCGATTCTTTGGGATATTGATATCTACAAGTTGCGCAAATTAGGGTTGATTCCCTTAATAACTGCAATCTTACTTCATGGCACTCCCCAGAGTACCTACGCCCAGTCGATCTCACCGGTTATTGGTGATAACCCACTGGAATTCTACCAGAATCACCTAATGATTCCAGTGAATACACCACAGAACCTGGGGTTGCCGACTGAACCAGCCGGACCTGTTGCGGTTGGTGTCGTCGTCATTGTTGTCGGTGTCATCGTTTATAACTTATGGGAGTTCTGTCAACGGAAGTTTCCCAAGACTCCTCCCCCAGAGGATGATCCTGTCTCATTTGGTGATACTGGTGAAGAAGATTCATATGCGATGACGGCGACTTACTCATCATATGGATCCTGTAGCATGGATGATCTCCACAACAATATCGTGAGTGCTTCAAGCACAACACAGGCTCCGCTAATGGTCTATGAACTACTAGGTGTGGTCAAAGTTGTTAATGGATATCCGGAATTCCGTGTTTCCAGTCTCAAAAAACTCCCGTTTGTGGAGCCTGAGGATAACCTGCAAGACTTGGCAGGATTTAAAGCCGATCTCGTTCGACATGGTGTCGATTTCGATGATCGGGCGGGGGTAGTTCGGTACGGAAAAAACGGACAACCTGCGAGAGCGGATCAAGTTCCTATATCATTTAATTTCGAGACAAGGACTGTCACGATTTCTAATGGTGGAAATACGCACGGTATAATCATTGAGAAAACCGAGGATCTCAAGGAGGGGGTTTGGAAGACAATGGTAAAAACTCGATTACCCGAAGGAAAGGAAATAAAGCTCGTGGACGTGACTGTTTCCCCACAGACGTTCTACCGTATTCGACCGCTCTGATTGTATAGAGTGATCTCGAAGCCTCATCATGTTCGCATGGTGAGGCTTTTTTCTTTCTTATTTTCTGCATATATTTGTATATATTAATACAAATGTTGCAATTGATTGTTGAACTTGTTATTCAATTAATTGGAAAATATATATAAAGATGTATACTAGACAGGGAGAATTATTATAAGGATGAAATAATCTAATATCACTCATATGAAGAAAAAGGAATTTTCCGCAACAAAATTAATGGCTTTGAGTGCTGGTGTTGCCGCTCTCGCTGCAAGTACTTATTATTTCTTTGGTCCTGCCAGCAAGATTCATCGTCAAAAAGCTGTCGGATGGATGATCAAAATAAAGGGTGAAATTATTGAAAAACTCGAAGAAACCGGTGACGTAACCGAAGCTGCATATCATGGTATTGTCGATTCAGTACTCTCTAGCTATATCACTGCAGGCAAAGTTGCCCCTGCTGAATTAAAAACATTTACCGACAATCTCAAAGGTCAGTGGAAACACATTCTTAAGACTATCCCTGTCTCAAAGAAAAAAGCTGCGAAGAAGAGTCTGAATAAGGAAGGTTCAAAGAAGTAAGATAAATATCCTATAATCAAAAAATATCTCGAGATACGAGATATTTTTTGATTGGTCTATATAGGCTTTGTAGGCAATTTTTGTTTGTAACACTCAATGAGTATATCCTTCTTTTATCTACGCCACTTTTTAATTTGAACTTCACGGATACGCGTATCTTTTGGAGAAATGTATTCTTCCAAAAAACAATCTTAAATATTCCTTTGGATGTAAAACTAGCATCTTTCCGAGCATTATGATCATACAAACGTTGTTTAGGATCAGTTGAAATACCGACGTACAAACGTTTCGTATGGTGGAGATGGCGGGAATTGAAGCTTACAGCTTCAGTAGAGGCTTCACATTTTCTCGCACCTCATCCTTCGTAAACTCAGGCCTCGGCACTCAAAAATATGTTCAGCCTTTTCAATTCCCGCACACAAGGTGCATTGGCACCTTGTTCATCCCACAAACAAAAAATCCGCTAACGCGGATTCTTTTATTTGTGGAGATGGCGGGAATTGAACCCGCGTGCAACTGAGACTCGCCGAACGATTCTACGGTGATAGTAGAAATTGGACCGCCAACTGGCGATTTAATGAATGTGATAAAAAAGTCTACGAAACACACATTCACGATCTCTAGGTTTCGGAAAGTGTAGTGAGAAGTTACATATTCCTACATCCGGGTTATGACATCCGTAACTAAAGTATGGATCCCCTTAGACGAACGCGCACTACTTAAGCGAGTGCGAATGCAAAATCCTTGGCTCCGAAATACGGAGAAACGGTGTTTTTAGCATTTGTATTTCTGCCAGATTTACGAGGTGGCAGCGCTCGCACCGCACGAACGAGAGACGGCAATTGTCGATACCGATCATCCCCGATTTTTGCGCTACAAAAATCGGATCGAGAGATTTCCTATTGCGTAAGCAATGGGAAATTCGAGACCAGATTTCTTGCACCTAATCGGATCGAGAGATTTCCTATTGCGTAAGCAATGGGAAATTCGAGACCAGATTTACCTATCTTTAAACTCCCTTCTCACATTTCGGTCAACTTCACGTTTTTGAATCGACTCGCGCTTGTCATACTTTTTCTTGCCGCGAGCAACTCCAAGTCTGACCTTAATAAGAGAACCTTTACTATATATCGAAATTGGTACTATTGTCAAACCACGACCACCTTCGATGGAAGCCAGCTCTGCAATCTCTTTTTTACGTAAAATTAGTTTCCGATTGCGACGCGGATCGTACCCTTCCGGTGTATTATTTTCCTGATATGGTGGAATGAATGTATTGACCATATATGCCTCACCTCCACGTACAATCATATATGAACCGTCCAGAGAACCCTGATTCTTCTTGAGAGATTTTACCTCATGTCCAAAAAGCTCGACCCCCGCTTCGAAAGTGTCGCCAATTTCATAATTAAAATAGACCTTTTTATTGTCTACCAAGGTAGTCATAGAAATATCCTATCACATTTAACCGCTAGCGGATTTGTATATTCCTTATATACTACCCATATGTCCTCCTCAACCTTATGGGATCTTTATCCTTCCAATCAAGAAGCATGGGAAGCAATGTTAGCTGATTGTGCCAAAGCAACCAAAACAATTGATCTTGAACAATTTATTTTTGTAAAAGATGATTTTGGCCAAAAACTTATCGATATTTGTACGGAACGAGCTCAAGCCGGGGTCAAAGTCCGCTTTCTATGGGATGCTGCTGGTAGTTTCTCTTTTTGGGGTTCAAGTATCGCTGATGATCTTAAGAGTAAAAATATCGAACTACTTTTTTGGAAAACACTTATTCCAAGTTATTTCAAAGTTCCCAATATTCGTTCATGGTTCTTGCGCAATCATCGACGCGCACTAATTATCGATCAGAAGATCGGCTATACCGGCAGTATTTGTGTTCAGGATGCTATGAAAAATTGGCGGGATACGAATGTCCGTATCGAAGGTGCTGTTGTTGCAAAAATGCAATATGAATTTGAACGCATGTGGATGAAAGCTAATAGACGTAATCAATCTTTACCGGTTATTCAATTACCTATTGATCTAGAATTCGCCTACATTACCAACTCCCCTTCACCACGTAAACGTCACCTCTATCACGCAGTCGTAACAGCCATACGTGATGCACGAAAGTATATTTACATCACCTCCCCTTATTTTGTTCCTACGCATCGCTTACTTCGTGTTATCAAGTTAGCCGCCCACCGCGGAGTCGATGTGCGTATTTTGCTTCCAGAAAAATCCGATCACTATCCAACACTCGACCTCGGTGCACGCTCTTATTTTACTACACTCATGGAATCAGGTGCTCATATTTTTCTCTATGAAGGCAACTTGGTACATAGTAAAACCATCATTATCGATGACAATTGGGCGGCCGTGGGATCCATGAATTTCGACAGTGTCAGCCTGCTTTACAATTATGAAGCCAATATTGTCACTTCTAATCGTAAATTTGCCAAGGAATTGGCTGCTCATTTTTCTACTGATATCTGCTCTGCCCGAGAAGTCATCATGGCAGAATGGAAAAATCGTTTTTTTATTGAAAAAATACCAGAAATCCTGATTAAGGTGGTACGTAAGTTTTTATAACGACTACTCTTATGAGTTTCCTTGCATAAACCTATATGCCATGCTATAAATAAACCTCTGTAATCCCTTGATCAAAGTACGCATCAATCACCATATAAAGGCGCCGGAATTACGTGTAATCACGGAAGGAGGCGAAAATCTTGGTGTTCTTGCTCTCGACAAGGCGCTTTTGGCGGCACAAGAACGAGGATTTGATCTTATCGAGATCTCTCCCGCTGCAATACCACCGGTTGCCAAGATTATGGATTATGGCAAGTACCAGTACGATGAAAAGAAAAAGATGAAGACTGCCAAGACCCGCACGCAGATCATCGAACTCAAGACCGTCCAAGTCAAGATCGGTACTGGTGAGCACGATCTCGAACTCAAAGCCAAGAAGGTATCCGAATGGCTAGGAGCTGGAGATCGAGTCAAAATCGATCTATTCCTCACCGGACGCTCAAAGTACATGGAATTCAATTTCCTCAAGGAACGCCTCGAAAGAATCCTTAAACTTATCACCGTCGAATACAAAATTGCCCAAACCCCTCTCAAAGGACCAAAAGGACTCACTACCATCATCGAAAAGAAATAATACCATCATGTCAATCAAAACTAATAAATCATATTTGAAACGTTTTAAGATCACCAAGAATGGCAAAATTCTTGCGCGTAAGGCCGGTCAAAACCATTTTAATGCAAAAGAAAACAGTAGTACTCGTTCTACAAAAGGCCGTATGGTCGAAATCAAGATGGACAACAAATCCCGTAGTCGATTTTTAGCCAATCAATAATTATAATATAATAACTTACTAACATGGTCAGAGTCAAAAAAGGAGTAAACGCATTGAAGTACCGACGCTCTATTCTCAAGAGAGCAAAAGGTTTTCGTTTCCGCCGTTCAAAGACCGAACGTGCTGCAAGTGACGCTCTTGCTCATGCAGGCGCATATGCTTTCGCACATCGCCGTGACAAAAAAGGTGACTTCCGCCGTTTGTGGAATGTAAAGATCAATGCCGCCCTTCGTCCTCTTGGTTTCTCATACAGTAAGTGGATTGGTGAAGCAAAAAAGAAAGGTATCGAGATAGACCGCAAAATGCTCGCTCACATGGCAGAATTCAAACCTGATATCTTCAAGAAAGTCGCTACTTCAGTTACCATCAAATAAGCTCATAAGGCTTATTCTTTTCTGGCATCAATGCTTTGATTCCTAATTCATCGTTAATACGCTGAGCAAAATGCATCGAAGCACTTGGTTCACCCATTACCACAAACACTTTTTTGAGACGTTTGGTAGCTGTTGAAACAGTCTCCAGAAGATGATCACTATCTCTATGGGCCGAATATCCATATAACGTCATTACCTTGGCTTTTACCTCGATCTCTCTCCCGTGAAGCGAAACTTTTTTGGCACCATCAGCTAATCGTCGCCCAAATGAACCGACTGACTGATATCCTACCAGTAAAATTGTATTCTCGGAATGTGGCAAATACTTTTCCTCATGAGCGATTACTCTACCTCCCATCGACATACCAGATCCAGCAAGAATAATCTTTGCACCTTTCATATGATCAATATCTCTCGATTCATTTTGAGAAATAGTGTACTGTAGACGAGGAAAATTAAAAATATCGTCGCCACGAGCAATCTGCTCTTGAATAGCATCATTAAAAAGATTCTTACTTAAACGATATATCTCCGTGGCTTTAGTAGCCATAGGTGAATCGATATAAACAGGTACTGAAGGAATTTCTTTTCGTTCGACGAGATTATTGATTTCATACAATAACACCTGTGTACGATCCAAAGAAAAAGCAGGAATAACTAGTGTACCTCCACGAGCAATCGTATCAGTAATCGCTTTTTTGAATACTGCTGAACGTTGTTCTCGTAATTCGTGATTACGGTCACCATAGACACTTTCAATAATCAAATAATCAACATCTCCTACCGATTCAGAATCACAAAGTAATGGCGCCGGAGAATTGCCCAAATCTCCCGTAAATAGAATTTTTATTTCTTTCTCTCCTTTGACCGTAACCTCAATCATTGCAGATCCTAAAATATGTCCCGCATCTTTGAATAATATAGATACGTCGGTACCGATAGGAAAAGCTTGATGATATGGAATGGTTTGCCATACGGCAAAAACGGCCTGAACATCCTCTGCTTCATATATTGGATCGATACTTTGTTGTCGTGCCTCCATAGCCAAGATACTGACCGCATCCGTTAAAACCAACTCTGCCAATTCACGAGTTTCAGGAGTTGAATAAATAGGTCCGATATAGCCTTCTTTGACCAATTTAGGAATACGTCCCACATGATCAAGATGAGCATGTGTAATAATCAGTGCTGAAATAGAAGTCCTATCATATACAAACGGCTGATGATTCTCCTGCATAGCTACACGTTCTCCTTGTACCAAACCACAATCAATTAAAACTTGTGTACCATTTGCTGTTTCTAATAAAAAGTTTGCCCCTGTAACTGAACCGACACCTGAATGAAATGAGACTTTAATCGAAGAATTCATAATACTATTTTATCCTGAATGAATCAAAACACCTAAATAAAACGATTATTTCGTGTGGCTATATATGCTGCAACTGAACCTCCAATAATATCATTAAGAATATCGATCAAAGTATCAATATAATACAATCTGCTCCCAATAGGATATCCTGTTAAATGAAAATATACTTCGAATATCTCCCATGCCAAACCGATCGCCAATGTTCCATAAATGATATATATCCACATGTTTCGACTCGATATACCAAAAAGTGTCGCGATAGCTGCCCACAGTAAACCGATCGCTAATCCTCCCATCATATGCATAAAAATGTCGTACCACCAGTATTCCATATACCAGCCACGGAGACCTGGATAATGGGCAAAAACAGTGATCAGGGCTGCAATTAAAGCAAATACATATATACGCATATGGGTTTATATTATCAGTAAAAAGGTGATTAGAAAATACCCCTAAACTACGTTCGGGGCATTTTCTAAGGATTGCAGGAGTATATCCCTGATATGTCAGGTGGGAAACCTCACATCCAATATCAAAGATATGGACGAATGTGAACAGCATAATCTGTTCGTCGGAATCCCGTAAAAATATTTTTATAGTTTTTACTCCCGCAACCTATATTCATTGTAGCTCTCGGACCACAGATCGCAAGAGGATAATAATGTTGTGACACTCTTTTGTCTAAAAATCAAAACAATGGGAAAACAATGGGGTCAGGTACCATTTATTTTTTTGTCTAAAAATTGAAGAATAAATGGTACCTGACCCCATATTATTCTTTCCTAGGTCTCCCAACTTTTCTTATAGTTGCAATAAGACCGTACTGTTTAATCATTAAATTACTCCACGAATCGGATCCGAATGGCTTTCCATGATTTACAGAGTATCTCATTGAATCTTCTTCTTTCAAATTTATTGGCGTATTCACGAAATCAAGATAATCTTCTGGTTCAGAGATAGGCCAAATTGAAAGTAGCTTCTTCTTCTCTTTGTCATTAGAAATTCTTCTAGCGAGACTAGAAAAATTCCAATTTTGTGCTTTTTTAACCAGTTTAGCCCGTAATGGATTTCGTTCAACATATCTAATGACTGATATCAAATGATTATCTTTTTGAATTAAAAAAGATTTATATCTACCCTGATATAAATGTCCTGTGCCAACTGTTTTGTTTTTAATATGCCATCTTTGTGTATGAGTAAGAGTGACCAACTGCATAAATTTTTGTAGATCACCGTCTCTGTGTGGATATAGGACCAAATGAAAATGATTTGGCATAAGACAGTATGCAAGAATTCTCATATTATATTTTTCTTTTACTTCTTCAAGAATTGTTTCAAAGAGTTTATAATCTTCTTCTTTAAAAAAGAATTGTAATCGAGCATTGGCACGATTAATAACATGATATATTTCATTACCAACATCAACGCGTAAAAGTCGTGACATATATCATGTATTATATCGCATTATATAAACAATGGTACCTGACCCCATTTATAGCAAAGTTTACTAAAATCTAATATAATAAGTGTACTTATGGTCAACAAATCAGTGATAAAGCTAAATCCTAAAAAACGATACTTGCAAGTAGCATTAAACAGCACGCTAGAAGATGCTCACGAAATTATCAGTCAATTGCCGATAAGTGATAGAATTATTATTGAAGCCGGAACGCCACTTATCAAAAGATACGGCGAACATGGAATACAACAAATTCGGAAATGGTATGAACAACATTTGTCTGGACAAATGCTGACAACTTCCATATCACCATCAATTTCTATAGCTTCATTACTTTTCAAAACAGCTTTTTCACAATCATCGCCAATTCTAACAAAAAAGGAAAATCAAATATTTCCTTATATTGTTGCTGACTTAAAAACAATGGATAGGGGTGATGCTGAGGTTGAAATAGCTGCGCGAGGCGGAGCTAGTGCAGCTATTGTGTTAGGTACTGCACCAATAGAAACTCTAAATTTATTTATAGAAAAATGTGAAGAATATAGAATGGATGCAATGATTGATATGATGAATGTGGAATTTCCATTATCGGTATTGCGCGCGCTCAAAAAAGTTCCACCGGTAGTAATTATTCACCGAGGTGTAGATGAGGAAAAATTTAATCGAGAAAAACAAATCCCCTTGCACGAAATTCGTCGTATCAAGGGCAACTACAATATTATGATCTCTATCGCTGGAGGTGATACGCTTCGTGAAGTTCAACGATCTATTTTCAATGATGCAGACATTGTGGTCATTTGGAAATCAGTATATCAAAAAACAGACGAAACAGTCGCTCTGATTGAAGGGTTTTTGAAAGAAATTAAGTAGCATCTATTTTGATTTTCCTTCCATGAATTTGGAGAGACTTTTTATTCCCTCAAAAAATTCAATTGGTAAAGCAAAGATAACAGTCTTCGATGGATCGGGGTTTATCTTTTCGATAGTCTGAAGTGTTCGCATTGATATACCTCCTGGTGTAGCACTTAAAACTCCCGCAGCTTGTGCTAGTCGCTCCGAAGCTGCAAATTCACCTTCAGATCGAATAATAACAGCGCGACGTTCTCGCTCTGCCTCTGCTTGTTTTGCCATAACACGTTTCATGTCAGCGGGAAGTTCTATGTCTTGAATTTTAATATCAGTTACCAGTATTCCCCACTGTCCAGTGGCTTGAGAAACAATCTTTTGAATTTCCTCGGCATTTTTCTCTCTTTCAGAAAGCAATGAGTCAAGTTCAATTCCACCGATCACATCACGAAGTGCTGCTTGCGCATATTGAGAAACAGCGAGCGTATAATCTTTGATATTTAAAATTGCATTCTCGGCATTTTGTACTTGAAAATATACAACTGCATTAATACCGACGGGAACATTGTCTTTTGTAATAACTTCTTGTTGAGGTATATCGGTCGTAGTGATACGTAAATCAACCTTCGTCATTTTTTGTATTCCAATTAAAAGCCATGTTAGACCTGGAGAACGCGTCCCCGAATATTTACCAAGAGTAAGCACTACTCCGCGCTCATATTGATCAACTATTCTTAATCCAAAAAGAATAAGAAAGAATGCTATACCAACAACTGGCCAAATAAATGTTTCCATAATGTTTTTATTATAGCACAAGTTTAGAAAGCACAATGATAAATCTACAAACGTTCGTAATTCGTTTGGAATAATAAACAATGGTACCTGACCCCATTTATTATTGAGTGAGAATCTCTGCGCCTCCAGTGGTTATCAAAACAGTATGTTCAAAATGAGCTGAAGGTGAACCATCGACAGTACGGTAGGTATGACCATCACTATCAAGATATATTTTTCGATTTCCTAAATTAAAAATAGGTTCAATCGCAAGCACCATACCCGGCCGAAGAATATCACCCTTACCTGCCGGTCCATAGTTTGGTACATAAGGATCTTCATGCACATCGTATCCAACACCATGACCAGATAATTCCTGAACAATACCGTATCTATGCGCAATACCGATATGTTCAATTGCTGCGCTAATATCCCCAATACGTTTACCACCTTTAGCTGCTTTTATACCTGCCATCAAGGCTTCTTTAGTAGCTGTAAGTAATGTCTGTAATTCAGAGGAAATATCTCCTACCGGAACAGTAATTGCCATATCGGTAAACAAGCCTTTATGTACCAATCCAAGATCAATACTCACAATATCACCGACCTTTAAAATCTTTTCATTTTCATTGGGAATACCGTGCACAATTTCATCGTTTACTGAAACACACAGAGATGCCGGATATGGTCTTTTTGCTCCATATGGATGGTAATCCAAAAATGCAGCAATATCTCCGCATTCTGCAATACATTGTACTGCATGATCATTTAGTTCAGATGCGGAGATTCCAGGACGAACCATAGAGACTAATTCACGCAAAATAACCGCATGCCGGTTACCCCCTTCACGCAAAATTGCGATATCTTCCTTGGTCTTAATCGTAATCATTATTACAACACTAGCTCAGCCCCAGACTTTTCACAATACGAGCATGAACATCTTCGATCGCTCCATGACCATTGATATCCAAGAACTGAACGTTTGGATTGGTACGATACCATTCAACAACCGGAAATACATCTTGTTCAAAAGCCAAACGACGACGTTCGATCGCGTCAGCATTATCATCAAGACGACCTTCCTTGGCACGAATCGTCAACCTTTTTGATGATTCATCATGTTCAATATCAAGATATATGACTGCGGGATTTTTGAGATTATAAAAAGGAAATATTGAACCCAAAAGTTCCGCTTCGAGAAGCTTTCGTGGAGTCCCGTCAAAAATCAAATGTTCTTGACCAGTATATTTTTCCACCAGAAGTATACCCCACATATAGACAGGTATGAATTCCGGCACCAAACCACCTTGCTCAATGATATGTTTACTGAGCTTGGCAGTATAGTTGTCACTGCCAATAAACTTTCGAAATTCTGCACCTGTCTCTATATGTAAAACAGGACGATCATGAAAGCTTTTGAGCTTTATTTCCAATAATTTTGCCTGAGTTCCTTTTCCTGCCCCTCCACGTCCGATAAAAATAAAAGAATGAGGATTCGTCATATTTAGTATTCTCGCATTGAGACCTGAGCATCTATTTTCTTTAATAGATCCAGAACTACAGAAACCACAATGAGTAATGCCGTTCCACCGATAGCGAGATTTTGATTATCCGTAAATGCCTGCATGAGCAACGGAAGGATAGCGATTGTTCCCAAGAAGAAGGCTCCGACCAATGTAATGCGTGTGACAATCGAAGCAAGATGATCACGAGTATGTTCTCCCGGACGAATTCCCGGAATGAATGCACCTGAACGCTGGAGATTTTCGGAGATAAGTTTTGGATCAAAGGTAACTGCAGTATAGAAGTAGGTAAACAATACGACCAAAACAAAGTATGCGATACCATGTACCCATGCGTTATTTAGAAATATAGTTGTCGAAGCCGCGAGATTAGCGATCCATGCAATGGATATTTTCGAAAGTGCGGTGGAAATAATTTGAGGAAACAATAATATAGACAAAGCAAAGATAATTGGAATTACACCAGCCTGATTAAGACGTAGTGGGAGATAAGTAGATACACCACCATACACTTTGTTACCACGGACTTGTTTTGCATACGTAATAGGTACGGAACGTTCGGCTTCAGTTACAAACACAACACCTGCGATCACCACGATACCTATAATAATAGCAATGAGATATATAGGAATATTAGTTGGATTGTATGCAACCAAGAATTGAGTAACATTCGAAGGTAATACTGCAACGATACCGGCGAAAATGATCAATGAAACGCCGTTGCCGATACCAAACTCGGAGATAAGTTCACCGACCCACATCAAGAGGACTGAACCTGCAGAAATAATAATGACATTCAAAGCGAAGTCGAATGAAGTTATTTGTGGTAATACGTTTTGAGATTGTAACAGTGAAAGAAAACCAATAGATGAAACCAATGCCAAAGGAATGGAAAGAAGACGTGAATAGCTCGACAATTTCATACGTCCAGCCTCACCTTCCTCATGAAGCATCGCTTTCCACTTTGGAAACATCATAGTCAGAAGCTGAATAATGATAGATGCAGTAATAAATGGACCAACTCCCAACATAACAATAGAAAGATTTGAAAGTCCTCCACCAGAAAAAATATTAAGAAAACCAAAGAATTGACTGGAATTCAAAAGAGTCTGAAGGCTGACAAGATCGACTCCAGGGATTGGAATAGCAGCGAGTACACGAAAAAGAATTAATGCCAAAACAGTAAAACCTATACGCTTGCGCATAGTCGGATCTCGAAAGATAGTAATAGTTTTTTGGATAAATGTGTTCATCATGCACTATATTAATAGCTTGATAATACCACGT
>Ga0163150_10004522_pt1 | contig 18543 bp, 11 predicted proteins | sample OliLakLV19P2IB_FD_148628 | JGI IMG/M metagenome (GOLD analysis project Ga0163150, IMG submission 148628) | Freshwater microbial mat bacterial communities from Lake Vanda, McMurdo Dry Valleys, Antarctica - Oligotrophic Lake LV.19.P2.IB | ecosystem: Environmental > Aquatic > Freshwater > Lake >...
ACAAACAGCTTCCCGTCGCCGATGTGGCCGGTCTTCGCCGTCGTGACCACGATATCCATGGCCCGATCCACCATGCTGTCGCGAACCACCACCTCAATCTTGATGCGGGGCACACAGTCCGCCCCAAAGCGATCGTTCATCCAGATCTCCGAAGTTCCCCGGCGCCCGCGCTCAAATCCACGCACCTCCGAAACCGTCATCCCATCCACCCCGATCGCGGCAAGCGCGTCCTTCACTTCATCGAGCTTGAAAGGTTGGATGATGGCTTCGATTTTCTTCATGATAATGAGGTCCGGGCAGCGACAGTTGGAGGCTGGACACAGGAACTGGGTGATCCCTGCGCCAATGGACATTCCCCCGGGGCGAAGCTTGCGGACCCGCGTTTCATCTAGTTAGCACGCCACGTGCCACTTGGGGCGCAAAGCGCGTTCCACCCAGGCTCCCCTGCCGATTCGCCTGCAGTTCGACCCTTGATGGCGTGTATCCGGGAGACCGGGACCGGAACGCTGATCGAAATCCGCTTCTGCCCGAATCGGCCGGACCCAAGCCGCCACGAGGTGTCACAAACCGCGCACACGATGTCTCGTTCTCACGCGGTCTTGTGTTCCTGCCGGCGTTGGCGCACAATCGCAGGGCGCATGGGTGCCCAAGCCGACCGCGGACCATCGACCTCGCGTCGCCCGCTGCGGGACTCCGCGGTCGTCTGGGCGTTGCTGCTGGCGACCTGGCTTGCGCTGGGCGGAGTCGGGACGGCCCAACTCTGGGTGCGCGAGCTCCCCCGCGACCCGTCGCCAGATATTGGGATTCTCTCGAAATTCGCCGATCACCTCGGATCTCGCGAGGCTGGCAAGGCGGTGCAACAGCGGCTGGCCGGCTTGCCTGCGGATGCCCGGATCCTTTTCGTGGCGCCTGCACGCGACTGGACGGCCACCGAGATTTACGACGCGCTCCGATACTCGGCCTGGCCGCGCAAGGTTCATCGCGTGGATCTGGAGCCTCGCACCGGCACACCAGTCTCGGATCCCGACGCGATCGACGGACCCATCTCCGCCGTGTTTGCGTATCGCGTGGCGCTCCCCTCGACCGACGTCCGCGGACTGTCCGTCTCACCGATCGCCCCGCAGTTGCTGTATCTGGAGGATGTTCCGTGATCTTCGCCGGACTCGCCATGGGCCTCGTCCTGACTGCGGCCGCCGGCGTGGGGCCGGTCGCATGGCTCGCAAGAGACAAGGGACTCACCCGGACCGAGTTTGCGGCTTGGGTGCTGCTCGCCGGACCACTGGTTCTTTCGCTGATTCTGTTCGGCCTGGGCGCGGTGCTCCAAGGTCGCGGCCTCGTGAGCGGGGTGGGAACGCTGGCTCTGGCTTCAGCGGCGGCGGGATTCCGATTACGTCCCCGGTTGGACCCACGCCCGCCTGGGTTGTCCGCCATCGGCCTCGCGTGCATGCTCGCCGCCCTGGGCATCGTGGCTTGGCAATGCTTCGCGCGACCGATGGGAACCGACGGGTTGTTCAACTTCGAATTCCGGGCCCGCGTTGCCTTCGCAGCCGGCGGTCACTTCCCCGCTGCACTTTACGCCGGACCCAACCCGCAGCCCTGGCATCCGGCTTATCCGCCCGGGCTTTCACTCACGGAACTCTGGCTCTACCTGTGCATGGGCACGCCGCATCAGCTTTGGGTAAAAACCCTGGGGATCTGGTGGTTTGCATCGGTGCTGCTTCTGATCGCCGCCAGGCTGCCACAGCGATGCGCGTGGACGGTGGCGCTCCTGCTGGTCACGCCGGGCATCGTGTTCGCTCCGGGCGGACCCGTCTGGTTGTGGGCCGACTTCCCGCTCGCTGCGTGGCTGCTGGCCGCCGTGCTGGCAGCCCAGCGCAGGCATCACGGACTCCTGGCCCTTGCGTTGTGCGGTCTGGTCTGGACGAAACAGGAAGGCGTGTTGCTGGGCATCGCCGTGTGGGCCGTGGCGTTCCGACGATCGGACTGGAAACAATTGGCGCGAACAGCCTGCCCGTCCGTTGGGCTTGTGCTGACCTGGAAAGCGTTTCTCATTTTCCATGGACTCGGACCCGACACGGAATACGACGCCACGCCCAGGCTTGCCCAGTTCGCCGATCGGATCCCCACTCTGGCTCTGCTCACCGTGCGGGAGTGGCTGACCCCGGAGCGTTGGGGATTATTGTGGATCGCGATGGTCCCCGCGGCCTTGCGAATTGAACGGACGACGGAGCTCGCGCACTGGCGTCCCGCGGTCCGGCTGATCCCTGCCATGGCGCTTGTGTATTCGGGCGTGTTTCTGCTCAGCACGTGGCCGGATTACCGGATCCATTTCACCAGCGCCTATCCGCGCCTGCTGATTCCGCTCGGCCTGGTGGCCACCGTGGCAGTCGCGGCGGCCCTCCCGGTCCGATTCCGGCGACGGCCGGAAGGGGCGCCGTCCGTCACGGTTCCTTCAGCGTGAAGCAGCCGCCACGAACTTCCGCGGATTGAGGATTCCGCGAGGATCGAGGGCCTTCTTCAGAGCGGTGTGCACCGACCGGCCCACGGGCGGGACGGCCTGGTTCCACCACGGCAGCTTGGCCACGCCGATTCCGTGCTCACCGGTGATCGCCCCGCCCCAGGCGAGAACTTGTGCGAACAACTCATCCAGGGCCCGCCGCACCCGGCGACGGACGGTTGCGCTGCGGTGGTAGTCCGCCGCCATGACATTGACGTGGATGTTGCCGTCCCCGGCATGACCGAAACAGGCGACCGGATAACCGTGGCGCCGCTGCAATTTCCTTGCGAACGCGATGAGATCCACCAGTCGCCCTCGCGGAACGACAATATCCTCATTGAGCTTCACGAGACCGGTGGCTTTCAGCGACTCCGAAAATCCGCGGCGCAACTCCCAAAGTTGCTCGCACGCGGCGTGACCGCGGGCCTCCTGGACTTCAAGCGCTCGCAGCGAGGAAAGCAACCGGCTCACCGCGCCCGCATCCGAGCGGACGGCGGCCTCCTGGCCATCCAGCTCGACCAGGAGATGGGCGGTTCCGGGCGGCACCAGCCCGCGACCGAGGTGACGTCTCGCGGATTCCAGGGTGAACGCATCCGCGATCTCAAGCGCCGCGGGCAGAAATCCGGCACCCAACACAGCCTGCACGGCGGCAGCCGCCCGATCCATGGTGCGGAAGCCGGCGGAGAGCACCGCCCGGAACGGCGGAAGGGGCAGCAGGCGCAACGTCGCTTCCGTCACCACGCCCAGCAATCCTTCCGACCCCACGAACAACCCGGCCAGGTCGAACCCGGTTTTGTTCTTGTGAGTCCGTCCCCCGGTGACGAGCACGCGTCCGTCGGGAAGCACGACGCGCAACCCGAGCACGTAGTTGCGGGTCACGCCATACTTGAGGCAGCGCGGTCCGCCGGCGTTGGTGGCGATGTTTCCACCGATGGAACACTCCCGGAGACTCGCCGGGTCCGGCGGATAGAACAACCCCTGCGCCGCCGCCTCCGCACGCAACACCTCGGTGATCACTCCGGGCTCGACCACCGCCACCCCGTCCGCGACATGGATCTCGCGGATCCGTTTCATGCGCGCCACGGATAGCACAATCCCACCGGACGCGGGGACGCAGCCGCCGACATAACCGCACCCGGCGCCGCGGGGAGTCACCGGAATCCGGTGCCGGTGCGCGAACCGCAAAACCTTCACCACCTGCGCCTCCGTCCGCGCCAGCACCACCGCATCGGGTTCGCGGGCGGCAAACCACCGATCCTTTGCATGCTCCGCCCGCACCGCGGGGGTGTCCGGCACCGCGGCGCGTCCGATCAAGCTGCGCAACCGGGCGACGATCGTTTCGCGTTTCATGGTCCGATGGGGATACGCGGCCGATCCGGCGGGCGGAGTCAGGCCGTCTCGGGGGCGGCATCCGTCTCCGACTTGCGAGCCCAGAGCCAGCAGAGATCGGACAGGCGATTGAGATAGCGGCGAATCTCGGGATTGACGGGGGCCAGGGGACCGGGCTGATCGGCGGCCAGGGTGTCCAGGGCGATGACTTCGCGCTCGGCCCGCCGACAGGTGGTGCGTGCGAGATCGAACCCGGCTGCGGCGGGTGTGGCTCCCGGCGTCGCCCATCCCTCGAAGCGGATCATCGACCCTTTCTCGATGGCGTGCACGAGGTCGGTGAGGCGATCGACCCGATCGGCACGGACCAGCTTGAAACCGCCGGCGACATAGCGGTCGAGGTCCGCCGGATCGGTGGCGAGCTCGCCCATGAGGATCACCAGATCCTTTTGGACGCTGAGCACGTCGGCGGCCACGGCGGCGTCGGTGCAGAACGCGCGCGCCAGCCCGAGGGCGGCGTTCAACTCATCCGCCGTGCCGTAGGCACTGACGCGCGGGTGGGTCTTCGGCACCCGCCGCCCGTACATCAGGGCGGTGGTGCCGTTGTCGCCGGTCAGTGTGGCGATGGACATGGAAGGATCGGACCTCCGGGGTCCCGGGGCTCAGCCCAGGACCGGTTCAGCCGCCTCCGCATGTTCTGCGGGTGCGAGCGGTTCGGCGAGTTCCTTGGCCTTGATCTCGCGATAGATGTCGAAGCCGGTGCCGGCCGGGATCAGGTGCCCCATGATCACGTTCTCCTTGAAACCGCGCAGGCGGTCGGACTTGCCGAGTGTGGCGGCTTCGGTGAGAACGCGGGTGGTGTCCTGGAACGAGGCCGCGCTGATGAACGAATCGGTCTCGAGCGACGCCTTGGTGATGCCGAGCAGGACCGGGCTCGCCTCGGCGGGCTTGCCGCCCACCTCGATGACGCGCTGGTTTTCGTTGTCGAACTCCATGCGGTCGACCTGATCGCCCCAGAGGAGTGCGGTATCACCGGGATCGGTGATTTTGACCTTGCGAAGCATCTGGCGGACGATGATCTCGATGTGCTTGTCGTTGATCTCCACGCCCTGGAGGCGGTAGACCTCCTGCACCTCGTTGACGAGATGTTCCTGGAGTTCCTGGGGTCCGCAGACGTCGAGGATCTCGTGCGGGACGACCGGTCCTTCGGTGAGCTGGGAGCCCTTCTCGATCCGGTCGCCGTTGAACACGATGATGTGTTTGTTGAGCGGGATGAGATGCTCCTCCTCACCCTTGGTGTCGGGATCGCGGACGATCAGGCGGCGTTTGCCGCGAACCGACCCGCCGATCTCCACCAGACCGTCGATCCGGGCGATTTCGGCGGCGTCCTTCGGACGGCGCGCCTCGAACAGTTCCGCCACACGGGGAAGACCGCCGGTAATGTCCTTGGTCTTCGCGATTTTCCGCGGGGTTCGCGCCAGGCGCGCCCCGGCATGGACCTTGGCGCCCTCCTTGACGTCGATGTGCGCCCCGGCAGGGATCGAGTAGTTGGCGACCACCTGTTTGGCGTCGTCGACAATGACGATCTGCGGATGCAGATCCTCCTTGTGCTCGATGACGACGAGTCCGGCGAGACTGGTGGCCTCGTCGACCTCGCGCTTCATCGTGACCCCGGGAATCATGTCGCGGAACTCGATCCGTCCGGCTTTCTCGGTGAGGATCGGCACGTTGTACGGATCCCATTGGATGAAGGTCTCGCCTTTCTTGACCGGGGCGCCGTCGCCGCGGGAGATGGTCGAGCCGATCACGACGTTGTAACGCTCGAGCTCACGACCGTCCGGCGCGTGGATGCTGACCGACCCGTTCTTGTTGAGCACGATCCAGGTGCCGTCCAGGGCCTGCACGGTGCGCAGGTCGCTGAACTGCAGCACGCCGTCGTTCTTGGCCTTCACGACCGGCTGCTTGAACGTCTGGCTCGCGGTGCCGCCGATGTGGAAGGTCCGCATCGTGAGCTGCGTGCCGGGCTCGCCAATCGACTGCGCGGCGATGATGCCCACCGCCTCGCCGATCTTGACCAGCAGACCGGTGGCCAGGTTGCGCCCGTAACATTTCGCGCAGATTCCCCGCTTCGATTCGCAGGTGAGCACCGACCGGATCTTGAGCCGCTCGACGCCGATGGACATGAGCGAATCGCCGACCTTTTCCTCGATGAGCTGCCCGACTTCGACCGCCGCCCTGCCGGTGACCGGGTCCTTGACGGTCTCGCAGCTGGTGCGTCCGACGATGCGGGTCTTGAGATCCACGACCTCCTCGTCGCCCTCGTAGATCGGCTCGACGGTGATGCCATTGACGGTGCCGCAATCCTCGACCGTGACGATCACGTCCTGGGCGGCGTCCACGAGCTTGCGGGTGAGGTAACCGGAGTCGGCGGTCTTGAGCGCCGTGTCGGCGAGGCCCTTGCGGGCGCCGTGCGTCGAGATGAAGTATTCGAGCACGGTGAGTCCCTCGCGGAAGTTCGAGGTGATCGGCCGTTCGATGATATCGCCCGAGGGTTTGGCCATGAGGCCGCGCATCCCGCCGAGCTGCTTCACCTGCTGGCGATTGCCGCGCGCCCCCGAATCGACCATGAGGTAGACCGGGTTGAACTCGTCGCGTCCGTCGTTGTGCTGGATGGCGCTGAACAGTGCGTTGGTGACCTGCTCGCCCGTGTGGGTCCAGATATCGATGATCTTGTTGTAGCGCTCACCCGGCGTGATGATGCCGCGGCGGTATTGGTTGTCGACCTCGGCCACCTGTTTGTGGGCCTTTTCGAGTTCGGTCTTTTTCTCCTTCGGGATGATCATGTCGGAGATCCCGATGGAAATTCCGGACCGGGTCGCCTCGCTGAACCCGAGCGACTTGAGCCGGTCGAGGGCGAAGACGGTCTCCTTCTGGCCAACCGCCTGGTAACAGCGCCAGATGATGTCGCTGAGCTGCTTTTTGGCGGCGGGCCGGTTGTAGAATCCGAGCTGGCGCGGCCAGATCTGATTGAACCGCACCCGGCCGATTGTGGTGAGGACGATGCGGGCGGTCTTGTTCCCGTAAATCGTTTCAGTGCCGCGATCCGGGTTGCGGAAGTAGATCCACTGATGGGTGGTGGAGCCGCGCCGCGACCGGTCGATGCGCATTTCGGCCTCGGCGAACTCGACTTCGACGGGGTCGTCGAACACCCGCATTTTGCCGGTGTGGATGAGCTGGGCGGCCTTGGCGTTGTCGGCCACGCGGCTCTTGAGCATCTCGCGCTCGGTATCGTTGCGGGCCTTGCCGAGATCCTTTTCATTGAGGAGGCGCCCCTCCTCGGTGTAGTGGAACTCGGGCGGCTTCGGCACATGCGGCCGCGGGGCCTGGGTCATGTAGTAGCAACCAAGCGTGATGTCCTGCGACGGCGTCGTGATCGGCTTCCCGCTCGAGGGCGAGAAGATGTTGTTCGGGGCCAGCATGAGCAGCCGGGCCTCGAGCTGGGCCTCGACGGAGAGCGGCACGTGAACGGCCATCTGATCGCCGTCGAAGTCGGCGTTGTAAGCGGTGCAGACGAGCGGATGGATGCGGATCGCCTCGCCCTCGATGAGGACCGGCTCGAACGCCTGGATCGAGAGGCGGTGCAGGGTCGGTGCGCGGTTCAGCAGCACCGGGTGCCCTTTGGTGACCTCCTCGAGGATGTCCCACACCTCGGGGGTCTGGCGCTCGATCATCTTCTTGGCGCTGCGCACGGTGTGCACATGGCCGAGTTCCTTGAGCCGGCGGATGATGAACGGCTCGAACAGGACGAGGGCCATCTTCTTGGGAAGACCGCACTGGTGCAGTTGGAGTTCGGGACCGATCACGATGACGGAACGGCCCGAGTAATCGACGCGCTTGCCGAGAAGGTTCTGCCGGAAACGTCCGCTCTTGCCCTTGAGCATGTCGGAAAGCGACTTGAGCGGGCGATTGCCCGCGCCGGTGACCGGGCGTCCATGGCGGCCGTTGTCAAACAGCGCATCAACGGCCTCCTGGAGCATCCGCTTTTCGTTGCGGATGATCACGTCGGGTGTCTTGAGCTGGAGAAGGGTCTTGAGCCGGTTGTTCCGGTTGATCACGCGCCGGTAGAGATCGTTGAGATCCGAGGTTGCGAACCGTCCGCCTTCGAGCGGAACCAGCGGGCGCAGATCCGGCGGGATGACGGGAAGCACCTCGATGATCATCCACTCGGGCCGGGAACGGCTGGACTGGAAGCCCTGGACGAGCTTGAGCCGTTTGGCGATTTTCTTGCGGACCTGTTTGCTGCGGGTGGCAGTCATTGCCTCCTCGAGTTCCTTCTGGAGCCCGGCGAGATCGGCCTGGGAGAGGATCTCCTTGATGGCATCGGCCCCCATGCCCGCCTTGAATGAGTCGCTGTATTGTTCCTGGGCCTCGCGGTACTCGGCTTCGGTCAGCAACTGACATTTCTGGAGCGGCGTGTTGCCCGGGTCGACGACGATGTAATCCTCGTAGTAGATGACGCGTTCGAGCTGGCGGCTCGACATGTCGAGCATCAACCCGATGCGCGAGGGCATGCACTTGTAGAACCAGATGTGCGAGACCGGCACGGCCAGTTCGATGTGGCCCATCCGTTCGCGGCGGACGCGCGAGAGGGTGACCTCGACGCCGCAACGGTCGCAGATGACGCCCTTGTGCTTGATGCGCTTGTATTTCCCGCAGGAGCATTCCCAGTCCCGGGTCGGGCCGAAAATGCGTTCGCAGAAGAGACCGCCCTTCTCGGGCTTGAAGGTCCGGTAGTTGATGGTCTCCGGGTTTTTGACCTCGCCCTTCGACCACGAGCGGATCGTGTCGGGGGCGGCGACGCTGATGGATACCTCGTCAAAAGCGGCGGGGCGTTCCTCACCGACGAGTTCGCGGAAATTGAAGTCGTTCATGGCGGTGTTTCGGGTGCTGGGTGCGTTGCGTCAGAACGTGGGACCCACGGCCGAGGCGGCCGCAGTGGCGGCGCCGACGGGGGCTCCGCCTTTGCTGCCGACCTTCACGTCGAGCCCGAGGCTCTGCATTTCCTTGATGAGGACGTTGAACGATTCCGGGGTGCCGGCCTCGAGGGAGTTGTCGCCCTTGACGATGGACTCGTAGATCCGGGTGCGGCCCTGCACGTCGTCAGATTTGACGGTGAGCAGTTCCTGCAGGGTGTAGGCGGCGCCATAAGCCTCGAGGGCCCAGACCTCCATCTCACCGAAGCGTTGTCCGCCATACTGCGCCTTGCCGCCCAGCGGTTGCTGGGTGACGAGCGAGTAGGGCCCGACGGCGCGGGCGTGGATCTTGTCGGCGACGAGGTGGCCGAGCTTCATCATGTAGATGTGCCCGACAACCACCTCCTGGTCGAACAGCTCCCCGGTGTGTCCGTCGCTGAGGCGGGCTTTCCCGTTGGCGAGAATCCACTGGAACCCGTCCACTTTGCGGGCCTCGTCGAGATACTCGCGGATTTTCTCCTCCGAGATGCCGTCGAAAACCGGGGTGGCGACCCGAAACCCGAGCGCCCTGGCGGCGACGCCGAGGTGGGTTTCCAGAACCTGGCCGACGTTCATCCGGCTCGGCACGCCGAGCGGGTTGAGCACGATGTCGACCGGCGATCCGTCGGAGAGGAACGGCATGTCCTCTTCGGGCACGATCTTCGCGACCACGCCCTTGTTGCCGTGGCGTCCGGCCATTTTGTCGCCGACGCTGAGCTTGCGCTTGCTGGCGATGTAGACCTTGACCTGCTTGATGATGCCGGGATCGACGTCGTCGCCCTCGCTGATGCGGTCCAGCTGACGGTCCCGCTCCATCTCGAGTTCCTGGAACCGGTGCTCAAACGCCCCGATGATCTCTCGGATCTTGTTCCGGATCGGGCTGGGATCAATCTCGATGTGCTGGTAGACGCCCGCGAGCTTTCGCAGCAGGGTCTTGGTGATCTTGCGGTTCGCGGGGATGATGATCTCGCCCGTCTCGGCGTTCACCACGTCGAGCGGGATTTTCTCGCCCAACAGGATGTTCGAGAGCGCCTCGGTGAGTTGCTCATGCAGCTCCCCCTTCTTTTTCTCGTGATCGTCGAGGATCGTCTTCTTCTGGCGGCGTTTCTCGCTCTCGGTGAGCTTCTCGCGCTGGATCTCCTTGCGGGAGGAGACCTTCACGTCCATCACGATGCCGTAGGTGCCGGAGGGGACCACCAGCGAGGTGTCCTTCACGTCGGCGGCCTTCTCGCCGAAGATGGCGCGCAGCAGGCGCTCCTCGGGGGCGAGCTCGGTCTCGGATTTCGGCGTGATTTTGCCGACCAGGATGTCGCCCGGCTTCACTTCCGCCCCGACCCGGATCACGCCGTCGGGACCGAGATTGGCAAGGGCTTCCTCGCTGACGTTCGGGATGTCCCGGGTGATTTCCTCGGGCCCGAGCTTCGTGTCGCGCGCGCCGATCTCGAACTCATCGATGTGGATCGAGGTGTAGATGTCCTCCTTGACGATCCGTTGGCTGATCAGGATGGCATCCTCGAAGTTGTAGCCGTTCCACGGCATGAACGCCACCAGCACGTTCCGGCCCAGAGCCAGCTCGCCGTGCTCGGTGTTCGGTCCGTCCGCAATGACCTGCCCCGCCTTGATCGACTGTCCGCGGCGGACGATCGGCCGTTGGTTGATGCAGGTGCTCGCGTTCGAGCGCATGAATTTGCGCAGCTCGTAGACGTAAACGCCGTCGGACGGGTCGTGACGGAGTTTCTTTTTCGACTCCGGCAGGGCGCCATCGGCGGTGATGACGATCTGTTCGGCGGTGACGGAGGCGATTTTGCCGCTGCCCTCGGAAACGATCACGGCGCGCGAGTCGCGGGCGACTTTGCCTTCGATGCCGGTGCCGACGAGCGGCGCCTCGGATTGAAGGAGCGGGACGCCCTGGCGCTGCATGTTCGAGCCCATGAGGGCGCGGTTGGCGTCGTCATGCTCGAGGAACGGGATCAGGCCGGCGGCGACGGAGACGAGCTGCTTGGGCGAGACGTCCATGTAGTGGACCTTCGAGGGTTCCACTTCGAGAAAGTCCCCGCGGTAACGGATCGAGACGCGGTCGGTGGTGAAGTTCCCCTTCTCATCGATGGGGGCGTTCGCCTGGGCGACGAGGTAGTTCTCCTCCTGATCGCCAGTGAGGTAATCGACCTTGTCGGTGACCCGTCCGTTGATGACCTTGCGGTAGGGCGTTTCGATGAACCCGAACTCATTGATCCGGGCGTAGGTCGAAAGCGACGCGATGAGCCCGATGTTCGGTCCTTCCGGCGTTTCGATTGGGCAGATGCGGCCGTAGTGCGAGGGATGGACGTCGCGCACCTCGAACCCGGCGCGATCGCGGGAGAGACCGCCCGGCCCGAGGGCCGAAAGGCGGCGTTTGTGGGTCAGCTCGGCCAGAGGATTGGTCTGGTCCATGAACTGCGAGAGCTGGCTGCGCCCGAAGAAGTCGCGGATCACCGCGCTCAGGGCCTTCGGGTTGACCAGCTTTTGCGGGGTCATGCCGTCGAGGTTGATGTCGAACAGCGTCATCCGCTCCTTGACCAGCCGCTCGGTGCGGGCGAGGCCCACGCGGCACTGGTTGGCGAGCAGTTCGCCGACGGTCCGGACGCGGCGGCTCCCGAGGTGATCGATGTCATCGAGCACCCCCTCCCCGCGGCGGAGCGCGGTGAGATATTTCATCGCCCCGACGAAATCGTCGTTGGTGAGCACCCGCTCGCCCTGATTGACGCCGACGCCAAGTTTCTGGTTGATCTTGTAGCGTCCGACGCGTCCCAGATCATACTTCTTCGGATCGAAGAACAGTCGTTTGAGCAGGCTGCGGGCGTTCGCCACGGTGGGCGGATCGCCGGGGCGGAGGCGGCGGTAGATGTCCTTGAGCGCCTCTTCCTCGTCTCGGGCCGGGTCCTTGCGGAGGGCCTTGATGATGGTGTCGTCCTGCTTGGTGTCGACGACGGCGACTTCCTTGACCCCGAGGGTCAGGAGCTGGCGGACGATGGCCGGGGTGAGCGGTTCGAAGGCGCGGGCGACGAGAATCTCGCCATCCCGGACGTCGGCCACGGGCACCTTGGTGCCGATCTCCTCCTCGTCGAGTCCATCGCGGAGCTTGAGGGGTTCGATGGAGTGGAACAGGCGGATGATCTGTTCATCCGACCCGTACCCGATGGCGCGCAGAAAGGTGGTCGCGAGGAATTTGCGGCGGCGTTTGCGGCGATCCAGGTAGATGTAGAGCAGGTCGCTGGTGTCGAACTGCACTTCGAGCCAGGAACCGCGATCGGGGATGATCCGGAAGCTGTAGAGGATCTTGCCGTTGAGATGGATGGTCGACTCGAAGCAGATGCCCGGGGAGCGGTGGAGCTGGCTGACCACCACTCGCTCGGCGCCGTTGATGACGAAGGTGCCCTGCGGGGTCATGAGCGGGATTTCGCCCATGTAAACGGTCTCTTCCTTGACCCCTTTTTCGTCCTTGAGGGTGAAGGTGATGTGAAGCGGGGCGCTGAAGGTCAGCCCTTCCCGCTGGCATTCATGGGCGGAGAGCTTGGGATCGCCGATCTGGTAGCTGGCGAAGTCGAGCAGGACCTTGCCGTCGTAGCTCTCGATGGGAAACACCTCGCGCAACACGGCCTGGAGCCCGGTGTCCTTGCGCTTCGAGGGAGAGACTTCCTTCTGGAGAAAGTCAATGTACGAGTTGAGCTGCAGCTCGATCAGGTTCGGCGGCTCGATGGCTTCTTTCAACTTGCCGAAGTAAAGACGTTCTGCGGGCATGGGCGGGTGTGGTGTGGAACTCCGGGTGAGCCGTCTGGCTCAGGCCGTCCGCGCGGCGGCATGCGGGGTTCCGATGGTTGGGCTGACGCGGAAAAGAAACACAGGGCGGTGGGTCGGTCCCGGGGCGGAATCAGATACCGGCAGAGCCGTGTCCGGGGCAGAAAAACCCGCAGGACCCCGCCGGAATTCCGTGGGGCCATTGCAGGTGTTTAAATGCTGGGACGCGGCGTGCTGGCGGATAAGTCGGAATCCGGTCGCGGGTGAGTTTGTTAACTTGAGAGAAGTCCCGCGCCGCGGCAAGCAGAATTTTTGGAAATTCTGCCCGCCGCGGGCACGGTGGATGGGATCGGAAGGCTGCGGACGGACGGCGGGGGTCGGATTACTTGATCTCGACCTTGGCGCCGGCGGCTTCCATTTTCTTCTTGATCTCTTCGGCCTCTTCCTTCGGCACGCCTTCCTTGATCGGCTTGGGCGCGCTTTCGACGAGGGCCTTGGCGTCGGCAAGACCGAGTCCGGGCACGCAGGCGCGGACTTCCTTGATGACGCCGATCTTGTTGGCGCCGACCTCTTTGAGGATGACGTCGAACGCGGTCTGCTCCTCGACGGCTGCCGCGGCGGCACCGCCGCCGGCGGGGGCCGCTGCCACAGCCACGGCGGCTGCGGCGCTCACGCCCCATTTGGCTTCCAACTGTTTCACGAGGTCGGCGACTTCGAGGACCGTGAGTCCGCTGAGTTGCTCGACCAGGGTTTCGGTATTTGCTGCCATTGTCTTGTTCTCCTACTCTCTGCTAGTGGCGTCGTCGCGCCCCGAAGCCTCAGGGCATTTCAGTGCCGACGGCTGCCGGCCCCGACGAAGCTCCTTGTTGGTTTGGTTGATTGCGGGACGTGGCTTCTTCGACCCGCAAAGGTTGGTATCCGCCGTCGGGCGGGCGCGGAACGCCCGGCGCGCCCGGCGGGAAAATCATGCGGCGGCGGCGGCCTCCGGTTCGGCTGCTTGATCGGCCTTGGCCTGAAGCACGCGGGCGAGGCGGGAGGCGGGCTCATTGAGCAGTCGGACGAGATTGCCGGCCGGGGTTTGCAGCAGCCCGAGGAACTGCGCCTGCAACACTTCCTTGGGCGGAAGATCGGCGAGGGCAGCCACCTGTTCGGCGGAGAGCAGGGCCTTGTCGAGCACGCCCAGTTTGAGGGCGGGCTTCTGGAACTCGGCCTTGAAATTCTTCAGCACTTTGGCCGCGGCGCACACATCCTTGTCGCCGGTGACAATCGCGCTCTGGCCCTGGAGCACCCCGTTGAGCTCGGGCAGGCCGAGCTCCGAGGCGGCCCGGCGCAGGAACGTGTTTTTCACGACCTTGCAGGCGGCGCCCTGGGCTGCGAGCCGATTGCGAAGCTCGCTGAACTGCAGGACATTCAGCCCCGCGTAATCGATCAGGAGGAGGAACGGCGAGGCGTCGAGCCGCTGCCGCAGGTCGTCAATGATGCTGGCTTTTTCGGGTCTCATCGGTGCGAAAGGGTTGGGAAGGCTCGGGAATCAGCTCCGGTAAGGAGAAACATCAATCCGCAGCCCGGGCATCATCGTGGCTGCAAGGGTTGCATTCAGAAGGAAGACCCCCTTGGCGGTGGCGGGCCGCGCCTTGGTGAGCGCGTCGATCACAGCCCGGCTGTTGTCGAGCAGCGCGGCGGGACTGAAGGAGAATTTGCCGACGGGCACGGCGATGTTGCCATTCTTGTCGAGCTTGAACTCGACGCGGCCGGCTTTGACCTCGCGGATCGCCTTGGCGGTGTCGTCGGTGACGGTCCCGGTCTTCGGGTTCGGCATCAGACCGCGCGGGCCGAGCACTTTGCCGAGCTTGCGGACTTCCGCCATTGCGCCGGGTGTGGCGACCGCCACGTCGAAATCTTGGAAGCCTTCCTGGCATTTCTGGACCATGTCCTTGAACCCGACATATTCCGCCCCGGCATCCCGGGCAGCCTGGGCCGAAGCCCCTTCGGCGAACACGAGCACCCGGACATTCTTACCGCTCCCGTGCGGGAGAGGGCAGGTGCCCCGGACCATTTGGTCGGACTGCTTCGGGTCGACCCCGAGCCGGAACGACAGGGTGACCGTCTGGTCGAACTTCGTCGCGGGCATCGTCTTGAGGACTTCCACCGCGTTGTCGAGGGGATAGGCGCGGGCCGAATCCACCTTGTCGGCGGCTGCGCGATATCGTTTGCTGCGTTTTTGTGCCATGGTGATTTGCAGTGCGGACGTCCGCCGGACCAGACTCCTGCTTGGTTTGGGTTGGGCCGCAGCTTCCAGGGGTTTCCGGCCGGGATTCGCGGGGGACGGAGATAATCGTCACCCGCGCGGAGGTGTCAACGAGAAATCCTGGAAACTTTCACCCGCCAAACCCGCGACGCCAAACCCACGACGCCAGACATCGGCGAGCACCACGTCGAATTCCGCCATCTGCAAGGCCACGCACATCGGCAGGAGATCGGAGGCCCCGAACCGGGCCTGCTCGACCAGCCCGACGAACAGGTAGGGATCCCAGTCGGATTGTTTCGCCGCATCCGGCGAAACCGCCGACGCGACCCGATGCAGGTCACCGAAGAAGGTGAGCGGCCCCGTCCGGCGAAACCAATACCGGGCGTTGTCCAGGTCCCCTTCGCGCCGATGGATCATGCCGTGAAGGTAGGCGCCCGGGCCCGAGGCATCGTCCTGCACGATCCGATGGGCGTCGTCGATCGCATCGAACCGGTAAAGCAGGAGGGCACGGAGCAACGGCACGCAGGCGGGGTCCTTCGGAAGGCGTCCCCCCGTAAGCTCGGCCTCGGTGGCCTCGCGCACCCGGCTCACCTGCACGGGATCGAACCACTCGGTCGGGAACAGCCGTTCGAGGGTTCCGGGCTGAAGCAACAGGCGCTCGATGAGGTCGGGATACGGGCTTTTCACCAGATCACTTTAACGGGCCTCCGTTCCGCCGCCAAGTCGGATGCAACCCGGGTTCCCATCGGGCCGGCCGGATGCTGGTCCCCATCATCGACGACGTTGGCTCCCTCTCTTCCGGTTCTGTTCCGGCGGCGACAGGTCACTCTATTTCCCTTGCCTTCGAACTTGCTGCAAAACCGACCAGCTCCTTCGCTGTCCACCCGCAGCGTGCCACCTGGGCGCCAAGGATCGTGCAGCGCACAGATTTCTCTTGATACATTCGCGTGGCGATCCCCCATCTCGTTACGCTCATGCAGCGCCCCTTGCTCCGAGTTGGCCGCACGGCTCTCAGGTGGGGATTGTGCTGCCAGGCGGCGGTCGTGTTCGCGGGACCCCTCGACCAGCCATCTGCGCGTTCCGCCTCCGTTGAGTTTGATCTGGGACCGCGTTCGGTGCTTTTCGAGCGGGTTACAGCGCGAGGGCGACACCCGCTGGGACTACGGGTATGACGATCTGGGCCAGGTGACCAGTGGCGTGCGCAAGACAGGGAACGGCACCGCGATTCCAGGGTTCAATTTCGCCTACGATTTCGACGAAATCGGAAACCGGGAATCCGCCACGATCAACGGGCGCATCGAAAGCTATTCCCCAGACATCCTGAATCTCTACACCGCCAAGACAAACTCCGGGGCGTTTGACGTGGTGGGCACGGTGGCGGCGAATGAGACCGTGGTGGTTCGCGGAGCCACGCCCTCCTCGCCGCCGATCCCAGCCTCCCGGGTCCAGAATTGGTTCGCCGCCCAGCAGACAGCCAACAACACCGCGGGTCCCGTCCTCGCCAACGCCACGGTGCTTGCGGCCATTCCGGGCGGGGGACCCGGTGGAAACGACGTCGTCACCATCCAGAACCGGTCGCAGCTGGTTCGCCCGGCGACTGAGACGTTCACGAACGACGACGACGGCAGCCTAGTCGCGGACGGGCTCTCGACCTACACGTGGGACGGTGAAAACAGGTTGGTGGCTGTCACGCCGAAGACGGGCAACGAAGTGCTGCTCGGTGCCAAGTTCGCGTTCGGATACGACGGGGAGTCCCGCCGCATCTGGTCTGAGCGGACGCCCTGGGTGGCCGGAAACTCGACTTGGGGCAGCGCCGTCCGTACCTGGTTCGTTTACGACGGCTGGAACGTGATCGCCGAACTCACTCAGGTTTCAGGTTTCCCGTTTCAGGTTTCCTCCTCCTTCACCTGGGGACCTGATTTGAGTGGCACGATGCAGGGGGCGGGCGGGATTGGCGGATATCTGTTCTTCCGCCCGGCCTCGAGCCCCTCACTGGCTTCCACCCCCTTCTACGACGGCAACGGAAACGTGCTGGGTCTCCTCGCCACCGATGGCCAGACCGTCACAGCCCGCTACGAGTATGGCCCGTTCGGCGAGCCCCTCGCCAAGTCCGGTCCGGTCGCCGATCTGAATCCGTTCCGCTGGAGCACCAAGTTCACAGATGAGACCGGGTTGGTCGATTATGGATACCGATGGTTGGATGTTCTGCTGGGGAGATGGCTATCAAAAGATCCGATTGAGGAAGCGGGATTCACATATTTGAAACAGGTCAGAGCTTCTGGGGGCACCAACTCCGATCTTGGTTCACTGATATTCTGTGCCAATCGTCCGGTCGGTGAGGTTGACTACTTGGGATTAAGTACCTATATCACCACCGCAAGAGGCCTCCGCGTTGAGGTGACCGTATTCGTCATGACGAAGAATATGCGAGGCGGTAAAAAGTGGGGGGAAGCGGTTGATATTACATTCGGATCAGGAGTGGTCAAGAAATGTACTGACACACGCCTAGTGTTTCGCCTAAGGCCAGTCACATCTGATACATCGAGAATGGACCCCGATGACTCACCGTATGTGCACTTATGGGTAGGATCCAGTTATGACAGACAAGGCAAGCTCTGGTCAAATTTTGGATACAATGCCGACGATGGAGGGGTCTACTCGATCATCCATGCAATCTCGTCGGAGAATTCGGATTGGAAAGTCGGAGATAAATGGTCCGCAACGGCGAAGATTGGCGGCGAATTAAAGTTTGAACAGAAGGGGCAGATTTATCCATGAAGCTAGTCAGGCTTTTGGTTCTTTGGATCGCGAGCATATTTCTTTTGCTATGGGGAATCTATTTGATCACGGGTCAATTTGGATGGAAAGAAGATCTGCGAAGCGCCATTGAGTCTGAGACTCCTGATTCTGTTGTTGATACTCTCAGGACACGTCGGCCGCCCATGGAAGCCGCGTTCGGCATCGCGTGGGATATCCTGAACGATCCGGGTGCGGCATCTCAGGCCAAAACGAATGCGGCAAGTTTCTTTACGGCGGTAGTGTACGATTATTGGGGGGTTTGTGCCATTTACGGAGCATCGCAACATGAAGTTAGGAAAACTTTCGCTGACTTTTTGGAACGACGTAAGCCGGGCGCTACTGATGCAGAACTCCGATGGATCAATCGATATGCTGATCAAATGAAAGCGGCCGGCGAAGGAAAACTTCATGGAGACTGAAGAAGGCTGGGTATCCAATGCTGGCGTATTCGGCCTACGACGCCTTTGCGCGGAGGCGATTTGCTTTCGAGCATTGATCCCCTAGGCCTGACTGTCATGGGGAACGGAACCATCATATCATTGGATTACACATACACCAGCTTCCAAACGTTCACCTATTCGTACTGCGGCACCAAGACCTGCTGCGCCTGGAGCGTGTCCGGGCTGCTTGAGATTAGCGGGACGAGTTCCACAACGTCGAAGATTTCTGTCTACCCAACAGGCGCGAGCGCCAGCAAGAGTGACTCAAGTATTACTGTTACACTCACGGACGGATCAACCGAGCAACTATCCGTTGCGGTCTTGCGATCAAACGTAAGAATAGGGGAATAAGTAACAGTTTAGCCCGATAGGTTCGGCACTGGCTGGCTACCGAAAATAACGTCTTGGGCGTGATGGGGGGAGGAGCGGAAGAGGGCGCGAAACATG
>Ga0163150_10004523_pt1 | contig 18541 bp, 17 predicted proteins | sample OliLakLV19P2IB_FD_148628 | JGI IMG/M metagenome (GOLD analysis project Ga0163150, IMG submission 148628) | Freshwater microbial mat bacterial communities from Lake Vanda, McMurdo Dry Valleys, Antarctica - Oligotrophic Lake LV.19.P2.IB | ecosystem: Environmental > Aquatic > Freshwater > Lake >...
GAACACGCCCCGCACGGTCGGTAGCGGACGAAACCCCGGGAACGCGTATGTATCCCACAGCCGCCGCCGTCGCTTCTCTGAATTGGCCATCCCGAAATCATCTCAGTTTCGAGCAGCCCCGGAAACCCCAATCTTCACTCGGGGAATGCTCGATTTATCCCCTCAAATCACCCACTCGATTCCGTGAAGACCCTCTTAAGAGACCGTCATTCCCGCGAAAGCGGGAACCCAGAAGACCGACCGTGCCTGTGAAGCCAAGAACTGGATTCCGGCTCGTGCTTCGCTTGGCCGGAATGACGAAGTGGATTAGGCCGATGGGCTCTGGGTTCCGTTGTTTTTTATCAAGCCCTAACTATGGCTCCTGAAACATGCGCTGCTCGGCTGGCGAGTAGCTATTCAAGTCTTGTAGTTTTCTCGGCGTAGCTATTGAAATCGAGACATCTCTGCCGTCACTAGAAATGACATGCTCGTGCTCGTTGGCCTCGGGATCGCGCAGCAATTCCTGAAGGGCATGAACGAACTTCAACGCTTCCTCGAAGGTGAAGTACAACTGAGCCTTGTACAGAGCCGTTTGCTTGTCGCCGTTTAGGATGCGCATGGAGTGAACGTCCAACTCGCATTCACGCTACAGCAGCATCAGCGTCGGATTCTCGATGAGCGCGCGGAACTCTTGAAGGAACTTCGCCCCTACGGCGCCGTCAACGACGCGATGATCGCAGCATAGGGTGACGTTGAGCCGCTGTCCTACCACGATCTGATCGTTGGCGTTCACCACGGGTTTTTTCATGACACTGCCAACCGCTAGGATTCCGGACTGAGGCGGGCTGATGATGGCTTGAAAACTGTCGATGCCTGAAGCACCGAGATTCGAAACGGTAAAAGTTCCACCTTGGTACTCCTCGGGCTTCAGCTTCTTTGCGCGGGCGCGCTCGGTCATTTCCCTGGCTTCAGTGCTGAGCTGCCGTAGCGTTTTTCGCTCCGCGTTGCGCAGCACAGGCGTGATCAGACCTTCATCCAGGCTGACCGCAAAACCCAGATGGACATGAGTGAAGCGAAGAATGCCGTCTTCGGTGAACGAAGAATTCAACTGCGGAACGCGCTGCAAGCACTCGATGCAAGCTTTGAGGACAAAGTCGTTGATACTCAGTTTGCTGCCTCCCGCCGCGATCAGGGATTCGTTGGCTTGGGTGCGCAACTCCAGGAGCCTGGCCACATCCAATTCCACGGTTAGGTAGAAGTGTGGAATTTGCGTCTTGCTTTCCACCATACGCTGAGCGATGACGCGGCGCATAGGGCTGAGCGGGATGAGTTCCGATTCGGTTTCCGGCGTGGTCCGCACTGGAACCGGGCCGGAGGCTTTGGCTTTGGCCGCGGTGAATACGTCCTCCTGAATGATCCGTCCTCCGGGTCCTGATCCCTCGATCCTGGCCAAGTCCACGCTCATTTGGGTGGCCGTTTTCCGTGCGAGCGGCGAGGCTTTGACCCTCACGCCTTTCGCCCCTTCAGCAGCTGCCGGCTCTGACTTCTTCGGCACCGCTTGTGAGTAGCCTTCTTCAACGCTCGCAGTTTGCTGGGCGTGCTGGATCTCGGCTGGCTTGGGCCCGCGGACAGGCGCTTTTTCTGAATTTACGATGCGCTTGGGTACAGCATCCACTTTCTGCACCGGAGCTGAGGAAGTTGTCTCTTGATCGCCGCCAATGAGGGCAATGCGTTCGCCGACCGAGACCTTCTGGCCTTCGGGAACGTAAATCTCCTTCAAGACCCCGTCGTCGAAGGCCTCCATTTCCATGGTCGCTTTGTCGGTTTCGATCTCGGCAAGGACGTCGCCCGTGGCGACCACATCGCCCTTCTTCTTGTGCCACCGCACGACGACACCTTCCGTCATCGTATCGCTGAGCTTCGGCATGGTGATTTCAGCCATGGTTCACGGTCCTGAGTTGTGTTGAGAGATGAGTTTGGTGTTTGGGAATTGTCCCGCATTTGCGGGCATGTGGGGCTCGATGAAAGTTACAGGTAACAAACCTGGTAAACCGCTTGAAGAATCTTTTCTTCGTTCGGCAGCACCGCGGCTTCCAGCCTCTCGTTGTAAGGCATGGGAACCTCTTCCTGAGCCACACGAGCGACCGGCGCATCCAGTTCGTCGAAAATGTCGCGCTGGATTTGGTAGGTCAACTCGGCGCCAATGCCGCAAAAAGGTTTGTCCTGTTCGGCGATTACGCAACGGTGTGTCTTGGACACCGATTTGAGAATCAGATCCAGGTCCAAAGGCTTAATGGAACGAAGATCGAGCACCTCAGCATGAACGCCTTGTCCGGCCAAAGTCTCTGCAGCCGCCAGCGCCATGCGCACGGTCTGCGCGTAACAGATGATGGTGACATCGGCGCCTTTGCGCTTGATTTCACCTTTGCCCAGAGGAATCAGCAGCTCGATTTCTTTATCTTCGATTGGGCCAGTCAGGTTGTAGAGCAACTCGGACTCGAGCACGAGAACCGGGTTGTCGTCACGGATGGCCGTTTTCAGCAATCCCTTGGCGTCCCGAGGCGTTCCAGGGATGGCAATCTTCAGTCCCGGGAAATTCGCGTAGAGAGGTTCGGTGGCGTGGGAATGCGTTGCTCCCAACTGGTGAGCCGGCCCATTAGGCCCACGAAAGACAATAGGGATGTTGAATTGACCGCCGGACATCGTCAGCATGTTTGGCGCGTTGTTCACCACCTGATCAAAAGCCACAAGCGAGAAGCTGAAGGTCATGAACTCGACCACGGGGCGCAGGCCAACCATTGCGGCGCCGATGCCTAACCCGGCAAATCCGCCTTCGCTGATTGGCGTGTCGAGCACACGCTTGGGCCCGAACTTGTCGAGCAATCCCTGGCTGACCTTGTAGGCGCCGTTGTATTCCGCAACTTCTTCGCCCAGCAGGAAAACGTTGGGGTCGCGCTGCATTTCTTCATCCAGCGCTTCGTTCACAGCCTGGCGATAGGTGATCTCTCTCACTGGTTGGAATCCTCCACGAAGGTATACTTGTACAAATCCTCCAGAGGAGGTTCCGGACTCTCTTCGGCAAAGCGCACAGATTCTGCTGCCAGCCGCTTGGCTTCGCGGTCCATTTCCGCAAAGCGAGCGTCGTCCAGCTTGCCTTCGGCCAATAGGACTGACTTGAAACCGATGATGGGATCTTCATTCTTGTACTTGTCGAGCTCTTCTCTGGTGCGGTAGGTTGCCGGGTCAGACATCGAGTGGCCGCGATAACGGTAGGTCCGGGCTTCGATGAGGAAGGGATAGGGCTTTTTTCGCATCGCGTCGAGAACGGTGCGAAAACTGTCGCGCACTTCCCGCACGTCCATTCCGTTCACCACCATCGAGGGCATGTCGTAAGCTTTAGCGCGGTTGGTCAGTTCCTTCACGGCCGTGGCACGCTCGACATGTGTCCCCATTCCGAACAGGTTGTTCTCACAAACGAAGATCACGGGTAACTTCCACAATGCTGCCAGGTTGCACGCCTCATGGAAAACTCCCTGATTAATGGCGCCATCACCAAAAAAGCAAAGTGTGCAACGATCCTCACCCCGGTAGCGGCTGGCAAATGCCATGCCTGTTGCCAGCGGCAGATGACCGCCCACGATGGCGTGCCCGCCATACATGTGATTCTCTTTGTCAAAATAATGCATGGAACCGCCGAGGCCCTTTGAAATTCCGGTTGCCTTGCCCAGAAGCTCTGCCATGGAGGCATTGAGGGTCGTGCCCCGCGCAATGGCATGGGCGTGGTCGCGGTAAGCGGTGATGATGTAATCGTCTTGCCGGGCAGCAGCAACGGCTCCAACGATCACTGCTTCCTGTCCGATATAGAGATGGCAGAATCCGCCAATCTTTTGTTGCTGGTAAGCCTGTGACGCGCGCTCCTCAAAACGGCGAATTAAGAGCATGAGGTACAGCAGGCGCAGTTCTCCTTCCAGGTATGACTGATCGATATCTTTGTCTTTTTCAATGGGAATTGTAGCGGGCATAAGAGTTCACGCTTTCTGAGGACTGACGACGACCGGCCGGAACAACATACCGCCGACAAGTCCCGCTCATGAATTCCAGAGCCTGCTCCGGCTTCGTCGTTTCAGACAAGGAAACGCGGCAGGATCCTAGCAATCAATCAACCTAAATCAAGCTTGAATTTCGACGGAAACAACCGCTTTCTTTAGGCGGGATTGGAATCGTCGGCTCGAATCGAATTAAGACTACCGGCACATCGGCGTCCGGTACGCTGACTACAACCTTAAGAAAATACCTTCAGACCTGTCTTTTTTCAACCAAATTCCCCGTAGGGCAGGCTTTCCAGCCTGCCGGTTCGCCGGACCTTCCAGTCCGGCGGGGCGACTGGAAAGTCGCCCAAACTGGCAGACAAGAATGTCTGCCCCACGCAGGCAGCTTTGCAATGACGCAGACCAACTTCGGCATTCAGGATGAGAGCAGCCCTGCTTCAGGGCTTTCCAAAACAGTACAACTTTGTCTGGGTTCGAAGGTAAAGCCGGCTGTCAGCCAGCGCTGGAGTGGCGTAACAGGGCTCGTTCAGATCGTTCAATGAAAGGAGCTCCCATTCTTTCCCAGCCTTCACGACGCAGAGCTTGCCGGTTTCGCTCAGCACAAAGACCTTGCTATCTGCGGCAACCGGTGAAGCGAAGTAGTTATCAATGGCTCCCGGCAGCCGAGCCTGCTTGTGAATCTGGCCGCTCGCCGGGTCGAGAGCCGACAGGATTCCGCCATCCTTAATCGTGTAAAGAACTCCCTGGTAGAGCAGCGGTGAAGAGACCACCGGAACAGAACGGTCCGTTTGCCACAGCACATGCGTCGCAGTCAAATCGCCTTTGGCCTCGCCCGGCCGGATGGCCATGGTGACGTTCTGAGCGGAGCGGCGTGCCCGGTAGAAGCCCCAATCCCGTTCATCGAGGAAGCCGTCTCGTCCCAAGTCGATCGCGTTCCAGCTGCCCTTATGCCGCAAACGCTCGGGTACCTCATCGGGAGACAGTTTGCCGTCGTCATCTTTGTCCCCTTCCTTCAGCACTTCTTCAAATGGGGGAAGATTCTGCCTTTCTCCAGCGTCCGCCCCAGGGGCCCAACCCGTCACATAAATCGTGTCGCCGCTGACAACCGCAGTCGGCTTTACTTGCCAGGTCAACCCGCGCACCCACCACAGACGTTCACCGGCTGCTGCAGAGTAGGCTGTTAGTTGGTAGGACCCGGGCACAATGATCTGGTCCGGCCCCTGGCGGGGGTGAAAAATCGAAGGCGTCGCGAAGCCGTGGACCGCTTCGGGCCGCGGAGTTTTCCAGGCTACCTTGCCGGAATTCTTGTGTATCGCCAGAAGATAGGATTCGCTGTCCTGATCGCAAAGCATGAATAAATGGCCGCCCGCCAGAATCGGGGAAGCTGCCATGCCGTGCAGGTTTGCGAACGGGCCCAGCGGCATTCGCCACCGCTCGGCGCCATCGCCGCTGTAAGAGACGAGTCCAAAATCCCCGAAGAACACATAAACGTTCTTACCGTCTGTGACTGGAGTCGGCGAGGCGGGATTGTTCAGCTGGTGGAGGGTCTCCGAGCGTGCGGGAGTGAGTGACCTTCGCCACAGAATCCTACCGCTCGATCGATCGAGGCAGAGCGTTTCCAATTTCCGTTCACCGGCACCGGTGAGGAAGATGTGCTGGGCGGTTACGACAGGTGACGACGCTCCGGCTGGCAGAGCGGTTTGCCAGACGACATTGAGCTTGGGACCAAACTCGGTGGGCAGCCCGGTTGTGTCTGCAATACCCGAAGCGTTGGGACCTCGAAACGCCGGCCAGTCAGCGGGTGCTGCGGATCCGAGCGGACCCATCATCAAGCCAATGACAAGGAATCTTCCTATAAAGTGAATTCTCATTTCTGCCACCGGCTGTTCCGTGAACGTAGTGGGCAGTTTATGAAACGTCAGGTAGAAGTCAAGATCAGCTCTCTAACCGCGAGGCAGACGGTCGTGTTAGCTTCTGTGCGGGAACCCTAAACCCGCTGGGCTCGCAACTTTGAAAATTCAATCTCACAATCAAGAGTTACGGTACCATCAGTGGGATCGCCATACTCGAGAATCCCCCCTTAAGCAAGGTGGGACAGAAGGCGAAGAAAATTTCACGTGGTCGCGGAGGTCTCAGGGGCGATCTGGTGGATTGGGAAGCTCAACGGACAAACCCCGTCGCTTCGCGACCGCCCCCTTTTTTGAGGGGGACTGTGTGTCATGAATCTATTCTCCAACCTCGAACCCTCAGACAGGAAAGTTTCCGAGAAAGGCGCGCCCCTGGCCGATCGCATGCGTCCGCAGCGACTGGAGGACTACGCCGGGCAGAAGCACTTGCTGGCGCCCGGCAAGCCGCTGCGGGTCAGCATCGAGAACGACCAGCTTCGCTCTCTCATCCTTTGGGGACCGCCAGGGACGGGCAAGACCACGCTCGCTCGTATCATTGCTCAGATGACCCGGTCTGACTTTATCCCTTTCAGTGCTGTGCTGGCGGGGATCAAAGAAATCAAGACGGTCATGACCGAAGCCGAAAGAACCCGCCATTACGGACGACGGACGATTGTCTTTGTGGACGAGATCCACCGCTTCAACAAAGCGCAGCAAGATGCCTTTCTCCCGCATGTCGAGAATGGCAGCATCACGCTCATCGGAGCGACCACGGAGAATCCTTCTTTTGAGCTCAACGCCGCACTGCTGTCGCGTTCGAAGGTCTATGTGCTCTATCCGCTGTCGGTGGAAGACATTGTCAGACTGTTGAATCGCGCACTGGCGGACACGGTGAACGGACTCGCCACAGAAAGCATCCGCATCGATCCTTCGTTGATCGAGCAAATGGCCGTGTTTGCAAACGGGGACGCACGCACCGCCTACAACACGCTGGAGATCGCGGCCCAGTTGGCGCCTTCGGATGTGGCCGGAGTTAAGGCGGTGACGCCGGGTGTTCTGGAAGACGCTTTTCAGAAGCGGATGCTGCTGTACGACAAGGCAGGGGAGGAACACTACAACCTCATTTCGGCGCTGCACAAGTCGATGCGCAACAGCGACCCGGATGCTACGCTCTATTGGCTCGGGAGAATGTTGGCGGCCGGAGAGGATCCGCTCTTTATTGCCCGTCGCATCGTCCGGTTTGCTTCGGAAGATGTTGGGATGGCAGACCCTATGGCCCTCACGCTAGCTGTCAGCGCGATGCAGGCGTTCGACTTCATCGGTCTGCCGGAAGGTAACCTGGCCCTGGCGCAAGCGGCCGTCTATATGGCTACGGCACCAAAGTCGAATGCGCTCTACCATGCCTATAGCGCAGTGGTTCAAGACGTGAAAAACACGTTGGCTGAACCCGTCCCTCTACACCTGCGCAACGCGCCCACCAAGCTGATGAAGGAGTTGGACTACGGCAAGGGTTATCAGTACGCCCATGACTTCCAGGACAAGCTAACCGACATGAGCTGTCTCCCAAAATCCCTGGAGCAGCGAGTCTACTTCACGCCTTCAGACGAAGGTTTTGAGCGGACGGTTCAGGAACGACTCAAGAGCTGGAGAGAAAAGATCCGGCAGTTGAAGGACAGAAAGAAGTGAGCATAGACGGCCTTTAGACCGCCACTCCGTTCCTACCGCAGCGCCGCAAAGACCACCCCGCCTTTCCACGGTTATCCTATCTGTGTTATCTATAAGAAATCTTTATCTTGGAAGTCTTGAAAAATGAACCTGGATCAGATCCGAAATTTTTACGAAGTTGCTGTCCACCGGAGCTTCACGCTGGCAGCAGAGAAGCTCTTCCGTACACAACCTGCGATTAGCACCCAAGTCCGAATGCTTGAAGAAGAGCTTGGCGAAAAGCTTTTCGATCGGATCGGCAAGAAGGTCTCCCTCACGCAAGCAGGAGAATTGCTCTTCGGTTACGCGGAGCGGTTGCTCAGGCTGCACGATGAAGCCAAGCTGGCCATTACTGAGTTGAATGCCACGCCGCGCGGCAAAATTCTGATTGGGGCAAATGAAGCGACCTGTCTTTATGTGCTGCCGCAGCTCTTTGCCCTCTTCAAGCAGAAGTACCCTGAGGTTCAGATCAGTATTTACAGGAACTTCTCGAAGAAAGTCGTGGATAAGATTTTGGAGAATCAGCTGGATTTTGGGATTGTTACCCTGCCTGTCCCCGACCACAACCTGCATGTCATGCCTATCGCTGAAGATGAGCTCTGGCTGATTACAAGCCCGAGTCACCCTCTGGCTGACCGTGCATCCGTCGTATTGGACGAGGTGGTTTCTCACCCCTTCATTTTTCACAAAGCGGGCACAACGCGTGAACGGCTGGTGAAACATCTCGGACCGTTGTGGGAGAAGATGAACATTTCCATGGAGTTGGCAAGCATCGAGACCATCAAAAAGTTTGTCTCGATCGGAATGGGGATCTCCATTGTTCCCAAGAGCTATGTCAGCGATGAAATGGAGCGTGGCACACTGCGCCTGGTGCGAATTAAGAACTTCAAGCTGATCCGAAAGCTGGGGCTCATCCACAGAAAGAATCGCTATTTGTCGCGAGCTTCAAAGGCGTTTCTGGATGTTGTCGAGGAATCGCTGGGAAAGAAGGTGCCGCAGTGAAATCAGTCCCCACGAAAAAGGACAGTCCCTGGGGGTGTCACTGGAGATTTTCTGCTGGTATCAGGATACCTTCCTTCCCCCTCCTGAAGCTGTGAAAGAATTTAGGTTCTGGAACGGACGCTGTCCCGTCCCCTGGTGAGTGGCGAACCCATTGGAAATCAGAACTCGGGTCGTCACGGGAACGCCGCAGCGGGCGTTCCCCCATCAGCGTCGCAGGCAGGCCGCTGGCGGCGGTAGGGGAACCGAAAGCGGCTCCCCCGCGACCATTGGCTGATTTCGGATTGCAGGCTCGAACCCCCTTTGTTTATAGTTGCATCCTTTCGTGGGCTGTCTCCCTGGGTGAATCAGTCCCCCGACGTATCCAAATCCCTGATGACGATCAACAAGAAAATTCGCAAACGGCTCCTTTTTGCGCATCGACGCCTGCGCGAGTGGAAGATGATCGCAAAGGGGCTGCTTTCAACCCGACATCCGGTGCTCGCCCACATTATCCCAACACGCCGCTGTAATCTTTCTTGCACCTACTGCAACGAGTTTGACGATTTTTCTGATCCGGTTCTGACCGAAGAGATGCTTCGCCGCATCGATCGCCTGGCCGAACTGGGCACTTCCATCATTACGATCAGCGGCGGTGAACCTCTTTTGCATCCCAATCTGGATGACATCATCCGCCACATGCGCCGCCGGGGGATTATCGCCGGCATGATCACGAACGGCTATCTTTTGACGGTGGAGCGCATTGAGCGGCTGAACCGTGCCGGGCTGGAGCACATGCAGATCAGCATCGACAACGCTCAACCCGATGCCGTCTCGAAAAAAAGCTTAAAGGTCCTGGACAAGAAACTGCAGATGCTGGCCGAGCACGCCGAGTTTGGCGTGAACATCAACTCGGTGGTGGGTTCGGGTATCGCTCACCCGGAGGATGCGCTGACGGTCGCCAATCGGGCTGTTGCCTTGGGGTTCAGCAGCACCGTGGGAATCATCCATGATGGCAGCGGCCAGTTGCAGCCTTTAGAACCGCAAGAGCGCGAGATCTTTGAGAAAATCAAGCAGCTAGGAAAGAAATCGTTTGCGCGGTTCAATGCCTTTCAGGAAAACATTGCGCACGGCCGCCCCAATGAATGGCGTTGCCGGGCTGGCGCGCGTTATCTCTACATTTGCGAAGACGGCCTAGTGCATTATTGCTCCCAGCAGCGGGGGTATCCGGCCGTTTCGCTGCTTGAGTACTCGGGCGAGCGAATGCGCCACGAATTCTCAGCGCCAAAACCGTGCGCGCCCTATTGTACTGTATCGTGCGTGCAGCAGGTTGCGATGATCGACAACTGGCGCGCCCCGCAGAAACCCCTACCGGCCAATCGCCCCGGACTTCCGATCGTCCCGCACTCCCTTTGAAATCTCCCTTGGGCCTGAATTCCGAAGTTGGCCGGCGTCTCTGTAAGGATGCTTACGTGGGGCAGACATTCTTGTCTGCCAGTTGGGGCGACTTTCCAGTAGCCCCAAGGCCGGACTGGAAAGTCCGGCCAACCAGCAGGCTGGAAAGCCTGCCCCACATTGTTGGGGATGAATCGCAGGTCTTCAAGAATTCGGGAGGGCGCGGTTTCTGCCGAGCCGGGCAGCGCAAGCTCCTGATCGAGAAGGGCTCGACGGGAGCCTAGCCTCCCGCGACAATCCCCTCTCCCGACAAACCTTGCCTTACAGGGTCGTTTTATCGCTTTGGTCTGTGCCAAGCGAACTCGGCCCGTGCCGCTTTCTGGCCGCTCGCAATTCATCGCGAGTCAACAACCCATCATTGTTGGCATCCAAGCGGTTGAAAGTCTCTTCCTTACCTTTCCATTCGCTTCGGGAAATGTTCCCATCGGCGTCTTTATCCATCTCCTTCAGCCCGTTGCGGTGCTTTCCGCGAAACTCCCTGGCTGCCGATCTCATCTCTTCTTTGGTGAGGAATCCATCCTTGTCGGCATCCATTCGGTCGAAGGCTTGCTCGTTGCGCTGCCACTCCGAGCGGGAGATCCTGCCGTCATTGTTTTGATCCAGTTGCTTCCAGCGTTCCTCCGCGTCAGCTCGCGTGTGATCGCCGCTGCGGTGAGGTCTTGGCCTGGATTCGTCGGAGTCGGTCCCTTGAGCAGCCATTGCCGGTAGTGCCAGACAAGCGGCCAAGACTGCGATCCCAGACCCTGTGATCATTTTCCCTTTCATGATTGCTCCTTGTGATGGCGCCGGGATGTCGCACTGCACCACAGCGCCTGTATGTTAGGCCCCGGTTCGGCTTGAACACGATGGCGCCTAATGTTCAGTCCCTTTGAACACAGAACGACGTGAAGAGTTGCGCGAGGGCGGCAAACTTGGAGCGAAACATTTCGGAAGAGGCTTGACAAAGATTTTTCGCGCGCCGATGATACGCGTGCTGGCACTTATAGAATTATAGCTTGCTAGAGTTGCAAGAACGTCGACTGGACGACGTGGACGATTATCGCAGGCGTCGGGTTGACATGCCGGCTCTCTCTGACTCAATAATTACCTCACTTATCTCAATGAAAGGTGGCACAGCCAAGACCACCACGGCCGTCAATCTGGCTGCCTATCTGGCTCTCGGAGGCCTGAGAGTGTTGCTGGTGGATCTGGATCCACAAAACTTTGCCACCTTGTGCCTCGGGTTGGATGTGCAAAGTCTCAAGTGCACCCTGGCCGACGTGCTCCTGGAAGAGCGTCCCATGCAGGATGCGGTCGTCTCCACCGGCGTTCCCGGCTTGTCCATCGTGCCGGCGGACCGGCGCCTGGCCAGCAGCGATGTCTTGTTGGCCGATGTGCCTGGACGAGAAAAGATCCTGAAGGGCCGCATCGACAAGCTCCGCCATCGTTATGACCACATCCTGATCGACAATCCACCTTCGCTGAATCTGCTGACCATCAACGCGCTGATCGCTTCAGACAACTACGTCATTACGGTTTCCCCCTCCTTCCTGTCATTGGTTGGGCTGCAATCGCTGCTCGAGACGGTGGATGTCATCAAGAAGAACATGCATTCGAAAGTCGAGCTGCTGGGTATATTGCCGACCATGGTGGATTTACGCATGAAGATCACCACCGAAATCATTGATCTCTTGCGCTCACACTTCAAAGAGAAAGTATTCAAAACCGTCATCCGGCACAACGTCAAGCTGTTGGAGGCACCCTCACACGGCAAAACGATCTTCGAGTACGACAGTGGCAGCATGGGTGCCCTGTGCTACATCTATTTTGGAAAGGAATTTTTGTCGCGGTGTCGAAGCTAGGTAAGAAAGATCTCTTCTCTCCAACACTGACAGAACCCACCTCAAACGGTTCGCATCGCGCCGTTTCAGAAGATGGTGACGTGGAAAAAGTGATGGTGATGCTGTCGGCGCGGCAGATTCACGCGCTGGATAAGATCTGCCTCGAGATTCGGCAAAGCACCGGCATCAAGTTCAAACGTTCTATGCTCATCCGCTCGATCATCGACGGTTTTTTAGAAGTAGCTCCCAGTTACGACACTGCGCAAAGCCCTGCTGACGTAAAGCGCATCATTTCTCAAGCCGCGTACCCCCGGTAGTTTCCAGCCTCTGCTGCTGCGAATCACCGCGTCCTTTTAAGATGCGACAGGGTTGTGCGGATCGGTTGCTGGAGGTCCCGCGCCTACGGATTTTTCCGTAGCATCGCTCCAGCGGCTCATGCTATACAATCAAGCTCCTCCAACGGGGAGAGGTGCCGGAGTGGCCGAACGGGGCTGCCTGCTAAGCAGTTGTACGGGTAACACTGTACCGGGGGTTCGAATCCCCCCCTCTCCGCCAGTCTTTTTGCTTCCCCTCCTCGTTGATTTCTTTCCTCCGAGCAAACCAAGCACCCGATAGCTTCCGGTTCGTCTTTTGCACAAGGCTGTTTGCTCCGCCGAAACGAGTTTGGGCGCGGCTCAGTGCGATCACGCTCTTCTCATCTTGAAAGGAGCACCGGAAGTCGATAGACATGGCATGCCAAGGAACCGCTCATGCAAAGCGTTAAGCGACTTGTAGGGTTGATGCTCGTGTCCAGCGCTCTAGCCGGGATTCAGAACCTGCAACCCGTTCATGCATCGGCCGCGAAACCCAACTTGATCCTGACTGATCCTGGCCGATGACCTTGGCTATGGCGATTTGGCTTCTCGGATGGTTTCGAGCGTCAGGATCTTCGACATTTCAGTTTCCAAGCTCTTCGGCAAGTCATAACCAATCATCAGACGTGACGAGGGCACCGGTGACCGAGGTTCAGTTCCTGACTCCGGCTTCCCCGTCGTTGACGTTGCCTTTTTTGCAAAGTCTTCACTGGCTCACACCAGGGCCATTGGTTTAGATTGGCAGGCACCTTGAAGAACCAATGCGATTAAATCCGGTCATGGAGGTACTGTCGTCATGCCTATGAATGTGAAGCGGCGTTCGCTCTTGAAATTCCTCTCCCTTGGCCTTGGCGCCACGGCCCTGTCTCCCACGTTTCGCCCTCAAGCTGCGCTGCCCAAAATGAAGATCACGCGAGTGCGTTACTACCAGGTGACCGGCGACACGCGCCCGATTTTCAACCAAAGCTCCCAGGTCGTGACTATTGAGACCGATCAGGGAATCACCGGGACCGGCGAGGGCGGTCATAAGGATTCCATTGAACAGCTCGCGGGGCTGATCATTGGCGAGGATCCCACGCGAATCGAGCATCTGTGGCAGCTGATGTACCGCCACTATTTCTACCCACCCGGACGCGAGAAGGTACACGCGCTGGGGGCCCTTGATCTGGCGCTGTGGGATCTGAAGGGAAAGGCGCTGGGTGTGCCTGTGTATGACTTGCTGGGTGGCCTGACACGAGACTTTGTTGAATGCTATGCCACGGGGTTTCCGGCGCAAGGCACCCTCGAAGAAACAGCGCGGGCTTGCATGGAGTTTGGCTACCGTGCCTTTCGTTTTCACGGTGCGGACCCGGAATCGGGCAAAGGTTTTGAAAGCCGCAAGATTGTGGATGCGACGCATCGCCAGTGTGAGGAGATCCGTAAAGGTGTCGGAAAAGATGGGGACTGGGCGATCGATTTCCATACGCGGTTCGACTTGCCCGATGCGGTTCGTCTCTGCGGCTTGATCGAGCCGTTGAATCCGCTGTTTGTGGAGGATCCGATTCGATCGGAGAATCCGGAAGTGTACCGAACGCTGCGCCCGATGGTGAAGGTGCCGCTGGCGGTGGGTGAACACTATGGCGACCGCTGGGACGCCAACATGTTGATCGAAAACCAGCTCTTCGACTATTCGCGCGTGACCTTGCCGAACTCAGGTGGCATCACGGAATTCATGAAGCTGGCTGCCATCTGTGAAACGCACTATGTCGGGCTTGTCCCTCATTTCACAGGTCCGATCGCCGAGTCAGCGCTGGTCCATTGCCTGGCGGCCTCGTCGGGCCCGTCCATCATGGAGATGCGCGGCAAAGGCGACCTCAAAGCGCCACACCTGCCGGAGAGCTACGATTTTCGCAAGGGACGGCTCTATCCAAAGAACAAACCAGGGCTGGGTATCGAATTCGATCCCAAGCAAGCGCAACAAGTGCTCGAAGTCACCGAGAGACATCGCCCTATTCCACTTCATTACCGTCCCGATGGGTCCGTGACGAATTGGTAAAAGGCAACTCTTTTTACGGCCCTTCGCTCTGCCGAGATGCTTCAGGTTGGTATCAAATGACTGGGCGAGATCTCTGTTAAGATTCTGACTGATTAACATGCCAAGTACTTCGCACATGCGCTGACCCTGCGCTTCCCGACGGACAGCGCTGAAAAGCTTGCAGGCGCCGTCGCGAGCGCGCAGGTGGAGCTTAACCCCCATCAAGTGGACGCGGCACTTTTTGCCTTCAATTCGCCGCTATCTAAAGGTGCATTGCCCGCAGACGAAGTCGGACTCGGCAAGACCATCGAGGCGGGGTTGGTAATCTCCCAGAAATGGGCCGCGCGTAAACGCCGCATTCTCGCGATCACACCCTCCAACCTCCGCAAGCAGTGGCACCAGGAACTGACGGAGAAGCTTTTCCTCCCCTGCGCCATCCTCGAATCGAAGTCCTACAACGCCGGGATCCGGGTCGGAAACTTCCGGCCATTTGAAACCAAGGATACCGTCGTCATCTGCTCCTATCAGTTCGCCCGCAGCAAGGCGGCGGATATACACGCCGCGCCTTGGGACCTCGTGGTCATTGACGAAGCCCACCGGCTGCGGAATGTTTACAAACCAGCCAACATCATCGCCAATGTCCTTAAGCAGGCGCTCGCGCAAAAGAGCAAGCTGCTGCTCACCGCTACGCCCTTCAGAATTCTCTCCTGGAACTCTTCGGCCTCGTCAGCTTCATCGACGAGCACACCTTCGGAGACCTCAAGAACTTTCGCGAACAATTCGCCAATCTCAGCCAGGAACAGGTGTTCAAGACACTCAAGGAGCGGCTCAAGCCGATTTGTCATCGCACGCTACGCCGGCAGGTCACGGCCTATGTCCCCTTCACGAAGCGTCATCCGGTCTTGGAGGAGTTCACGCCCGAGGAAAGTGAAGACCGCCTTTACAACCTCGTCTCGGATTACTTCCGCCGCGAAAACCTGCACGCCCTCCCCGCCAGCCAGCGTTCGCTGATGACACTCGTCTTACGCAAGCTGCTCGCTTCTTCCACCTTCGCGATTGCTGGGGCACTCAACTCGATTTCCGCCCGGCTGAAGGCCAAGCTCAAAGAGCAGGAACCCACTGAATCGCTTGAAGAGGAACTCGACCAGGATTACGAAACCCTCAACGAAACCGCTGAGGAATGGGAGGCAGACGCTCCCACCGAACCGCTCTCTGACGACGACCGCGCCGCATTGGCGCAGGAAATCGCCGACCTCGATTCATTCACGCAATTGGCGAGCTCCATCGAATACAACGCCAAGGGTAAAGCCCTGCTCAAGGCGCTTACTGTCGCCTTCGCGAAGGCGAAGACACTCGGTGCTGTCGAGAAGGCCATCATTTTCACCGAATCCCGGCGCACCCAGAGCTATCTGCTCCGCGTCCTTGGTGAAAGCCCGTTTGCCGAAGGCATCGTGCTTTTCAACGGTACGAACACCGACGATCGTTCCAAACAAATCTACGCCGCGTGGGTGGAGCGCCATCAAGGCACGGACCGCATCTCCGGCTCGCGCACCGCGGATATGCGCTCAGCCCTCGTGGACTACTTTCGCGAGGAAGGCCGCATCATGATCGCCACTGAAGCAGGAGCGGAGGGCATCAACCTCCAGTTCTGCTCCCTGGTGGTGAATTACGACCTGCCGTGGAATCCCCAGCGCATCGAGCAGCGCATCGGCCGCTGCCATCGATACGGGCAGAAGCATGACGTGGTGGTGGTCAACTTCGTCAACCGCAAGAATGCCGCCGACCAGCGCGTCTTCGAACTGCTGTCCGAAAAGTTCCATCTCTTCGAAGGAGTTTTTGGGGCCAGCGACGAAGTACTCGGCGCCATCGAATCCGGAGTGGATTTTGAGAAGCGCATTGCAGCCATCTATCAGCGCTGCCGCCAGTCCGACGAGATCAAGAAAGCCTTCGATCAGCTCCAGCTCGAACTCAGCCTGGAGATCGACGAGTCCATGACCCGGACGCGCCGGAAGCTGCTGGAAAACTTCGACGACGAAGTTCGGGAAAAGCTCAAGATCCGTGACGAAGCTTCCAAGGCCTATCTCAACCGCTACGAGCGCCTGCCCATGCAGCTCACGCGTCACGAACTCATCAGCCATGCCGAGTTTCTGGGCGATTCCTCATTCCGTCTCAAAGCGCTGCCCTTCCCGGGGAAAATCGCCGACATTCCGCTGGGCCTTTACGAGCTGCCGCGCCGTTCCGGCGAAGCGCACCTTTACCGTCTGAACCATTTGCTGGCTGAAGCAGTGGTTGCTCAGGCAAAGAGCCGTGCTCTACCGGTCGCCCAGGTTCACTTCGACTACGGCCAGCATGAAGGAAGGTAACGCTGCTACGGCCATTTGTCGGTCAGTCAGGCTGGCTCAGCCTCTCACTCTTCAGTGTCGAATCCCTGGACCAGGCTGAAGACCACTTGATTTTCGTCGCAGCGACCGACGAAGGCCAGGTGCTGGATGAAGAAGTCTCCGCCCGTCTGCTGACTTTGCCTGGCAGCGTGGCTGGAATGAGCCGCGCCCAGCCGGCCCATGCGACGTTCGAAACCCTCATCCAACAGCGTCAGGCTGTCATCCAGAGGAGCATCTCCGAGCGCAACGCGCGGTTCTTCGAAGCCGAAGCAGAAAAGCTCGACGGCTGGGCCGACGACCTGAAGGTCGGCCTGGAGCGTGAGATCAAGGATCTCGACCGCCAGATCAAGGAAGCCCGCCGTGCCGCCACAGCCGCGCTCACGCTGGAGGACAAGCTTGCCGGGCAGAAGCAGATCAAAGCGCTCGAAGCGCAACGCAATCAGAAACGGCGGTCCCTGTTCGATGCGCAAGATCAAGTGGACAAACAGCGAGAGGAATTGATCGCTCAGATCGAAGGCAAGCTCGCTCAAGTCACTCGATTGGAGAATCTGTTCCGGCTCCGATGGCGGCTTGCATAAAAAGCTTGCAGGGCAAGGAACTCAAGTTTATTCTGGCGCCGAACAAGGTTCCCAACAACTTCACGGTGAAGTTCACGAGCTTGAACTAGAAACGCTGTTACGCTCCAAGTTCCCGCGCGACACGATCGATCCAGTTCCAAAAGGCGAGCATGGCGGAGACGTCCTCCATCGAATCCTGGGGCCACTGGGTCAATCGTGCGGCACGATACTCTGGGAGTCGAAGCGGACCAAGAACTGGAGCGATGGTTGGCTGATTAAGTTGCGCGAAGACCAAAGAGCCGCGAAAGCAGAGATCGCCGTGATCATTAGTCAGGCGCTGCCAAAGGACGTCGAGACTTTCGATCTGATCGATCATGTGTGGGTGGCAAATCCGCGTGTCGTAATCCCGCTGGCAACGACCTTGTGCCAGTCGCTGGTGGAACTCGCGATGGCCAGACAAGCGACGGAGGGCCAGCAAACCAAGGCAGAGATGGTCTACGGGTATCTCACTGGTCCGCGCTTTCGGCAAAGGGTCCAGGCCATCTTTGAGGCCTTCTCTTCGATGCAGGAAGACCTTGATCAGGAGAAGAAAGCGATCACGAAGCAGTGGGCTAAGCGGGAGGCGCAAATCTTTCGCGTGATGCAGGGCACCGTCGGTATGTACGGTGATTTGCAGGGAATCGCCGGAAAGTCAATTCAAGAGATTGAGGGATTGAGCTTGTCTGCCCTGACGGACGGGCGGTCCGAGCAACGGATTAGATTTGAAAGCAACGATCTTGATTCGAGGTAACTGAGTGTGCGTCTTGTTGAAGTCAAGCTCACCAACTTCCGGTGCTATGCCCAGGAAACAAGCGTTGCCATTGATCCACTCACCGTGTTGATCGGCTGCAATGACGCAGGCAAGTCCGCTGTTCTCGACGCTGTCGACATCTTCTTCAACGACGCGACGATCGAGAAGGATGATTGTTCCGTGCGGACCGGACAGACTAACGTCACCATCTCCTGTGTCTTCGCTGACCTTCCGCCGCAGCTTGTCATTGATGAACAGCACCCGACAACCTTGGAAGATGAGCATTTGCTGAGGATTGATGGAAAGCTGGAGATTTTGAAGATCTATAACTGTGCTGGTACCAAAGGCAAGCTCGCCAATACGCTCGCCAAGGCCAGGCACTCAAGCGCAAATGGGGTTGATGATCTCCTCGGATTAAGAATAGGGGTCTTCACGGAATCGAGTGGGTGATTTGAGGCTTTTGGGGTACTCCGCCGTGAATGTTTGATCGACAGGCACGCTTGGTGAATCGTATGGCGCCGGTGGATAATCCGTGATCGAAGTGCACATTGTTTAGAGTTGGGGCAGCATGCAGG
>Ga0163150_10004524_pt1 | contig 18537 bp, 12 predicted proteins | sample OliLakLV19P2IB_FD_148628 | JGI IMG/M metagenome (GOLD analysis project Ga0163150, IMG submission 148628) | Freshwater microbial mat bacterial communities from Lake Vanda, McMurdo Dry Valleys, Antarctica - Oligotrophic Lake LV.19.P2.IB | ecosystem: Environmental > Aquatic > Freshwater > Lake >...
GCTAGCATGGCCGCCTTACGCTCCGCAAATCGTCGTTCCATAACCAATACCTCCTGAACGGGTCCATGTTCAGAAAGCTCAATACCAAAATCAATTACGTGCCGCTACGCGGCCTTGGACAGTAGAACTAAGAAACTGCTCAAGTTATTTCTGTACGAGCCCAAAGGAATACGAGTGATGGTCGCTACCCAACCGACGGAAGCCGAAGTTCGCGCGGCGCTGGCCGAGTTCAAGGATCCCGAAACGGGCCGCGGCGTGGTCGAGATGGGTCAGGTCAGCGACATTCGCTCAGACACCAGCGGTCTGTCGCTCACCCTCGCGCTGTCCTCGCATTCCGCGCCGCTTTGGAAGGATTATCAGACCCGCTGCACGGGACTGCTCCGCGGCCGCTTTCCCACGCTCTCGGCCGTGACGGTGAATCTGGCCGTGCATCCGCGCCGGCCCGAAAAAATCGGCGAGATTGGCCTGGCCGCCAAGAGCGTGATCGCCGTCGCTTCGGGCAAGGGAGGCGTCGGCAAGAGCACGATCGCCGCCTCGCTGGCCTATGGCCTCAGCAAGGCGGGCTCCACCGTCGGGCTGATGGATGCCGACGTCTACGGCCCCAGCATTCCACACCTGATCGGCATCAATCAAAGGCCGCAGGTCGTCGAGATGGACTCGGGCAAGAAGATCCAGCCCATCGAACTCGACGGCATGAAGGTCATGTCGATGGGCTTCCTCGTGCCGCCGGGCGAGGCGGTCGTGTGGCGCGGACCAATGCTGCACGGGGCCATCACGCAATTTCTGCGCGATACGCTGTGGGGCGACTTGGATTACTTGATCATCGACATGCCGCCGGGCACGGGCGACATCGCGCTGACCCTGTCGCAGCTTTTGCCGCTCACCGGGGCGGTCGTGGTTTGCACGCCGCAAGACGTGGCCCTGTTGGACGCCGTGAAGGCCATCGCCATGTTCCGCAAGGTGAACATTCCCGTGCTCGGCATGGTCGAGAACATGAGCTACTTCATTTGCCCCGACTGCGGCAAGCGCTACGACATCTTCGGCAGCGGCGGCGCGAAGAAGCGGGCCGTCGAGATGGATATTCCGTTCTTGGGCGAGGTGCCGATCAACATCCCCATTCGCATCCACGGCGACGAAGGACGGATCGGGGCGAACTACTCCGATCCCATCAGCGCGCCGTTTCTCACCGCGCTCTACTACAACCTGGTCAAGAATCTGGCCGAAGCAAATCGCCAGCAGCCGCCGCTGCCCACGTTGTCGGTGATTTGAAAGGGTGATCGCCGGCTCGAAACTTGGGGGCCGAGCCTCTAACTCTACGACTCGCGGACGTCATTCCCGCGAATGCGGGAATCCAGGAATTGGGGGCGAGCCGTGGTGAAAGTGACTCGTGCGCGACGGTTGTAAAACTTTTGGTGCAGAGCCGTCATGCGGTTCACTGGATTCCCGCATTCGCGGGAATGACGGTAATGACGCCGCCTTCAATTGAACGCCGCAGACCCATGCAATGACGAGAACGTTGGGGTGGCACGCTCTGAGCGCAGCGAAGGGCGTGCCACCCAGCAGTACACTTCCCTGCCCGTAAATACATAGAGCCGTTTGGTTTACGTAAACCAAACGGCTCTTTCTCGTGGCTGCTTTTCAAGTGGCGAATGGACCACAAACCGGCTGGGTTCGGTCGTGGTTCAAGCGGGTAATCCGACGCAATCCCCGCCGGCACGTCCGCTCCAAGAGCGTCGACCGCGGAGTACACATCGTCGAACCGTCCCACGGGCATCTTGGACCAGAGAAGGCGCTAGAACGAAACGTTCAGATCTTCTCGATCGCGGCCCGCCGCATCACTACTTCTTCTTCGCGGTCTTCTTCTTCTTGGCAGTCTTCTTCTTCGCAGCTTTCTTCTTTGCCACAGTCTTACCTCATCAAAAAAAGAACCTGGTGAAGCGACTCACGTCGACCACCGCAATCTCTGGTCACCCAGATGCGCGGAGATCGTGTGCGCTCCTCACCGAAAACAAAAATCGCACTGCGTCGCGGCGCGTCGTCACGTCGATCCGCGGTTGCATCGATCTCTCGAAGCAGGCCGTCGATCGACAATCGGAATTGCGCTGCGCGGTGCTCATGTTTGTATTTGTACGGATTCCTAAAAATTGTGCAAGATGATTTTTGCCGGTCGCGCTCAAATCGCCGCGCCTGCGCAGCGCGCGAAGGGCCAGTGCGCAGTCTCGATCATTGACGCCTGCGCGCGTTGTTAATGCGCGGCGCGCCAGAGCATCATTGCTTGATAAGCGCATCGCGCCTCGTGAGCTCTTGCACAACATTCACGTGGCGTTGTCGACTCGCACCGGCGCAACGCGACGACGCACATCGCCAGATTCTCCGGGAAATACAACGCTTTCGCGACTTCGCGACATCTTCAACGCATTTGATCTCGTCGCGGGATCGATCTGCCTGGAGTCACTGCGACGCGGACTGCGCCACCAGCGACGAGGCCACGCAAAGTACGTCGCCGAGCGCAAGCATCATGACTTCCAGCGCTCGTCCGAAAGGGGCCGTCGATCTCGGCAAAAAAAATTTCGCCATCGGCGAAAAAAAGCGACGTAGACAGGTCGCGAGTGATGAGAATGGGCGACGATTAAGCCGAACCACTTCGCGATCCGCGGACCGCGCGCTGCGCTTTCATCACCAGCACGCCGAGATCGTCGAGGTCAGAAGTACGAGATCGCGGTGCCGTCGCGCAGGCTGCCGCAGGGTTGTGCTCGGCGCTGTGCGATGCCTACCCAACGCCGTTCTTGCGGCGCGAGCAGCCGCAGGTACAACTCATCGAGAATGGATGCGCGCGCGGGGTCGCCCGCCGACTTCGCTGCCGCGGACACCGATTGCTCGACCGGATCGGTCACGGACTCCGCTGCCGACCAGGGCGAGAGAATCTGCCCCCACGCGTGGCGCCAATGGCGGCGGCGGATGTGGATCGGGTCCCAGCCGTACCATAGGGGCTGCTGCTCAATGAGACCCACCCCCCGCGACTGGGCCAACTCGGCGATCCGCTGGTCAAGTTCGTACGCCCGGGCCCTAATCGTGGCGAAATCGAGCCGTCCCAGCGGAAACATGGCCCGTCGCAACAGGCGAAATCGCAGCTCCGAGAGCGACGCCAGATTGGCCACGGGCAGCCGCGAAATGGCCACGCGGGCGTCGATCGCCAGCAAGCGATCCAGGCACTGGCCTACCCAGTCGACGATCGGCTCGACCGGCACTTCGTAGAGCAAATCGTTGCCAATATCGGTGATCAGCGCGGCGGTGGGCGCGGCAGGGCGCTGGGCAAGTGCCGGCCACAGGCCGCAATCGAGCGTGCTTGGCAACGACCGGCCCAGCACCGTGCTGCGCATGCCGTAGGATCGGCCGTGCCCCAGCGCGGCCAGCACATCCAGCGGCCGTCCCCACAAGCGGCGCGCCGTTTCGACGACGGCCGCAATGCCGCGGGTCAGATTGCTCGCGCCCAACAAGATCACACGGCGCTCTGGAAATTGCGCAGCCGGCACAGCCATGTCGCGCTGGTCGCCTACCATCCTCGTCCGCCGCCGTAGCCCCCGCTCCGGAAGGATTGGAGGGTCAAGTAGTTCTGGTACGCCAAGAAGCCAAACATCAAGGCCATGTAAAGACTGTTTAGCTTGACGTAGCCCAGAATGGCCACGCCCGCCGCGGTGAGAATCGACAGCATGAAGGACTGCCGCAATCCGTCCCGAGGATTGGCGGTCACCAACACCTGCTGTGCGATCTGGCCGCCGTCGAGCGGATAGATGGGCAGCAAGTTCAGCAGGCCCCAGAAGATATTGACGAACAACAATTGGTCAATCGTAAACGTCAACCGCGGCGTCGACAGGGGGGCTACCTGATACCAAACGGGCGGAAAGCCTCCCAGTCGAATGGCCACGGCATGACCGCTGGCGCGAAGCACGGCTAATATCAGGGCCGCGAACAAGAACCCCGCCACGGGTCCCGCAAGAGAAATGATGATCTGCGTGCGTGCATCCCGCGCACCTCGGCCAGGACGCTCGAATCCGCCGTACGAGCCATCTTGAACCGCCAGCCCTCCGAACGAATACAGCACGATGTGAGAAGTCCAGCCGAAATATCGCATCGCCAGCGAGTGGCCGAATTCGTGGACCAGAATCGAAATGAACACGACACCGACCCAAATCAGCAAGTCCACGGGATCGCGCAAGCGCATGCCCAGCATCGCCGTGAACAGCCAAAACATTGGGTGTACGCGGATGGGCACGCCGGCCAGCGAGAAATTCAGGTCGTACGCCGATCGCTGGGGTTCGGTGAGGAACACGGATTCTTTCCAAGCATCGTCGGGTGGCAGGTAGTGAATGGAGTTGGTCGATCGGCTGCCATTGTAAGCGAATGCAGCCAGACTGCCACTCTTCGAGCACCCGCGAACACGCGACTTACGGCTGGCACAGGGATATCTGTGCAGTTTTTTAGCCACGGATCAAACACAGCCCGGCATAGCCGGAACCAACGAAAAGGGGTCGGCGAGTCGTTGTCGGAAGCCGGTCCTGCGAACGGCCGAGTCGCGCCGGCGACAACGAGTCCCGACCCCCTCGGCGTCCATTGAAATCCGCGCAAGCCGCGTGCAAATTCAACGTTTGTAGTACGGATGAAAGACGGCTTTAAGGAAATCGATTGAACCGCGGATGAACGCCGATTAACGCGGATATGAAGTCTGGAACAAGAAACCCAATAGTCTCGTCCATTTTCATCGGCGTTCATCCGCGGTACAATTCCTTCTTCAATTCCGGGTTCAATCCGTGGCAAATTAACCGAGTTACTTTTGCGCGGTTCCTTAGCGGGCAAGACCCCTTAACGTGTCTCAGCCAACGAACTGCTGGCCACGCGCATGCCGGGGATGAAGTGCGGGCGAGGCACCCGTGGCGGCAGCGGAACGAGCTGGTGGAAGATGTACTCGGCCGCGCGGCGCGAGGCCCCGCCATGCCCAACGCGGGCCCGCAGCTCGCTCAACTGCTCAATGCGCGCTCGCCGCTTTGGTTCGTCGGTGAGCCACTCGACCAGGTGCCCGGCGAGCCGCTCCGAAGGATCCTCGCACGTCAGGTACTCGGGGAAGGGCACCAGGTGGGCGTCGGCCTGGGCCGGATCGTAGGGCGTCAGGTCTTTGGGAAACAAGTCGTCGAACGCCAGCAGGTTGACCAGCGTGATGTACTTGATGCGGCGGAAGAAACCCTGCACGAAGTAGGCAAAGCGGCTGATCTTGTACACGATGACCGTCGGCTTGCGGTGGTAGAGCAGCTCCAGCGATACCGAGCCCGAAACCGAAAGGCAACATGCGGCCGCTTCGATCAGCTCGGGCGTGCGTCGCAGGAACACTTCGATCGGCAGGTTGCTGCGGACCGTCAACTTCCGCGCCATTTCGGCCTGATGTGGCTTGAAGCTGGCCACGGCAAAGCGCACGTCGGGCACGCGGGCGTGGATGATCGCGGCGGCCTTGAGGAGCCAGCACAGGTTCTGCTCAACCTCCTGCGTTCGCGAGCCGGGCAGAATTGTCACCAGTCGCCCCACCTTCTCGCGCTGCTGTGCCAAAAAAACTTCGTCCAGCCTCCGCTCTTGCACTTCATCGAAATACGGATGGCCCACGAACGTGGCATTGCAGCCGCGCTCGCGAAACCAGCGTTCCTCGAAGGGCAGCGCACACAGCACGTGATCGACGAAGCGCCGCATCTTGCGCACGCGCCAACTGGCCCAGCTCCAAATCTGCGGCGGTGCGTAGTAGAAGACCGGGATGCCGTGAGCTTTGGCTCGGCGGGCGATCCACCAGTTGAAGCCCGGATAGTCGATTAGCACGACCGCGTCGGGCCGGTGATGGCGGAAGTACCGATCGGCGCGGCCGGCGAGCGCCAGGAATTTGTGCAGGTTCAGCAAGGCCCGCAAAAACCACATGACGGCCAGTACCGTCAGATCTTCGTGCAATTGGCAACCCGCCGCGGCCATGACGGGGCCACCATAGCCCACGCACTTGACGTCGGGCCGACGGGCCCGCAGCGCGTGGATCAAATTCGCGCCGTGCAGGTCGCCGCTCGGTTCGCCGACGGAGAAAAAGATGGTCATGCGGGAAGGGTTCAGGGGCCAGGATTCTGGAAGATCACTCGGAGAAGAAGTTAGCCGCCCCGCTCGCGGGGCGCTCCGCCGTTGCATCGAAGCAAAACTGCGACTCAAGCCGCGCGCCCTCCCGCATCGTCGACGCGCGGCACGTCGCTGGGTGCGGGGCCGCGAGCGCCGGGCGGTGGCGCGGGGTCGATGCGGATATGCTTGGAATCGATTGTCCGCCGTGTCGCTGAGACGAGCTCAGTCACGGTGATCGGAAGGGCTCGCCCGCCAAACCGTCCGACCAGCGGCAGCTCACTCCAGCCGGTCATGTGCCAGTGGGGGCGTTCGACCGCGGACGAATCGCCGCGCGGCAGTTGATCGACGTGAAGCTCGCCCACGCGGTAGCCGCTGCGAGCAACCAATTCAGGGAGTTGGCGATAGCGGCGGCCCGAGAGCTCGAGCCCTTCGAGCGCTTCGTGCCGCGCGGCCCAGAAGAGGCAACGCGGATCGCGCACCAGTAGCTTTTGCGACATCCGCCGCGGCAGTTGTACGAGGGCCCGCAACGATCGCGCGACGGGGCCAGCGCGGCGGCAGCCAAAGACGGCGTCTGCCCGCGCGAGCCGTTGGATCAATCGTGGCACGTCGTCGAGCGAGTAGCGGCCGTTGGGGTCCAGCGCTACGACCACCTGACCCCGCGCCGCGGCGATGCCGGCCGTGAGCGCTGCGCCCGAACCTGCGTGGCGATCGAGCCTGAGCACGCGCAGGCAAGGATGCTCCGCTTGCAGTTGCCGCAAGGGCTGCTGAATGGGAGAGGGCGAGCCGTCGTCGATCACGATCACTTCGTAGGTCTGCGACATTTGATCGAGCACCGATTCGAGGCGCGGCAAGAGCGCGGCCACACGTGGGTGGGCGTTCCGCTGCGGAATCAGGACCGTGTGCTGGATCATGAATCGGGGGTAGGGGTCAGGGGCTAGGGATCTGTGGGCAGCATGCGGAGCGTGACCCAATGGAAATCGGTTAGCCGCCCGGCTTGCCGGGCGCTTCGCCGCTGGCGCGCAATCAGCCCTGCCGGCGCGGACTTCGGCGTCGGAGTATCGCAAAAGCCCAAAAGCCACGAAAGTGCAGTTTCCGGCCGCGCGGCTGAAGGGACTGGACCGGATTTACCTACCGCGCAGCTAGCATCCGACGAGCGGCCTCTGGTAGAAGCTGGCACGCCAATTAGCATGGAAGTTGGCCCTTCACTCCCGCCGCGGCGGGCGAAATCCGAGACCCAGGCAATGTGGAAAGAATTCTCGTTGACGTTCCTCCAGTACGGTCTGGTGTATGCGGTTACCGGCGCGGTTGGCGTCGGCGTGCTCTTGTGGCTGGCATTTCTGGCGAATCGCTCCGCTGAGACCCGTGCGGTATTGCCGCGCTAGACCCTGGCACAGAACGAGCACGCCGGTCGCGATCCCCGGTTTGCCCTCATCGCCGAGCGCGTGCGCACCCTTGAACCCTGCGGCCAAGCCTTGGTTGCCGTGGATACCAAGTAGAACGAAGGCGTGGTAAACTTCGACAACGCCGGGACAACTGGCATCCACCACGGCAAGCCCGGCCGCCGTGCATTGCGATACAAGATCCGAATGCACATCGGTCCCAAGCAGGCATTGAACCATTCTATGGCGCGGAAACCTGGGTGAGGTACTTCATGACCGCATTGCGTTTATTACCGACGGCGTTCTTTCTTCTTGGCGCAGTTTCGAGTCTCGCGACGCCGGCGTACGCTGACTTTCTCGACATGCTTCGTCGAGTGCCCGCCGAGGCGAATGTTCTCATGCTCATCGACGCCGAACAAGTCGCGGCTAGTCCACTGGCCACACGCGAAGGATGGCGCGAGAAACGAGAGGCCGACTACGAAGCACGCCCGTTGACATTCCCACCGCACGCAACAAAGCTCGTTCGCGCCGCGCAATTCGATATGGACACTCACGAGAGCAAATGGCAAATCGCGATTCTCGAGGCTGCCCGTATTCCCACCTTGGACCAAATCGCAAAAAAGGCGCAGGGGTATCTCGACACGGTTGCCAATACTAGCGCGGTATGGTCACCGCGGGGGTGGTATGGCTTCAAGCTGAATGACCACGCCTTGGGAGTGATGTTTCCGCCGAATCGACAGTATCTAGCGCGGTGGATCAAGTCGCCGCCTGGCCGAATGTCGCCCTACTTGCAAAGGGCCGCCGACAGAAAGAACGCGAAATCACAGGTAGTCTTGGCCATCGACCTGGAAGACGTAGTGAAGCCGCAGCAAGTTGAGGAGCGCCTCAAACAAATGGAGGCGCTCAAGGGCAACAAAAACATCGGGGAAATTGCCAAGACCCTTACGAGCCTGCAGGGAGTGCGATTCGAGGTTGCTATTGGTGACAAAGCTTTTGGGAACCTTACGCTCGATTTCGCCAGCAACCCCTCGGCGATCGGCGGCGTCGCCAAGTCCCTGGTATTGGAAGCTTTGGGCGACGCGGGACTTTACGTCGACGACTTGGAGGGTTGGGCGCTCTCGGTCGACGCCAAGTCCGTACCGCTGCATGGGGGTTTATCGCACAGCGCACTCATGCGTTTGTCGAGTCTATTGGAGTTGCCGAGTCCGCCGCTCGATGAAAGCGGCCGCGACGCCGACAAAGTGGATGCCGGCGATCCCAAGCTCTACGCCACCCAAAACTACTTTAAGTCGACACAGACGCTGCTCAATGATCTGCTGGCGAGAAAGTCAGAATCGAGAGGCGTAGCCCACTCGGCCCAATTCATCGAAATGTACGCGCGCCGCATCGATCGACTGCCCTTGGTCAACGTGGACCCCGAGATGCAGGAATACGGCCAGTTTGTCGTGCATGCGCTCGGCGAGGCCTACGGCGCCTTCAAAGGGGCGGGAATCAAGTCAGGCGTTCGCTCGCAGCAGGTCTCGGCCTACAACTACGATTATTACGGAAATCAGGTCGCCAGCGGTGCGCAACAGAGAGCCGCCGGCGCCGAGGACAGAGCCGCGGGCGCATTGACCGGCGTATCGCTGCGCCAACAGATCGCGGACGAAACGTCCAAGATCCGGCGACTAATGACGAAGCGGTACAACGTCAATTTCTAAGCCGCGTCTCGGCACGATCGAACGGTTAGTCATCGCGCAGAAATGAGTTGATTGCTTTTCAGTTCAGCCACGGATGAAACACGGAGCAACACGGATGAAGAGGACCAAGAAAAAAATGGACCAGGGAAAACGGCGAGAGCAGCCGTTGTTTTCGGGATTTCGCGATTTCCTAATTTCGTGATTGTATTTGTCGTCCGTGTTCAATCCGTACTACAAACGTTGAATTTGCACGCATCTTGCGCGGATTTTTTCGCCTTCTGCGGTCGGGTGAAAGAGCTTGTTTGGCACGCAACTTACACGGAGATCGCGAAAGCCCGAAAGAACGAAAACGCGAAACCATGACGACCGACGGACAGGATTAACAAGATGGAGAGGATCAGGAGACGGGCGAAGAGATCCTCATCCACATTTCCTCGTCCCTATCCTGTAGATCCTGTTAATCCTGTCTACGTTTCCTCGTTCTTGTCCTCCTCGACGCGGTTGAATGTGGCGGCGCGATGCTCGAATTCTTGTCGCCCCGAGCGGTCGGTGAAAATGTCCAATTTGGTTCCGGCTCCGCCGGGCTGGGTTCAATTCGTGGCTAATTGACCAAGTTATTCTTGCGCGGATCCTTAGTTCATGCCAATAGCTCACGCTCCTCGAGTATGCCGCCATTGGCGCAGTCGCATAACTGTGCTGTTTAGAATCGCATAGCTTGCGGTCACTGCGTCACGCTGTCGAAAAATAAAAGGAGGCGCCCCAATCGGAGCGCCTCCTCGACAAGTCACACCGACTTGTGCTCTATAGCCAGCGGGCACGTGCTAGCCACAGCAGGGGCAGGCACACGCTTCGCACGCGCACGTTCCGCCATCGCAGCAGCAGCCATTGGCGCAGCATGCCGGATCGCAGACGCACCCATTGCCGCAGCACGAACCGTCCGTGCAGCAGTTCAAAGCGCAACAACCGCCTGCTGCCGCAACCTGCGCTTGCGCAGCGCCCAACGGCAGAACGGACAGCGACACGGTGATGATGACCACCGCGACCAGCGCGGCGGCGATAAACCAAAAGCGATTCATGACAGTTACCTTTCAAAGTTTTGTGAAATGATCGAACCACGAAAACGCGGCGCGCCGCCCATCGCCTCGACGTTCTCGCGACATCACTGGCGCCCAATGAACTTGGGCGCGCAGTCAAGCGAGATCACGGACGAAGGCGGCTTCGACCCAAGCCAGAGATGAGCATCTTCGCGCGGTTGCCGGCGGTGCGATTGTCAGAATCGCACGCGCGGTCAACTTACGCGGAGAAAGCGCAAGCATTCAGCTTGGGCTCGTGGCAGAATCATTCCCGCCAAACGCACAACAGCGCATGCAGAGGTGGCTCGGAAGCAAATCCGAAGTCGAGCGACCCGGGAGCATCGACTCGCCGAGGAGTCGCCAAGAGATCGGCTGGTAAGATCCAGGCCGAGATTGCCATAACGCGGTCGACGCGAGCAGTGTCGCGCTCGATGACCGGCTTCACCGCGGGGCCGGTTTGCAGAGCCCGACAGCAGTCGCAGCAATTGCTGGTGGCGGCACGCGGCCCGACAGGATTCGATGTGCAACAATCGCCCGCCAGCGAATGAAGGGTCGTCTTGTCGTGCGACTTGCGATGGCCGGTGCAACACGAGGTTCGCTGGTCGGCATTGGTCGTGCTGCAATCGCGACACCCACTGCCATCTGATGCGGGGCCCGATGGCGTCTTGCCAGAAGTTGAAGCACCCGGCAGCGATGGGCAACAACTGGCCCATGCCGGCACTAGCGAGCTCGCGGCCAACGCAATGGCCATGAGTGAACTAGTGAATCGGGTGGTAGCAAGTATCGCGTGCATAGATGTGCGGTCGAATGAATGAAAAGCGGCCGGGAGGCGTCCCCTGTGGGACGCCCCCCGCGCTTTCTTTCTACGTTGCCCAGCCGTGATTTGGTCTCACGACGGGCCCACTTTTATGCGACGGTCGGGAGACCGTCGCATAACTGGCTTCTACTATTGCTACTTCTTCTCGCTGAACTGCGGCAGCTTGGCCGTGAACTTGCTGGGATCCTTCTCGAAGGCCCCCGGGCAGTTGCCACAGCAGAAGTAAACGTTCTTACCGTCGTGCTTGACGACCTTCGTGGCGTCGATCGCCTTGCCGCTCACGGGGCAAGTCGTCTGCAGGGTGAAGCCCTTGGCGATGTCGCCGAAGACCAGGGCGACCTTGTCGTCGGCCTTCGAGGCTTTGCCTTTGCAATTCATGCAGCAGAAGCCCACCGAAACGCCACCCACGTCAACCTTGGCTTCGGGATTGATCGGCTTGCCGGTGAACGGGCAAGCGACCTGCGTGATCTGCTTGGTGCCGAGCAGTTGCACGGCGGCCTTGGCGGCGAACTTCTTGGGGTCGGCCTTGAACGCGGTCGGACAGTTGTCGCAGCAGAAGTAGACTTTCTTGCCGTGATAGTCGACCGACGACTCCTCCTTACAAGGCTTGCCCGACACGGGGCACTTGCCCTCGAACTTCGTCTCCGCAGCCTTCGAGTCGGGCGCCTTATCGGCCCGCACGAGCGACTGACCCAACAACAACGCCGAGCCGACGAGTGCGGCCAACAATAAACGAGTCTTCATAGCATTACGTCCTTTGCAGAAGAGAATCGAAAAACGTCCATCCTTACGACACTTGAAACGACAGGCCAAATTCCCTTGGTGGAATTGGGCGCATAATCACAGAAAAACACCGCGAAAGCAACAACCTCGAACGCATTCGGGGAAGAAATACGAGCAAGAAGTCGGCAGATCCCGAGAGAGCCAAATCGCGCGCCAGCTCCCCGGCGCGGGGCATCTCTATAGCGGGGCGCGTGTCAGGTCTGCCAGGTGCAGAACAGCACCCGAACGGGGGGCTGTGCCGGATGCTCGCAAAGCTCCGGAGGATATGTGCCGCAAAACTCCGCGACACACGCGGTCGGCGTCAATTGCTCGGCAACGACGTCGGCAAACGCTTGCTGTTGACGCAACTCAGAGGAACTACCGGTCGCGGGCGCCAACGGCTGAGCCGGTTCATGATGGCACACGCACTTGGATGCGGATGCGATTGGAGTTTGCGAGAGCTTGTTGGTCGAGAGGGCCTTTTGGCAACAGGACGCGACCGGCGTCGATTCTGGATGTCGTTGGCAGCAAGAATGCGACGCGGATTTGCCCTGGCCCGCTTCGTCATGACCCTGGCCCACTTCGTGATGGCACTGGCCGCAGCACGTGGCAGCACCTGACTTTCCGCCCGCACCGCCACAACAGCCAGCCGACGCTGGCGACAGGTTGGTCAACAGCACCGCCGGGGCGAGCAGCCAGGCAACCCAACGGATTGAAGGTGAGCAACTTCGCATACGTGCGTATGACCGTACTAAGTTCCGCGCTGTGATCGCTCTCGACGAACGATTCGACAAAGCAGCGGACTACAGAAGATTCTCGCGGGTCTGACGGCAATGTCAAGCGTTTTGGGCTGTTCCGGCCCCGCCGTGTCGTTGCACCGATTGATTTCGTAACTAGCGACTGGGTAAAGTGTTGCGATTGATGCCTAGACTCCAGCCGCTTGGCCGACGGTACTTCTCAACTGTGAGCTTGAATGTTCGTCAGCAGGTTGAGGTTACGCGGTAGAACGGATCAGGTTCGTGTCTGGTCTTTTCCGTTCCAAAGGTGTTGTCCCCGCGGCCGTACTGTATCGGTTAGGTAAGCTGTATCGCTTGAGTCCGGTTGGGTTGCAATCGCATTCTCGCCCGGCTCCGGTAAAAATGATGCCAGGGAACAATTCAGGACGAGAGTCGTAGGGTGCAACGAGTCCTAGTCGTAGGGTGGGACGAGTACCCGAGTCCCACGTGCAAACCTCAAAACGCGACCCCAAGCCCAGGGATGGCCGCCCTACCGCCTGCCATTTGTAACGGCTCACCCGGCCTTCCCTGGGTCTTCCGCCAGCACCGTGCCCGCCGCGCCCTCGCACAGCGGCAACAGCTTGCTCTCCAACTCACCCTGCCCGGCCACGATCTCCAGCCCAATGGCGACGGCCCACAGCGGCACGCCGCCCAGATCGTTCACGGCCAGCTTGACCAGATCCTTGTGCGTGCAGACGATCGCCGTCACGCCCTGCGTATCGGCCAGCTTGCGGGCCCAGTCGGCCAGCGATTCGACATCGGCTCGGCCATAAGCGTAGTGATCGGCAAACTCGCGCAGATCGACCAGATCGCAGCCGCAGCGTGCGAGCGTATGGCGAAAGCCGGCCGGATTGCCGATGCCGCAAAAGGCCGCCACCCGAGCGCCTTTTAAGGTATCAAGAGTCGCTTCGACGCCGCCGGTGGCCAACAGTCGCTGCGGCGCGTGCGTCGTTTCAATCCACGCCGCGTGTGGAGCGTATCGCCGCACCCGCTCGTGGATCTTCGCGCGCTCGTCGGGCGAAAGCATGTCGGCCCGTGAGAGCGCCACGACGTGCGCTCGCCGCAGTCCGCTCAAGGGCTCGCGCAGAGTTCCCCGCGGAAACACGTGGCCGAAGCCGAATGGTTCGAGTGCGTCGACAAGCACGATATCGAGCTGCCGCGACAAGCGGCGGTGCTGAAACGCGTCGTCGAGCACGATCACCTGGCAGTCGAACTCCTCGACGGCCATCTGCGCGGCTTCCGCGCGGTCGGCATTTTGAAGGTGCGGCACGTCGGGCAGCCGCTCTTCCAGCTCCAGGGCCTCGTCGTTGCGCGAAGCGGCTTGAGCCCCATAACCCCGGCTTACCAAAGCGACGCGCAGGCCCCGGGCGCGAAACCAACGGGCCAGCCACTCGACCAGCGGCGTCTTGCCCGTGCCACCCAAAGTCAGATTGCCCACGCTCACGACCGGCACACTTACAAAGTGGACCGCGGCACGTCCGGAATCGTAGCGCCAGTTTCGCACTCGCATGGCCACGGCGTACGGCGTCTCGGCTACCCGCAGCAGACTGCGCAATAGCGTGGCCCGCGGCCCGCGCTGGCGGCCACTGACGAGGTCCCGGAATTCAGAGGGGCTGAGCACGCGAGCGCCTCGGAGGATACTGTCGCCGCGTTGCACTGTCGCGGAAACATCGCGCGCACGCCGCTGGCGTTGCGGCTAAACATACCGACTACCATCACCTCACTGCTTCAGCTTCGCGCAGATCGCCGCGGCCATTTCGCGCGTGCCGACGGCCGTTGGGTCATCGCGGTTCGGCTTCATGTCGTAGGTCACGCTCTTGCCCTCGGCGATCACGTCGGCCACGGCTTGCTCCAACCGCTGGGCTGCTTCGGTCTCCTTCAAGTGTCGCAGCATGAGCATGCCCGAGAGGATCAGCGCGGTCGGGTTGACCTTGTTCTGGCCCTTATACTTGGGAGCGCTGCCGTGCGTGGCCTCGAAGACGGCGCCTTCGGGTCCGATGTTCGCCCCTGGCGCGACGCCCAGCCCGCCGACCAGACCCGCGGCCAGGTCGCTCACGACGTCTCCGTACAAGTTGGGCAGCACGAGCACGTCGTACAGTTCTGGCTTCTGCACCAACTGCATGCACATGTTGTCGACGATGCGGTCCTCGAACTCGATATCGGGATATTCCTTGGCCACATTGCGGGAGACTTCCAGGAACAGCCCGTCGGTGTATTTAAGGATGTTCGCTTTGTGGACCGAGGTGACTCGCTGGCGGTGGTTGCTGCGGGCGTAGTCGAACGCGCAGCGCACAATCCGCTCGGTGGCCGAGACGCTGATCGACTTGATCGTGATGCCGGTCTCGTCCAGGCCGGTCTTCACCTTCCGATCCGAACGCTCGTTGATGAAGCGGATCAGATCGGCCGTCTCGGGCTTGCCGCGTTCGAACTCGATGCCGGCGTACAGGCTCTCGGTGTTCTCGCGGACGATGACCAGGTCGACCGGCACTTCGCTAAAGAAGCTCCGCACGCCCTTGTATTGCTTGCAGGGGCGGATGCACGAGAACAGTCCCAGCTCTTGCCGCAGGTGTACGTTGATGCTGCGAAAGCCCGTGCCCACCGGGGTGGTGATGGGGGCCTTCAGCGCGCAGTGCGTGCGTCGGACGCTCGCCATGCAGGCGTCGGGCAGCGGCGTGCCGGTCCGTTCCATGACGTCGACGCCGGCTTCTTGCACGTCCCAGTTGATCTTCACGCCGGTCGCGTCAACGCACGCGCGCGCCGCGGCAGCCAGTTCCGGACCGGTTCCGTCTCCGGTAATGAGCGTAACTTCGTGGGCCATGCGAGGGAGACCTATTTCTGGTGGGAGCGTGCCCTGCAAGCGGTGCGAAAGTGCCGGGCAGGCGATGCGGAAAGTAAGCCCCGCAAGCTACCAAACAGACAGGGGAGCGTCAACGAGAGGGAACGTTCTGCGGCACACGGGGTAAGCCGTAGCCGAAGTCGTAAGACTTCGGCTCTTGGACATACCGCAAAACTGCGCTCGGCTGAAGTGTTACGAGTCTTACGGATTCGGCTACGATTTGCGCCTACGCTCACAACGTGCGGCAGCCGACGGCGGTCGACAGAAAAGTAGAATGCTCGTGTTGGCTTCCACCTTCGCCCCGTAGGGGCAGCCTAGCGCGAGCCCAGGGCAACGCCCTGGGGACGCGTGTCGCCGATTCGCACCAGCCCTGAAAGCGCGCGTTAATCCCAAACATACTTCTCGTCGAACGCTACCCGGTGTCGCAGCAGGAAGTCGCGATACTCGTCCTGGAACGACTTCGTGCGATGGTGATCCTGCTGGTTGGCGATGTACCGGCGCACGGCGTCAACATTCGATTCGGAAACGGCGAACGCTCCATACCCGGCTTGCCACGCGAATTCGGCGAGCTGGGCGCCCTGCGTTTTGATCCATTTCGAGGAAGACTTCTTGACCTCTTCGACGGCCTGGCTGACCGCCACGGTACGGGCCAAGTCGAACAGAAGATGAACGTGATCGGCAACCGAATTGATGAGGACCGCCGGGCAACCCAAGTTTTGCAGGACGGTTGCCATGTAGCGGTACAAGGCGTCGCGCACGCCGTCATGCAGCGCGGGCGCGCGGTTCTTGGTACTAAAGATCAAATGCACATGCAGCCGCGCGAGCGATTGTGGCATCGTTTAAGGCGCCCTTTCAGGGCTCTCATATTGGCGCGGGTGAGCGTACCCAGGGCGTTGCCCTGGGCTGGTGCTGGGACGCCCCGTTGGGGCTTGCCGGGTCGATGTTCCGCTTATCGGGGCTGGGCCGCCGATCATCGGTTCAAATGCGAAGGAGCACGAGTTCAATTCGGTGTCCGCACACAGTTGTACGCTGCTCGCGGGCAGCAGAAAAGTAGCATGCACGATCGAGAGAAGTCGCGCGTTCGTGCGGGCGTCGGTTCTTCGCCCCGCAGGGGGCTTTGCAATTTTCGCCCCAAAGGGGCAGCCTAGCGCCAGCCCAGGGCAACGCCTTGGGGACGTGTGTCCCCAATTCGCGGCAGCCCTGTAAGGGCGCGCTAATCCCAAACATACTCCTCGTCCAACGCATCGCGATGCCGTTCAGCCGCGCGAGCGATTGTGGCATCGCTTAATGCGCCCTTTCAGGGCTTACGTGTTTGCGCGGGCGAGCGTTCCCAGGGCGTTGCCCTGGGCTGGTGCTGGGGTGCCCAGTTGGGGCTTGAGTACGGCTGAAGTCTTACGACTTCAGCTACGCATCGCGCCGGAAAATCGAGTCAACGACGGACTTCGCGTCCCTTGAAGTGGGCCGTACGGCTAGAGCGAACATGCCCACGCAAGCGTGGGGCATGGCACCGGGCCCCCAGGAAACGGCGTGACTCCAAGCTCGAAATGGAGTATGCTCGATGGCAACGGATACCCATTCTCCTGTAGAGCGGCGGCAACTGGGTCGGATTGCCAAAGGGGGTAGAGACATGACGCTTTCATTCGCACAGCGCCTGGGAATGGCGATCGCCCTTCTTATGGCGGCGACAAATCTCGCGAGAGCGACACCGATCGCGATTCGATTCACCGGAAAGGTGGAAGAAGTCACGGACCTGGCGGGACTTCTTGGGCCTAGGGTGACGGCGGGTTCCTCGTTTACCGCCGTGATGAGATACGATACAGAGTTGCCAAACGCCGTCCCTGTGACGAACCACCGGCAATGGTTTCATGCGCCAGGACTATCGTCGCTGACGCTCGATTTGGACGGCGCCCATTTCGAAACACACGCGGGCTCGACGGGCCAAACGGACGTCGTGAACAATGGCGTGATCGGGTTTACGACAGGCTGGACTCCACCGCCCATCGGGGATTCGTTCATCGCCGGTTGGAGAAACCTGCAGGGACCAGGCCCCGACCTTTCGATTTCCGTCAGCCTGCACTTGTACGACTACAAGAGCATGGCCTTCGCGATCGACGACCTGCCGGCATCGCTCGATGCGGCCGCATTCGATGAGTTGACGATCAACCTCTTCGGATTTCGCGCGGCGCCGCCTGGCGGTGTTCCTACGTCGTACACGGTGCGATTGCTCCCGGAGTCGTTTTCGGTCGTTCCCGAGCCGGCGACGGTTGTGCTCGCGGCACTGGGGGGCGTGGCGCTCTTCGCTTGCCGTGCGCGGCGCCGACGCAGGGAGCGTGGTCGTGTCCGCTTTTGCTGAAACGGGGAGTTTTGCAAAAACGGCCGCCGCCAGCCGTTCCCAGCCGTAGCCGAAGTCGTGAGACTTCGGTTCTTGGACATACCGCAAAACTGCGCGGCTGAAGTCTTACGACTTCAGCTACGTATTGGGTCGCCGACGGCGGACACTTCCTCACAACGTCGGCCCGATGCTCCACGGCACGAACTCTTCTTCGCCGATGCCGTGATGTTCGCTTTTGGTTTTGCGGCCGCTGGCGACCTCCAGGATGAAGTCGAAGATTTGCCGGCCGACTTCTTCGACCGGTGTGCCAGAGAGGATCACGCCGGCGTTGATGTCCATATCGTCGATCATCCGCTCGTACATGGGCGTGTTCGTGGCGATCTTGATCGAGGGGGTCGGCTTGCAGCCGTAGCAACTGCCGCGGCCCGTGGTGAAGCAGACCATGTTCGCGCCGCTGGCCACCAGGCCCGTGACGCTGGCCGGGTCGAAGCCGGGCGAATCCATGAACACGAACCCACGGGCCGTGACCGGCTCGGCGTACAGGTACACGCCGTTGAGCGCCGTCGCGCCTCCCTTGGCCGCCGCGCCCAGCGATTTCTCGTAGATGGTCGTCAGCCCGCCGTCTTTGTTGCCCGGCGAAGGGTTGTTGTCGATTTTGGTGCCGAAGGCCGCCGTGTACCGCTCCCACCAGTGAATCCGTTCGATCAGTTTCTCGCCGATCGCGCGGGTGCGGGCGCGGCGGCCAAGG
>Ga0163150_10004527_pt1 | contig 18528 bp, 16 predicted proteins | sample OliLakLV19P2IB_FD_148628 | JGI IMG/M metagenome (GOLD analysis project Ga0163150, IMG submission 148628) | Freshwater microbial mat bacterial communities from Lake Vanda, McMurdo Dry Valleys, Antarctica - Oligotrophic Lake LV.19.P2.IB | ecosystem: Environmental > Aquatic > Freshwater > Lake >...
TCTCACGGGGGCTCCGGCAAGCAGGCGCGTTCCGTGGTTGATGGGTTGCCGGCGGACGTCGTCACGCTCGCGCTCGGCAGCGATATCGATGCGTTGCACGACTTCGGCAAACTGGTCCCCCGCGACTGGCAGCAACGGCTCCCTCATAACTCGGCGCCGTATACCAGCACGATTGTTTTTGTCGTCCGCGCGGGAAACCCAAAAGGCATCAAGGATTGGGATGACCTCGCCAAGCCGGGCGTTTCGGTGATCACGCCGAATCCCAAAACCTCCGGTGGGGCGCAGTGGAATTACCTCGCCGCTTGGGAATACGCGCGGCGCAAATACGGCAGCGAGGCGAAGGCGAAGGAGTTTGTGGCTGCCGTGTATAAGAACGTCCTGGTGCTCGATTCCGGAGCTCGGGGTTCGACCACGACGTTTGTGCAGCGCGGGATCGGCGACGTTTTGATCTCGTGGGAAAACGAGGCGTTCTTCGCTCAGAAGGCATTCGGTAAGGACAATGTCCCCATCGTGGTTCCCTCGATCAGCATCCTGGCCGAACCGAGCGTCACCGTCGTCGACAAGGTCGTGCAGAAGCGAGGCACGGAGTTGGTGGCGAAGGCGTATTTGGAATACCTGTACAGCGAAGAAGGTCAGGACATTGCGGGCCGGCATTTCTATCGCCCCCGGTCGGAGAAAGCGGCGGCAAAATACCAGAGCCAATTTCCCCAACTGCAGCTGTTCACCATCGACGAGGCGTTCGGCGGCTGGGCCGCCGCGAAGAAGACGCACTTCGCGGATGGCGGTACCTTTGATCAGATTTACGCGCACTGAGATAGCCATTCCCGTAGATCGCTTACGCTCAGGAAATCTGATGTTCACGTCCCGCCAACAACGTTCGGTGCTGCCGGGCTTCGGGCTCTCGCTGGGATTCACGATCGCCTACTTGGGGCTGATCGTGCTGATCCCGCTTTCTGCCGCGTTTGTTCGCACCCTCGGAATGAGCTGGAGCGATTTCGTCGCGGCGGTGTGGTCGCCGCGCGTGATTGCTGCGTACAAACTGAGTTTTGGCGCTTCGTTTTCGGCGGCGATCGTTAATGCGTTTTTCGGCCTGATCGTCGCGTGGGTGCTGGTCCGGTACTCGTTTCCCGGTAAACGCGTCGTCGATGCTCTGGTTGACCTACCTTTTGCGTTGCCGACGGCTGTGGCCGGAATCGCGTTAACGGCGATCTACTCCAAGAACGGGTGGGTGGGGCAGTATCTTGAGCCGTACGGGATCAAGGCGGCGTTCACCGAAGTCGGCGTCTTCATCGCCCTCACGTTTGTCGGTCTACCGTTTGTCGTGCGCACGCTGCAGCCCGTGCTCGAGGAGCTTGAGCCCGAACTCGAAGAAGCTTCCGCGAGCTTGGGCGCGAACCGCTGGCAGACGATCAGCCGCGTGATTCTCCCGGAGCTGGCGCCTCCGCTCATCACCGGCTTCGCCCTGGCCTTTGCGCGCGCGCTCGGCGAATACGGTTCGGTCGTTTTCATTGCGGGCAACATGCCGATGCGGACCGAGATCGTTCCGCTGCTCATCATCACGAAGCTCGAACAATACGATTACCGCGGTGCCACCGCGATCGCAGTCGTGATGCTGGTCGCCTCGTTCGTGCTGCTGCTCGTCATCAACCTGCTGCAAAACTGGAGTCGTCGCTACTACAAAGTATGACCAACGGCACCTGCAACGTCCTTGGCGGCGCGTCGGACATTTACCTTCAACCCTGACGATGTCCGCTCCCGTCGGCAGTACGCTCATCCATCACCCCGCGCATTCCAAAGGTGCGCCGCGGGCGACGCATGATCCCAAGTGGGTGCGTTGGGGACTGACGGCGGTGGCGTTGTTGTTCCTCGCTTCGTTTCTCCTCCTTCCGCTCGCCGCGGTTTTCACGGAAGCGTTGCGCCGGGGCATCGGCACTTATTTTGCGGCCGTGGTGGATCCCGACGCGCTGGCGGCGATCAAGCTCACGGTCCTGACCGCGGCCATCGCGGTGCCCGCAAACGTGGTGTTTGGCGTGGCGGCGGCGTGGGCGATTTCCAAATTCGCCTTTCGGGGCAAGAGCTTGCTGATAACGCTAATCGACCTGCCATTTGCCGTTTCGCCCGTGATCTCCGGTTTGATCTACGTGCTGGTGTTTGGCGCGCACGGCTGGGTCGGTCCTTGGTTCGCGGAGCACGACATCGAGATCATCTTCGCCGTACCGGGGATCGTACTGGCGACGACATTTGTGACGTTTCCCTTCGTGGCGCGGGAATTGATTCCGCTGATGCAGGCGCAGGGGAACGACGAGGAGTACGCGGCGATCATCTTGGGTGCGAGCGGATGGCAGACGTTTTGGCGCGTCACCTTGCCCAACATTAAATGGGGTTTGTTCTACGGCGTAATTCTCTGCAACGCGCGGGCGATGGGCGAATTTGGCGCCGTATCCGTGGTCAGTGGACACATCCGCGGCGAAACCAACACCATGCCGCTCCACGTCGAGATTCTCTACAACGAGTATAACTTTGTGGCGGCTTTCGCGGTGGCCTCGCTGCTGGCGCTGCTCGCGATCGTGACGTTGATCCTCAAGGCTATCGTGGAATGGAACCACACGCGCGCGCGCGGCTGACGCCCCGCCAACTTCCTTTCTCCCTCAAAAATTTCCGTGCCGAGATGAGCATCCAAGCCACCCAGATTCGCAAAACGTTCGGCGCTTTCACCGCGCTGCAGAACGTCGACTTGCACGTCCCGCGCGGGAAACTTGTCGCGCTGCTCGGACCGTCCGGCTCCGGCAAGACGACGCTGCTGCGGATCATCGCCGGGCTGGAGCAGGCCGATCCCGGCAGCGGCCAGATTCTGTTCCACGGTGAGGACGTGACGAATGTACCCGCCGGCAAACGCAAAGTGGGCTTCGTGTTTCAACACTACGCGTTGTTCCGGCACATGACCGTGTCACAGAACATCGCCTTCGGCCTTAACGTCCGTCCGCGTCGCGACCGGCCGTCCTCGGAGAAAATTCAGGAACGGGTCAAGGAATTGCTCAACCTCGTCCAGCTCGACGGGCTGGGTAGCCGTTATCCGACGCAGCTTTCGGGCGGGCAACGGCAGCGCGTGGCGTTGGCGCGGGCGTTGGCCGTTGAGCCGCGGGTGCTGCTTTTGGACGAACCGTTTGGCGCTCTGGATGCCAAGGTGCGCAAGGAACTGCGGCGCTGGCTGCGGCAGTTTCACGATCAGGTGCACCTCACCACCGTGTTTGTCACGCATGACCAGGAGGAGGCCTTGGAGATCGCCGATGAGGTGGTGATCATGAACAACGCCCGGGTGGAGCAGGTGGGCAGCCCGCAGGAAGTTTACGACCGGCCGGTGTCGCCTTTCGTGTATCAGTTTTTGGGTAACGTGAACGTGCTGCGCGCGCAGGCGCTGGCTGAAGCCGGCGCGCACCAGGCCCGGGCGACCACGTTGCAGGCCGACGGGCACGTCTACGTGCGGCCGCACGATATTGAGGTGCTGCGGTACGTGCCGGGCATGACCGGTATTCCCGCCGTCTTGCGTTACGTGCATGCCGCCGGCGCGCTGGCCCGCCTGACGTTGGAGCAGACCCGTAATCAGGAGTTGGTGGAGGTGGAGATTTCACGTTCCGAACTCGTGAAACTTGGTTTAAAGGTCGGAGACCATGCCTCGCTTCGCTTGCGTCAGGCGCACAGCTTCGACGAAGATTACACAATCTAGCCTCACGATCTAGTCTTCAAGACGGCGAAAACCTGATTTTCGAACCCAGTCATATTCTCCGCGTTGCGGTCGACTTCTCCGCCGATCCCCGCTTGGTTTTTCCCGCCCCGTTCCTTGGTTTTCCGGTTTCCCGCTTTTCCACGCCCTCGATTTTCCATTTTTCCCCGATCTATCATGGCTAAAATATACAACGACATCACTGAAACGATTGGTAACACCCCGTTGGTCCGCCTGAACCGCACCGCTGCCGCGCACAACGCCCAGGCGGAGGTTTTGTTGAAACTCGAGTTCTTCAACCCGCTTTCGAGCGTGAAGGATCGGATCGGCTTTTCCATGATCGATGACGCGATCAAGAGCGGAAAGATCACCTCGAAGACCGTCTTGATCGAGCCGACATCTGGCAACACGGGCATTGCGCTCGCGTTCGTGGCCGCGGCGAAGGGCTTGAAGTTGATTCTCACGATGCCCGAGACGATGACGATGGAGCGTCGCAAGCTGCTCAAAATTCTGGGCGCCCGACTGGTTCTGACTGAGGGGCCGAAGGGCATGAAAGGGGCCATCGCCAAAGCAGAGGAGCTCGCGGCCAAGATTCCCCACAGCCTCATTCTCCAGCAATTCTCCAATCCGGCGAATCCCGCGATTCACCGGGCGACTACGGCAGAAGAAATCTGGCGCGATACGGACGGTAAGGTCGACTTTGTCGTGGCCGGCGTCGGCACGGGTGGAACCATCACCGGTGTCGGTGAAGTGCTGAAGGCGCGCAAGCCATCGATGAAGATCGTGGCGATCGAGCCTGATTCCTCGGCTGTTCTTTCGGGCGGTCAACCGGGGCCGCACAAACTCCAGGGCATCGGCGCTGGCTTTGTGCCTCAGGTACTGAACACCAAGGTGTACGACGAAGTCATCCGCGTGAAGGAGGCTGATTCGGGTCCGGTGTCCAAGCAGGTGAACCAGCTCGATGGCATTCCGGTGGGCATTTCCTCGGGCGCCATCATTTGGGCGGCCCTGCAACTCGCCCAGCGTCCGGAGAACAAGGGCAAGCAGATCGTCGCGATCATCCCCTCGAGCAGCGAGCGTTACCTGTCCTCCTGGCTATTTGCCGACGTGGGCGTCGAGAGCGATTCGGTCGAGGATCTCTTTGCCGCGGCCGCTGCGACGGCCTGATCGTCGACTGGCAATCGTTTCGAACCTGCGCCTGCAACGGCGCAGGTTTTTTTGTGTTTACCATATCCTGCTTCGGCCCGATCGGATTTCGCCACAGAGATCACGGAGACTCAAGCGGAGGTCACGGAGGATCTGCAAAAACGCAGCTGAACCACTGATTTTCACTGATGACCACTGATGCGAACAGAGTTGCGCGACGGAGGCCGTTCACCCGGTAAGTGAAGGGGAAGTTCTATCCCATGATCTGGATCTAGTTAATCAGTGTTTATTAGTGCTCATCAGTGGTTACGTCTTCGGCGGAATTTAGGCTGAATTGGTTGAGCTCCGTGCCCTCCTCAACTCCTCCGTGGCCTCGGTGGCACCCCCACCGCCACCGGCGCCGTCATCAACGCACCGACTCTTGGGGCACGACGGGCCGGGCGATGCGTTTCGCCAATGACGGTTCCTTCTCGCCCGCGCGATACCAGCGGTAGAAGACGATGATGAAGATGACGAGTGACACCAACATGCCGCCGATCTTCATCATGGCGCCCGCGAGCAACTGGTCATCGGCCGGCGGCAGACTCGCGATCAGGCGCGGAGCGAATTCATACGTTGGATACAAGATATCCGTCGAAAACGTGACGTACGCGAACACCGGAGTCATCGCGATCTGCACCGCCAGGATATAGAGCATCTGCGCCCCGTAACCGCTCTTCGGCACCTCCTTCGAGCGGGTCAAGAGCGGCCACCAATAAATCACCGCGGCCAGGAAAAACGATACGTGCTCGAACACGTGCACCACTTTGTTGCGCAGCGCCAAATCGTAGAAAGTCGGCACGTGCCACACGCCGATGACCACTGAGTAAATAACCATGGCCGACACCGGATGGGTGGTCATCCGCCCGAGCCGCCGCCACGTCGGCCGCGCCAGGACGCAATCCGTCATCCACGCGGGCAGCCCGAGGAGGAAGAGCACCGCGGCCGGATAGACGAGCAGCTGGTGCTGCAGCATGTGCGCGCTGAAGAGATAGCGCTCGCCGATCTGGTCGAGCGGCGATCCTACGGCCAGGTAGAAAATAAGCAGCCCGAGATAGAAACGCACTGCGTCACCGCGAGGGAAGGGCGTCCCCGGCGCGAGACGCGCCCGCCAGGGTCCGGCCATCACGGCCCAAAGCCAGCCGAGGAAGACCAGCCCACCGACAAGATAGGGTTCGTTATGCCAGTGGCGCCAGTCGATCATGAGTTCAGTATAATCCTAAAAAACGCGGTTGAACTACTGATCCTCACAGATGACCACTGATGCAAACGGACTTGTGCAATAGATGCCGTTCACTCAGGCAGGTGAACGGGAAGTTCTATCCCCCCGATCTGGATCTGTTTCATCCGGGTTCATTCGTGCTCATCAGTGGTTACTTCTTCTGCGGAATTTAGCGACAATCGCGGTTAACGGAAAGGACTCGTGGTGGATTTTCCGGGTTTCGCCCGCTGATGAGCGAATAAAAAAGCGGCCCGACAGGGGCCGCTTGGAAGTAAGCAGAGCCGCATTCCGATTCCGTTAGACCGGAAGCGGCAGGCTGGCCTCGGCGGTGAAAAGCGCGAGCAGCGCCCACGCGGTACCGCCGGCGATGATCAGTCCGATGAAAAATAAGATCGTGCAAAACGGTTTATCCCACCGCAGGTGCATGAAGTAGAAAATGACGAACATGAACTTCACCACGGAGAGGACGACCAGCAGGGAGACGACGATCCATTTCGCCCATGGGAAGTAGACGATTGCGATTTCGACGCCCGTGATGACCGCGAGGAGCATCGCGATCTGCACGTAGATCTGGAACTTGTTTTCCTCGGCGTGGCCGGCGTCGTGACCCGACCCGGGCGAGGAGACTGCGGCGGAATGTGCGCTCATGGTAGGAAGATCAGAGGTATTCGAGCAGGTAGACCGCGGTGAAGATCACGATCCAGACGATATCGACGAAGTGCCAGTAGAGACCCATCGATTCGACATCGATCGCATTGGATTCATTGAACTGAACCGTGCCGCGAGGCCGCGCGAACCAAAAGAGACCCCAAAGCGCGAGGAGAAAACCGCCGATATAAATACCTTGGTGAGAGAAGAAATCGCTGATCGCCGCGCCGAAGGTGGGAACGGTTTGCAGCGAGTGCACCAGCCCGAGCGTCACCTTGAGCGAGAGCAGCAGCACCACAATGAACGTGAGCGCATGCAGCAGCTGGTGGTTCAACCAAGAGGGACGCGAGGCAACTTTGAAGGAACGCACGTACATCAGACTGAGCCAGAGGACACCGATCGCGACGTGACATCCGTGCGTGCCGGTCAGCGTGTAAAACGTCGAACCGAGAAGGCTGTTTGACAGCGTCATATTCTTCTCGTGCACGAAATGTTCGAATTCGTACACCTGACACCCGAGGAAGATCATCCCAAAGAAGATCGTGGTCAGCAGGGACCAGCGACAGCTCTTCAAATTGCCTTTCTGAATCGCGGTGACGGCAAGCGCCATCATCAACGAGGACATCAAGAGGACAAAGGTGGAGAACGAGGTCAGCTCGACGCTGAAGATCTGTTTCGGATCCAGACCGCCCGCGGGCGGGTGCAACCGGTAGATCAAGTGCGTGGAGATCAGCGCACCGAAGAACATACAGTCCGAAGCAAGGAAGGTCCACATCAGGAGCTTCTTGTTCGGAATGCCCGTCGACGTGGTCGGGTCGTGGTGATGGTCGATGGTGGCGGTGGCCGCGTGGCTACTCATGTGGGAGGCGAAAGGCTGAAGCTGGAACTACGGAGGAGGGAGAAACGCTCAGTGCTGAGCGTGATCGGGTTCTTCGACGGGTTTGCCGTCCTTATCGAGATGGAGGTGGTAGCCTTCGTTACCTTCAAGGGACCAGAAGTAGATGCCGATGAACATCACCAACCCGCCAATGAGCGAAAGACCGAGCTTGGGCCCGATGAACATGTCGGGGCTTGGGCTGAAGGCACTGACGCCGATGGCGCCGATCAGGATACCCACGCTGCACACGAGCGGCCAAATGGAACCGAAAGGCATGTGAATGCCGCCGTGCGCATCCTCTTCCTTGCCATGCTGTTCCTGCTCTTTTGCGATTTCGTCCTTGTGATGCTTCTCGTACCACCAGGCATCACGGGCATGCACCGTCGGGATCACGCGGAAATTGTATTCCGGCGGTGGATTGGGCAGGGACCATTCCAACGTGCGACCGTCCCAAACGTCCTTCTTGACTCGTTCACCTTTCAAGAAGGTGTAGACCATCACGGCGAAGTAAATGAAGATGCCAATGCCGAGAATGAAGGCACCGATGGTGGAAATGAAGTTGGCGCTGTTCCAACCCATGTTCGGATCGTAAGTGAAGGTACGCCGCGGCATGCCGTTCAAGCCGAGGAAATGCATCGGGAAGAACGTCACATTGAACCCGACGAAGATCACCCAGAAGGAGAGCTTGCCCCAGAACTCGGAGACCTTGCGGCCAAACATCAGCGGGAACCAGTAGTGGATGCCCGCGAGCAGCGCAAAGATCGAGCCGCCGATCAGCACGTAATGAAAGTGAGCGATGACGAAGTACGAGTCGTTTTGCTGTGCGTCGGCCGGAGCTGCGGCGTGCATGACGCCCGAGAAACCGCCGATCATGAACATCCAAACGAAGCCCAAGGCGAACATCATGGGCGTACGCATCATAAGATGCCCGCCCCACATCGTGCCGATCCAGTTGAAGATCTTAACGCCGGTCGGAACTGCGATCGCCATGGTAGCGAGAGAAAATGCCGCGGTCGCCACCGTGCCCATGCCGGTCGTGAACATGTGATGGCTCCATACCGTGAAACCGAGGAAGCCGATGGCGGCACCCGAGAACACCACGATCGGATAGCCGAACAGGGGCTTGCGGGAGAACGTCGGCAGAATTTCCGAGATGATGCCCATCGCCGGTAGAATAAGAATATATACCTCAGGGTGACCGAACACCCAGAAGAGATGCTGCCAGAGGATTGGCATCCCGCCGAGCGACACTTCGAAGAAGCCGGTGCCGAAATTGCGGTCCATCATCAGCTCAACCAACGCAATCGTGATCGCCGGAAAGGCGAGGACGATCAGGAACGAGGTGATCAGCGTCATCCACGTGAAGACCGGCAGGCGCATCATCGTCATGCCGGGAGCCCGCATGTTGATGATCGTAACGATGAAGTTCAGCGAGGCGGCGATGGAGGCGACACCGAGGAGCTGCAGGCCCATGATCCAGAAATCGATCGAATGCTTCGGGATGTACGTCTTCGACGTCAGCGGAGCGTAACCGTACCAGCCACCATCAGGTGCACCGTGCGTGGCTTCCGGGAGGAACCAACCCACATTGATGATGATGGCGCCGGCCACGAACGTCCAGAGTGAGAAGGCATTCAACCGGGGGAACGCCACGTCACGCGCGCCAATTTGGAGCGGCATGATGAAGTTGAAGAACGCCGATGACAGCGGCATCACGGCCAGGAAGATCATCGTCGTCCCGTGCATCGTGAACATCGTGTTGTACTGCTGGGCAGTCAGCACGGTGTTGTTCGGGAACATCAGCTGGGCCCGGATGAGGAGGGCTTCGGCGCCCCCAACCAGGAAGAAGAACAGCGCGAAGACGCCGTACAAAAAGCCGATCTTTTTGTGGTCAACGGTCGTGAGCCAGCTCCAAAGGCCGTACTTGGCGTCAGGGTGTGCGAGCAGCTTCGGCTGCGCCGCCGGGGCGTGCTCCTCGTTCGTGAGGTAAGCGGGTTTGGCCAGGTCCATGGGAGTGGGAATCGAAGTCGGTTGGTTTGAAAATTCAGGCAGGAGGCGGAATCACCGGCAGCCCTGCATGTGCGAATCAGTGTCGAATAAGGGAAGAAAGAGGGAAACGCAGCTCCGAGTTAGCCTGTGAGCCGCTGCAAGGAAATTACTTCAAGCTCTCGAGATAGGCCACCAGCGCAACTTCCTCGTCGGCGGTGAGCTTGATGTTATTGTCGATGTAACCCTTGGCCATCTTGTTGCCGGGTTTCACCGCGCCGGGATTGTGCAACCAGCGTTGCATCTGTTCGCGGTTGTTTTCCAACAGGCCGGCGGCAATTGTGGAACGAGAACCGATGTGCGTCAGGTCGGGACCCGTGATGCCCGCCGCGCCGTGTCCGCGGATTGCATGGCATGCCATGCAGGTCTTGGAGCTGAAAAGTTGGCGACCCTTGGCGATGAGTTCCGCATCCTCTGTACGTGCATCTGGCACCTGCAACTGGCGCCAGGACTCGAGCGGATTGATGTCAAATTTTGCCGAGATGCCGACTTCGTTTTGCTTGAACGTCCGCAGCGCGGCGAATTGTGCGCGCGGTTGAGTGGCGTCGGCCGCCCGAGCGACCACCGTGCGCCCCGTCTGGGTTTGCTGCTCAAGCCACTCGGCGAATTCTTTCTCGGGCAGGGCGACGACCCGGAAACGCATCACCGCGTGTGAATCACCGCAGTATTCCGCGCATTGACCCCAATAATAACCGGGCTTCTCCGCCTTGAACCAAAGGTGATTCGCGCGGTTTGGGATCATGTCCACCTTCCCGGCGAGTTTTGGCACCCAGAAGGAATGAATGACATCGACGGTCCGCAGATTCACCCGCACGGGGCGACCGACTGGGATCACCAGTTCATTGGCGGTAACCAGCGGGGCCTTCGCGTCCGCATTGATCGTGGCCAGCTCAGAGGGATATTCAAATTTGAACCACCACTGATAACCGACGGCCGTGACCTCGAAGGTCTGACCTTTTTCCGCCTCGGGTACATCGTAGGTGGACCAGATTCCCTGGAGCGTCGGAACGGCGATGATGACGAGTGAGAGCACCGACGCGCCAATCAGACTAAGTTCGACCAACGGGTTGCCGTGACTTTGCTCCGGCGGCTCCGCGTGCGCATCGGCATCGGAACGGGCTCGGAACTTCACCATGGCGTAGGCGAGCACGCCTCCGACCAACACGAAGATCACCGCCGACACCCAGCACGTCACATAGAAAATGTGGAGTTGCTCGCGAGCGACAGGACCCTCAACCGCGATGGTCGATTGGTGTCCATCCATTCGCCACCATTCACAACCGGAAAGGAGGGCAACGCCGATCAGTGCGGCTGCGGCACGGCCCCAGTGGGCCAGACTTGACCGCCGGAATGGGGTCGGGAGAGAGTTGAAGAGACGCATGTGGACAGTCGAAAACGGAAACACCTTTGTGGCGCGAACGCCAGAGCCCAGCAGAGTTGGCGAACACTTTGGCATTTCAAGCCATAATCCCGAGATTTAGCTGACAGATCAGCCTCTAGCGCCGCCGTGAAGCACTTTATTAAATCACGCAGCGGTGTGTATTAGCGCTGCGCTTCAGTCGCGGCGGAGCTCACGTTTTTCGCAGGATACATCCTTTCCGGGTCGCGTTTGGTTTTCCGCTTTGCTCTTGAAGAGCGCACGGCGTCTTCGAGCTCGCACCGTTACTTACTGGTCGGTTCGAGTTGCATGTGAGCCGCTCACTCTCAACACTATCGCCTCTATGAAACTCCGAATCCTTTCTGTTACTGGTATTGCTGCTATGATGTTAGTGGGCTGCGCTAAAAAAGAAGCCACCCCCACCGCCGTAGCCACTCCGCCTGCCGCGACTCCCGCTAAGACTGCGACTCCCGCGACAACGGCCGCGGCTCCGGCCGCCAAGACTGAGGCCCGTGTGATCGAGATCACTGGCAACGATCAGATGCAATTCAGCATCAAAACCATGGAAGCCAAGGTCGGCGAGGAGATCAAGGTGGTCATGACCAACGTTGGCACCCTCCCCAAAGAGGCGATGGGGCATAACTGGGTTCTCCTTCAGCTCGGCACCGATGTGAATGCGTTCGCGACCGCCGCCATGACCGCCAAGGCCACGGATTACATTCCGCCCGCCATGAAGGACAAGGTTGTCGCGTTCATCCCGGTCCTTGGCCCCAAGCAAAAGGGTGAAGTCACCTTCAAGGTTCCCGCCGCCGGCGAATATGCCTATATCTGTTCCTTCCCTGGTCACTTCATGATCATGAAGGGAACGCTGACCGCCAAGTAAGCGGCGTCAGCGTAACGGTAGCCGATGGCTCGCCCAGCGCGGCCATCACCTTTATTCAGCCGGGCGAGAATGCCCGGCTTTTTTGTTGAACGGATTCTGGCGGTTAAACCGACATCCCGGTCTGTAGCCGACACTGCTGGCGGTAGCTCATACCAATCGCCCATGAGATTTGGACTTTTCCAAAGGTAGGCACCGACCTCCGGGCGGGCCGTTGGCAGTCACATTTTCTGAGCGGCCCGCCCGGAGGTCGGTCCCTATCCGGCGCTGCCGCGCCAAAGCCAAAAGCACATCAGTCGCACGTATCAGCGGTGAAACAGACGTTCCTGTCGGTGTAGCTCAGCAGTCGGTCACTCCGTCCCTGAATTACAGGCAGGAATGCCTGGATCACGTTCGAGGCGCTGACTACGCCGCCGGCGTCGCGGGCGTCGCGGGCCACCACTGGTAGAGGAAGAAATACACCAGAACGCCCGTCACGCTGACATAATACCAAATGGGGAACGTCCATCGGGCCCATTTGCGGTGACGATCAAATTTGCCCTGCAACGCGAACAAGAAGGTGCGCGGCACCAGGTACGCGATCGCGATCGCGAGGATGATGTGCGTGATCAACATCACATAATAAAACGTGGCAATCGCGCCCGTGCCGCCGAAGGGCGTGTGCACGCCGCGCACGAGGATTTTATGGGTGACGTAACCAATCAGAAAAATCGCGGAGACGCCGCCCGCCATCAGCATGCAGGCGCGGTGCGCGACGATCCGCCTGAGGCGGACTTCTGGATCCGTGGTGCGCAGCGCGCCCATGATCGCGACGAAGCCGAAGGTCATGAGAATCGTCGCCAGCGAATTGAGCGTAGCGTTGAGCGCGGGAATATCCTGAATAGTCATGGCACAAGCAGCCGATCCGCCACCAGCGCGCCGAGAACGAGCGGGAGGTAGATGATCGAGGCAAAAAATAATTTTCGGGCCGCCGCGTCCCGTCCTTCCCTCCGGAGGAAGACAATCGCGCGCCATAGAAACCAGCCTCCACCCAGCGTTGCGGCGAGGCCGTACGCTTTGCTCGTGAGTCCCAGCACGACGGGCAGCAGGCTTACGACCACCAAGGCCACAGCGGTAATCAGCGACCATGCGGCCACCCGCTCGCCACTTTCATCGCGCACCGGCAGCATCGGGAATTGCACCGCCGAATAATCGCGGCGATACATCCAGGCCACCGCCATGAAGTGGGGAATCTGCCAGAGAAAGAGGACGCCGAACAAGATCCACCCCAATGCGCTCACCCGGCCTTCGCCCGCCGTCCAGCCGATTAACGGTGGAAACGCGCCGGCGATCGCGCCGATTTCGGTGCTCCACTTCGACCAGCGTTTCGCCGGGGTATACCAGCCGAGGTACGAGATGATCGTGAACAACGTGAACATCGCCGCGAACCGATCGACTTTGGCGAAGAGCAGAAACAACGACGCCGCACACATCAGCCAGCCCAGGACGAAGGCGGAACCCGAGGGGATCTTTCCCGACGGAATCGGCCGATCGGCCGTGCGCTTCATGCGCGCATCGGTGTCACTTTCCATCCATTGATTGAGCGCCGCCACGCCGCCGGCCGCCAAGCTGGTGCCAATAAAGAAGAGCGTGAACTTGAGGGGATCTGACGGCGGGCGCGTAGCAAAATAACCCACCACGGCCGTGAGCACCGAAAGCAGACTCAACCGCGGTTTGGTGAGTTCCAGGTAATCGCGAAACGCTGCCGGTGCTCCGGTTTCCGGCGTCATGCGACGACCGGCGTGCGGCGGGAAACGAGGGGAGCGCTATGCTGCAGCTGATCTCGATGTGCCACCCACGTGATCCAAAACGTGACCGCCAGCGTCATCGCGCCCACCACGACGTGAGCGGTTGTGACGTCGGACTTGCGGAACGTCCAAATGATTTGCGCGCCCAAAATGATTTGCACGATCAACAGCGCGACCAGGGTGGTCGCCGCCGCGCGCAACGAAGCGGGCGCCCCGCGATCCCGATGGACCGTGACCGCCAACCAAACCAGCGCTACGGAGAGCACGATCGCCATCACGCGATGCGTGAAATGAATCGCCACGCGGAAGTCCCAAGCCGCCGGCAACCACTGGTGATCGGGTGTCGAGTAGGGAAATGTATGAATCGCGAGTCCGGCGCCATTGTGCCGCATGGTCGCCGCAATCACTAGTTGCAGGAGCACGAGCAGACAGCATGCGATTCCAAGTTTCCGAACCTTCGAGCTGACAGGGACGCTCTGTTTTATCCACACCCGTGAACAGGCCACCGCAATCGCGATCAAAATACAGACAAAGATATGCGCGAGAATCCCGTGAGGGATGCGCAGCATTTGGCCGAACGACATCTCGAACCCCGGCACCGCGATCGCATCGAGCGTGACGCGTTTGCCGCCGAGAATGCCTTGGAAAATGACGATGACGACCGCCCAGCCGCCCAGCACCCGCAGCCACCCCCGTTCTTCACGCGCCCACAGCCAGAGCGCGAGACCGATCGTGACGAACCCCATGACCATTCCGGTGAGTCGATGGGAATGCTCTGCAAACATCGCCAGGTCCTCCAGCCAGCCAGGCGGATTAATCGAGCCGTGCGACAGCGGCCAATCGGGAAACGCCATGCCCGCACCGATGCTCGTGGTGAACGCGCCCAGCGTCACCAGCAGAAAAACCCAAACGCTGCCAACCGCTGCGAAAGCGGCGAGCGCAGGCTTGTGCGTGAGAGTGCGGGAAGAGGTGATTGCAGTAGGCATGAGCCAGGCAAAGGTTGAGAAGAAGGCACGTTGCTGTTTGCCGCAAACCCTTTGACAATCTTTTCCTCCGGCGAATCGGTATGGTGATGAAAACTAATGACGCCGGACGAAACAAAATCGCCGCATCCGTCCGATCGCGACGGGCGTACCTGGCCGTCGTTGGGTTGGCCGTCGGGACCGCGGGGGCTTTGTGGTCAGGAGGCTGTTCCCGCGCGCCGACGCAGGCCGCTCCGGCGAAGTCGGAGAAAGACGCCGGCAAAGATGAACGGTACCCACTCACGGGCGAAGTGGTTCGCGCGGAGCCGGACCGCAAAGTGCTCGTGGTGCGTCACGACGAGATCAAGGGTTACATGCCCGCGATGACCATGGAGTTTATCGTTTCGCCGGGTGACCTCGCGCTTCTGAAACCGGGTCAGCGCATCCGCGCCGAGATGATCCCGAGCAAGGACGGCGACTACCGGCTCGAAAAAATCTGGCCCGCCGACAAGGCGCTCGCGGACACCGTGGAAATGGGCGCCAAGCAATTGCGCCAGGACACGCACGCCCGCGGTAAGAGTGCCTATCGCGAGGTGGGTGAAACCGTTCCTGATTTCGCGCTTTACGATCAGAGTGGCCGCGTCGTCCAGAGCACTCGCTTCCGCGGCAAGCAGGTCATGATCAACTTCATTTTCACCCGCTGTCCGGTCGCGACGATGTGTCCGGCAGCCGTGGCCAAGATGATGTCGACGCAGAAGCTCGCGCGGGAAGCAGGCGTCACGAATCTCGAGCTCGTTTCAATTACGCTTGATCCGGCTTATGATACGCCGGGCGTTCTGCGCGAGTATGCCGACGCTCGCGGCATCGACACCTCCAACTTTTCCTTTCTCACCGGTCCGGACAACGCGATCAAGGATTTGCTCGCGCAGTTTGGCGTTATCGCTGAGTTCAAGGACGACCTGCTGCAACACACCTTGACGACCCTGCTCATAAACGAGAACGGCAAGATTGCCCACCGCGCGGACGGCAGCCAGTGGGATCCGGCTGATTTTGTGGGAAAGATGAAGCGATGAGCCACGTCGTCTCATTGGGGTCTTCGCAGCGGCGCCAGCTTGCCTGGATCACGGTTGGCGCGTTGAGTTTGTACCTGGGCATGCGCTGGCTGCCCACCGGGACAAATCTGAGTCACATGGATTTTCGATTGGATCCGAAATCCGGAAACTCAATCGAATTCTGCGACCCGGCGAATCCGCAATTTATCCCCGTGGTGGCGGCCCGGTCGCCGGTGAGCATTGCGCTCTCTCTGCCGAGCCCCGCGCTGGCAGGGGAGGCGGTGCACGCCGCGGTCGTGATGCGTACGAGTACCGGCAAGCCGGTCACGCCGGAGGACTTGATGGTCGTGCACACGCGTCGCTTGCATCTGCTCGTGGTGGACCCGTCGCTCACCGATTATCAACACGTGCATCCGGAGCCGTTGGGGCGGCCGGGAGAGTGGGGCTTCAGCTTCACTCCGCGGGCCGGCGGGACGTATCGCGTCTTCGCCGACTTTACGCCGGCTGCGACGGGGCGTGGACTCTATGCCAGCGCCGACCTGGCGGTGGCCGGTCCGCCGGCCATCGCGGCAGCTGCACTTCCGACGCAACCGGCGACGGGGTCGCTGCGGTTTTCCCTCGTTTCCGTCCAGCAACCCGTGCGGGTGAATCAGCCGATCGACCTGCAGTTCTCGGTGCAGCGTGACGATGGCGCCGCCATCGGATTACAACCGCTCATGGGCGCGTTTGCGCACCTCGTGGCCTTCGATGAAACGCGCAGCGGTTTTGCTCACCTGCACCCGGTTGAAGACGAAGCGAAAGCGCCGGACGCAAACCATCCGCGCCTCAATTTCAAACTCACCATTCCGAAGGCCGGCCGCTACGTTATCTGGGCGCAGATCAATGTCGCTGGCGAAGAGCAAACGGTGCCGTTCGAAATCGCCGTGCAGTAAAGTAGAGGGGGTATTTCACAGCCGCCTGGGTTGGTTTAGATTTTTCCGGGGTAGGGCCCGACCTTGGTCGTGGCCTGAAAGGTCGGGTGGAAACGATTCGGCCACGAGCGAGCTCGGGCCCTACGGCTGATGTCGCACCAAAGTCAAAATCACATCGGCAGCTGGTATAACGCGGGCGGTTCCGCCGCGAGCTCTCTGCGGGTCTAGAATTTCAGGTGCTTCACCGTGAGCCCCTGGTTGATGAGTTGCTTCAGCGAATCGATTCCGATCCTGAGGTGATCCTCGACAAATTTTTCGTCCACCTGGCGATCGCTCTCCACGGTCTTCACGCCGTCGGGCGTCATGGGTTGATCGGAAACGAGCAACAACGCTCCCGTCGGAATTTCGTTGTAGAACCCGGTCATGAAAATCGTCGCCGTTTCCATGTCGATGCACATGGCGCGCATTCTCTGCAGGTATTTTTTGAACTCCTCGTCATGCTCCCACACGCGTCGATTGGTCGTATAGACCGTTCCGGTCCAGTAGTCCCGGGCGTGGTCGCGGATCGTGGTTGAAATCGCCTTTTGCAGGGCGAAGGCGGGCAGCGCTGGCACTTCCGGCGGAAAATAATCGTTGCTCGTGCCGTCGCCCCGGATCGCCGCAATCGGCAGAATCAAATCGCCGATGGAGGCGCGATGCTTCACTCCGCCGCACTTCCCGAGGAAGAGCACGGCCTTGGGGTTGATCGCGGTGAGCAGATCCATCACGGTCGCCGCGGTGGCGCTGCCCATGCCGAAATTGATGATCGTGATATCGCCGGCCGTGGCACTCGGCATCGGCTTTTCCTGACCGACCACCTGCACGTTGTTCCACTGCGCGAAAAGCTTCACGTAATGGGAGAAATTCGTCAGCAGAATGTAGTCGCCGAAGCCATCGAGCGGCACGCCCGTGTAGCGCGGCAACCAGTTTTCGACGATTTCTTTGCGGGTCTTCATTCTCGCAGTTTGGTTGTTCTGGCCGGCGAATACACCGAAAAAATTAACGGGCGGGTGGAGTCCCGTGCCGCCAGCGGGAACTCAACCGAGGAAGGTTGCGCTCGGGTCGTTTGCCGACTGCGCTCTTCCTTTCGAACCCATGAACGCCATCACCCGAGCAGCTGTCGGCGGAGTAATCTGGCTCGCCTTCGTCGTCCTGCAGGTCACGAGCCTGCGCGGCGAGGCGTGGTCCCAGGCCTTGCTGCTGTTCGCGGCCCTGGTGCTGATTCCACTCGGATTGGACCTGTTTGCCGACGAGGAAGCGCCGGCCGTATCGGTGCGACTGCTCAAGGGCGCGGAGCGGCTGCAGTTGCTCGCCGGACTTTTCCTCGCGGCGGCCTGCTGGTTGCCGCGCGGCCCGGTCGCGGGCATCCTGACGTTGCCCTGGGTTGGATTCACCGCCCTCTTGGCCATTGCTGGGTTCAAACGCATGCAGGCCGGTGGCATGAAACGAGATTTACATCTGTTGTGTGCGGACGTGGCGCTGATGTTTCTGCTCATTGGCGGACTCTGGGCGCTCGCCGATCGCGGAGGCATTTCGCCCCTGGGATTTGAGATCGGGATCGTCGCGCTGACGGCCGTGCACTTCCACTATGCGGGTTTGCTGCTGCCGTTGTTCGCAGGACTGGCGCAACGCGAACTGTGGATGTCGCGCCTGGCGGCGCGCGCCGCCGTCGGCGTGGTTTTTGGCGTTCCCGCGGTGGCCTTCGGCATCACGGCCACCCAACTGGGTTGGAGTCCGACCCTCGAAGCAGGGTTCGGCTGCGGTCTTGCTCTGGCGGGAATGGCCGTGGCGGTGTTGCACGTCCGACTGGCTTTGGACGC
>Ga0163150_10004529_pt1 | contig 18509 bp, 19 predicted proteins | sample OliLakLV19P2IB_FD_148628 | JGI IMG/M metagenome (GOLD analysis project Ga0163150, IMG submission 148628) | Freshwater microbial mat bacterial communities from Lake Vanda, McMurdo Dry Valleys, Antarctica - Oligotrophic Lake LV.19.P2.IB | ecosystem: Environmental > Aquatic > Freshwater > Lake >...
AGTGAGAAGCCCGACACGCTGAGGGGTAGGGTGAGAAAGCGATGGCGGGAGCCCAAGGGTGGTTGGCGACGGAATGATCAGAAGATCAGATGCGTGAATCAGGGAGACCTGTTCGCCACAGAGACGGTGTTCATGCAGCGGCCGAAGAGCCGGGCGGACAGGAGTCAGAGCCTCCATAGTAGCTGTGAAGTCCCGTAATGGGGATGGAGCCAAGGGAGGCAGGGAGGTGGATGCATGACGGCGGTCGGGACAGAATCTCAACCAGCGCCAGTGCCCTCGGGCTAAGCAAGCTGGAGCGGCTTCAGTGGATGCAAGACTGAAGACACTGTTGCGATCAAAGTTAGGCATGTTGACGACCCATCGGGAGAAACGGGCAGTAGACGCTTCGTTGCTTGTCAATTGGATTCTCTTTCCGTTGATGATGCAATTCGTCAACCCTTAACCAGGTAAAACCACCGACTGGAGAGCCGTATGCGGGAGATCCGCCTGTACGGTTCGGAGGGAGGGGGAGCAGCACGCTCTCCCTACCCCTATCAGATTCTGGGTCAGATGGCACTGGATTCCCGCTCTTGCGGGAATGACGCCAATTGCGAGCTATGGCGACTTCAGCGACGCGACGAAGCAGATCCTGCTTTGTAGCCGCCTAGGTAACGAGGCGGACCTGACGCTATGACCGCCTTAGATCCAGCTCATGACCAAAACGGCTCACCCGGTACGAGTTGGGACTTCAAATAATCCTCATTCGGTTCGAATCCAAGACCAGGGCCCGTGGGAACCGCCAGATGGCTGTTCTTCACCTCCGGCGGCTTCGTCGCCGACATCTGCTCCACGTGTCGTGTGGGCCGGCCCAAAGCGCTTTCGGAGCGGTAGAAATTGAAAACCGCCGACCCAAAGTGAGCTGAAGCCAGGCAGAGCACCAGGCTGCCCACGTTGTGCAGTGCCACGGGCGTTCGCGTAACCATCGCATAGTCGGCAATCTTGCGGGTGCCAGTGAATCCACCCGCAAAAGCGAGATCGGGATGAATGATGTCCGCCGTCTGGGTGTCGAGAAACGGTTTGAATCCTTGCACTAATTCCAGCTTCTCGCCCACGAGCAAGGGAATACGCGTGCCGCGCTTGACCGCCCTCCAGCCTTCCGAGAACGTTACCGGCAAGGGGTCTTCGTAGAAGAGGGGATTCATCGGCTCAACTGCTTTGGCGGCCTGGATGGCACTCAGCGGATCAAGTTCGTTGTGGCAATGGACAGCAATGTCAATGGCGTCGCCTACGGCGTCGCGTGCGTTTTGAAAACCGCGGGCCACGCGGCGAACCTGGTCGGTATCGATCGTGGCCGTGTACCGGGCGGCGGGCACTCCCAGAAGTGGATCGATACCGATCTTGAACGTGGTGAAGCCTTCCGGAGCGGATGTGATCTGCTGCGCCCAGTCTTTGCACTTCGCTGGGTCGAGTAGAACGTTTCCCGGGCCATGCGAGTAGAGCCGAATGGCATCGCGAAACGGCCCGCCCATCAGGACGTTCACCGGCTGTCCGGTGACCTTGCCTGCAAGATCCCACAGAGCAATGTCGATTCCGCTGATAGTCGGAATGTGGGCCATGTAGGGATGCATCAACGAAATCATATTCAGGAAGTGGCGCTCGATGGCCAGCGGGTCCTGGCCAACCAGCAGGTTCTTCAGCTGGTCGTTGATGCGCGAGCGTGCCATTGGCCCAGACGATCCGGCTTCGCCATAGCCGATCAGACCGGCATCAGTCTCAATCTTGATCAGGCAATTGCCGGCAATGTTCTTCACCTGCATTGCCTTGACAGCTGTAATCTTCACCTTGCTACGATGCGCCTGGGCGAAAGCGTGAAACTGGGTCATCCATGCGCCGGCTGGCAAGGCCAGCATTCGAAGCAACCATTGGCGTCGGGTGATTGTGCGATTCATGTTGAAAGTCCTTTCTGACATTGTCACAAAGAGGCAACGTAACGGTGCAGCTTAAATGCAGCGAGCGCTTCAGAGCATCCCAGGTTGCGCCTTCGTTGGCCGCTGACCCCTCACCCGCCTTTGTGAACGCTTCTCAAACGTTCACCCCTCTTCCCACAAAACGGGAGAGGGCGTTGCTTCAAACTTGACCGAAGTTTGACCTTCGCTCCCAAGAAGTGACCCTAGCAAGCATCGGAGCCGTCCTCCGGAAGGCGACTCCAGTAGTGGCAGCTGATGGGTGCCTGAGAAGCTCGTCCGTAGATCGCCTCCCGCAGGGCTCACAGGAATTACCACTGCCAATGCCTTGTTGCCCTGGATGCCTTCGTGTATATAGATGAAGCTATGCCAGTGGCTGAACGAATTTCCGCGCAAAGAATACTTTTTCCTTGGATTCCAAGTCCACAAAAAGATCTCTTCTTCTACATCAGCTCTGCGCTGGCAGGCTGGCTCTATGTCGCCATCATCGTTTTCGCCATAGTCACGCTTGAGAACCCGCTGAAGGTATCCAGCCCGAACGGAGAAGGAGTTTCGTTGGGTGCGTGGATTATTCAAAAACTTCTGGGTTTATGCGTTGGTTGGATTCGTCTTCACCTTGGTTCTGTATCGCGGGTCGTGGATCGATTTTGTAAAGTTCCTTACCGGATGGCGGCTGGACAAGAGTTTACTGAATTCTCTCGTGATGATGGCCGGGGTTGCCGACCCTGTGCCAGCTTGGCGGTGGAAGCCTTTTTTTAGGAACGGCGGTCTGGATTCCCGCTCTTGCGGGAATGACGCACGAACGCACGAGAGCGTTGCGTTTTCCGGCTTAGATCGGTCCCCGCCGGTTCAGCGATAGTTTTTCAATAGCCAATCATCCATAGCAATCGGCGTCAGTTGCCACGACAGCCACTTCTTAACCTATGTTCAATCGAATCCTCCAGGCGCTCGCAGTACTTTCCACTGCTCTTCTCGTCTCCTGCTCACGTTCTTCCGGCCCGCCGTACAGCCCGCAGAATGCCTTGAAAACCTTCAGGATTGAGCCAGGCTTTCGCATGGAGCTCTTTGTTTCCGAGCCGCAGATCAGCGATCCCGTGGCCATGGAGTTTGACGAGGATGGCCGGATCTATGTGGTCGAGATGCACGGCTATCCGCTGGACACCGGGCCCAGTGGGCGCGTGAAGCTGTTGCGCGATACGGATGGCGACGGCCGCCCCGACCTCACCACGGTGTTTGCTGACGGCCTCGTGATGCCCAACGGCGTGATGCGCTGGAAGAAGGGCGTGCTGGTGACGGCGGCGCCCGACCTTCTTTACTTTGAAGATCTCAACGGCGATGGGAGGGCCGACATCAAGAAAGTGGTTCTCACCGGCTTTCCGTTTAGCAATCCGCAACATACCGTGAATAGCCCGGTCTACGGACTCGACAACTGGATTTACCTTGCCTTTGAGGGACCGTCGCGCGGAATTTTGTTTCCCCAGTTCTCAGATCCGGGCGAGGCACTGCGCTTCCCTGATCGCCCTGATGTTGCGCCGGTGGATGTCGCGCACCGTGCCGTGCGCTTCCGCCCAGACACTTTCGCGGTCGAACCGCGCTCCGGTGAAACTCAGTTCGGGCACGCCTTTGATGCCTGGGGCCACTACTTTACCCTCAACAATTCCAACCATGCACGACACGAGGTCATTGCCGCCCGTTATCTCAAACGCAATCCGGATCTGCTGGTTCCAACCGCGACGCAGAACATTTCGGATCATGGCAGCAACGCCCGTGTCTACCCCATCAATCGCAATCTTCGTGTCGAGATGCTCACCGAGTTTGGTGAGTTTACGTCCGCCTGTGGCATGACGCAGTATTGGGGCGGTGCTTTCCCGCCTCAGTTCAATGGCGTCTCGTTTGTGAACGAGCCGGTGCATAACTTGGTGCATCGCGACGTCCTCAGAGACTCAGACAGCACTTTTATTGCGAGCCGGGCGAGAGACGGCGTGGAGTTTCTGGCGTCGACGGACTCTTGGTTCCGTCCTGTCAACCTCACGGTCGGTCCTGACGGAGCACTTTACTTGTTGGACTACTACCGCGAAGTGATCGAACACCCGGAGTGGACTTCGAGTTCGGTTCAGACATCGAAGAATCTCTACAATGGATCTGATAGAGGCAGGATCTATCGCATCGTTCCCGACTCTTCTCCGTTGCCGACGGCCAGAAATCTGCTTCTCAGCCAAGCTTCGGATGAAGAACTGGTGCGCTATTTGGACAGCTCAAACGTATGGTGGAGGCGCACCGCGCAACGCCTCCTGGTTGATCGCAAGAGCGACGCATCTGTCGCGCTCTTGAAGAACCTGTTCCGCCAGAGCCCTTCTGCCTTGGGGCGGCTGCATACTCTATGGACTTTGGAGGGATTGAACCAGTTGGAACCTGCTCTCATCGAGAGCGCCTTGAGCGACTCCGAGGCCGGGGTGAGAGAGAATGCCATTCGCCTGGCGGAGACGCATCTCAACGACGAACCTGCGCTGGCGGCTGCTGTGTTGAAGCTGGAAAGGGATCCTTCAGCAAAAGTACGTTTCCAATTGCTATGCACGCTGGGTTTCATCGATACGCCTGCGTCACGAGTCGCTCAGAATCAACTATTGCTGAGTGGCTTGGAGGATGAGTGGATGCAGATTGCGGCTTTGAGCGCGTCGTCCGATCGTGCTGTTCAGTATTTCGACATGGCGTCAGCCCGCCTGCCTGAGATCACGGGGGCCGAAAGCGATGCCCGTCGCTCATTTCTGCGCAAGGTGGGCGGCGTGATTGGCGCTCGGCAGAAGCCGGCCGAGCTGCAAAAAGTGCTGCAGGCCGCGGTTGGTGACACACAGCCGAGTTCGAGTTGGTGGCGGGCTGCCAGTCTTGAAGGTCTGGCGGACGGGGTCCTTCAAAGGAAGCCAGATCCGGCATCGCTCAAGAGTGTTCAAGATCTGCTTTTCCGCTTGTTCGAGAATCCAGCCACACCGATCCGCCGGGCCGCCTTGAACCTGCTGCAAGCGAGCAACGTTGGTGAGGGCGCCGGTTACCCGCGCGCTCGGCAGCGAAGTCTTGCGGCAGCGGCAGACCGCAGCGTCGACGGTGAACAACGTGCCGATGCGATTTCTTTTCTAGCCCTGGTCCGTCCTGGCGACCATCTCGAATTGCTGAAACGGTTAGTGGACGTTCAGGAACCGGCCCCAGTCCAGATGGCCGCAACGCGTGCGCTGGGCAAGATTCAGGGTGAGGCGGTGGGCACGTTTCTGATTTCCAAATGGCGAGTTCTGGCCGGTCCGGTTCGAAGTCAAGCCGCCGAGGCCATGCTTCAGGATCCGGCTCGATTTCCACAGATTCTCAAAGCGCTGAAGCAGGAAGACGTCCAGGCCTGGACGTTGAACTTTTCACAGAAGCGACGGTTGCTGATGAACCGCGATCCCAAGATCCGCGAGTCAGCGCGCGCGATTCTGGACGAGAAACCGGGAGAGCGGGACGCCGTCGTAAAGCGCTACCAGGCTGCGCTGAGCGCGGACGGAGATAGCGCTCGGGGTAAAAGAGTGTTTCAGGAAATTTGCGCGAAATGTCACAAACTGGATGGCATCGGGGCAGAAGTCGGGCCGGACCTTGGAACAGTCCGCAACCGTCCGGCTTCGGTGCTGCTCAGCGACGTCTTGAACCCCAGCAAATCCATCGCTCAAAAATATGAAGCCTACGTCGTGGAAAAGATCTCAGGTGGCATGAGTGAAGGTGTCATCGGCAGCCAGACTCCCACTTCTCTCACTCTGCGCCAGGAGAAAGGAAAGGAGATTGTAATCTCCCGTTCTGACATCAAACGGATGTATGCTTCCAATCTTTCTGCCATGCCCGCCGATCTTGACCGGCAGATCAGTGTTCAACAGATGGCTGATCTACTGACCTTCATCGCCGGAGGCGACAGATAGCCGCCTAGATACCCGATCCTTATTTTGATTTGCACTCTAATTCGTAGTCTGTCCCCAATTTTCCAAGATAGAGAGTTTCCCTTGACTTCGTTCGACTGCCAGCGCGAAAATTACGAGGTCACTCAAAGTTCTCCGTAATGGTATCGCCTGCCCGCTCGGCCCGTGGTTTGTGCCAAGTGGGCCAGGCAGAATCTGAATCGCACCCCATCCTCTAATCGGATGCGGGTAGCCCACATTGGAAAGGAGAATCGACAATGGCGACTAAAATCACCGGATTGTTTTCCGGGAAAATCAGGACGCAGGCCGCTGCGGCGCTCTTCCACGAGGACAACCACGCCCTCACGCTTATCGAAGTGGCAGGGACTCAGACATCACCCGACCCGCTGTATAACGGGGCCAAGATCACTTACTGGGGCACGGGCGATCTAGAGAATGGTAATGGTCCCCAGAGGGGCTATTGGTGCAACGAGCGCGCCAACGGCGACCGCGACTGGGGCACCTTCGAGGGCAAAATCACCACTTCCGGCCAGCAGGTAAGCATGGAAGGCACGTTCAAATTTACGGGCGGCACCGGGAAATTTAAGGGCATTACCGGCGACGGCAAATACAAGGGCCATTTCCCCTCCGTCACGGACGTTGTCAATAAGTGGGAGGGCGAATACACCCTCGCCTCAGCCAAGGCCGCAAAATAGACAAGTTGTTCCCCCTCTCAGGCGCAGACCTCCCTTGGTCTGCAGCGCGATTCAGGTCAGGCCCTAAACATTGATTCTGCTGCAAAACCCCACCAGGTTAGGGTTTTCAGCTGTTTTCGCGAAAATCGTGCGTTGAAGACAAAGGACTTGGACAACGCTGATTCTCCGAACTAGGCCCAGGGCGGGGGTTTTGCAGCAGAATCAAATATTAAATATTGCTTGCAGCCAGCTGCGAGGACCGGCCTGAAGACTGACGCAGCGGTGTGCATCAAGTAGGGCGATTCCAAGAGCGATCAAAGACAAGTTTGCATATTTGATTTTTAACGGCTGGCCCCAATTCCCCCCGCCTGCGTTTGTTTCCCCTGCCGAGAATCCCGCACCGAAAAATTCCTGTTGACAGATATAGACAGATGTCTATACTGACACCTGTCTGCATGGACAAGTATCTATATTCCTGAAAGTCATGAAGAACTCGACGGAGCGAAAACGGTGTTCTTGGTGCTTGGGTAGCGAACTTTACAGGGACTATCACGACCGTGAGTGGGGCATTCCAGTTCGCGATGACCGGCTCCTGTTTGAGTTTCTGATTCTGGAGGGGGCCCAAGCTGGCTTGAGTTGGTTGACTGTGTTGCAGCGCCGCGAGAGCTATCGAGCCGCTTTCGACAACTTTGATGCCGAGAAAATTGCCCGCTACGGGTCCCGTGAGAAGAAGAGGCTGCTAACAAATCCTGGCATCATTCGCAACCGGCTGAAGGTTGAAGCGGCGGTGGCGAACGCTCAAGCGTTCCTGGCAGTTCGAAAAGAGTACGGCAGCTTCAGTGCCTACATCTGGCAATTTGTGAACAATGCGCCGCTGGTAAATCACTGGGAGACTTTGAGACAGGTGCCGGCTGCAACAGCGGAGTCGAAAGCCATGAGTCGCGATCTAAAGAAGCGAGGTTTCCGATTTGTGGGTCCTACGATTTGTTACGCATTCATGCAGGCTGTCGGCATGGTGAACGACCATGTCCTGGAATGTTTTCGGCATCCGGTAAATCTGGCGGCAGCTAGACAGCGCAGGCCAGCCAGCAAGGTGAAATCGGAAGGGGCAGCGCGTCTTCAAAAGGGACGGTAGTAGTGGTCCAGCTGAATTGTGTTTTGACTCATGAACATGCCGAGGTACACAGGGCGCTTGACTGTGGGCTGATGCTGCGAACTGATTCCGTTTTGGAGGGTTTATGGAACTGACCCTGAAGCAGCAAGAGGTTTTGGATTTCATACAGAGCTATTTTGCCAGACAGGGAATGGCTCCGTCGGTTCGCGAGATGGCCGAGGCCTTGGGCAAGTCGGCCCAGGCGATTCAGCAGCACATCGAGAGTTTGCGCGCCAAAGGGTATCTGCAACATCAGCCTTCCAAATCCCGGACGAATGTACCGATGCAGTCACAGCGCTATTCTTCTGAGCGCATTAACGAAGTACCGATTCTAGGCCGTGTTCAGGCCGGACTGCCCGTTTTGGCCGAGGAAAACATCGAGGGCACAGTGCCTCTGCCACGAGAGTGGACCAGGGATGACAAGGTTTTCCTGTTGCGGGTGAAGGGCGACAGTATGAAGGATGCACACATCGTGTCAGGAGACCTTGCGCTGATCCGACAGCAGCCAACGGCGGAGAATGGGGAGATCGTGGTGGCCCGCGTAAACCAGTTAGACGCCACTCTGAAGCGTTTCTACCGCCGCTCCAACCGGGTGGTGTTGAAAGCGGAGAACCCCAGGTACGAGCCGATTGAAGCGACAGGCGATGAAGTTGAAGTCATTGGCAAATTGATCGGTATCTATCGGAAGGTAGTTTGACTGGTTCGTGAATCCGATTCGTCTCAGCCTTAAGTCCGAAGCTGGTCAGCGGCATTGCAAAGCTGCTTGCGTGGGGCAGCCATGCCTGTCTGCCAGTCGGGGCGACTTTCCAGTCGCCCCGAAGCCGAACTGGAAAGTCCGGCCAACTGGCAGGCTGGAAAGCCTACCCCACATAGATTGGTGGCGCGGAATCGCAACTTCTCAGCTTCGGAATTCAGGCTCAGCGCAGCCTGGGCGACATGGGATTTACAAGTATGTGAGGAGCAAATAGCGATGACATTTAGAATTGGAGGCCCTATGAACTCTTTGCCCATCGAATCGACGCGTTGGAGAGAACATCTGAAACAGCGGATTGGCCTGGAAACTACCATTCTTCGTGCCTTGATTCAGTGGGGGATGGCTGAATCGGCTTCCGATATCTGTCGCAGCCTGGATGAGCATTTTGGCGAAGCGCTCGAAGCCCAAACCAACTCGAGTTGGCGGCAGCCCGTTCGCCCTTCAGGGCAGGATAGAACGTTTGTTCGAGAGTTGCTCCGAGAGGCTTACCTGCGAACGCGTGAGATCCCGCGTCGCGGGGTTACGCAAGAGCGTCTGCACGACGGCCTCCTGACGGGTTTTGAAGAACTGTCACTCGAGATTATCCAGTGTTACGACGGATTTTTGTTCAAGACAGCCTGCAGTGCTGAAAAGGCAGCGTAGCGGTGCTTGGCTGGGACCACGCTGACCCAGGGCTTCGTCAAAGCCAACGGGGCAGCCATGACTAACTACTCCGTTTCACAAAAACAGTCACGTATTTCGCGGCTCTGCCGCCACGACCACCTCAAACTGCGCGTGATCGTGGCTGCCAATTCCGGGAGATCAAGAGCGCGGCCCTTGCCTAGTTCGCTGTCCCATTCTTGAGAAGCTTCAGACCTTTGAAAGGAGATCACTATGTCAGCCAAACCAATTCCTGCGGGTTATCACACTGCAACTCCCTACCTGGTGGTCCAGAATGCCGCTGGCGCCATTGAGTTTTACAAGAAAGCGTTTGGCGCCGAAGAACTCATGCGCTTAGCCAGTCCTGACGGAAAGATAGGGCATGCTGAGATCAAGATCGGAGATTCACCCATCATGCTGGCCGACGAGTTTCCGGAGATGGGGTATCGTGGCCCGCGGGCTCTAGGAGGATCGCCCGTGAGTATCATGCTCTATGTTGAGGACGTAGACGCTCGCTTCAACCAGGCCATAGCGGCTGGCGCGAAAGCAGTTCGACCAGTGACGGACCAGTTCTACGGCGATCGATCAGGCAACCTCGAAGATCCGTTCGGGCATGTCTGGACCATCGCAACCCACAAAGAAGATGTTTCACCTGAAGAGATCGAGAAGCGCTTTGTAGCGGTGATGGCGAAGGGCAGCGCCTGATCTGAATTCTGAGGCGGCAAGTATCCGTCTTTCCGGTGAACCCGGGAACGATGGCTAGTCGACGGCAGCCAATGCCCCATTCGCGATGTTGAGCAGAGTAGCCACTTTGTGCGCCTCTTCAGCAAAGCATTGCGCATCAGGGCACAAGATCAGGCACTCCGGCTTTCCCGGAAGTTCTGAGTTGGTTGGGTGTACGAGTCAATTGGCGATTCTGCTGCAAGATCCTCCGTTCTTGAAAACTTCAAAATACTTAGGGGATCATCAATGTGTCTCGGCGTCTTAGAGTTGCATTGTGTGGGCATGCTAGGGAGATTTAGTTTCCCACAGTTTGGCGAAATCGGCTTGGGTAGAGGTTTTGCAGCAGAATTGAATGGCATGTGTGGGAAGTTGATTCATTCCACATCGTAATGCACAGAGCTTCTGAAGGGATGGAGGTTGGTGTGGCGCAGGCGGTGCAAGCGTTACAAGCGACTCTGCCATTTTGTATTGAGTTTGCTACTGCAAAAGCAACGGTCCGACGCTTGGCCGAACAGCGCCATGACGAGGCTGGGCGTGTAGCCTTCGCGAGGGCGTGTTGCCATTCAGTGGTTTGCGCTTACTGGCAGTCGACCGTCTCGGGCTATGGCTCTTGGTGTCAAGTAAGGTCTGTTCCGGTTGCCCTCCCTAGACTGTGTAAGCCAGAGGGTCTGGTTGCCAAGGCTCTGGCAGAATTGCTTTCTGGAATAGATCCACTCGAAGTGGGATACCTGGTTGGAACGATTTACACCGCGGCGCTTCCGCCGCAGACTCGATCCGCACTGGGTGCCTTTTATACTCCCCCAGCCCTGGCCAGCCGCCTCCTTGATCTTGTCGAAGAAGGAGGCTTTTGCTGGTCGTCTGGCAGCGTCATTGACCCGGCCTGCGGTGGAGGGGCCTTCCTGGCTCCGGTGGCGTTAAGGATGCTGTCATCTGCTGACTGCGATTCCGCGGAGATCTTCGACAGTCTTTGTCATCGATTAGTAGGGCAGGAAGTAGATGAATTTGCCGGGTGGCTGGCGCAGGTCTTTTTAGATATTGTGCTCTTGCCGCTATGCACTGCGGCCAAGCAAAGTTTGCCACAGATCGTGCGGATCGTTGATTCGCTGAAAACGCAGCCAGACCGAACCTTCGATCTAGTCGTAGGTAATCCACCTTATGGGCGCGTGAGACTCGATCAGCAAATGCGTGACGCTTACGCCCGTTCGTTGTACGGACACGCAAACCAATATGGATTGTTTGTTGATCTCGCGTTGCAGTTGGTTGCCAGTCAAGGCTTCGTGGCCTACGTGACACCAACTTCTTTCCTCGGGGGGCAGTATTTTAAAGCACTCCGTAGCCTTCTCCACGAAGAGGCCCCCCCAGTTGCCATTGATTTTGTTTCGAATCGTGAAGGAGTGTTCGACGATGTGCTCCAAGAGACGGCATTGTCGGTTTTCAAGAAAGGCGGACCTGAAAACGCAGTTTCGATCTGCGAGATTGTGCCGTCGCCTGAGTCAAGGGTCGGGGTGCGTGCCATTGGCAAGTTCAAGGTAGATCGTGAAGGACCTTGGCTACTTCCCAGATCACCCGAGTAAGCCAAGTTTATGCGGCACTTGCGAGCAATGCAGACCCGCTTCTCCGACCTTGGCTATTCCGTTTCGACGGGGCCACTGGTTTGGAATCGTCACAAGGAACGGCTGCGAGAACGACTGGGGAAGCACTGCTATCCAATTATTTGGGCCGAAGCTGTTTCAGAGGCAGGCTTTGAGTTCAGTGCGACGAAGAAGAACCACGCACCGTATATTGAGTTGGAGTCTGATAAATCACCGCTCGTGGTGAACAGAGAATGCGTTTTGGTGCAGCGCACTACGGCCAAGGAGCAAGATCGCCGCCTGCTGGCCGCAGTAATGCCGCAGAGCTTTGTGGATGCTTTCGGAGGCGTGGCGGTTGAGAATCATCTGAATATGATCTATTCGGTGACACACGCTTTGATTGACCCTAGGACGATCGCTGTTTTGCTTAGCACGCGCGCGATTGACCTTGCGTTCCGTTGCATCAGTGGCAGCGTGGCGGTGAGTGCGTACGAGCTGAACGCCCTACTCTTGCCCAGTTTCGTGCAGCTTCAGCGGCTTCAGCACGCAGTAGCTGATGGATCTTCCGTCGAAGCAATCGAAGCTCTGGTTGCTGGATTTTACGGCTGGTAGCCTGATTGTCCTGTCTGGGCACATCATTTCTCGAATAATTAATCGTCCCAAATTGCTCGCTGTAGAAGAAATTAGGCACCGGATGGAGAAGATTTTTCCTGAGGGAACTGAGCACCGTGGCTATGTCACCAGAGAAATGGTTGCCCGAACGGTTTATGTAATGCTCTACGCTGGCGCGCTTGAGGGCGCCGACTTGTGGATTCGTCCCAGCCACGTGTATTTCATGACACATGAGCAAGCCGGAGCCCTGGACGAGCAAGCGAGAGGCGAATGGTATCGCTCTTCTGAGAAGCCTGGATTTCGTCCATCGGGGGCTCGCTGGTATGCAGATACCACCCGAGAGCCGATACGTGACGAAACGCTGCGATTTGGCCTCGTTGCCCTTGGCGCTGTCATTGAGCGGAAGGATGTGCCAACTACCTCGCCGCTGCCCAGATTCGCAATGGCGAGATCCTTCGTTGCTTTGTTCACCCCGAACCTCAAGGGAGCGAAATTGGACTCAGCGATCAGGCTCTGGCAGGAAACTCACCTCGATAAGGCAGCCTTGTCTCGCATTGCCCTGATCAAGCAGGTATGTCAGCGTCTCAGGGTCACACCGTGTCAGTGTGCTTTCCCAATGGCGAGACCCGAAGGTTGAGTCCAGGCCGAAGCTCGGTTATCAGCAAAGCTGTTGTAGAGGAGTTTGCCAAACGGTTTCTAATGCAACCCGCAGTCTTGTGGTTGTCAGAAAGTGGCAACAAGGTCGTTGCGCGAGATGATGAGATTGCCGCGTCGCTGGGCTTGGAGATCGATCAAGCCAAGAATTTGCCTGACATTATTCTTGTCGATCTGGGAACGAAGTCTGAGGAGTTTCTCATCGTCTTCGTCGAGGTGGTTGCCACAGATGGCCCAATCAATAGGCTTCGCAAAGATACGTTGAAACAAATTGCACTCACAGGTAAGTTCAATCCACGTCATGTAACCTTCCTGACGGCATTTGAAGATCGTGGCAGCGACGCCTATCGGAAGGTTGTTTCGGAACTTGCCTGGGGAACTTATGTCTGGTTTGCGTCTGAGCCAGATAATGTGGTGGTATTGCAAGAAGGATTCGAGCAGAAGCTGAAGGCATTGCGCTGACGCCCGTGTTTTCTGGGTCAATCCGCGCAGATGGAGACTTGATTTTGAGAACCAACGCACCCAGCGCAAGCCGTGTGAAACGGGTTGCTCTCTTTGCTCACGACACTTAAGAAGGCGGAGCTTGTCGAGTGGGTGAAGCAGCATCGTGACATTCTTTCAAATTTCGCGCTGCGCGACCGGCACTACGGGAACGCTGGTGGAAGAAGAGCTGGGCCTGTCAGTGCGGCAGTTCGAAGTGGACCGCAGGGGGCGATCAACAGATCGGTGCCCGGATTGCCGAAGGAGAAATTGATTTCCTCATTTTCTTCTGGGACCCGCTGGCGCCACTCCCCGTGTGATCCTGACGTTAAGGCCCTGTTGCGAATTGCGGTGGTTGGGAACATCCCGTTTGGGTGCAAACACGCCTCGGCTGATTTCATGATGGCCTCTCCACTCATGTTGAACGAGTACCGGCGTGAGCTTCCCAATTTCGATTTCTACCGTCAGTATTTGAAAGCTTGACTGCGTCCGAAATTCTCCAGCATCTCCAATCGCTTTCCAACCCGGTTAACGTTGCTGGCATGGCCCGGTTTGGCATCCATGCTACGAAAGTCTATGGAGTTTCCCTTCCACAGTTGAAGCGCCTTGCCCGACAGGTGGGCAAGGATCACCTTCTGGCCCAGGAGCTTTGGTCTTCTGGAGCGCATGAGGCGCGTCTGGTGGCCTGTTTCATTGAAAGTCCCGCCGAAGTGACGAGTCGGCAGATGGATCGCTGGGCGGGTGATTTCGACAGCTGGGCCGTGTGTGATGGCTGTTGTTTGCATCTGTTTGCCAAAGTCCCGTTTGCGCAGCAGAAGGCTGTGGCTTGGTGTGTCCGGCGTCGTGAGTTGGTCAAACGCGCAGGCTTTGTCTTGATGGCTGTGTTGGCAGTGCATGACAAGACAGCCATTGACTCTTTGTTTCTGAGGTGGCTTCGACTTATTAAGAACGCCGCGACCGACGAGCGGAATTTTGTCAAGAAAGCTGTCAACTGGGCGCTGCGCCAGATCGGCAAGCGTAATCTGCGTTTGAACAGGGCTGCGATTCGAACGGCCAAGGCGATTCAAAAACTGGATTCGTCCTCAGCCCGCTGGGTTGCGGCAGACGCGCTTAGAGAATTAATGAGCGATGCGGTGCAGAAGAAACTGCGGAAAAGCCCAGCGGCGAACGCGCAACGAACGCGAAGCTTGAGGTTGAAATCGTGAGGGCGGTTTCATGCGATAAGGCGGAGGCGGTTGGATTTTCTTGTCCTGGAACAACGTGGGGCAGGCTTTCCAGCCTGAGGGTTTGCTGGACTTTCCAGTCCGGAGTTGGGGCGGCCGGAATGCCGCCCCAACTCGCAGACAGGAATGTCTCCCCCACGCCAGCAACCTTGCGGCGTTCAGGGCCAACTCCGGTCTTCAGGCTTATCGCGGCGTTAGCTTGGGCCAACTGATCTCGACTCCCTGGCCTTGGATGAATTTTTGAAAATCGGAGAGCAGAGGCTTTTGATTGCGTACCTGACGTGGGTTTCTCTTTCGTTGCAAGGCAAAGGCTGCGAGCAGGCCTGCCGACTCGCCAATGTTCCATTCCACGGGGTGCAACCGGTAACAGCCATTGGTGATATGTGTGACCCCCAGATTCTTGCAACCCGTCAGCAGATTCTCAACCCGCTGCGGAATGAGAGCACCGAGGGGAATCTGAAAGGGCAGGGAACTGACATCGATATAGTTGTCTCCACCCGAGCTCGGATGAAGATCGATGCGGTAACTTCCGATTCCAACGGAGTCCGGAAAAGGCTCCGCTGTGACTGCCTCTTGTGATTTGCCGGTTAGTTGGATGCGTGCCTCGGTTCCGATGTGTTGCTCGAGGACGGTAAATTCCGCCTTGATCCGTCGCGATTCTCGAATGTAGGGGTGTTTGGCAAGGCCATCTTCGGTTCCCACGATATCCTTGCGCAAACGCAGGCCTGGCCATCCCGTGCCGCCGTCAGGACGGGGAGCTTCTGTTTGCATCCAGTAGAGAAGGGACAAGCTCAGTTGTTTGGCGCGCTGCAGGTGTTTTCGGGCCTCGCCTTCCGGCACGTCGATCAAGTTCCCCAGCCAGTAATCGTTCTGCGGCCAGTTCACCAGGCAGATATCACTCTGGTAAGCGCCTTCAACGAAATTTCTTCGATCAGAAATGCGCCGATACTTCCAAAATCCGCCCCTGCCGGGTTCATCTTCATGCAGGGGATCGATCATCATGGTTCTGGGTTGGAGCGTTATCGGGTGCGAATGCTGCCAACTCAGCAACTTGCCGGGCCAAGCTGGCCGAATTTGCGGGGAGTAGTTTCGCCAGAAACCATAGTCGTCGGGTTTGTCGAGGGTGTGATTTTCACCAGCCAGGTAATCGATGGCAAAACAACAAGTGAACGCTTGGATGTTTCGTGGCTGAGCCTCCGCGGGCGCATGCGGCTCCTGAGTCTCGCGTTGCGATTCGAAGCCGATCACATACTCCGTTCGTGTCAGAGGCAGCAGATCCCCCATTTCGGTGGCATCAATAAACAGCTGTGCGGATAAGGTCAGGTCGTTTCCTGAGTCGAGGCTGCGGACAGTGACGGCTTTGACAGAATCGGCCTGAATTTCGGCTGCGACGGCCTTGTGGCCCCGAAGCACAGTCAGCTGATGTCCACTGACATAAGGTGCAAGAAGCTCTTCAAACACGGCCAAGGCAACGCGCGGCTCATGGCAAAGCCGCGAAACGGTTCCGTTACCAGGATTCAGCTCTCGGCGCGATCTCGCCTCCGGGGTGAGCGGATAGTTGCGACGATAGTATTCTCTGACTTGCGAACGAAACTCGTGGTAGGTTTTTGTGCCTCCAAAACCCTCAATCCAGGGGTGCTCGTCTGGAGGCACGGCTTGTTGTGTGAGCTGCCCGCCGATCCAATCCGTTTCTTCGGTCATGATGACTCGCAGTCCATTCCGGACCGCTGCCAGGGCTGCGGCGCATCCACCGGTTCCACCGCCGACGATGGCCAGGTCAGCCTTCAGTTCTTTTGACCGGACTCGCTGCAGGGCGAAGCTAGCGAGCGCAGAGGCTTTGACTCCGCCAGCAGCGGTTAGGGCGGCACAATGAAGAAAAGATCGTCGTTTCATGGCGCTCAAAGGAGGCAGAGTGGTTCTAGGCCGTTATGCACGATCAAACGAGAATTTTGTTCTCTTGCTGCAGTGGTAGCCATGGTCAGAGCATTTTGCTGGCCGTGGGGTCTTCGTTACGAACTACCCACGACCACCGCAAGCTGCGCGGTATCGTGGCTACGGGGCTGGGATCAGCTGCAGCTCTGGATTAGTGTAGGTCAAGGAACTCTCCTCAACCCGTTCTGCTCGACCGCTTCCGGAAGCCTGAAGGAACAGTCGATCTATGGGTCACGAGCAACAACAAAAAAGCCTGCAAGCATTCTGCCTGCAGGCTCTGACGTAACGCCTCTTCTCAATTCAAGCACAACTTTAGCCGTCGTTCTTGCTGGCCACTTTTTTTGCGTTTTGGAATAGAGCCCTGGCTTTAGGCAGGACCTCCAGTGCCTTGTTGACCTGAACGTCACCATCCAGAAAAACCTTCTGTGCCTCCTCCTGGCTTGTGTGTCCAAGCACATACTCGTAGCGCAACTGGCGTTTGATGAAATCAAGGTTTGCGCTGAAGTCTGCTTCTTCATACTCCACTTTATCGTTGGCCAGGAAACTCCGGAATTCGTTCAGCACGGACTCGCTCGGACCAAAGGTCTTGTCGTACCCGGCGTGCGCTACGTTGTAAGAACGGATGAACTTGAACAACGAAGATTTGCGGAGCAGCAAGGTCTGAAACCGGTTCGGCTTCGGAATCTCCACTTTGATATCCGGGTTAATACCACCGCCGCCATAAACCTCACGACCGCTGTCCGTAGTCTTGATCTCAGTCGGGGGTATCTCTTTCCCCTTGTTGTAATAATAGTCGTAAAACGACTTGTGGGCGTAATCCCGCTGGATGAGGCGGCCGCTCGGTGTGTACCACTTGGCGGTTGTGAGCGAAACACCGGCCCCCTGGCTTAACGGAAAAACCGTCTGAACCAGTCCTTTACCAAAGCTGGTCTCCCCCAGAATCAATCCCCGATCGTGATCTTGAATCGCGCCAGCTACGATCTCGGAAGCGCTGGCACTCCCGCTGTTGATCAGCACCACCATGGGAAAGTTGGAGTTGTCTGTGCCGCGGGGCGCTGGATAGCTGTGGTTGGCACTGACCAGGCGTCCCTTCGTCACTAGAACGCTCTGTCCGTTCTTCAGGAACTTGTCCGCTACGCCGATGGCCGCCTGCAGGTAGCCACCGGGATTCCCTCGCAGATCGAGAATCAGTCCCTCCAGATCGCTCCCCAGCTTCTTCAGGCTGTCTGAAAGCTCCTTCTCGGTGGTCTCGGTAAATGTGTCGATCCTAACATAACCAACCTTGGGACGAATGAAGAAGGTGAACGGAATGCTGTAGTGAGGAATTTCATCGCGAACGATGGCAAATTCCAGCAGTTCAGGTATGCCTTCGCGTTGAATGGAAATGTTGACCGTGGTGCCTTTGGGGCCGCGCAGCTTCTCGACAACATCTTGTATGGCCAGCCCGTCAGTTGAAGCTTTCTCAATCTTCGCGATGATGTCGCCCGAGCGGATTCCCAACCGATAAGCCGGAGTGCCTGGAATGGGTGAAATGACGGTCGGCTTGGCATTGCGGATGGCAATGGTGATTCCCAACCCGTAAAAGTTACCTCGTTGGTCTTCCCGGAATTGCGCGAAGCTCTTGGGATCGAAGAAATTGGAATGCGGATCCAGTGTCTTCAACATGCCGCGAATCGAGTCGTAAATGGTCTTCTGCCCGTCGATCTCGTCGGCGTAGTTTTCTTCGGCAATGCTGACGACTTGGGAATAAATCTTGAGTAGCTCGCTGACGTCTGCGGTAGGTTTGGAAGTCGCCTGGACGCGAATCCCCCAGAATCCCCCGGCCAACGAGGCGATAGCGATGATGAGGATTGCAAAGGTTGTTGGGTGATATCTCTTCACTGATGTCTCCCGTATCGGTGGACTGTGCAAAACTATAACACTCAGAAAATATGATGTAAAGGCGATTTCAGGTGGCGGAAACCAGACGGGGTGCTGGTTTTGAGAGAATCGCCGCATCGGACAGCCAGGCTTATTGCAGGGGGCCAGCGCATGGGAGGTGCGGGCGTCTCGGAAGGTCTCCGCCCCAGGATCGATTCACGCCTCGCTGCCTCTTGCGACAAGGAAGGATGTCGCTTGTGGGTGCGATTAAAAGTGACGGACACTTTTCGAGACCCGAGAGGCGAAAGCGCTGGACAAATCTGTTCCAGTTAGATAAAAGACCATGGGAAATCCACTCT